>JRYH01000001.1_pt1 | contig 109041 bp, 95 predicted proteins | sample 235351 | NCBI WGS metagenome assembly JRYH01 (sample SAMN03074221, study PRJNA261480) | activated sludge metagenome | biome: Wastewater Treatment Plant; feature: Wastewater; material: Activated sludge; isolation source: activated biomass of a wastewater treatment plant treating wastewater... ... | reverse complement strand
CGAACCGCTCGCGCTCGACGCGGACCTCCCCGCTCCGGTTGTCCCGCCAGGCGAAGTTGACGCGGAGCGTCAGGGTCTGTTCCTGCACGAACCCCGTGCCCCGCGTCCGGGTCAACAGGCCCAGCTCGGCCATGTCGATCACGCCGGTCAGGACCGTGTCCGCCCGGTCGCGGCCCGTGATGCGCCAGGGCGTCGACGCCTGGATCTCCTTGACGATCGCCTCGGTCAGCATCTGCTCGAGCCCGGGCGTGAAGGTCGTGTTGTCGAAGATCGGGACCGCCACCGTGCGCACGCCCTGGTCGTAGGTCGACCCGAGCACATAGCCCTTGTGCGGGTCGCTCGCGCACCCCGCCAGCGGCAGCCCGGCCGCGAACGACCCCACCGCGAGGAACAGCGCGAGCCTCATGGGCTCTCCCCGGTCGGGGCCTCGGGCGCCGCGTCCGGCGGGGCCTGGTCCTCCTCGAGCCATCCGCGGGCCTCCATGATGCGGATCGCCTCCTGCGCGGCGTTGGTTGACGGGTGCCGGCGGAGGAGGCGGCGGAGGGTGAACTTCGCCGCGGGGTCGTCCCCCCGGACGCGGTACCACCGCGCCGACTCGAGCATCTGCTGCGCCCTCGACTCATCGATCCGCGTGCCGAGACCCTCCGCGACGCCCGAGCGCAGCGCGTCCGCGGGGTACTGGCGCACGAACCTGTCCAGCAGCAGCTCGGCCTCGATCAGGCCCGAGGCGTCGTACGCCGGGCCCTTGAACCCCGCGACATTGGCGTAGATCTGCCCGAGCATCGCCGCCTTGGCGTTGGCGCTGTCGGGGTAGTTCTTCAGGAAGATGTCGTACATCTCGGCCGCGAGGTCGAGCCGGCGCGTGTCGTAGTAATGCTCGGCGAGCCGGAAGGCCGCGTCCTCACTCACCCGGCTCCCGGGCAAGCGCTCCTGCACGCGGATCATGAGTTCCTCGCCCAGTTTGCGGGCGGGCTCGATGCGGAACAGGCCCCAGAGCTTGCGCTTCATCCCGTCGAGGTATTTCTGGGCGATCTCCATCTCGCGGACGACCGCGGTCTGGAACTCCTCCGACCCCGGGTATTGCTTGATGACCGCCTCGTAGTCGTACAGCGCGTCGTACTCGTCGCGCTGCATGACCCGGGCGTCGCCCCGCAAGAGGTAGGCCCGAGGGAGCCACGGGCTCTCCGAACGCTTGTTCGCCTCGATCCACGGGTCGAGCAGGTTCCGCGCCCCGGCGGCGTCGCCCGCCGCGAGCGCCGCCGCGGCTTCGCTCATCACCCATTCGTCCGTGCCGGGTGCGGGGGCGGCCACGGCGCGCCACTCGCCCTCTTCATCAAGGATGAACTCCTGCGCCGCCGCGGAGAGGCTCCACGCCGCCACGGACACTCCAACCAAAAGCCGCATCCACGGTCGGGTCATGCCGCAAGGATACCGGCTCGGTGCGGCCGCCGCGCGGCGATCAGCCCGCGTCCGGGTCGAGGCACCCGCTCAGGAACGACTCGATGAACAGCCCGATGTCGCCCAGGTCGAAGACGCCGTCCCCGTTCAGGTCGGCCGCCGGGCTCTGGTCGACAAACCCCGAGATGAACGCGTTGATGTCCGCGAGGTCGAGGACGCCGAACGGCTCGGCGAGGTCGGCCGGGCAGCCGGCGGTGTCGATCCGCGACCGCGAGCCTCCGCCGCCCCCCATCTCCGCGGAGACTTCCCAGGGCTGCGTCGGGTCGAGCCCGAGGTCGTAATCAAGGGTGATGGGGGGCATCGCGACGCTGAACGGGATCGCGGTGCCGAGCGGCGGGGCCGAGCCCGCGAAGATCCCGCTCGCCGAGGCGGTCTGCACCACGCCGCCGAGGACTTCGAGCCGGAATTCGCCGGCCTGCGCGGGGTCGATCACCGGCGAGCCCACGGCGATCTCGAGACGGAATTCCGGGATGTCCACCGTCATCGCGGGCCCGTTGATGTCCACATGCCCCGTGCCGCCGTGGCTCATGTCGACCTCCACCAGGGTGTGGGTCTGCGAATCCCCGGTGGCGGTGTTCGTCGCGGTCAGGATCACGGGGTCCTTGATCTCGATCTCCCCGGCGCCGCCGCCGACCGAGTCCACGACCGCGCCGATCTGCCACTGGATGGTCCCGTTCGCGAGCGTGACCCCGCTGTCCACGCGGATCGCCGCGGTGCTGAACGCGTACGCCAGCGCCGCGCCCCGGCCCTGGACCGCCGCGTCCGCGTAGCCGAACGAGCTGATCGACCCCGTCAGGTCGATGGGCGATTGGTTGACCCAGGGGTCGACCCGCACGGCGTTGCAGGCCATCGCCTGCGAGGCCTGGAGGCCCAGGAACAGGCACGCGGGCGTGCCCGGCGCGCCCGACGGGGCGATCTGCCCCACGCCGTAGATCACCGGCACGGGGCCGCCCCCCAGCCCGCTGTTGAACGGCACGCCCCCCACGCCGAAGGTCTCGACGCCGTACGGGTCGAACTGCGGGTCCTGGGCCGCGGGCGTGTGGTCCTCGTCCTGCTGCCCGTTGGTGGCGAGCCAGACATGCCGGAAGTCGTAGACGAACACCCGGGCCGTGTCCGCGGCGGGCGCGAACAGGTTGAAGGTGTGCGTGATGTTGTAGGTCGAGACCTGCCCGGTTTGGGCCGAGGCGGGGGCGCCCGCGCACAGGGCGAGCAAGAGCGGGACGGATCGGGCGATGGCGGTGGCGTGCATGCGTGGCTCCTTGGGTGTGCTCCAAGGAGATCAAGCGGACACCCCCCGGCCCCGCTCACACCACCCCGCGCCGAATAGGGAACGCGGCCTATACCCCGTCGGAGCGCCCCGTCGTCCGGCGCGGCGGCTCAACTCCCCGGGCCCCATTGCCCCTTGTCGCGCGTCGATCGGTCGCGGGTCCACGAGCCGGCCCGGCGGATCGCCCCTTTCCCATGCTTCTCGATGATCGCGTCCGTCAGGGCATCCACGCGTGATCGCTTCTCTTCCGCCTCCGCCTCGAACAGGCCCATCTGCCGGCCCCCGGGGTCGCTCAGCCCGCTGACGCCGACCCCGATCAGCCGCACGGGCCGGAACCGCTCGCCCGCCCAGCGGTCGAAGAGCGTGCGGGCGCACACCCAGATGGGCTCGGTCGACTCGACCGGCGCCCCGAGCGATTCGCTCCGCGTGACCGTCTCGAAGTCCCCGAAGCGGATCTTCACGGTCACCGTCCTCGCCGCCCGCGCGTGCCGACGCAGGCGGCGGGCGACATCCTCGCACTGCCCCAGGATCACGCGCCGGACCTCGTCGGCGTCCTCCAGGTCGACGCCGAAGGTCTGCTCGTGGCTGATCGACTTCGCCTCGCGGTCGGTGTGAACCGGGCGGTCGTCCTCGCCCCGCGCCAGCCGGGCGAGGTGACGCCCGAAATCCCCCAGCCTCGCGCCGAGCGTCTCCTCGGGGACGGCGCGGACATCCCCGATCGTTCGCAGGCCCATGCGGGCCAACGAGCGCTCCGCGGCGGGGCCGACGCCCCACAGCCTCGACACCGGCAGCGGGTCGAGCCGCTCGTGCACGCGGCCCGGCTCGATGACCGTCAGCCCGTCGGGCTTCTCCAGATCGGAGGCAAGCTTCGCCAGGAACTTGTTGGGCGCCACCCCCACCGAGCAGGTCAGCCCCGTCTCGGCCTGCACCGCGGCGCGGATCGACCGCGCGATCCCCGCCGCCGGGCCGAAGAGCCCGAGCGATCCGGTGACATCGACGAACGCCTCGTCCACGGAGATCGGCTGCACCAGCGGGCTGAAGCGCTCGAGGATCTCGAAGACCCGGTCCGACACCTCCCGGTACCGCGCCCCCCTCGGCTTGACCACCGCCGCCCCGGGGCACAGCCGCAAGGCCACCGCCGTGGGCTGGGCGCTGCGGCACCCGAACGCCCGCGCCTCGTAGCTCGCCGCGGCGACGACGCCCCGCTTGCCGGTCCCCCCCACGAGCACCGGCTTCCCTCGGAGTTCGGGCCGGTCCCGCTGCTCCACCGACGCGAAGAACGCGTCCATATCGACATGCAGGATGGCCCGGGCCTGGCTCACACGACGCCTCCGGCGTCATGATAGGGGAAAATTTGGGGTCCGAACCCGGAATGTTCCGCGCCCGTACCCTGTTCACCCCAACGGAGAGGGGTTCCCCGGCCCGGCTGCGGGCCCCGATCCAATCGGACCACCCGGCGGGCCCGTCCCGCCCCCACGCCAACAAGCGGGCGATGCCCGCGTCAGACACGAACCGCGGCCCACGCCGCACGCAAGGAGATGCCCATGCTTCGCACCTGGATGACTTCCGCTGTTGCCCTGGTCTCGATGTCCTGTCTCGCCGTCGCCGGCCCCTGCGGCGAGCCCGCCGCCAACGCCACGCAGGTCAAGGCCGAGGTCGCCGGCTGCGCGACCGCCTGCCCGATGACCGGGACGGCCAGCGCGAGCCAGACCGCCGCGGTGCAGAGCGTCGCGCTGACCGAGGGCGGGCAGGCCTGCGCCACCGCGTGCACCGCCGAGCAGAAGGCCGCCTGCGCCACCGCGTGCAGCGGCGAGGCGAAGGCCGATTGCGCCACCCCCTGCGAGAAGGGCGAGGCCGCGGCCGTGTCGCTGGTGAGCATGATGCCCAAGATGTCCTACAAGGTCGGCGACGCGTCGATGTGCTGCTCGAAGATGGCGGCCGAGGCGGCGGAGAAGAACCACGCCGAGGTTCACTATGTGGTCGCCGAGGTTGAGTACGCCAACCAGTCCGAGGCGATGACGGCCCACCAGAAGCAGCTCCAGTCCTACCTGATGGACCTCACCCGCGTGCAGTTCGCGGTCGACGGCGCGTGCGTCGCTTGCCCCGACGCCGCCAAGGAGATGGCCGCCTGCGGCGAGAAGAAGATGCAGTACAAGGTCGGCCCGGCCGTCTTCGACAGCGCCGAGGACGCCATCCGCGCCTCCGTGATGGCGTGGAACGCCGCCCAGACGGTCGGCATGGAGTACGCGGTCGGCGACGAGACCACCGCCTGCATCAAGAGCGCCGGCGCGATGGCCGAGAAGGCCCACTGCTCGATCGAGTATGTCGTCAACGGGCAGCGCACCAAGTGCGACAAGCAGGCCGGCTACCTCCAGACCATGGCCCGTGTCGAGTCGGCCCTCAAGGCGATCGAGCAGGTCAAGACCAACGCCTGACCGCACACGCCTGAACTCAGAGAATCGATGCTCTGCTCAAGGGGGCGGCACGGCGCCGCCCCTTTTCTCTGCGCCCGGCGCGACCGCCCCCTACGCCGCCCCGGTGCGCGACCGCGCCGCCGGCACGCCGATCTCGCCCCCGCGCGAACAGCCCACACGCCACGCGGAGACCCACGGCGTCAGCACCCGACGCCCCGAGTCCGCCAGCCGCGCCGCCGCATCGAGCATCGGCCCGGGAGACATCGTCCCGATCGCCAGCACCTCGGCCTCGTCGGTGTTCTCGACCACGCCCACGCCGCGTTCCTCGAGCGCCCGGCGCACGGCCCAGTCGTTCTTGCCCGGCTCGACGATCGCCGCGGTGCGGAAGGGGCACTTCGCCAGGAACGCCCCGACCGCCTCGCGTGCCGCCGAGAGCCCGGTGAACCGGTCCCACAGCACGGGGCTCATCGCCTCGCGGGGTTGGTCCTGAAGCGTCCGCTGCAGCGTCACCAGCCCGCGGGTGTAGCCGGCCATCGCCCCTTCCTTCTCCGCGATCCGTCGGTAGCGTTCGATCGTCTCGGCGAGCATGGCGCCGCGCACGCTCGACGGCGCGTACCGGGCCATGACCCACCCGTTGTTGCGCACAAGCCGCTCGCAGATCAGGTCCATGTCCCGCCCGGCGTCGACCTTGCGATGATCGACCCGCCACGCGGGCTCGAACTCCACCCGCCAGCCCGCGAGCAGCAGCTTCGCCGCGAGGTCGTACTCCTCGGCGTAGTAGTTGAAGGTCGCGTCGTAGCCCCCCGCGTGCAGGTACGCTTCCCGCCGGTACGCCACGCCGCACCCGATCGGCACCTCGGGCAGCCCCCCCGCCTCGCGCCGGCCCTGCCGCGGCAGGTGGATATCCGCGGTCACCGCGCCGACATCCGGGGCCCGGCTCTCGAGAAGCTCGACGAGCGTCCGCGTCCCCTCCCGCTCCACCGGGGCGGAGTCGTCGTCGAGCATCACGAGCCACCGACGCGAGGAGTCGACCTCGAGCGCCCCCGCGGTCCGCCCCGCCGCGCCCTCGTTCGATCCACGCCGCAGCAGGCGCACGCGCACGCCGTTGGCGAGCCGCTCGGACGGGCGGGGGCGTTCGCGCGACGCGTTGTCGACGACGACGGCCTCCGCGTCCGCCTCGCCCAGCCGCATCGCGCCGATCGCGTGCAGCGTCCGGGCGAGTTCCTCGTGACGGTCCCGCGTGGGGATGATGAACGCCAGCATGCCGTCTCCTGCGTTGGTGCGCTCCGGGCCCGCGTCAGGACGCCTCGCGCATCGCCTCCGACGCCCGACCCGTCGCCTCCAGGACGCCCAGGCCGGCGGTCGTGAGCCTCACATGCGCCGCCGCGACACGCGTGAACTCGCGCCGCAGCACCGCCGACCCGACCGGCATGTTCCCGAGCGTTCGCGCCTCCACCGACGCGGCGATCGCCCCCAGGTACGCCGCCGCCAGCAGCGAGCCGCCCGAGGCCAGCGTCAACGCCGCCGCCGACAGCAGCGCGTCCCCGCACCCGAGCGCGTCCACCGCGTGCGGCGTCAACGCGGGCACATGCTCCCCGTGCAGACGCGATCGCCACCCCTCCTCGGCGCCGGCGATCCGGTCGAACGCGATCAGCCCCTCGGCCCCCATCGTCACGATCGCCGAACGCGTGCCCGTCTTCTCCAGCAGCCCCCACGCGACCGCCGGCAGCGAGTCGCCGTAGTTCCGGCTCGCGTCCCGCAGTTCGCTCTCGCTTGGGCAGACCACATCCATCCCGGTCATCTGCTCGAGCCCCGCGCGGCGCCCGCTGACATCGCCCGCGAGCACCCCCGCGCACGGCCGCAGCACCTCGCACAGCCGCGCGATCATCGCGGGCGTCAGCAGCCCGAGCCCGAAATCGGCGATGATCGCCGCGTCGCACCCGCCCGCCTCCTCGGCCGCGGCGCCCGCGATCGACGCGAGCCGTTCGCGTTCGCGCGCGTCGAGCGAGGCGGGCTCGACAAGATCCAGCTTCATCACCTTCGTCGCCCCGACGAGGAACCGCTGCTTCTCGGCGAGCGGCGCCCGCTGCGCGATCGCGCGGACCTCGACGCCCTCCGACGCCAGCCGCGACCGCACGCCGCGGGCCGCCTCGTCGTCCGGCATCGCGGTGACCAGCACGGGCTCGGCCCCGAGCGCCGCGGCGTGCCGGGCGAGGATCGCCGCGCCCCCGTCGTAGAACCGGCGCTCGACCGGGCGCAGCGTCATCATCGGGCTCTCGCCCGCGACATCGGGGCGGTCGCAGAACACATAGGTGTCCCGGATCACCTCGCCCACGATCACGACCCGGCGCCCGCGCATCGATCCCAGCAGCGACTCGAGCCGATCGGGCTGCAGGTCCGCCTCCCCCAGCAGCCGGCTCAGGCGGTGGTGGAACGGGTCGATCGAGTGCTCCATCGCCTCGATCAGCGCCGACGAACTGAACACCACATCGCCCGAACTGAACACCACGCGGCCGCCGTGCCGCTCGACCGTCTCCCGCTCCGCCCGGAACCGGGGGTCGTTGTTGTGCTCGTACTCCCGCCCCTTGATGTACACATCGGGCCGGACCGCCTCAAGCAATTCCTGCGCCGTCGCCCGCGGCTCGACATACACCCAGTCCACGCAATCCAGCTCGGCCAGGTTCTCAGCGCGCAGCTCCTGCGGGATCAGCGGCCGACCGGTCCCCTTCTTGACCTCCTCGTCGCCCGTGACACTCACCAGCAGGATGTCCCCCTGGCTCCGCGCGAACTTCAGGTGCCGGATATGCCCCGGGTGCACGATGTCGAAGCACCCGTGGCAGTGCACCACGCGCAGGCCCTCCGAGCGGGCCTGCTCCCGCCTGCGGCGGAGTTCGTCGAATCCCACGATCTTCCCGGGTCGGCCGTGCGCAGTCATCGCCAAGATGATCGGCCGGATCCGGCTGGGCCCGTGAATCGCTCCGGGTCCGGGTCGGGCGCCGAAACGCCCGGGCCGTCCTTCCGGACGGGCCCGGGGCGAAGGGGTCCGGGTGGTCACGGGCAGCCGGCAAGCGTCGACTCGACGAAGCCCGTGATGTCACGCAGGTCGAGCAGGCCGCTCCCGTCGACATCCGCCGCGGGATCGTCGGAGAGGAAGTAGTTGACGAAGAGCACAATGTCCGAACTGTCCACCAGACCATTGCTGTCGGCGTCCGCCGGGCAGGGCACGAGCCCGGAGGGGTCGGCCTCCAGATCCCAGATGACGAACGAGCCGTCGAGATCGAAGATCACCAGCTCGGACATCGGGAACCCCTGGATCGCCTCCATCTCGCGCACGCCGCGCATGATCTCGCGCCGCTGCCACCCGTTCATCGTCGCCAGGTCCGACCCGGGCTGGTTCATCGGGTGCCACGAGGGCAGGTTGTGCGGCTCGAACGAGGATTGCTCGCGCAGATCGAGCGCCATCGTCGCCCGGGGCGAAGCGCCCAACTCATCGAGGACCGCGGGGTCCGTGCAGGACGCGTTCCCGTCGGCGGCCTGCCCGTCCGTGTTCGGAGCCCCGCCCCGGGCCGGCTCGCAGCAGGGAATAACGGTGGTGGTGCCGAAACTGGTGAAGGTGGTGTGGGTGTAGGTCCGGTCGCCGACGATGCAGAACCGCTGCACCGTCCAGTGGCGCATCACCGCCTCGTCGTAGGAGAGGTAGAGCTGGCAACTCTGCCCCTCCGGCGCGGTGTGGGTGAACGCCTGCGAGACCGTGAACTTCCTCGCCATCCCGACCGTCACACCGCCCGCCCCGTTGCCGAGATTGAAGCTCGCGTTGAGTTCGAACTCCTGCCCCACGGTCAGCGTTGATTGCAGCCCCGGCCCGTACCCCGATCCCAGCGCAAAGCAAAACTTGCCGTCGTCGCGGTGGGTGCTCGACCAGACCGACGAGCACGCCAGCGCGTCGATCCGCTCGTTCCGGAAACTCGCCGTGGTGACCTTCGCCGTGCAGCAGTCGCCCACGCCGGACGCCGAACTCGCCAGCGCCGCCAGCACGCCCGCACCGAGACCGCGCAGACTCATCGCCCGATTCATGAGATACCTCCCGTTGGTGGATTCACGCACCTGTGTCGGCGCGGCGGCTTCTGTCACCCGCGCCATTTTCTCGGTTCCCCGCAGCGCCGGATCTGGCCTGCGGCGAGGGCCGGAATCGACCCAGGTCAATGAACGCGAACACCCCGGGCGACTCACGCACACCGGCGCAGACTTCTCTCGACGCGCGACCGCGCCTCGCCCTCACCCGCACCCGGCGGCGAACGCCTCGACGAACGCGAGCACATCCCCGAGATCGAACAGCCCGAACGGCTCGGCCAGATCGGCCCGAGGCTCCTCGCCCGTGAACGACACCACGAACGCAACCAGGTCCGCCAGGTCCAGCAGCCCGAAGGGCTCGGCGAAGTCCGCCACGCACCCGAAGCATGGCACCGGAACCCCCGCCGCGATCTCGCACGCGTCGGGCACCCCGTCCCCGTCGCAATCGGTGAGCGTCCCGTTCAGCAGGTCCGCCTCGTCGTCCACCCCGTTGCGGTCGCAGTCGCGCGGCCCGATGCGCGTGTAGTAGATGTTCTGCTCGCCCTCGAAAGTCGCGCACCACGCCAGGTCCGCCCCGAGATCGTCAGAGGCCATGTGGAAGTAGTCCCCCATCTTCGCCTGCGAGGGGAACCCGAGCCTGCTGTCGAACGACACGCTCAGCCGCTCGTTGGGCGACCAGGTCCGCCCACCGTCCTCCGAGGACGAGCGGTACAACGCCGACAGGTAGGTGAAGTCCGCCGGCGTCGGGTCGTCGCGCATGTCCAGCCATACGACATCGATCCGCCCGTTCGGCGCCACCGACATCGTCGCAAACCAGTGCCAGCGGTTGTCGGGCGCCGGGTCGTCGTTGAGGCGCACGAACTCGCTCCAGGTCTCGCCCCGGTCGGTCGAGCGTGCAAAGTGCACCTGGCTCTGGATCCGCGTCCCCCCGGGCGAGGCGCTCAGCAACGCGTACACCTCCCCGTGCAACGCCCCCGGCGCGTGGTTCACCGCCACCTGCGGCATCCCCATCAGCCCGCCGGGGTTCGGATTCCCGCGGAACCCCACGCCCCCCCCGAGCGGCACCTCAACCCCGAAGTCGAACCGCATCGGAGTCGCCCCCGGCTCGTCCGAGCGGATCAGCACGATCCGCTGCACCGTCGACGCGAAGCGCCCGATGATGTAAAGCGCCCCGTCGGGCCCGATCGCCGAGTTCCCCCAGATCGGCTCCGCGGTCGTCAGCCCGCCCGCCGCGAACATCTCGATCGGCGTCTCCCACGACGCGCCCCCGTCAAAGCTCCGGCTGAACGCGCTCGACCAGTTCTGGTAGAGCGTCCGCCCGTCCGCCGACACGCTGAACCACTGCTTGTCCCCCCCGAACGCGAACGACGCGTCGCCCCAGGTCGCGCCCCCATCCGTGGAGAGGTGATGCCAGACCGTGAAGCCGTCCTCAAGGCCCAGGGCCAGAAAGTGGAAGTCGCCGTTCCCGTCCGCCGCCAGCACCGGGTCCGACCGGAACACCCCGGGCTGGATCACCCCGATCGGCGACCACGACCGACCCCCGTCCACCGTGAACGAATACCCCGCCTGCCGGAAGTCCGACGCGACCGTGTCGAACTGCCGCCAGCAGATCGCCATCCGGTTCGGCGCCGTCGGGTCCACCGCGATCGTCGGCTCGTTCCCCGCGTCGCCCAGGATGTTCAGCCCGTCCCCGTCGACATTCACCTGCACATGCACCGCCCCGCCCGCCGAGGTCATCCACCGCGGCAGGGGCGCCATCCGCGCCGTCGCCGCCGGCATTGTCATCACGGGCTCGTCGCACCGCTCGTGGGGCTCGGGCTCGTCCTTCATCGGTTGGGCGAGCGAACCGCTCGCGCCGAAGAGAACGCCCCATAGCGCCGCGATGAAGTGCTTCATCCGTCCGTCCCCGGCCCACGAGGGCGTTCGGCGTGCGTGCACCGCCAGCCTACCGGCCCGCGACGACCCGCTCAACAGCCAGCCCCATCATTTATTCATCGGGCCCAAGCCGCACCACGAAATCCGCCCGGCCCGCGTCCTCGCCCGCGGGGTCAGCGTTCTCCACCATCGACAGCGTCACCACCCGCGTCCCGGGGCGGGCCCGCCACAGCGCCTGCACGAGCCCCCCGTTGAAGTCGGAGTGGAACCGCCCCACGACATGCACCACCGGCCGACGCCCTTCCGAAAGGGCCCGGACGATCGAGGACGCCATCGTCTCGTCCCATACCGACTGGGCCCGGAAGTACCCCTCGACCCGCCGGTTGAGTTCTTCTTCGGAGAGTTCCTCCTCCCCGCCGTGGCTCGCCAGCATCCCGCCCATCTGCTCGAAGAACCGGTCGCGGTAGGGGCCCGCGGGCAACGCCGAGGGCCAGGCGACCAGCGCCCGCTGACTCGCGCGCAGCCCGTCGAGCGACTCGAACCCGTCCTCGCGTGCCATCGACGAGTACCGCCGCGGCGCGTTCGCCGCGATCACGGGCGCCCCCGCCGCTTTCGCCGCCTCGACCATCGCGCGGTGCCCCGCCGGGTAATTGCCCTCCGAGCGACCCGCCGCCTCGCGGAACTTCGCCTCATCCACCACGCCCAGCAGGTAATCGTCCAGCGCCGCCTGCGTCCCGCGGTCGAAAAACTCCAGCGACAACGCCGGCGCCAGCCCGGCCTGCGACAGCAAATCCTCCCAAAGCGCCGCCGCCGCCGCGAGCCCCTGCCCGTGCCCGTGCGTCTCCCCGATGATCACCACATCCGCGCCCGCCGCGGCCTCCACCACCGCGCCCCACGCCGCCCCCGCGCCCGTGCGACCCGCGAAGACCTCCACCCCGCGCGGGTCCAGCGGCGTCGCGGCCGCCGCGGGTGTCTCCCGCGGCCCGGTCGACGCGCACCCCCCGAGCAGGCCCATCAGCACCGCCGCCAACACACGCTTCATCGCGATCCTCCGAGCCCCCGGGGTCAGTCGTCCCGGCGCGGCCAGGCGCTCTCGAGCCGGCGGACCGCCCGCTCCGACGCCGTGCGCCACGCCCCGTTCCACCTCGCCACATTGGGGCGAGCGCCGTACCGCTCGAGCAGGTCCCCCTCGTCCGCCGACCCGGTCACCAGCGGGTCGCTCGTCCCGATGTTCTCGCTCGCCGAGGCCACCATCACCCGCGACGGCAGCGCCATCAGCCGTGTGTTCACGCCCTGCGACGCCCGCCCGGGGAGCACCAGCACACGCCAACCCGCCTCGAGCGCCTCCTCGATCACCGCCCGGGCCGCCCGGTCCGTCCCGCCCACCCAGAGCCGGCCCGGCTTTCCGAACGACCCGAGCAGGTCGCGGGCTACCTCGCGGGGGTCGACCAGCAACTCGGCCAGCCGCGGCACCGCCGATTCCACCTCGTGCCGCGCGACCCATTTCTGCGAGACGCACCGGCTCCACCACTCATGCACCGCCCGCGCCCAGGAGTGCTCCGCGCGCGCGTCCACCCGCGCCGCGAACGCCGGGCTGTACCGCAGCGAGATCGCCGCCGACATCGCCAACTCGTCCGGCGTCAGGCAACGCTCCGACCCGACACCCGCGAACAACTCCACGGCCGACTTCGCCTGCGCCTCCGACCCGCGCAGCGCCCGCCTCGTCGCCAGTGTGAACAGCGCCGATCGCACCGTCTCACGCTCGTGGGCCTCGTCGAGGCCCTCCTCCTCCCACCCGCGGGCCGACGCACGCCGGAACGAACGCTCCACCACCGACCGCAACTCGACCGCTCGCGCCCGCTCCTCGGGCTCAGCGAGCGGCGGGTCGTGCGGCACGGAAACGACCACCGAAGGCACCACCTGCCAGCGCACCCCGTCCTCGCACAGGCGCAGCCACAGGTCCGTGTGCGACCACGAATCCAGGTTCGCCCCGAAACGCTTGCCACGCAGGAGCGACCGCTGCACCAGCGCCGCCGACGCCGGCACGCCCAGCAGCGAAGACAGCGATCCCAAGCCGATCGACCCTTCCGGCGGATCAATCGGGGGCCCGTCCGGCTTCCCGTTCTCGTGCATCACCAGCCACGACCCGCACGCCGCCCCGTGCGTGCCCGCGTCCGCCGCCGCGAGAAGGTGCGACAGCGCCGTGGGGGCCAGCACCCCCCCGGCCTCGAGGAAGCAGACCGCCCGCCCCTCCGCGCGCGACAGCGCCTCGTTCCGCATCGCCGACACCGTGCGCCCCGAGGCCTCGAACGCCACGACCCGCTCGTCGCCCCCGTCCAACTCCGCCCGCAGCCCTTCCGACGCCGGGTCGTACGCCGCGATCACCCGCCAGTCGCGCAGGCTCTGCCCGCGGATCGATTCCAGCGTGGCGCGCAGCGACTCCGCCCGTCCGCCCGCCGTCAGAATGATGTCCACCCGCGCCATGCCGTCCGCGTCCTCTCGGGGGACCGATCGTAGCGGATCCGTGCCCCCCCCTGTTCGGCAAACTTCCGAGTCCGAGAGTTCAGCCCGGACGCCAACCAGCCGAAACTCTGGCAGGCCTCGGTTCGCCCGGCGCCACCGGAACGGGTGTACGACATGTCCAACCTGCCCGACACCCTGATCATGACCTTCGCCCCGGGGGGATCGCTGACGCGCTGGGCCGACCTCGGACGACTCGACCGCGAAACCCACCTGCTCAGGGGGCTGCTCGGGTTTGTCCCCCACCTCATCTTCGTCTCCGACCGCGGGGCCCGCGACACCACCATCGCCGCCGAACTCTCCGAAACGCTCGCCGGCCGCGTCGACGCCATCGCCATCAACCAGCCCGACCCAGAACTGGGCCCGGGACGCCCCCTGCACGACCGCGTGCTCGCCCGGCTGGGCCAGTCCCGCCGCGTCGTTATCCAGACCATGCAGCTCGAGGACAACGGCGTCTCACGCCGCATCCTCGGGCCTCTCCGCCGCGCCGGCGTTCAGGCCGCCCTCGTCGCCCGGGGGGGATTCATCCGCTCCCGTGTCCTCGCCGCCCTCCGCGGGCCGCACGCCATCGAGGCCGTCCGCTCCGGCGTCGAGGAGCACGCCCTCTGCCAGCAGGCCCAACTCGTGGTCGGTGTTTCCGACAGCACGATCGACGAGCTCTGTTGGCGTCACGGCATCAACCCCGCACGCACACGCGTCATCCCGCATTTCGTCCACGATCTCCACGAGCCTGTCGGCCCCGAGGACCGCGACCGCGGCCTCATCCTCGCGGTCGGTGAGGTCAGCCGGACCAGCGGCGTCGAGACCATGATCCTCGCCTTTGAACGCCTCTCCCCCGAACGGCGCGGGAACGCCCGCCTCCTGGTCATCGGCGACGGGCCCGAGCGGGCCCGGCTCGCCGCGCTCGCCCGCGAGCACAAGGCCCCCGTCGAGTTCGCCGGGCGCGTCCCCTACGCCGAGGTGCAGCGACGCATGAACGAATGCGCCCTCTTCCTCCACGCCTCATCCGAACGCCGCCAGTCCCGCTCCGTCCTTGAAGCCATGGCCACGGGCGCCCCGGTCGTTGTGGCCGACACCCCCGAATTCGACGGCGTCGTTGAGAACGGGTCCACCGGGCTGCGCGTCAAGCCCTCTCCCGACTCGCTCGCGTTCGGCATCGAGAACCTCCTCAGCGACGCCGACTGGCGGGGCATGCTCGGTTCGAGCGGGGCCCGCCGCGTGCGCACACGCTGCGATCTCCAGGCCGTCCTCGACCGCACCCGCGAGGCCTACGCCGATGCGCTCGCCCTCGCCCCGGGCACCGTGCAGCCCCGGGCCCGGAAGACCGGATGAGCCCGAGGATTCACGCCGGCCCCCGGACCCGGCCGATACCCCGGGGAGCGCGAACGGTCTCGCGCCAAGGCCCCGAAAGCGGGGTCCCCACGGACGGGGGATGCCGATGACGCCTCGAACCAACCGCCGACGCCACCCGCGCTTCGCCGCGGCGATCGAATGCAAGCTGCTCCGTCGGGCCGTCTCGCGGTACGACACCGCCAGAACGGGGGATGTCTCCGCGGGCGGGGCGATGCTCGAGGTCTTCACGACCCGGCCCATCCGGGAGGGTGAGCAGCTCGAGGTCGCGGTCAACTGGGGTGGGCGGCCGATCATGCTCGCGGGCGAAATGATCCGGGCCCGCGTCCGCCGGGCGGGCCCCGTGCTCGGGCGGACCCAGCTCGTCGCGATCGAGTTCGATCGGGCTCAGGAGCAGGCCGACGCGCTCGCCGGCGCGGAAGCGGCGTGATCCGAACATCATCCTGAATCGTTGCCGATGCCCGCCGCGTCCCGGGGGGGGACGGGTTCCGTTCCTAGGATCGGGCCGAGGGATTCACCCGGGGAGGTGCGCATGCTGTGGCAACCCTCGCTGCCGGAGGTGTACCACCGCCTCCCGCCGGCGACGCTCAACACCGCGATCGAGGACCGCCGACGCCGGCTGGGCGATCGGCTCGTCATCCTGGGGCACCACTACCAGCAGGACGAGGTGATCCGGCACGCCGACTTCACGGGCGACTCGCTCAAGTTGAGCCAGCTCGCCGCGGGCGTCGCCGCCGAGCGCGAGATCGACTTCGTGGTCTTCTGCGGCGTGCACTTCATGGCGGAGACCGCCGACATCCTCACGCCGGAGTCCGTGCGGGTGATCCTCCCGGACCTCTCGGCGGGCTGCTCGATGGCGGACATGGCGGCCTATGACGAGACCGTGCAGGCGTGGGAGGAGTTGCACGAGACCGTCCGCGGTGCGCACGGGGGATGCTGGAACGGCCGGATCATCCCGATCACCTATGTGAACTCGTCGGCGGCGATCAAGGCGTTCGTGGGCGCGCACGAGGGGGCGTGCTGCACGAGTTCCAACGCCGACCGCGTCTTCGAGTGGGCGATGAACGGGGGCGTCCGCCCCCGGGAGGGTGACGAGGAGATCAAGATCCTGTTCCTGCCCGATCAGCACCTGGGGCGCAACACGGCGGCGAAGCACGGGATCGAGGTCCGGTCGCGGACCTGCCTTTACGACCCGAAGGCCGCCACCCGGGGCGAGGGGGTCGGGGGCTCGACGCCCGAGCAGATCGTGGCGAGCGAGGTGGTGCTCTGGGCGGGGCACTGCTCGGTGCACAAACTCTTCCGCCCCGAGCACTGCGACCAGATCCGCGCCGCGAACGAGCGGCTCGACGACGGCGTGCGCCCCATGAAGATCCTGGTGCACCCCGAGTGCTGCAAGGAGGTCGTCGACAAGGCCGACCTCGCGGGCTCGACCGAGTACATCATCCAGGCCGTGCGCGCCTCCGAGCCCGGCGACCGCTGGGCGGTCGGCACCGAGGTTCATCTGGTCAACCGGCTTGCCGACGAGGTGCGCCCGCGGGGAGTTGAGGTGCGCATCCTCTCCGAGTGCCAGTGCCTGTGCACGACGATGTACCGCATCGACGAGCCGCACCTGCTCTGGGTGCTCGACGGCCTGTGCGGGGTGGAGACGGGCGAGGGCGGCGAGGCGACCGAAACGACGGTGCGCGAGCGGAACATCATCCGCGTGCACCCCGAGGTGCGCGGATCGGCGCTGCTCGCCGTGAACCGGATGCTGGAGCTCACCGCGGCGGCGTTCGCGGACTGAATCGTTCGCCGCCCGGAGATTGTCCGCGGCGTGCGCGGGCGGTGGGCGTCGACCGATGCGGATCAGGTTTACACTCCGCCCATGACCACCGCGACCACCGACCTCGCCCCGCTGATCGCCGCCGAGCACGCGGCGATCGCGGAGATCCGCCGCGACCTGCACCGCCACCCCGAACTCGGCTACCAGGAGCACCGCACCAGCAAGGCCGTGCAGCGCGAACTCGCCGCGATCGGCGTCGAGCACCGGGGGGGGTACGCCCGGGGTACCGGCGTCGTTGCGCACCTCCCCGCGACCGTGCCGGGCGACCGCCCGGCCGTCGCGCTGCGGGCGGACATGGACGCCCTGCCGATCGAGGAACGAACCGGCAAGCCCTGGGCCTCGACGACCAGCGGCGTGATGCACGCCTGCGGGCACGACGGGCACACCGCGGTCCTTCTGGGCGTTGCGCGCGTCCTCGCCCGGCTCGAGCACCGACCCAACCCCGTCACCCTCGTCTTCCAGCCCGCCGAGGAGGGAGGGGGCGGGGGCGAGCTCATGTGCGACGACGGCGCCCTCGCCGGCGCGCGCGGAGGCGGGCTCGGGCCGCCCGTCGGCCGGATCTTCGGGCTGCACAACTGGCCCGGCATGCCGCTGGGCACGATCGCCACGCGGCCCGGGCCTCTCCTCGCCGCGACCGACGAGTTCAACATCCGCGTCAAGGGCGTGCAGGGGCACGCCGCCTTCCCGCACGCCGCCCGCGACCCGATCGCCGCGGTCTGCCAGATTGTCGGCGCCGTCCAGACGATCGCCAGCCGCAACGCGCCCCCGACCGACCCGATCGTGGTGTCGGTCACCCAGGTGCACGGCGGCAACACCCACAATGTCATCCCGGGGGAGGCGTCGTTCGGCGGCACCGTCCGCACCGTGACGCCGGAGACGCGCGCCATGGCCCGCGAACGCCTGTGCGAGATCGCCCGCGGCATCGCCCACGCCATGGGGTGCGAGTGCGAGATCGACTGGCGCCACGGCTACCCGGTCACGCGCAACGACGCGGGTCTGGCGGGGCTGGTCCTGCGGACCGCGGGAGAACTCGTCGGGCCCGAGCGTGCCGTTGAACTGCCCGCACCGATCCTCGGGGGCGAGGACTTCGCCTATTACGGGGCGCATGTCCCCGCGTGCTTCTTCGTGGTGGGCGCGTGCCCCGAGGGCGAGGACGCCCCCGCCCTGCTGCACACCCCGCGGTTCGATTTCAACGACGACGCGATCCCGGTCTCGGTGGAGATGTTCTGCCGGCTCGCGATGGCCGAGCAGGACGCCTGATCACCCGGGGCTGAACATGAGCGACGAGACCAGACGCCGCGCCGCCGACCTGCTCGAGCAATCAACCTCGCGTCCCCCGCCGCGCGCGGTCGTCGGGTTCGACGGGTTCCTCGACACCATCGCCCACGCCGTCGACCGGAGGCGGTCGATGAGGCCCGACGACTACGAGCCCGTGCGCACGATCGCGGCGCTCGGGAGGCGGATCGGGGACGCCGCGGGCCGGTCCGCGAACCTCGAGCTGCGTGCCCGCGAGGTCCGAGCGGGCGGCAACGGGCCCATCATGGCCGGGGCGCTCGCGTCGCTGGGCGTCGAGGTCACGCTCATCGGCGCGCTGGGCCGCGAGGGCGACCCGGCCGACATCGACCCCGCCTATCGCCAGCTCGCCGAGCGCTGCGTGCGTGTGGTCTCGGTGGCGTCGAGCGCGCGCACGGACGCGCTCGAGTTCGAGGACGGCAAGATCATGTTCAACTGGTCGGCAAATCTCGACGGGCTGGACTGGGACGCCGTCGTGCGCGCGATCCCGCCCGCGGAGCTCGCGGAGCTGTGCGCCGGGGCCGCGCTGATCGCGACGGTCAACTGGACCAACCTCGGGGGACTCCCCTCGATCTGGCGCGGGCTGCGCGAGCATGTGCTCCCGCGTACGGGGGGGCGTTCACTCGGGTTGTTCGTCGACCTGACCGACCCCGCCAAGCGGACGGACGACGAGCTGCGGCGCGCGCTCGACGATCTGTCGCTCTTCCCCAACCACATCTCGGTGACCCTCGGGCTCAACATCGCCGAGGCCGAGCGGTTCCGCGCGCTGCTTGGTCTCGGGTCGTCGCCCATCCGGCGCACGCCGGAGGGCATGGCGGCGGCGGCCTCGGAGATCCGCGACGCGACCGGGCTGGACGAGATCGTGCTGCATACGCGCGGGGCGGCCGGGGCCGCGACGCGTGTGGAGAGCGCGGGTCTGCCGACGCGGCTTGTCGAGAGGCCGGCGATCTCGACGGGCGCCGGCGATCACTTCAACGGGGGCTACTCGGCCGCGCGGTCGCTGGGCCTGCCGCTCGGCGAGAGCCTGGCGTGCGGGTGCGACACCGCGTCGGCGTTCGTGCGCACGGGGCGGTGCCCATCGCGTTCAGAATTGGTGAATGAGCTCAGGGCGAGCCTCGGAACCGGGTGATTTGTCTTTCTCCCTGCGCGGGGGCGCTGTAGAGTGGGTCGGCGCCGTCGCGGCGCTCGTGGGGAAGCTCGCCGCGACTTGACGGGCGAGGTGCGCATGCTCCGTGCGGTTGTGTTGGGCGTGGTCGGGGCGGTCTGTGCGCCGGCCGTGGGCGCGTCGCAGATCGTCTTCCTGCTTGACGGCTCTGGGAGTGTGTCCGCGGGCACCTTCGCGATGCAGCGGCAGGCTGTGCGCGACTGCGTGTGCGCGCCAGGGACGCCGCTCGACGGGTCGGTGTCGGTGGCGGTGGTGCAGTTCTCGCAGACCGCGCGGGTCGAGATCCCGCTGACGGTGCTGGACTCGCCCGGGGCGGCCGGGGCGTTCTGCGACCAGGTCGACTCGCTCGTTCGGCTCAACAGCGGGACGCGGATCCTGCCGGGCCTCGAATTGGCGCGGGATGTGTTCGAGGACGCCGACCCCGGGGCGGACCGGTCGCTGGTGATCCTTACCGACACGATCGTGTTCGATGAGCGTGACCTGGTCGAGGATCTCGCGGAGGACCTGCGGACGGGCGACGACCCGGTCCGACTGTGCGCTGGGATGACGGACGAGACGATCGCGTTCGATCTCGCGCTGTTCAACCTGCTCTGCAATGTCCCCGGGTCGCCCGGGTACGAGCCCGATCAGCCGGCCGGGCGGGTCGAGCGCGTCGAGTTCGTGTGGCAATTCCAGCCGTTGTGCACGGGCTGCGTCGCGGTCTGCGAGGACCCGGGCGGGCCGGACTGCGACGGGGACGGCGTCGGCGACGCGTGCGAGCCCGACTGCGACGCCAACGGCGTGCCGGACGAGTGCGACATTCTCCTGGACCCGATGCGGGACCTGAACGGCAACGGGCTGCTGGACCTGTGCGAGGAGGACTGCAACGGGAACGGGCTTGCCGATTTCCTCGACATTCAGACCGGCCTCAGCACCGACTGCAACGGGGACGCGGTGCCCGACGAGTGCCAGGGGGCCGCGGACTGCAACGGGAACGGGCTGCCGGACTTCTGCGAGATCGCCGAGGGGCTCAGCGGCGACTGCAACCTCAACGGCGTGCCGGACGAGTGCGAATCGGGACTTTTCGCGGTGGTGACGCGGCGGCTCCTTGCGCTCGAGGGCGAGACGCCGCCGGTCGCGGGGCTGCCGGAGGAGTACGGGGTGCTCGGGCTGGGCGTCGCGGTGGACGACCGCGCGAGGGTCTGGTTCGGCGATGTCGGGGACGGCGGAGGGGGGCGGGGCGGCCTCGGCCCGGGGCGGGTGTTCGAGTTCGATCTGTCGCGGGGCGCCGCCGCGATGCTGCTGCGCGAGGGGGACCTGATCCCCGGCGGGGAGACCTGGCTGGATGATCCGGAGCCCGCGTGCGGCGTGGTCGAGGCGTTTCTTCAGCGCCTGCCGAGCGATCTCCCGTCCTCGGCGCCGCTGAGCGGGAACGGGGCGATCCGCGGGGTGTCGGCGGACGGGACGCTGCTGGTCGCGGGAACGGTGGTGATCGACTCGGAGTTGTGCGCCCCGCTCGGCACGCGTCGCGCGCTGCTCGGGGTGACGCCGGGCCTGGTCGATGTGCTGTACCGGGAGGACCTGGATGTCTGCCTGCTCGGCGACGGGCTGGAAGCGAGCCCGGCCCGGCCTCGCGAGGGCGGCGGGTTCGCCCACGCGGAGGTGCAGGCCAACCCGGGCTTCGCGTGGCTGATCACGCCAGCGGCCGATGGCGGGTGCGTCGTCGCGCGGAGCGGGGATCCATCGCCGGACGGCGGGGTGTACCAGAACCCGTCGTACTCGGGGCTTGCGCCCGGGCCGTACCGGGTGACCGCCCGGCACGCGACGGGCGATCAGACGCTGTTCTTCGCCTCGTCGACCGTGTCGGGCGCGCTGCTCGTGCTCGACGAGGGCGGGGCGCAGACGCTGATCGCGCGGAACGGCACGCCGGTTTCGATCGATGGGCAGCCGCCCGCTGCGCTTGTGCTGCGCTCAACGCTCGAGGAGGGGGCCGATGTCGGCGTGCTGACCGGCGCGGGACCCGATGTCGTGTTCCGGGGCGAGGTCGGGGGCGTCGAGGCGCTGTTTGTCTGGGAGCGGGAGCGCAACGCGGACCCGTCCGACCCGTTCGTGCGCGCGATCGTCGCCGCGGCGGACCTGGAATCGCTGCCGGGGCTGCGCGCCGTTCCGGGGAGCGTGCGGCTCAGCCACCCGGTGCTCGGCGGGCCTTGCGGGTCGTGCGGGCCGGGGCCGGGGATGGTGGCGTTCAAGGCGGCCTGGCGCGACCTGGACAACAACGAGGACCGCACGGGGCTGTTCGCGTACGCGCCGGGGCACGGCCTCATCCCGGTCGCGGTGCCGGGGGAGCGGCTGCCGCCGCCTCGGGATGATCTCGCGTTCGCGGAGTCGTCGGCGATGGTCGGGGGCTTCGACCTCGACGCGAGCGGGCGTGGAACGGTGGTGTTCACCGCGATGGTGGGGCTGGCGGGCCATGAGCCCGTGCCGGCATCGGCGTCGGCGGTGATCGCCGTCTCGGTCAAGCCCGGGGCGTGCGACCTGAGGCCCCCGTTCGGCCTGCTGGACCTCGAGGACATCATCGGGTTCGTGACGGGGCTGATGGGGGAAGACCCCGCCGCGGACTTCGCCGAGCCGTTCGGCACCTTCGATCTGGGCGACATCGTCGGGTTCGTCGGGTGCTTCTCGGCGGGGTGCCCTTGAGCGGGCGCCGCCGGCTATGATCCGCGGATCCGCGGGCGTAACTCAATGGTAGAGTGTCAGCCTTCCAAGCTGAATGTTGCCGGTTCGAGTCCGGTCGCCCGCTCTTGACCGCTCCCAGCCGGCTCCCGCCGGGGCGTGCCAAGTCCTGATTTGGCAGCGGCTTCCGAGCGACGGAACCGGAGGCATTCAGCCGACGGCGCCGATGGTTTGGTGACAGGTTCGGCGTCTGCATGCCATGCGGCGGCATGTGCGCGCTACCCATGGCGCTCCCAGCGGTGCAATCGTGCGCCGGCGAATTTGGTTGGGCGGGCGCCACGAAGGACCACCGGATCGACAGTCGGCTCCGACCCCTTCCGACAACTGCCCTGCGAGGTCAAAAACCGCGTTCTCGGGGGCGCCAAGCCGTTCGCTTGTTCGCATGTATGCGATCATTGGACCGCCAAGTGCACGCTGGTGAGCGCGCACTGGAGCGCGCACTCGCCAGCCGGGATTCCACACTGTCGGCCCTCGTCATAGGGGGTAACGCCTACCGCTTGGGCGAGCGGGCCGACGGTTGATCTGGTGCTTGACCGTGTGGCAGGCTGTGGACCCATTCCACACGGCAGACCTGGGTAGATGGCTCGTCCTCGTGCCAGGGCGTCCCGTGGTCCCAACCGTCCCCCGCTGCACTGTCGCACGTTCCAAGGTTCCGCCGTGATGGCGCTCCGCGCCGCCGCGTTCGTTCAGGTTCATCACCCACTGAGCCACGGTGCCTGTCCAACCCGGCGGCGCCGTCGGGTCATCGTGCGCGCTCACAAGGAGTCCCTCCATGACAGTCGTGAAGACGCCCCCGAAGGTCAGTTACCCCGTCCGCATGCTGCCGATCGAGAAGATGGTGCCGACGCCCGACAACCGGCGCCGGCCGATCACGCGGGCCTCGGTTGAGTCCCTCGCCAAGTCAATGGCCAAGGACGGCGTCCTCCAGCCCATCGTAGTGCGCGAGAACCGGAGAAGTCCGGGCAGTTCGAGATCAGGGCGGGGGGCCGGACTATCTGACAGGAATGTCAGAGATCTGTAGCCGCAGCGGCCCCGGCCACGCGGGTACCGTCATGGCATGCAGGAGCCGGCAGCCCGCATCCTGGTTGTCGAGGACGAGCCGACCGTCCGGCGGTCGCTAGAGCGCGGGCTCGCGGCGGAGGGGTACGTCGTGGTCGCGTCGGGCACGGGCGAGGATGGGTTCTTCCGGGCCACGACCGAGCGGTACGATGCGGTCGTCCTCGACATCATGCTCCCCGGGCGGAGCGGGCTGGAGGTGCTCGCGGGCATCCGGCAGAAGGTCGGCGACATTCCTGTGCTGCTCCTCACGGCGCGGGACGCGGTCGAGGACCGCGTGAACGGGCTCGACGCCGGTGCGGACGACTATCTCGTGAAACCCTTCGCGTTCGACGAGCTGCTGGCCCGCATCCGCGTGCTGCTCCGGCGTGGCCGCGCCGCGGCGACGAAGCTCGCCTGCGCGGACCTGGAAATCGACCTCCTCGCGCGGCGGGCGGCGCGGGCCGACAGGACGCTGCACCTGACCGTCCGCGAGTTCGACCTGCTGGAGTACCTGCTGCGCCACGCCGGGAGCGTCGTCTCGCGCGACATGCTCGCGCGCGACGTTTGGAAGGAGACGGGCCGGATCACTCCGCTCGACAACGTGATCGACGCGACCGTTGCACGCCTACGGAAGAAGGTCGATGAGCCCTTCGGCCGGCCGCTGATCCACACGGTGCGAGGCATCGGGTTCCGACTGTCGGAGGAGCGAGCATGATCGGCCGTCCGACAACCATCCGGGCGCGGCTGGCGCTGTGGTCCGCGGCGGCGCTCGCGGCTGTGCTGCTGATCGTCGCGGCCGGGGTCTACCTCATCGTTCGTGCCGGAGTGCTTGGAGAGGTCGCCGCCCGCGTTCGGCGTGACCTTGAAACGACCGTCGCCTTCGTCAGCGCCAACCCCGGCGACGTCGCCGAGTTCGCGGAGTTCAACCCCCACGCGCTCGTGCTCGTCGTCAAGGGCGATCAAATCGAGCATCAAGCCGCCGCCTGGGAATCCCTCGGGCTCCCCGCGCCTGCGCAGATCGTGACCGATGGAACGGACCGACTATGGGAGACCCCGCGCCACGACCACTACCGCATCGCGGCGACGACCGTGAACACGGGCGAGCGCACCTTCACGATCGCTGTTGCGGCGGACGAGGAGCCGGCGCGCCGGAGCATCGCGGCGGTCAACTGGATGCTCGGTGCGTCGTTCCCTGTCCTTCTCGTGCTCGCGGGGGTCGGAGGGTACTGGCTCGCGGGACGCATGCTGTCGCCGGTCCGCCGGATGGCCGAGGCCGCGGAGCGCATCAGCGGCGACCGTCTCGGGGAGCGGCTCCCCGTCGAGAACCCCGCCGATGAGTTCGGAAGGCTGGCGACCATCACGAACCGCTCGCTCGATCGGCTCAGGGAGGCGTTTGACCGGCAGCGTCGCTTCACCGCCGACGCCTCCCACGAGATTCGTACCCCGCTGACGGCGATCCGCAGTGCTGGCGAGGTGGCGCTCCGCACGGAGCACTCGTCGGAGCACTACCGCGAGGCGATTGGCTCGATGCTAGAGGGCGTCACGCGACTGACCTCGCTCACCGACCGCCTGCTCGTCCTCGCTCGTGCCGACGCGGGGACGCACGTTGTAAGGCCCGAGACCGTCGACGCCGCGGCCATCGCACGGGAGGTGGTCGATCTCTATGCGCCTGTCGCGGAGGACAAGGGCGTAGAGCTTGCTCTCACCAAGGGCGAGCTGTTGCCGATTACGGTGGACTCGATGCTGTTCCGCCAGGCTCTCGTCAATCTCGTGGACAACGCGGTGAAGTACACGCCCGCCGGCGGGAGTGTCGAAGTGTCGGCGGCGCTGGTCGATGGCACGGTTCAACTCGCCGTCGCTGACACCGGTCCGGGGATCGCGCCAGAGCACCAGCCGCGGATCTTCGAGCGCTTCTATCGCGTCGACCCGGCCCGCTCGCCTTCGGCTCAATCCGGCACCGGTCTGGGCCTGGCGATCGTCAAGTGGTCCGTCGAGACCTGCGGCGGCAGCGTCGGCGTTGCCTCGCAGCCCGGACGCGGCAGCACGTTCACACTGACATTCCCCACTGGCGCTGAGCCCTCGGCGGATCACAATCCAGCCAACCCTCGTTCAGGAGATATGACATGAACCGATCCCTGCTCTGCCTGGCTCTGCTCACACCCCTCACGCTGTACGGCCTCGTCACGCAGGCCGCGGAACAGCCCGAGAAGCCCGCCGCGCCGGCCTCCGGCGATCAACCGGCCGCTTCCGCCGCATCGGCGACGACGATCAACTTCGACAAGGAGAGCGCGGGCAATCTCCCGCCGGGTTGGAATGCCGAGGGTACCAACCAGAGAGGCCCGGTCTCGACCTGGCAGGTCGTCAAGGACGACAAGGCCCCCAGCAGCCCCAACATCCTCGGGCTTACGAGCGTCAACCACGATTCCGGCGGCACCTACAACGTCTGCTGGACCGACACCGTGAAGTTCACCGACGGGGTCATCGAGGTCAAGGTGCGCGCCAACTCGGGGAACGAAGACCAGGGTGGCGGCCCGATCTGGCGCGTCAAGGACAAGGACAACTACCTCATCGCGAGGTACAACCCGCTCGAGGAGAACTTCCGGCTCTACTACGTCAAGGATGGCAGCCGCAAGCAACTCGCGACGGCCAAGATCGCTCCCGTGATCCCCGCGGGCCAGTGGTTCACCATCCGCGTCGAACAGAAGGGCAATGCCATCACGTGCTTCCTGAACGGCAAGAAGGAACTCGAGGCCACAGATGACCACATCACCGGCGAGGGCGGCGTGGGCGTGTGGACCAAGGCCGATGCGGCCACGTCGTTCGACGATCTGAAGATTGAGCCAGTCTCCAGCACGTCGGGCGAGAATGAGCCGCTGCCCCTCGACGGGGCCGCGATCGAGTCCATCACCGGCCTGAAGGGTACGTTGTACGAGAATGAGCCGGGCGCGCCGGTGTTCAAGGTCACGCAGGGGCGCACCGACGTGGCGATCACGGTCGAAGGGCGGACGATGGAGCCGTTCATGGGGTTCACCTCGTGGGCGGCGTTCCGCTCAGGCGAGAAGGCCTCGGCCATGATGGCGGGCGATCTCGTCCTGTTCCAGGACGAGGTCTCGCCGGTGATGGACGCGCTGTTCGCCAGCGGCTGCACGGTTACGGCCCTCCACAACCACTTCTTCTTCGACGAGCCGAAGGTCTACTTCATGCACATCGGGGGCGAGGGCAAGACCGAGGACCTCTCCCGCGGCGTGCGCGCGGCGCTCGACGCCGTGAAGGCCGTGCGGGCGGCCAGGCCCGACCCGAAGACCTCCACGGGATTTGGCGGCGGCGACGTGCCGACCACCAATAGCATCACGCCCGCACCGCTCGATGCGATTCTCTTCCCAGATGGCAAGGCGAAGGGCGCGGTCCAGAACGGCATGTACAAGGCGACCATCGGCCGCACCGTCCAGATGTCCTGCGGCTGCACCGTGGGCAACCAGATGGGGATCAACACCTGGGCGGGCTTCTGCGGCACGGACGAGTCGGCGGCCGTCGCTGGCGACTTCATCACGTTCGAGGGTGAACTCCAGCCGGTGCTCCGCGCCCTCCGCAAGGCCGGCATCCACGTCGTCACGATCCACAACCACATGGAGGGCGAGGACCCCACGAGCATCTTCCTGCACTACTGGGGCAAGGGCCGCGCCGAAGACCTGGCGCGCGGGGTGAAGTCGGCGCTTGAGGCGCAGGCCGCAGTCGCGCGGTGATTACAAGGTCATGCGGGCCGGCTGTGCTCCTTCCGGCAGGTTCCACCCCATTGGAGATTCAGACTCATGAAACTCGCAGCGTTCTTGATTGTTCTGGCCGTATCGCTCATCACGACGCCGGGCGCGGCTCCCGGCCAGCCCGGCTTCGGCGAGCGCGCCATCCGCGCCTATGTGTGCAACTTCGGCGGAGACGGCGTTTCCGTGATCGACCCGGCCGCGGGCGCGTTGGTGGCGCACGTGAAGACCGGCGCGAAGCCGCACGGCGTCGGCATCGGGCCGTCCGGGCGGGAAGTCTACGTCACCAACGAGGGCGACGGCACGCTCAGCTTCATCGACGCGGCGAGCAGCACCGTCACGCACACCCTGCCTGTCGGCAAGTCGCCCCACCAGCTCGCGGTATCGGTCGATGGTAAGCACATCTTCGTTCCGCTGAACAGCGATAACGCGGTCGCCGTCGTGGACGCGGCGGCGCGGAACGTCATCAAGACCGTCCCCGTCGGCCGAGCGCCCCACATCGTCGAGCCCTCAGCCGACGGCACGCGGCTGTTCGTCACCTGCGAGGGCGACATGAAGGTCGTCGAGATGGATGCCAAGACCTTCGAGGTCGCCGGGGAGATCCCCATCTACGGCGTGCCGCGCGTGCCGGCGCTCTCCGCCGACGGGAAAACGCTGTACCAGAGCATCCGGTGGCTCAACGGAGCGCTGGTCATCGACACCGCCAAGCGCAAGGCGGTCAACCGGGTCGCGCTCGGGGAGGTGAAGTTCGCGGAGGACGGCAAGGATGCGCACGGCTTGGCCCTGACGGCCGACGGTGCCGCGCTGTGGATCACCACGCAGACGACCGACACGGTCACCATCGTGAGCACCTCAGACCTATCGATCGCCGGGACGATCGCCGTCGGGCGCGACCCCAACTGGATCGCTTTCACGCCCCCCGACCACAGTCGGCCCCTGGCCGTCGTCAGCAACACGGGCTCGAACGACGCGACGATCATCGACGCCGAATCCCGGAAGGTCGCGGCGACGATCAAGGTCGGGCCATCGCCCAAGCGGCTGGCCGTGGGGTGGGTGGAAGCAGTCCAGAGCGAGGCCAAGTGATTGGCACACGCTCCGGAAACCAAGCCCGCAGATGGTGACATCCGGCGACACATGGAGCCTGCGCTCGCGCTGCTGGTGCTCTCGGGAGTGGCCGGTCCGGTGTTCGCCGGCCCACCGCTCATCACGGACGACCCGGACACACCCGGCAAGAACCACTGGGAGATCAACGTCGCGTACACGCTCGACCTCAGCGCCCGCGTGGGCTCGGACGGGCGCACGTGGGAGCATGGCGCCCCGCTCGTGGACCTGAACTACGGCTTCCTGGAGAACGACCAGCTCAAGCTCGAGTTCCCGGTGGAAATCCTCGATCCCGCCGGCGGCGAGGGCGCTCGCGCCGGCATTGGAGATGCACTTCTGGGGTACAAGTTCCGATTCATCGATGAGGAGAGCGCCCCATTCTCGCTCTCGGTGTACCCGCAGGTCGGCATCCCCATCGGGGATGAGGATCGGGGGCTGGGCACGGGAGACGCCTCGCTGCGTCTCCCGGTGCAGATCGGCCGCCACCTGCTCGACGACAGGCTCTTCCTCTACGCCGATGCGGGGTACGAGGAGCAGTTCGCGCGGGGCGAATCCGATTCCTGGTTCGGCGGCATCGCGGCCGAGTACGCCCTGACGGACCGCTTCACGCTCTGCGGCGAGGTGCGGTACGAGCACCACCTGCGCGGGGAGTCCGGCCCGGGGGACGACTGGCTCTTCAACATCGGGGCAAAGTGGCGGCTCGGCGAATCCGCCACGCTCATGGGCGCGCTCGGCCGGAGCTTCGATCCTGAGCCCGACAGCGGCTCCAGCCTCCTCGCCTACTTCGGCGTGCAGTTCGCCTTCTGACCACGCGCCAGGCCGCGGGCCGCTCGCCGCCCCGTCGCGCGCTTAGCCACTGCACCCTGTCCCCGGCACATACTCTCTCACCCTCGGCACACGGAGGCGCTGGCCCTCGGTCAGCGGCTGGGCCGGATCGGGGGGCGTCGGGAACGCATCGGCGTTCGCATTGGCGACCCAAGCTGCCTTCGAGGCGTCGCTGTAATGCTCAAACGCGATCGATGCGAGCGTGTCGCCGGATCGGACAACGTACCAGTCGAACTGGAGGTCCCTGATGCGCCGTTGGAATCGACTCAGGCGGATCTCCTCGGCGGTCGCGGGCCGAACGCCCTCGGGCAAGCGGATCAGCATGCCTGCCTGGAGCCGCTCGGGCTTGGTGAACTTGTCGGCGTTGACTTCCAAGAGCTCGCGCCAGCGGTCGGGGGACCCCAGGTGGTCGGCGGCAAGGTCGATGAGCGTCTCGCCCTTCTTCACGCGCACCGTGGCGCCCGCGGCCTTGGCGCGTTCGAGCTTGGATGGAGCGGCCGGCGCGGGCGATACGGACGGCCCGGGCAGAGCGATCGGCTCGGGCTGCGGTGCCGCGTGGACCGGCGTCATGGGCGCCGCCCCCGGGGCCGCGTCTGCAACCGCGGGCCGCTCATGTACTGGCGTGGTGTGATCCGGAGCGCGGGTGATCGCCGGCCACGCCCCCATCGCCACAGCAGCGATGACCGCGAATACCGTTAGCACGGTCGCGCGAGTTGCCAACTGTCTGCCCGACCACCTTGTCCGATTCATCGCTGCACCGTGAGAGGAGCCTACCAACCTCCAGGTCCATCATCGGTCTGTGTCGTCCTCCGCCTTGATTCCGCCGGGCAAGTCCGATTCGCCCCAGCGGGCTCGCGGTAGAGTGCGAGTGCGCTGAGAGCGATACGGAGAGCCGTAGGGCCAGCTCTCCTGACAGATTTGTCAGAATCCGATCACTACAGCCGAGGCGGCCGGGCCTTTATCGTTCGCGGTCGATGGTCCACGAGAAACCCGTTCAGGAGCACTCGCATGAGCACCTCCCCGATCCACACCACGGTCGCCCTCTCGCTCATCGCGACCCCGTTCATTGCGGGCCAGCCGCCGAGCGCCGATGCGCCGAAGGCAGAGCAGCCACAAGCGAAGTCGGCCCTGGTCTGTGCCCACGTCGAGTCGGCCCCGACGCTCGACGGCAAGTCCGACGACGCCGCCTGGGCCCAAGCCCAGCCGCTCTCCCTCACCGCGAAGCGCGCGATGGAGCCGAACAAGGGCGCCTCGACGCCGGTGAAGCTGCGGAGCGTCCGCACCGACACGCACATCTACTTCCTCGTTGAGTGGGACGACGCCACCGAGAGCGTGTCGCACAAGAGCTGGACCTGGAACAAGGATGCCGGCAAGTACAAGGAGGGCAAGGACCGCGAGGACATGTGCGCGCTCGCCTTCGAGCATACGGGGCCGTTCGTGGCGGACATGCTCGCGGGCGTCGAGGGAGTGTGGGACGTGTGGCACTGGAAGGCGGCCCGCACCAATCCGCAGGGCTACGCGATGGACAAGACGCACCGCTACAGCAAGTCCAAGCCCGACGGCAAGGCCAACGCGCATGAGTCCACCGACGGCAGCGAGATCTGGATCGCGCGGCCTGAGGATGCGGGCGACTCCGCGGAGAAGAAACAGCCCGCGCCGACCGAGCACAGGGGCGACACCGTGCCGCAGTTCGTCACCACAACACCCTCGGCCAGCGCGGCGGACGTGCAGGCCAAGGGCCGCTGGTCGAACGGCCGCTGGACGCTGGAACTCGCACGCCGCCTTGACACGAAGCAGGCCGACGACACGGCCTTCGACCCGTCCAAGTCGTACCAGATGTCCGTCGCGGTTTTCGACCACACGGGCGACATGGACAAGGCCACCGAGGCCATCACGCTGTCGTTTGGAAAGTGACCCGCACCTCTTGATCGTCGGAGCCCCGTCATGAAATGGGTAACCCGTCAACGCCCCAAGATCGACCGTGTCGCCTGCCCCTGGCTCATCAAGCGCTTCGTGGACAAGGAGGCCGAGTTCCTCTTCGCGGCGCCGGACGAGGTCAAGGCGGTGGCTCAGAAGACCGGCGCGATCCCCTACGACGTGGAAGGCGTCGAGTTGACGCACGACGGCCCACTCTGCTCATTCGACGCCATCATCAAGAAGTACGCCTTGAAGGATCCCGCCCTGACCGAGATGGCGACCATTATCCGGGGCGCGGACACCGACCGGCACGACCTCCACCCCGCCTGCCCGGGCGTGTACGCGGTTCTGATCGGCCTCTCGGCGACGTACAACGACGACCAAGAGCAGCTCAAGCACGGGATGGTTGTGTGCGAGGCCCTGCACGCCTGGTGCAGCAAGGTCCGCGGTGAGACCCACACCTGGAACCCACAGCGGAAGGCGTGATCCATGGGGCCGATTCGCGTGCCATCGTGTCGCCTGAGGCTGCTCTCGCTGTTGGGCGCACTTCTGCTGCTCGCCCTGCCCGCGTGCGAGCGCCCTCCTCGTCCGCCCTCGCCCGGCGAGGTCGTCGTGTACACGAGTGTGGACGAGGTGTTCGCCCGACCGATCGCCGATGAGTTCGAGCGAGAGACCGGCGTGAGGGTGCGCCTCGTGCCCGACACCGAGGAGACGAAGAGCACCGGCTTGCTCAACCGGCTCATCGCAGAGAGGCAGCGTCCGGTGGCCGACGTCTTTTGGAGCGGCGATCCGGTGCGGGCGGCGATCCTCAAACGCCAGGGGGTCAGTGCCGAATATCGCTCCCCGCGGGCCAGTGGCCTGCCGGAGCGGTTCAGCGATCCCGAGGGCCACTGGACGGGATTCTCCGCACGCGCCCGGGTGCTGATTGTCAACACCGACCTGGTTCCGGCCGACCAGCGACCGCGTTCGGTCATGGACCTCCTGGACGAGCGATTCAGGAACAGGGCCTGCATCGCCAACCCGCTGTTCGGCACGACCTCTATGCACGCGGCGGCGATGTTCCAGGTCCTGGGACCCGAACGTGCGGAGGCGTTCTTCGAGGGTTTCGTCGCCAATGGAGGGCGAATCCTCTCATCCAACGGTGAGGTGCGCCGCCGCGTGGCCGCGGGAGAGTTCGCCGTCGGCATCACGGACACGGACGACGTCAACGTCGCGCGGATCGAGGGCAAGCCCGTCGCAGCGGTCTATCCCGACGCCGACGGTGTCGGCACGCTCATCATCCCAAACTGCGCGGTGCTGATCGCAAACGGCCCGAACCCTGAGAACGCCCGACGGTTCATCGACTACCTGCTCGCTCCCGAGAGTGAACGGCGCCTTGCCGAAAGCGAAGCGGCGCAGATGCCTGTCCGCGGCGGTGTCGCGGCTCCGGATCACGTCACGCACCTCGACGATCTCACACCGATGGAGGTCGACTACGGCCGGCTCGCTCCGCTCCTGGAGGAACTCTCCGCCGGGTATCTGAAGCAGTGGGTGGAGCGGAGCCTGCCGTGATCTCCGCATTGGCGCTGGAGCGATCGAGCCCGTGGCGGACGGCCGGCGTCATGGCATGCTTCCTGCCGGTCGTCATGTTCGCGGCGCCCATGCTATGGCGAGCGGCCATGCGACCCGCCGCCTCACCCATCTCCGTCTCATTCAGCGACGCCGTCGCAACCAGCATGGCCGCGGCGACGCTCGTCGGCGTCATCGCCTTCATCGTCGGGCTCCCCGCCGGGGTGCTGGCGGGGCTCTATCGCCTGCCGGGCGGGTCAATCCTCCTGCCACTGATCGCGCTCGCAGCGCTCGTGCCCTCGTTCCTGTGGGCGATCGGATGGTCGTCGCTGTCGCAGCGTCTCGGACCGATCGCGATTGATGCGGTCAACAGCCTTGGTGGTGTTGTCCTCGCGCTGCTGTCGGGAGCCGCCCCACTCGTCTTCATCACATCCTTCGTCGCCACCCGAGGGTTGACCGCATCGCAGGTCGAGGCGGTGCGGCTCGGCGGTGGCGAACGGGCTGTGATGCTGCATGCGTGCCGGCACACGGCGCCCCCCGCGGCCCTGGGCGCAGCGCTCGCGGCGGTGCTGACGCTCGGCGACCCGGGACCGGGCACCATCCTCGGCCGGCGCACCGCGGCGGCGGACATCCTGACGACCTTCTCCGCGCAGTACGACTTCGGGCTCGCCGCCCGACAAAGCCTGGTCCTGGCCGCAGTCGCGCTGGCGGTCATGGTCCCGGTGGTCGCTACGGCCGGACCTCGTCTTGCCGACGCTGTACTCGCCCGCCAACTGCGTCCGGCTCCGCGGTCGGCTTCTCGCAGAGCGGGCCTGGCGGGCGGCGCGATAATCTGCTTCGTCGTGCTCGTGACCGCCGGGCTCCCGCTCGCGGGCCTGCTGTGGCCCCTGCTGGGCGGAGTCGAGGCCCGTCGGGCGCTCGACGCGCTCGCCCGGACTGGCGGCAGCACGCTCATCTACAGCGTCGGCGCGGGCGCCCTAGCCGCTGTGCTCGGCCTGGCATGCGGTGTGCTCACGGGCCGGTCGACGCGCGGGCGGATCATCGTGCTCGCCGGATCGATCCTCGTGCTCGTCGTGCCTCCCACAATGATCTCGCTGGGCCTGGTCGAGATCGGATCGGCGGCGCCACCGGCGGCCGATGCGCTCCTCCGAAGTCGGCTGACCGTGTGTCTCGCCCTCGCAGCTCGCCTCTTCCCCATCGCCGCGGTGTTGGGCATGCGGGCGTTCGGCGGCATGGCCCCATCGTGGGCGCAGGCCGCCGCGGTGCATGGCGTGCCGCTCTCGCGGTACATGCTTCGCGTAGTGGGCCCGTGGCTGGCGCCTCCAGGGATCGCGGCAGGGATGCTCGTGGCGCTCCTGGCCGCGGCCGATGTCGGCACGGCGCTCCTCCTTCACCCGCCTGGGTACCCATCACTCCCGCTCACCATCTTCACCGTCATGGCCAACGCCCCGGAGTCGCTCGTGGCCTCGCTCTGTATGGTCTACGTCATCACCGCCACGCTGCTCCTCGGCGTCACGACGGCGTGCCTGAGGAGGCAGGCCCGATGACCGGTGCTTCGTTCGAGTTCGAACGCGTCGCGCGCGTCTTCGGGAGGCACACGGCGCTCTCCGAGGTCACGCTGGGCCTCGCGCCCGGGCAACATACGGCGATTCTCGGCCCGTCCGGGTGTGGCAAGACGACGTTGCTCCGGCTGCTCGCCGGATTGGACACGCCGTCGGCCGGGCGCATCACGATGAACGGGCGGACGGCCTCGGACTCGGGCGGCGTCGTCATCGCTCCGCACAGGCGTGGGATTTCTATGGTGTTTCAGGACCTCGCGCTGTGGCCGAATCTCCGCGTGCTTGGCAATGTTCAACTCGCGTTGTCCGGGTCAGGTCTCCCTCGCGTGGACGAACGCCTCCGCGCTCGCGACGCCCTGGAGCGGTGCGGCATCGCCGAACTTGCCCGGCGCCGGCCCAACGAGCTCTCGGGGGGACAGCAACAGCGAGTCGCGCTCGCGAGGGCGATCGCGCCGCGACCCGGTCTGCTGCTGCTGGACGAACCGTTCACGGGCCTCGACCTCAGCACCCGGGACTTCATTCTTGCGCAGATCCGTGAACTGGCTGTGACGGTCGGCTTCACCATTGTGCTGGTCACGCACGACCCGAGCGACGCGGCGAGCCTGTGCACGCGCGGCGTGCTCATGGACGGGGGGCGAGTCAGTGAGGACGGCCCGCTTGACCGACTGCTTCGGGAATCCGACTCGTCGCTGATGCGGCTATACCGCGAACGCGCCAAGGCGATTGGATGCACGTCCGCTCAGCCAGTTGCGGTTGCCGGTCGGCGACCAGGCGTGCCTCATGCACACGCAGATGATGAAAGGCTCGACAAATGACCGTTCAAGGTTCATGCCAGCCCGGCCCAGCCGCGGCAGATTCGGCGGTATGCATGCGGCGCGTCGCCCTGCCACGTGTGGGCAGAGCCCAGACGGTCGGACTCCTGCTCCTTCAGAGGCGGAAACTCGCATGACCGAGATCGCCGGAACTACGCCAACCCCAGTGACGACAGATGTCGCCGCCGTCCCGCGCCGGCCTCTCGTGGCGCTGTTCCTTCGGTTCCTGGGCTTCGGCCTGCACGCCTGGGGCGGACCCGTGGCGCAGATCGCCATGCTCCGCTCCGAGCTGGTCGAGCGCGAGCGTTGGATCAGCCCGCAGCGGTTCAACCGAGCCCTGGCCGTGTACCAGGTGCTGCCGGGCCCGGAGGCGCACGAACTCTGCTGTTACTTCGGTTATCTGTCACGCGGCCGCCTGGGCGCCCTCGTCGCCGGCCTCGGGTTCATGCTGCCGGGCTTCATCCTCATGCTGGCGCTGTCGTGGGCCTACGTCCGCTACGGTCTTTCGTCGCCGCTCGTTCTGGCCGCGTTCGCCGGAGTGAAGCCCGCTGTCGCGGCGCTCGTCGTCCGCGCGGTGCACCGCATCGGCGGCCACGCGCTGCACCGCGACACATGGCTTTGGGCCATCGCGCTGGTGAGCTTCGCCGTGTCCCTGGCCGGCGCGCACTTCGCCGTGCCCCTGCTCGCGGGCGGCCTCGCCTTCGCCGCGTCGCGCCGATGGTGGTGGATCAGCGCGGTGTGCCTGGCGGCCGCGGTCGCCGCGGGCGCTTGGGAATGGAGCGTCGACCCGCAGCAATCGCCGGCTGTCACCCCGGTGCCGGTTGCCGCGGCCGCGACGCCGCTCCTGCTCCTGTGGGCGGGGCTCAAGGCAGGACTTCTGACCTTCGGAGGGGCGTACACCGTCATCCCGTTCCTGCGCGACGACGCGGTGCACCGCCAGCAGTGGATGTCCGATGCGCAGTTCCTCGACGGGATCGGCATTTCCGGCGTCCTCCCGGCGCCCCTCGTGATCTTCGGCACCTTCATCGGGTACGTGGCCGACGGCTGGATCGGCGCCGTGGCGATGACCGCCGGTATCTTCGCCCCGGCCTTCGCGTTCACCATCGTCGGCCACGGCCTGCTCGAGCGCGTTGTCAATCATCCACCGACGCACAGGTTCCTGGACGGCGTGACCGCGGCGGTGGTCGGCTTGATCGCCGCGACTGCCGTTGGTATCGCCCGAGCTGCCATCGACAACGGCGTAACAGCGGTGGTGTTCGCGGTGGCTCTGATCGTGCTCTTTCGCTGGAAGGGCAAGGCAGCGACCCCGGTCACGGTCCTAGCGGGAGCCATTGCCGGGATTCTCCTTCTGAAGTGACCTCGATCTCTCAGATCGAGAACGTCCCTGTCCCGCCGCGGAAACTCGCCTCACTCTCGCTGTTCGCCGGTCCTCGCGCTGCGGTGGCGTCCGGCCTTGGCCGGAGATTCACGGCGCCTCGATGACTTGATGGCAGCTCTTCCGCACACTCGATGATGCGGCCTACCTCCGCTCGCGGACGCCTGAGAATCTCGTTGAGGGCCAGCACGCGCTCCTCGGGGATGCACGCCAGCGCGGCCATCTTGGACTCGCACGGCCCCCGTTGGAGCCTCTCGCACTGGTCCGGCAGGGCCCGGAGGGAGCCGAGGGCTCTGGCCGAGCGGTCCATGAGGGAGCGGATGGACTCCTTGCTCGGCCGGTCTATGTGGATGAAGCTGCTCTCGGGCTCCAGTTCGACAAGCAGGTTCGACCATGAAGCAAAGGTTCAGGTGCTTGCCGCCCATTGATCTGCTACCTGGCCATGTGGCAGGCTCTGGCCGATTCCACACAACAGAGTTGGGTAGATGACTCGACCTTGTGGCGAGACGGCCAGTGGGCTCCGCCGTCTCGCTGCATTGTCGTACGTTCCAAGGTTCCAATCGCGACGGCGCTGCGCGCCGCCGCGTTTGTTGAGGTTCACCACCCACTGAAGCCACGGTGCCTGTCCAACCCGGCGGCGCCGCCGGGTCATCGTGCGCGCTCACAAGGAGTCCATCCATGACAGTCGTGAAGAAGCCCCCGAAGGTCCGTGACCCCGTCCGCATGCTGCCCATCGACAAGTTGGTGCCGACGCCCGACAACCGGCGCCGGCCGATTACGCGGGTGTCGGTCGAGTCCCTCGCCAAGTCGATGGCGAAGGACGGCGTGCTCCAGCCCATCGTGGTGCGCGAGCATCCCGATAAGCCCGGGCACTTCGAGATCCGGGCGGGCGAGCGCCGCTGGCGGGCCGCCAAGCTCGCCGGCATCGCTCACGTCCCCGCGATTGTTCGCAAGCTCGACGATGAGTCGGCTCTGTCCGTGACCATCGCCGAGAATCTCCAGCGGCAGGACCTCCACCCGCTGGAAGAGGCCGCCACCATCCAGCAGGCCTTCGACCGCGGCTATGACGTGAAGGCAGTGGCGGGACGGCTCGGCAAGAGCATTCCCTACATCGCCCGGCGTGCATCCCTCACGCGGCTGTGCAAGACCTGGCGGGACGAAGTCCTCCGGCCCGAGTCCGATGCGGCGCGGCTGTCCGTCGCGCACCTGGAACTCGTCGCCCGTCTCCCCGAGGAGACACAGGAGGTGCTCGCCGAAAACCAGTTCTGCCGCGTCTTCGCTCGCGGGTTCCCGACCGTCGAGGAACTCCGCAGGCTGATCGACGGCGGGCTCCACTCGCTCAAAGCGATCGCTTGGCCGCTGGACGACGAGACCCTCGACCCGAAAGCAGGCTCGTGCCTCAACTGCCCGAAGCGCTCCGGGATGCACCCGGTGCTCTTTGACGCCGAGGACGCCCCGCAGAACGGCAAGGTCTCGAAGACTGACCGCTGCCTGGACCCCGAGTGCTTCGACCGCAAGCACGCGGCGTTCCTGGAACGGCGGGAGTCGGAACTCCGGGCTCAACACCCGTCGCTCCAACTCGTTCAGGTCGGGTTCGACGGGCTGGGTTCGGCGCTCCGCGAGAAGTTCGGCGAGCGCGTGACCCGCGTCTACGCGCCGAAGGTCGTGAAACCGAGCCACCCCAGCGCCACGCCCGTCATGCAGATGGACGGGCCGAAGGCCGGGACGCTCATGCACATCGACTTGGGCAACGGCGTCTCCAGCAACGGCATGGGACGGAAGGCGGACCGACCGCGCGATGAGCACGGCAAGCCTGTCCCGATGTCACTGGCCGAGCGGAAGGCGCGTCTCCAGAAGCGCCGGGATGCGTACCTGGTGGGCAAGGTCGGCGAGGCGCTTCGCGGCCTCACTCCCGAGTCGCTCACAAAGGCCGTGGGCGAAATCCCAACCAGGACCGACGCGGCCGCCAAGCGGTTCGATCCGCTGGCGCTCGTGCTCGCGTTCGGCACGAGCAGTCGCGCTGACCGTGAGCACGACGACGGCCCGTGGAAGCGATACGAAGAGTTGCTCGACCGCAAGTCGGCTCTGCCCGTCGTCACCGCTCTTCACGAGGTCGTGCAGGTCTGGACGCGGCGGCTCTCCGGCTCGGACACGCACCACGTGACCGAGCAGGCGGCCGATGCGAGGCGGATCTGCGAACTCCTCGGCATCGACGCCGCGGCGATCGACACCGCGGCAGCCCAGGTCATCCCGACGCCGAAGTCGTGGGCATCGCTCCCGAACCCCCGCTCACCGGAGGCTGAGGAGTGCCCGTTCGACGCGCCTCCACCGTCACGCTCGCCGGCACCGGCCGCCCAGAAGCCGTCACGCGGCAAGCGGACCAAGGCTCGCCGCCGTTGAACGGCCACTCGCGTTTCGCACCCGTGGTTCTTCTCAAGGTTGAGGTGAACGTACGACATGCGGCGCGAGTTTTCTTCGAGTGTGTCAGCAGCGCCTTGTCGAGTTCGACATTGCGCAGACCTTCAAATAATTTGAAGCTGTTTGCAGAGTGGCCGCGGCTTCCACGGGGCGGCGAACACCATCGCGCTGTCGCCTCATCGCTCCACCACCTCTCCCACCCCCTGCGGTGTAGATCCCGCCGCCGCTCGACCCAGGCCACCGACCGGCCTGAGGCAACGAGCCACGACGGTCGCAGACGACCCATACAACCACCGATCATCCGATGCCCGAACCCGCACCGCTCAACACTAACGCGAATTTGCACGATCACACGCCTAGTGTTACCGTGCATTTCGCTGTTGGAAAGACGCCATGCCCGTTCTCGACCACAACCTCGAACGCTACCTCCACGAGACCCTCGGGGCGGTAATCCAGCCAACGCCCTGGGAGGGCGCCTCACGCCTTCCGCCGTTCCTCTCCGACCGCTACCGCTTCCTCCAAGCCACTCTGTTCGATGACCCCGTCCTGTTCATGGTCGACGAGTCTCCCGCGGAGGAGTCCCCCGCAAAGATCCGCAAGCACATCGCACAGGTCCAGCCCAAGAGTGACTGGCCAGTGGTGTACGCACGAGAACGAGTGACCGCGTACAACCGCAAGCGCCTGATTCAGCACCGAGTACCGTTCGTCGTCCCCGGCAATCAGATGTACCTGCCGGATCTCGGTATCGACCTCCGCGAGCACTTTCGCAAGCAGGTCGCCAGCCACCCGCTCTTTCGACCCGGCACCCAAGCCATCTTTGTCTATGCACTACTGCATGAACGGCCGGGTCCGTTCGTGGCCAGCGAGTTCGCACCTGAGCTTGGATACTCAGCGATGACACTCAGTCGGGCCTTCGACGAGATCGAGGCTGCGGAACTTGCCGAGTCGCGGGTAACCGGTCGAGAGCGATACCTCCACTTCACTGCGCCCCGACGCGAACTCTGGAAGCGAGCGCAGGGGTTCCTCAAGGACCCAGTGAAGTCTCGCCACTTCATCCAGCCAGCCCCCAATGATGTACTCGGCCCGAAGGCGGGCCTGACCGCACTGGCGCGATACTCGATGATGGCTGACCCCCCAAACCCCGTTGTCGCAATGAGTCGCGAACACTGGACATCCCTGCGGCAGAGAGGAACCGTGACCGTCCTGCCCATGCAGGAGCCACAAGCATACGAGGTTGAAGTCTGGAGCTATGCTCCGAGGCCCTACCGCGACCTCGACGCGGTAGACCCGCTCTCCCTGTACTTGTCCCTGAAGAAGTCATCGGACGAACGGATCGAGCAGGCCCTCGGCCACATGCTGGAGACGCTCCCGTGGTAAGAGGCCTCGAACTCTTCCGCGATCACTTCCGAGCCTTCAGCGATCAATACGTCCTGATCGGGGGTACAGCATGTGACCTCGCGCTCACCGAAGCCGGCTTGGCGTTCCGTGCCACGAAGGATCTGGACATAGTGCTCTGCGTTGAAGCGCTCGATGCGGACTTCGCACGCGCCTTCTGGGCGTTCGTCAAAGCGGGCGGATACGAACTCCACGAGACGGCCGCCGGCGAGAAGAAGTTCTACCGCTTCAGGAAACCGCAAAGGCCCGAATACCCCGAAGTGCTTGAGCTGTTCTCGCGCGTTCCTGACGCCCTCCAGGCCGCCGAGGAGAGTCAGCTCACGCCAATACCCTTTGACGAGGAAGTATCCAGCCTGTCGGCCATCCTCCTCGATGACGCGTACTACGCATGGATCCATGCCGGTAAGCGAGAGCTGAATGGTGTACCCATCGTCCCTCCCGAATACCTGATCCCGCTCAAAGCGACGGCATGGCTCGACCTCCGTGACCGCAAGGCGTCCGGTCAAGAGGTAGACAGCAAATCCATCAAGAAGCACAAGAACGACGTGTTCCGCCTGTTCGCGGTCATCGACCCCGAGTTCCGTGCGACCATCGCCCCCAAGATCGCAACAGACATGCGCCGTTTCCTCGAAGAGGTTCTTGACGAACCGGTTGACCTCAAGGTGTTCGGGCTCCCTGGCCAAACGCTCGACTCCGTGCTTGCCGCATTGAGAACAATGTACGGGCTTGGACCCGTACTCCCTGATCCTCCCGCGTGACCGACCTGGGAAGTCAGCCACGACACACGGCGAACCCCCTTTCGAGGATCATGCTGTGGCCAAACGCATCACACAGGAACAGATACTCGGCGAAAAGGGCGTCAAGCTCGCGGGCCGACGGTTTCTCGACATGGGCTTCCCTTGGCACCCAACCAATGCCCCTCTCGACGCTGGTATCGACGGCTTCGTTGAGCTGCGTGACCCGTCCACAGGCGAAGCGTCGAACAGTTGGATCGCGGTTCAGAGCAAAGCGAGAACACGCCTGGAAAAGGAATCAGAACAGACCTTCGAGTTCAGCTGCACCGCCAGAGACCTCGAATACTGGCGACGGGGCAACATGCCGGTGCTGCTCGTCGTGTCTCGACCGGACACGGACGAAGCGTGGTGGGTCGCCGTCAAGGAGTACTTTCGCGACCCGGAAACGCATAACTCGCGGCGCATCGTGTTCGACAAGGCGGCGACTCGACTCGGCCCAGATGCCAGACTTCCGCTCCTGTCTCTGGCGCAAGCCGCGGGGGCCGGCACATACTTCAGGCCCTCGCCAAAGCGCGAGCACCTCCACTCCAATCTGCTGGTCACGAAGCGCCTCCCGGCTTGCATCTACCTCGCTGATGCCATTCAAGCCGACCCAAAGGAACTCAACCGCGTGCTGCGTGAACACATGCGCTGGCCTCCCCGCGAGTGGTTTCTCCATGGCGGAGTCGTCTACTCCGTTCACGACCTTCGGGATGAACCGTGGGTGCGAGTGTGCGACCGCGGCACCATCGAGACGATCGAAACGGAGGAGTGGAGCCAATCTCCGGACCCGGAGACGCAGCGCCTCAAGGCCGACAACGTCTTCTACTTCAAGAAATCGGACGACCTGTCACCACGGACGAGGACGTATAGAAGCCGCAAGCAGACCGCAACTCGCGTGGTGTTTAAGGAGTACCGCTCAAAGAAGGACCCCTCGAAGATCGCGCAGAATGCGGACCCAGGATCGCTTCGTCTGGCATGATGCGTTCAAGGCGGCATCCCTTCGCCTCGCCAGGCCCGTACAGATCGCTCGCCCGGCGACCTACGGAGGGGACGTACATCACTTTACGCGGGAGGGTCGGGCGGTTCGTGACATGCAGTGCTGTTCCAGTTCATCTTCGTGAGGAGTTGGCCACTCTTGAGCCTGTCACGCTCGACGCCGCACGTGGAGTTGGGAGCATATTGCGCCACGTTCCGGCGACTGAGGAGCAGATGCAGGCGCGATACTCGTTCTTCATGTAGGAGCTTGCTGTCTCTCTGCCGAGGGGCCTTTCCCTCCCTGCCACTCTTCGCACGCCGTGCGAGTTCCTGGTAGACCTTCCGAAGGAGGTGTCTGGTTTGCCAGGCGCATGCAGATCCGGCCACGGATCGGACCCAGCCGGGTGCAGATCCGACTTCCGCGACCGCCAGCATGAGGCGCTTGCCGAACCGGGCCACCGACCAGCCGGGCGACTCCAGGGGCTTGAGCCAGCCGCAGGCGACGAGCTTCTTGCGGGCCGCAACTACCGCCCGCTCGCACACGCCGAAGGCGCTCGCGACCCAGCGGGCCGGTAGCCGGCCATCGACGCGATGCCTGGACTCGCCTCTGTGAAAGAAGACGCACCGGGCCACGGCGCCGAGCAGAACGGCCGTCTCGGCTCGTGAGCGCCCCGTGGCGAGACATCGGAGCACCCGGCGGGGCACGTGCAGCCATCGCTTCCGATGCGGCATCACGGCCCGCATAGCGGCCAGGCGGGGTCCCTCTGCCTCGGGCGAGTTCCCGAAGCGGATGGTGTGGGGACGGGCGGCGCAGACGCCGAGCCGATTGAGACGCCGGATGGAGGCCCGAGCCGCCTGCTCGGTCGTGTCGCCCAGGAGATTCCCGACCTCTTCGATGCGGAATCGCGGCTGCCTTCCCTTCTCCAGCGTGCAGCGACGCTCCTCCATTTCGTGCAGGGCGAACCAGACGCGCAGGTCGAGCCGCTTGAGCCGGCCCTCCAGGTGCAGCGTCCACACGCGGCAGAGCTGCTCGGTGCTGATGCGGCGGTAGCCGCCGGGGATGGCGTCTACCCAGACGCCGTGGTTCGGTCTGTTCATCGTGCGTTCTCCGGTTGAGCGCGAGGACGCACGGACGGCACCCACCCGCGCGGCTTGACCAGCGCCGCGTGAGCGGTGTACGTAGAAGGAACACCTCCAATCGGTCGGCGGTCAGGATTGCCTTCTCTGGACCGCCGGCCCCATGCCTCCCCGCGAGTTGCGGTTCCTCCCAGCAACACACGCCAGCCGTCAGCCCGCAAGCGAGTTCTGCCGCTGTTCGCTCGTGGCTCTGTGGCCACCGCGCCCTGTGGTGCGGAAGCCCTGTGGCCTCCGGCCCCGATGCTCCCGCCTGTGTGCGTTTTTCCCTTGCCAGCCGCGACACGGTTCGGGCACGATCGCCACGGGCCCACCGGGCACCGAGGCCAGAGCGCCAACGGACCCGGAGGCACGCGGGCGCGAGGGCCCGCGGGCCACAATGACAACCGAGAGCCCGATGGAGGGAGAGTGGTACATTCAGCGCATGAGTCCCGCGTGATCTGCGTGGGCAACCAGAAGGGCGGCGTCGGCAAGACGACGACCTGTGTGCAGCTCGCCGCCGCGTTCGCCGAGCGCGGAGCGCTGTGCCTGATCATCGACCTGGACATGACCGCGGGGGCGACGAAGCTGTTGCGGGCGCCCACGCAGGGGTGGAACGACTCGTTCGACCTGATCACCGGGACCGAGTCGGCCTTCGACGTGGTGATCGACAACGACGACCCCGAGGTAAAGCTCCCGCGCAACCTCCACCTCGTCCCCGGTTCGTCCCGGCTCCGCGACCTCGACCAGTACCTCTTCATGCACGAGTGGATCGTGCACCAGGACATGCTGCTGGCGCCACTCGTGCAGCTCCGGGAGCGATACGACTACATCTTCCTCGACACCCCTCCGCAGAGCACCAAGACCACCGTGCCGGCGCTAAAGGCCTCCGACTTCGTCATCCTGAGCACCATGCCCGACCGCCTCGCCATCGAGGCGCTCCACGATGCGCTCCGGCAGATCCAGACCGCGAAGGCCGGCCCGCACCCGCACCTCGCGCTGCTCGGCGTGCTGGTGCACGCCGTGCCAAGTCCCCAGACCCGGCTCGCGCGAGGATTGCTCAAGGCGCTCTCAGGCCTGCCCGATATCGCTCCCGGCATGCCCGTCAAGTTCGCGACCGACATCGTCCGCACTGTCGTCCTGCAGGAGGCCATGCAGGCGGGCAAGACCATCTTCGACTACGCGCCCGACCACAGCGCCGCGAAGCAGTATGTCGCGCTCGCCGATGAGGTGGCGAACCGCATTCAAGCGCTGGCCTCCGTGCGTGAGCCCGAACCAGCCGCGGTGACGGCCAATGCCTAGACGACGCTTCGACGAGGACCCATACGACCCTGTGGCGGCGGACCTAGCCCGCGACGTGGCGCTCGCCACCGCACCGGCTGCAAACGGCTCGGCGACGCCGGCGCCCGCACTCGATCCAAACCGTCACGTGAAGCCGGTGCGAGCGCTGGGGGAGGGAACCATCAAGCGCTACCGCGTCACCGACGAGGAGGACTACGAGCTGAAGCGGCTGCTCCTCCGCCTCCAGGAATCGTCGAGCACCAAGGTCAGCCTCGCGATACTGAATCGCGTGAGCAACACGCTCTTGCTGCGCGCCGTCGATGAGCTGCTCCGCGAGATCCGCGACGCGGCTCCGCTCCGGCAGCCATCGAACAACGACCCGCTCGCCTACGCCGACTTCGAGGAGACGTGGGTGAGGATCGTCGAACGCGCCGTCCGTCGCCGCGGCGCGAAACCCTGAGCGCCGGCGGGGACATCGGGCGAGTCTCGGCAGTGCGGCCCATCGGTTCCAGCCGCGGAGGGCGCTCGACGCCCTCGTGACTGCCGGGAACTTCGCCCTGTACAACGCCCGCCCTCGCATGGCATGCTCGCGTCATGCACCTTCAACTCGTCATCGACCCGACGCCCGAATGGATCATCGGTGAGGACGCCGCGAGTGGCGATGCCTGGCTCGTGCACACGCGGTTGCCCCGCTTCACGGCCCGCGTCTGCCATTGCTCCGTCGTGACCGACGGCAGACCATCGATCCGTCTCTCTTGCGGGCTCACACTCGCCGACCTCCGCTGGCTCAGCCCGCCCAGCCGTCAGACCGGCCCTGATGAACTCTTCGTTCGGGCGGACCGGGTGCTCGGCGACTGGCTCCAGCGCCACATCACGAGAGCCTCACGGGCAGCCTGACAGCGCACGTCGCGTTCGGATTCGCAGGGCCGTGCGAATCCACAGCACTGGCGCCCCTCCGACTCAGACCGTCCGACACATGAAGTGAGTGCAGACTCGGGCCTCGCCGTCGGGGCCCCCTGCCCGCGAAACCCCGACGACGATGCCGAGCCGACACGCACACCGCCCCGCCCACGGGCTCAGACAAGTCTCGCCCTCCCACCGCTGTCGGTGAGCGAGGCTCCGACGCTGCCGCCCCACCCCAAAGGCCGCGCCAAGCCCTCCGAAGACTCCGGGCTTGTCACGTCCTTTGCCTCCGGCTCCTTCTCCCCGCGTCTCCGCCGCCGCTCGTGTCTCTTGGAGGACGACCTCTCACCGCCGGGGGCGGGTGAGAGGTGAGAGGTCGTCCTCAAAAAGCGGAGGGGTCCGCTTTGCGAGGCATGGAGACAACCCGGGCGGAGGCAGTCCCGTCCGGCCACATTGGAGAGACGAAGACATGGACATCTTGTGCACACGATGCGGGGAACCGTGGTCCATTGACCACGTGCTCCACGATGAACCCGACGGGTTCGAGCGCGAAGGCGGGCTCATCACCAAGTGCCCCGCATGCAGGAACGGACGGCCGCGGCTGAGCACGGCGGACCGGGAGCGGCTGCAACTCGCGGCCGAGCTCGCGCGCCTGCTCGGCGACGACGTGGACGCGCTCGCGTGCGAACTCGAAGACCTTGACCTTGTGTGAACACCCGCCCGGGCGGGTGTGCCCGGGCGCTCTACTTGAGACTGAACGATGAGACTCTTGACCCAGGAGCTTCGACGCAAGCTCCCGCAGTTGTACACCACCGAGCACGAGAAGGACCCCGTCGCGGTGGTGAAGTTCTTCACCCCGTGGACGGACTGGACGTGGTACGCCGTCGAGTTTGACGGCGAAGACCTGTTCTTCGGGCTCGTGCACGGCTTCGAGAAGGAGATGGGCTACTTCAGCCTGGCCGAACTCGAAGCGTTGCGGGGACCCGCGGGCCTGACCGTCGAGCGGGACCGCTACTTCGAGCCCACGCGCGTCAGCGAACTCGGCTGAACCAACGCCCCGCCGGGTGCAGCCCGGCGGGCCTCTACCAGAGTGACACAGACATGACGACATCAACGCGGGCCAGTGGCCCGCAGGCAGCAACCGAGCCGGGCCGGCTCTCGACTTCGGTCATCTCCATCCCCCAGCGGAACAATCGGTGGGGCGATGCTCGGTACCGGGGAAACTGTGACGGAACTCTCTTCCGCGAGCTGCTCCTCCGTTACCGGCCGCGGCGGGTACTGGACCCCATGGTGGGCTCGGGGACGACCCGGGACGTGGTCCGCGACCTGGTCGCCGAAGGCTGGACCGGGCTGCACTTCACCGGCGCCGACCTCCGCACCGGCTCAGACATCCTCGCCGACTGGCACGACGAGCCCTTCGACCTCGTTTGGGTGCATCCTCCCTACTGGGACATCGTCCGCTACAGCGAGGACCCGGCCGACCTGAGCAGCCTCGACTCGTGGGACGAGTTCCGCGCCGCCCTCTCGCTGGCGCTCCAGCGTTGCCACGAGTGGGTCGCACCGGGAGGCCGGCTCGCCGTGCTCATTGGTGACGTGCGGAAGAAGGGCAGGTACTACCCCCTCATCCGCGAGGTGCTGAACCTCGACGGCAAGGTCGGGGAACTCCGCTCCGTCATCGTCAAGCTCCAGCACAACTGCACATCCGACGCGAAGACCTACGCCCGGATGGAGGATGTTCGCATCGCCCACGAGTACTGCGCCATCTTCAAGCGGGCCGCCTAAGCGCGCCGCCCCTGCCATGCACGCCCCCTGACCATCGTCCATGGAGGCGTGCATGGCTTCCATCCCGCATTTTCTCCAAGAAATGGAGCCGTTTCGGACCAAAACACTGTACCAACTGGCAACGTGCCCAGGACGGGCTTGCGAGGGGTGAATCCGCTATGCTCTCCGCTCCATGCCGACCCCGACCCCCACCCTGACCGACCGGGACCGCGAGCTGGTGGACATGCTCGCCCGACGGGTCCGGGTGTGCGCCTTGGACCAGGTCGCCCGGCGGTTCTGGTCCGGGTCGAGCCAGGCCGAACGGCTGGCGCGAGCCCGCCTCGCCACGCTGCGGGATGCCGGGCTCGTGACGGTGACGGAGCGCCCCGCCCGCCCCATGATCCCCGTCGAGGCTCCGCTCGTCATCTGGCGGCCGCACCGGCCCGCACCGGACTTCGCGGGGGTATCTCGGCGCCTCGCCGACCGCTGGCCCGACGCGGTCCATAGGACCCCTTGCGTCTGCGCCGCCGAGGGCGCACAGGGCGTCGCCGGTGTCCGGCCCGCCGCGCCACCCGCGGACTCCGAAGTCTCCCACGACCTGCACGTCACCGAGGTGTACTTCCGGATGCTCGACGAGCTTCCGACGCGGGCCTCGACCTGGACCCTGGAGACGCACCTGCCCAAGGGACAGGGCGTGAAGGTCCCCGACGCCGTCGTCCGGGACGGCCTCGACCGCACCGCCATCGAGTTCGGCGGGATCTACGACCGTCGGAAACTGGAGTCTTTCCACGACTACTGCCGCCAGCAGCGGATGGGATACGAACTGTGGTGAACGCCGGCCTCCAGCCCCGGGACGAGCGGATCCTCGACCACATCGGGAGGCACTCGTTCACGCTCCGGGCCGTGCTCGACCGCGCCTTCTTCCCGCCCGGCAGCTCGGGGTCGGGCAACGTGGTGGACCGGCTGTTGGCCTCGGGGTTCATCCGGGCCCGCGAGGGCGTTCTCCCGCAGGGACTCCGGCTGTACCAGCTCACGGCCAAGGGAGCCGCCGGCCGCTTCCCCATCAGCCGCACCCGGATGCCCGGGCCGCAGGCGTTCCGGGCGAGCATGTGCTCGCTCTGGTTCTGCCACATGCTCGGGCCGCAGCGGCACCGCATCGAGAGCTGGGAACTGGAACAGGTCATGAAACGCAAGCCGCCGGCGGGCGTGCATTGCACATCCCTCGACGACCCGCCGGTCGTGTACCGCATCCGCCCCGTCGGCGGGAGCACAGAGCCCCCCAGCGTGCTCTTCGATTTGCGCGACACCATCAAGGTGTTCCTGTCCGACAAGTCTCTAAAGATCTGGCTCGACGCCAGGCTGTACGCCTTCGCCGTGCTCGCCGAGAAGCAGCAGGTCGCGCGCATCCGTCATGCGATCGACCGTTCGGAGATCCGCAAATACGCTGACATCCACATCGAGGCCGTGCCGTGGTTGCACGACATTGGAGAAGCCATCCGTGACCACCGAATACCTGAAGGGACCGAGTAACTCCTACGGCACGCTCGGCGGCGTCGAGGTCGAACGCCAGCCGGTGATCTACGGGCCGACCTCCACCGCGGAGGTCAATCGCGCGCGCCTCCCCGCCAAGAAGTTCCTGGAGCAGATGGAGCTGGCGTACCGCGAGCAGTTCTACACGGACGACCAACTCGCGCAGGTCGTGGACCAGCGGCTCCGCCTCGTGTACCTCGGGAGCCTCGCGATCACCTTCCTGCTCGCCCTGCTCGCGACCGTCATCCCGATGGACTTCGCCGTCTACGGCGCCGGCCTCCTCGCGTTCCTCCTCGGGCTCAACGGCATCGTCAAGCGAGGCGTCAGCACGCAGCGGCTGGTCTTCCTCGTTGTCGTGCCGCCGCTGTTCGTCTTGTTCGGAAGTTTCATCGTGATGCTGATGAGCATGCGGTTCATCGGGACGATCGTCCTCGCCGTCACCACCCTCGTGTTCTACCAGTTTCACGGCGCCCGCCCATTCCGGTTCTACAGCGACTGGCTCCACGCGGCTCCCCGCATCCGGCCCGAGACGCGCCGCGACCCGATCCGCGTCCCGACCAAGCCCGACATGCTCCTGCTGGCAGGCATCCTCGCCATCGCCGTCATCGTTCCGATCTGGTCGCCCACGCTGGCCATCGCCGGGGTGCTTGGCCTCTCCATCTTCTTCGCCGGCGAGTTCTTCCGGCCACGCAAGATCCTCAGCCGTCTGCGCACCGTGTTCGGCCAGTACCTGACCTACGGCGAGGGCTCCACGTCCGCCCCGGGCGTGTGGATGCCCGGCGCATCCATCGTCGCCCGCTCCTTCAATACGTGGCGGCTGACGCTCCCGCTCTGTCTCACGCTGGCGACCGGACTCCACCTGTTCGCGCCTTGGGACGTGCTGCGGTGGTCACTGGGGCCCGAGGCTGGCGAGGGCGCGATGGACGCGCTCCTCAGCAGCCCGTTCGAGTGGATCTTCGCGGCGCTCGCCTCGTTCGGCCGCGGCGAGGTGCGGTGGCTATGGCTGTTCCCGGTGGCGGTCGTGCTGTCGGGTATCACGCCGCTCCTGGTGTTCGCCGCCATCTATCGATCGGCGCTATCGGGCGCGGACAACCTGAGGGAACGCATCAATGGGACGGGCCCGAACGCGATCGATTTCGACCCGTCGCGGTGTGAGTGGGACTGGTACCGCGACCGGATGGTGATGTCGCCTCAGGAGGCACCCGACCCGCTCGACCCCGGTAACGACGACCGCAAGGTCAGGGAGGCGGACCACCTCTTCCTCGGCGTCGAACCCCACGCGCAGTTCCCTGTGCTGCTCGACAAGAAGGTTCTCTCCGAGCACGTGTACATCGTGGGCGACACGGGCAGCGGCAAGACCGCGCTCGGCATCATGCCCATCCTCATCCAGCTCCTCCGCGGCAACGCCGCGCCCGGATCAACGCCGGAGGCGCCGAAGCTCACCGAGCCCCCGCCGCTCGTCATCATCGACCTCAAGGGCGACCCGGCGCTCTTCCACACCGTCCGCGAGGAATCGCTCAGGCGGCGTCAGGCCGCCGGAATCACCGACGAGGCGGACCCACGGTACGCGTTCCGCTACTTCACGCCGAGCCCCCACCAGAGCTCCCACGTCTTCAACCCGTTCGACTCCATGAAGAGCGAGGTCCGCACCGACATCCAGCTCTGCAACCTGCTCCTCGATTCCCTCAACCTGAACCACGGCGAGGGATACGGACGCTCCTACTACTCGCGCCGCAGCCGCATGCTGCTGTACCAGGCCCTCACGCACCGGGACGACCAGAGTGGCCGTCCCACCTCCATCGCCGAACTCAACGAGAAGCTCCAGCGATTCATGCGCGGCAAGGGCGACATCGAGCACATCGAGGCGGAGTTCGCTTCGCAGCACGACACGTTCGAGCTGCTCGCGACCATCAGGACCCTCGCGGAGTATCCCCGGCTGGCCAACTCCACTACCAACATCGACCGCTCCACCTGCATCTTTATGCCGGACGTGCTGGAGCACCGCCAGGTCGCCTACTTCTGGCTCCCGGCCGCCCTCGAATCGATCAGCGTCCGCGAGATCGCCAAGCTGGCGCTCTACTCCATGCTCACCGCCGCGATCGACCGTGGCTCGGACCCGAAGCGGTCGGCGAGGCAGGCGTACCTCGTGATCGACGAGTTCCAGCGCATCGCCGGCGAGAACTTCAAGATTGTTCTGGAGCAGGCCCGCAGCTTCGGGATCTCGGCCATCCTCGCGAACCAGACCCAGCAGGACCTCCGAACGCCGGACGTCGACCTCCGCCCCACCGTCCATTCAAACACCCGCATGAAGATGTACTTCTCCGTCACGGACCCGAACGACGAGCGAGAGCTTTCCGAGGCCTCCGGCGAGGAGATCGCCGAGTTCGTGACCCGCACCCTCGGGGGAAGTAGCGGGGGCGGGACATACGCGTGGCAACAATCGCTGAAGCCCCGGCTGACGCGGAACGACATCATGTCCGCCTCCGACCATCCCAACGACCTAATCCTCAAGGTCAGCCGCGGCGCCGGCTATACCCAGTTCGCCGGCATGCCCATGGTGGTCCGCACGACCTATGCCATGAGCGAGCCGGAGTACAAACAGCGCAAGCGTGAGCCCTGGCCCGAGGCTCCCGCCAAGCCGGCCGAAGAGGGGCCTTCGCTCCAGGAGCGCGAGCGGGTCAACCTTGCGGAGGTCGCCGACCTTACGAGCGCCATCCGTGCCTTGAGACCGGTGAAGACGTGAGCCAAACCGAGGAACGGGCCCTGCTCGAACACATCGACCTCTACCGGCTCACGACCGTTGAGGCTGCGGCGTGTGCCGCGTGCGATGGCGACCGGCGCCGCGCCACGGGGGCGCTCGCATATCTCGTGCGGCGAGGGGAGCTGCATCGCTTCGGGCAGATCTACACGCACCGCGCGACCCCGCCTAAACCCCGTGACGCGTGGCGAGACTTGGCTATCCTCTCCTACTGCTGCTTGGGCACTCCCCCGCAGCCATGCATCCCCAAGGAACGCCTCGTGGACGCATTCGGTCCCCACGCCAGTCGGCTGGGGCTCCGCCCACCCACTGCGCAAGCCTGCATCTTCGACCAAAACGACCGGCTTGCCAGGCTGTGGGTCGAACCGTACACGGAGGACCGCGCGGGCATGCCGCTGCAGAAGGTGCTCGCCGCCCTTCAACGAGCGGCACGAGACAAGAGCTTCCACCTCTGGGCGCACCTCGCGCTCACCGGGGAGTTTGGGCTGCTCGTGCTCTGTCGGAGTCGAGGACGAGCCGATGAACTCGCCCGCTGGCTCGGCAGAGTCCCGCTGAGCGCCATCGCGGGCAGCACCACTGTCGAAGTTCCCGTGGCGACCGCCGCAATCCCGTGACTCCAAAAAGGACAAAGACCCCGCAGGGTCTTTGCCCCCTAGCAGGCCAAGGGGGTGCACACCGATGTCGCTCAAGACAGCCGTTTCGGCGTCGGGAAGGAAGCGCAAGCGCCACCGTCTCGAATCGCACCCCTGTGCCTGCCGTATTCCCGCCATGTCGGACCAGGTCCTGTCTGGCGGATCACCGTTTTGCCTCCGGTGACACGAGGGAACGTAAACACGGTTGACTCGACCCGCCGACCGTGCCAGTCTCACGAAAAGGGGTGTGACCCCCGTCCGAAGACGGAGGTCACACCTGTCGACGAACTACAAGCCGGCGATCAGCGCGTTGACCCGCTCCGCGGCGTTCAAGGCGTAGAAGACGGCGGTCGTAGCGGCTACTCCGATCGCCATGTCTTTCGCCCTGTCACGCACCGTTCTGGCCACGCGAGCCAGTTCACGGTACTCCACGAGCCGTGCCGGTCTGGTCTGCGTGCCCGGGTAGAACCGGAAGGTCAAGCAGACATCCTTTGCGTCGTACGACTCCACTGTGTTCCCGATCCAATCGACGACTTGGTACTCACCGAAGTTGAAGCGCTCGGGAAAGCCGCCTTCGCGACCGATCTCGGCCTTGATTCCGCGGTGAATGAAGTTGCCGGTTGTTGGCCTTGGTTGCTTTTTCATCTCGGATTCCTCCGTTTGCATGAAGTGGGAGTTTCTCGGCCACAGCCGATGGGGCACCCACACCACCCCGCTCAACGCCGCAAGGCGCTCAGCGGGCATGAGGAGAGATGAATCCGCAACAGTGTCGGCGACGCTCATCCCGCCCGTGCGAGATGTGGACCGTGGCGCGGCCCGCGACGAACGATTCGTCCTGACCCGCAGGCCGGAACGGGAGCCGAAGGGCCCCGAGGATGCGACCACACTTGGTTTCCGCTTGGTCGCGAGCGGAGAAGAAAACCGAGTCATGGTGCGGACATGCCGGTGACACCTCACCGAACTGCCGCGCCACCGCTTGACAAAGCCGACGCTTTCTGTCGGGTATAGACCCGGCTCATTGCACCGTGAACCCGAGCAGACCAACGCAGCCGGACCTCCGGGGCGCGGGCCGATGCCCCGCGCGCCGGCGAGGCCGGTGGTGCATTCGTTCACGGTTCCATCGAGGTTCACACACCCATCAACGGAAAGGAGCAGCTCATGCAGAACCTCACCGACGCGAGCGTGGAACTCTTCAGGCGCGGGCCCGACGAGTGCTTCGATTCGCTCCAGTCCCTCTGGGACAAGTGTTTCGCTGACAAGCAGGCCGCGGCCGACCGGTACGTCGAACCCGCGAGGGTGGCGCCGATCGTCGAGGGCAGCCGTCTCGTCATCGGCGTCGATGATGACAGCTTCGGGCTCAACGACTGGAGCTTCGGGCAGATGTGCCGATTGGCCAACGTGTCCAAGGACACGCTCAACCGGCTCCAGCCGCACACCGCGGCGACCGTTCTCGCCGAGACGCTGCCGGGCGAGGGCAAACCGCTGCAGGTCCACACCCTCGGCGACAAGGCCCGCGCCATCCACGGCACGTCCTACACCCGGCTCTACAACGTCGACTTGCTGGCCGTCGTCCGCGAGTTCGCGACCGACTTCCAGCCGCCGCAGGCCGGGCTGGAGAAGCGGACCGGGCTCTACTGCGGGGAGCAGGACATGTTCTGCTTCCTGATCGACCCGACCGGCTGGGCGGAGATCAACGGCGAGGCGTTCGCGCCGGGGTTCTTCGTCTGGAATTCGGAGGTCGGGCGTCGCTCGATCGGCATCAAGACCTTCTGGTTCCAGAAGGTCTGCCAGAACCACATCGTGTGGGATGCCACCGAGGTGGTCGAGTTCACGCGGAAGCACACCGCGAACGTCCACGACGCCCTCCGCGAGATCCGCGAGATTCTCGCGCGGCTCGTCGAGAAACGCGACCAGCGTCGCGACGCGTTCGTCCAGGTCATCGGCAAGGCCATGACCGAGCGTCTCGGCTCCGATGCCGACGACGTGATGAAGGTCCTGCAGCGCCACGGCGTCACCCGAGGCCTCGCCAAGGAGGCCCTCGACATCGCCGAGGCGCAGGGAGCGTTCACGATCTTCGCGGTCGTGGACGCGATCACCAGGCTCACGGCCCGGATGAAGTTCGCCGGCGACCGCGCCGAGGCCGACCAGAAGGCCGGCTCGCTGCTCGCGTTTGTGGCGTGAGCGGCGCTCAGCAACGTGACACGCAAAGCAAGGAGAACATGCAATGCCACAGACAGAAGCGAAGAAGCCCGTCCACGAGATCCGGCTCGGGGCCATCAAGGCCGCGATCTGGGCCAACGACACCCAGAACGGCATCCGGCACAACGTCACCCTCCAGCGCCTGTACAAGGACGAGGATGAGTGGAAGTCGTCGGATTCCTTCGGCCGCGACGACCTGCTGCTCGTGGCCAAGGTCGCCGACCTCGCCCACTCCTGGATCTTCAAGGAGGGGAAGAACGGCGCGACCTGAATCCACCGCTCCGGCGACGAAGTCGCTGGTTTGACGAATGAGGTACCTGATGCACCACCGGCCTCATTCGTCCTCTCGCCTCGGCCGCATCGCGGGCGGCATCCGCGGGTATGATCGCGCGGAGGTGCCCAACCATGCCGACCACCGGACTGCGCAACGTGGACGAAACCTTCGGCGGCGCTCGCGAAGGCGAGTTGACCGTTGTGCTCGCTTCCGCGGACCACTCGCCGTTTCCGATTCTCGCCCGCATCGCCAGCAACGCCGCGGGTCCGACCATCGTGTTCACCGATACTCCCGACCGCTGGCGAACCGTCGCTCCAGATAGCGGCGAGATCCGCGTGGTCGAGTTGGCGGGTCGTGACCTGGACGCATTGCTCGGCGCACTCAAGACAGCCCAGGCGTCTGACAACATCCGGTGCGCCATCATCGACGACCTGCGGGCCGTCCGCGCTATGCGATACCAGCGCGAGGACTGCCCTCGTCGCCGGGCCTTCCAGGAGTTGCCCCCCGCTCTCGGCCTTGCGCTCGTGGTCGGCTGGACCTCCCCCCGCGAGGGAGAGGCGCCCCGCTACTCCGACCTGCGGGCCACCGTCGCCGACGAGCCCGACCTGCTCATCTTTGCGTGGAAGGACCGCGCCGCTCCCCATACATACAGGGTGGCCGCTCACCGTCAGGATGGGACGGGGGTCACGTTCGAGGACGTGGTTCCAGCGGGCACTGTCTGAAGCCGCTGGCTTCGCACCTCGCTCCCTCGCGGCCAGGGCCGTGTCCGCGCTCCGCTCGCAGGTGTCGGTGTCGGCAGAGTGCTTGAGCGCCCCTCCGGCTCTGCGCCGTCCGACAGCGAGAGAGACGCCGACAGCATCGTCGCCATCGGGGTGGGCTCGGGTGAGCCCCGATGGCGACGACCGAGCCGACAGCAAGCGCAGGAGGTTATCCACGGCCGCACCCCACAGTGGCGTCCCGATATGCGATGCAGGGCAAGTGACAGACGAGCAGCGTCATGGTGCCGTCATGCCCGACGAAGCGATGCGGGAATCCGCGGGTCACAAGCACCATTGAGCCGGCGTGCAGCGGCTCCGGCCGGGCCTCGCTTTTCATACCGGCGATGTCGCGCTGCCCGCGAGACCCGTGCATGAATCCGGAGCCGGCCAGGACGAGCACGACGTAGTCGGAATGCCCGTCGGATGTCAACGGCAGTGGCTCGGGCTCCGCTTGATACCTGACCAGTTCAATCGCTTGCTCCCATTCAGGGCCCAGCAAGTCTGAAGCCAGCCATAAGTCCGACGATATCGCGCCGGCGGGGAGTGTCCCTCTGGCAGCCTTCGGGGCGACTTCGGCGAGCTGCTCTACCAGCACGAGGAGTCGTCCCGGTTTCGGACGGCGGAGCTCCCCGAGGATGCACACCGGTCCAGCACGCATACCTCTCTTGATCTCGACATGGACCCGCTGCACCGTGCGCGCGCAGACCCGTACGAAGCCATGGACGAAGCCAACCGGGGTGTTCTGGAACGAGCTGCTCCGACCGAATGAGGAGCACCCGTCGTCCCGAGGTTCCGTGAAGCACACATCGAGCACGGCCATCGTCATCCTCCGCGCTGCACGAAGAGCGCTGGTCAAAGAGCGACCTCGGATTTCCCGAGGATGGACGACGAACTGGATTGCGTCGCTGAGGACGCCGGGCCGGACCGAGTCGATCCGGCCGACGAACGGGAGCGCTGCGGCGCCCGCGGAGTGGCGGGCTCGAAAGCCCACCTTGGCAGGGCTTGGCAGCCTTGCCGACGACCCGTCCTTTGCGCTACATAAAGGACGTTATGCAGCACATTCTACCGACCTCTACGGGCCAGGGTCAACGGCGGTTCCGCGACTCCGGAGGCCAGTGACCACCGAGCTCATCCGCACGTACCCGGGCGTCGCCGGCTTTCCGTTGCCCGCCGTGCTCGTCGCCTCGGGCGAGGACGCCATCCGGCGGTTCGTGGAGTTCTTCACCGCGACCATCAGGAACCCGCACACACGGGCTGCCTACGCCCGAGCGGTGTCCGGGTTCCTCGACTGGTGCGACGCACGCGGCGTTGACCGTCTGGAGCGCATCGGCCCGGTCGTGGTCGCGGCGTGGGTCGAAGAGCTTCAGTGGTCCCGGTCGGCGCCCACCATCAAGCAGCACCTGGCTGCGGTCCGGGTGCTCTTTGACTGGCTGGTCACCGGCCACATCGTGTCGGTGAATCCCGCGGCGTCGGTCCGGGGGCCGAGGCACATCGTCAAGAAGGGCAAGACGCCGGTGCTCACGGCCGACGAGTGCCGCCGGCTGCTGCTGAACATCGACACCTCGACCATCAGCGGGCTGCGGGACCGTTCGCTCATCGGCATCATGGTGTACAGCTTCGCCCGTGTGTCGGCCACCGTCGGCATGAACGTCGGCGACTTCTACCCGTCCGGCACGCGCTGGATGATCCGACTCCACGAGAAGGGCGGGAAGTTCCACGAGGTGCCCGCCCACCATCGAGCGGCCGAGTTCGCCCATGCCTACATCGCCGCCGCGGGCATCGGTCCCGACCACCGGTCCCCGCTCTTCCGGAGCCTGGACCGGAATCGCCGCCTGACGCGCGACCGGCTTACCCGAGGAGACGTGCTCCGCATGGTCAAGCGTCGAGCCGCCGCGGCAGGGCTTCCGACCAGGATCACCTGCCACACCTTCCGGGCCACCGGCATCACGGCCTACCTGGAGGCCGGCGGCACGCTGGAGCACGCCCAGGCCATCGCCGCCCACGAGTCCCCGAGGACGACGAGGCTCTATGACCGCCGCGCCGACACCCTAACACTTGACGAAATCGAGCGGATCCAAATCTGATACAACCCCCAGCGTCCGTCATCCGTGATTCAGTATGGAAGATACTGACAGATTTTTTCGGCGAGCCACTTGTACGCGGCGGACCTACGCGGTACGATCATGGACAGTATGGCGTCGGAGTACGCCAAACCTTCGGATTCTCCGGGTGAGGGTCACCCGGCTGAAGCGTTGGCCACGTGCTGGAACACGGGGCCAACGGAACTCCACCCGGGCCGGCCGGCCCAGAGCGAAGCCACTGTGGGTGATTCTCTCGCCCATCGCCTGATCGGTCAATGCCCGGCGCTTCCGGGTCGTGGGTCTTCCACCGCCCCACCTCGGCACAGCCGCTCCCCACGCTGGGACCGGACCGAGGTCGTGATCCGAGCCCGCCCGCCGGCGAGCCTCTCTATCGGAGTCCAGACATGACCGAGCCCAGTATCACCTGTCCGAAGTGCAAGTCCCCAATCAAGCTGACCGAGTCTCTGGCCGCACCGCTGATCGAAGCGGAGCGGAAGAGGGCCGCCGACGAACTGGAGAGTCGGCTCGCCGAACGCCTCGAAGCCGAGAAGGCGACCATCACCGCCGCCGAGGCCAAGCGGGCCGCGGAGAAATACGCTTCCGAACTCGAACGGATTCGGACCGAAGTCGCGGACAAGGACGCGAAGCTGGCCGAGGCCCGCGAGCTCGAAACGTCGCTCCGCCAGGAGCGGGAGCAACTCGCCGAGCAGAAGCGTGATCTCGAGCTGAGCGTCAATCGACGCCTCGACGAGGAACGCGGTCGCATCCGTAAGGAGCAGGACGAGAAGACCCGCAGCGAGATGACGCGTGAGCTGGAAGCCGTCCGCGTCGATCTGGCGGACAAGGAGTCGAAGCTGGCCGCGGCCCGTGAGCTGGAGGCCTCGCTCCGCACGGAGCGGGAGGCCCTCGCGGAACAGAAGCGAGAGCTTGAGCTGAGCGTCAATCGACGCCTCGACGAGGAACGCGGTCGCATCCGCAAGGAGCAGGATGAGAAGACCCGCAGGGAGATGACCAGTGAGGTCGAGTCGCTCCGCGAGGAACTGGCGACCAAGGAAAAGAAGCTCGCCGAGGTTCAGGCCGCCGAACTCGCGCTTCGTCGCGAGCGCCAGAAGCTGTCCGAGGAGAAGCAGCAGCTGGAGTTGACGGTTCAGCGGCGTGTTGATGAGGAGCGCGACAAGGTCCGGGACCAGACCCGTCGCGAACGGGACGATGAGTACCGTCTGAAGATGGCCGAGAAGGACAAGGTCATCACCGACATGCAGAAGCAGCTTGATGAGGCCCGCCGCAGGGCTGAGCAGGGCTCGCAGCAGACGCAGGGAGACGTGGCCGAGGCAGACTTGGAGTCTCTCCTCCGGGCAAAGTTCCCGTACGACGACATCGAGCCCGTCGGCAAGGGGCGCGAGGGCGCGGATCGCGTGCAGCGCATTGTCGTCCCGTCGGGACCGGACTGCGGCTCAATCCTCTGGGAGCGCAAGCGCACCAAGAACTGGTCGAACGACTGGCTTGAGAAGGCCCGCGACGACCAGCGCGCGGCCAAGACGAACATGGTGGTCATCGTCTCCGACACCCTGCCCAGCGGCGTCGCAACCTTCGACCGCATCGAGGGCGTCTGGGTCGTCTCACCTGCCTGTGCCATCCCCTTGGGTGTGGCGCTCCGCCAGGCCCTCATCGAGACGGCGATGGCTCACCGCGCGATGGAGGGCCGTCAGGAGAAGGAATCTCTCGTGTACGCCCACGTCACCGGCCCTGAGTTCCGCCAGCGAATCGGCTTGATGGTCGAGGCGATTCTGGCCATGCGTGAGCAGCACGAGAAGGAGAAGGCCGCCATGCGTCGGATCTGGACGGAGCGCGAGAAGCAGTTCGACCGCCTGATGGCCGGCACAGCCAGCATCTACGGCGGGTTCCGAGGCATCGTCGGCGCCACCCTGCCCGAGATCGCTGGGCTCTCCCTTCCCGAATCCGATGCCCTGTCCCTGCCCCACGTCGAGCCCAAGGCTCTGGAGTCCAGCAGTCCGGCCCTGAACTGACCAGCACGGGCGCCGTCCGGCCCCGGCCTCAGGGCCGGGCGGCACCCGGATCGGAACGAGAAACCCAATGCGAATCGGCGAGATCGCCAACATCCAGGCCGGCTACCAGTTCCGCGGCAAGGTCGAGCCCGACCCCGACGGCAACGTGGCGACCATTCAGATCAAGGACATCGAGGACCGCCGCCGGCTGAACCCCGACACCGTCGACCGCATCGCCTTCGACAAGCCTTACGAGCAGTACCTCGTCTCGCGGGACGACATCCTCTTCCTCTCCCGCGGCCACAGGCAGTTCGCCATCCCCATCGAGGACGATCTCACCGACACCATCGCATCCGGCTACTTCTACATCCTCCGCCTACGCACCGACCGCATCCGGCCTGCATATCTCGCCTGGTACATCAATCAGCCCCCGTTCCAGGGCCAACTGGCTCCGCACGTCCAGGGCACCCACATGCCGTTTGTCTCGCAGTCGGCCTTTCAGGACCTCATCGTTCCGGTCCCGCCGCTTGCGGTGCAGGACACCGTCGTCGCCCTCGCCAGCCTCGCCGAGCAGGAACAGTCCATTCTTGCGCAGCTCGCATCGAAGCGGGCTGCGCTCATCCAGTCCATGATTCTCGCCGCGGCCGACGATGCTCACGCGGCGGCCGTCACAGCTTCCCCCAGGAACCAGTCATGACCACCACCGCCGAAATCACGCCGACCTCGCAGAAGGAGATCAACGACGCCGTCTGGCGCGCGTGCGACACCTTCCGCGGCACGATCGACGCGTCCCAGTACAAGGACTACATCCTCGTCATGCTCTTCATCAAGTACCTCAGCGACCTCCACAAGGACAAGGTCGCCGAGTACGAGAAGAAGTACGCCGGCGACAAGGCCCGCATCGAGCGCGCCCTCTCGCGCGAGCGTTTCATCATGCCCAAGGAGGCCGACTTCGACTTCCTCTACTCCAAGCGTGACGCCCCGAACGTCGGTGAGCTGATCAACATCGCCCTTGAGAACATCGAGGAGGCCAACCGGGCCAAGCTCGAAGGTGTTTTCCGCAACATCGACTTCAACAGCGAGCCGAACCTCGGCCAGACCAAGGAGCGCAACGCCCGCCTCAAGCACCTGCTCGAAGACTTCGCCGACCCCCGGCTCGACTTCCGCGGCGAGCGCGGCAAGGACCGCGACGTGCTCGGCGACGTCTACGAGTTCCTCATCGGCGAGTTCGCCGCCGGCGCCGGCAAGAAGGGCGGCGAGTACTACACGCCCCCGCAGGTCTCCACGCTTTTGGCCAAGCTCGTGGGCCCCAAGCCCGGCAACACGATCTGTGACCCCGCGTGCGGCTCCGGCTCGCTGCTCATCCGCGTCGCCAAGCAGATCGGGTCGGAGAACTTCCAGCTCTACGGCCAGGAGGTCAACGGGCAGACGTGGGCCCTGTGCCGCATGAACATGTTCCTCCACGGCATGGACTCGGCCCGCATCGAGTGGTGCAACACCCTCACCGGGCCGAAGCTGGTGGACCCGGACCGGCCGGACTCCCTGCTCAAGTTCGACATCGTCGTCGCCAACCCGCCCTTCTCCCTCGACAAGTGGGGTCAGAGTCAAGCCGAGCACGACCGCTTCAACCGCTACCACCGCGGGCTGCCCCCCAAGAGCAAGGGCGACTACGCCTTCATCAGCCACATGGTCGAGGCTGCCCACGAGCAGGGCGGCAAGGTCGGCGTCATCGTGCCCCACGGTGTGCTCTTCCGCGGCGGCGCCGAGGGCAAGATCCGCCAGAAGCTCATCGACGAGAACCTCCTCGACGCCGTCATCGGCCTGCCCGTCAACCTCTTCTTCGGCACCGGCATTCCTGCGGCCATCCTGCTCTTCCAGAAGGGGCGAAAGCGCAAGGACGTGGTCTTCATCGACGCCAGCCGCGACTTCGCCCAGAACAAGCGGCAGAACGCCCTCCGCGCCCAGGACATCGACAAGATCCTCGCGGTTCACAAGGCCCGCAAGGAGGTCGAGAAGTACTGCCACATCGCCACGCCCGAGGAGATCGCCGAGAACGAGTACAACCTGAACATTCCTCGCTACGTGGACACCTTCGAGCCCGAGCCCGAGGTGGACATCAAGGCGGTGCAGAAGGACATCGAGCGCCTGGAGGGCGAGCTGGTCGAGGTGCGTCGCAAGATGGACGGCTACCTGAAGGAGCTTGGCATTGCCTGACTCCTTTCCCAGTTGCCGACTGCAGGACGTGATGCGAGCACCAATCTGCTACGGCGTCGTGCAGACCGGGCCGCACCTGCCGGACGGCATTCCCTGCGTGCGCGTCGTCGATTTGAGCGACCCCGCGCTAAGCACCCGGCGCATGCTCCGCACGTCCACGGAGATCCACAACGAGTACCGCCGCACCCAGTTGGAACGTGACGACATTCTGTTCGCGCTGCGCGGTGATATCGGGTTTGTCCGGTTGACGCCCGGCCATTTGGCCGGAGCCAATCTGACCCGCGGCATTGCTCGGCTGGCGGTGGACCAGACCAAAGCGGACCCCCGGTATGTGTACCAAGCCGTCCAAGGACCCACGACGCGCCGGGCGATTCGCCTACGGATCAATGGTTCGGCGCTCAAGGAAGTGCCCATCGAGGCACTCCGGACGGTGCCGATCCCGCTGCCGTCGCACCCTGTGCAAAGGTGCATCGCAAAGGCCCTGCAAGACTGGGACACCGGCATCGAGACAATGAATCGGCTGCTGCGTGGTCGCCGCAAGCAGAAGCGCGGCCTGTTGCAGCAGTTGCTCACCGGCGAGCGACGCTTCCCCGAGTTCCGGGATCAGCCGTGGGTCGAACGGCGGGTCGGAGAAGTCCTCCAGGAGACCTCGCGGCTCGTGGACTGGAATGACAACGAGCTGTACCGCCTCGCGAGCATCCGGCGGGGCTCTCGCGGGCTCTTCGACCGCGGAAGCCTGTGCGGCCGTGACATCAAGGTCAAGAAGCTCCACACCATCCGCGAGGGTGACTTCCTGATCTCGCACATCCAGGCCGCCTACGGCGCCATGGGCACGGTGCCAGCCGAGTTCGACGGGGCCAAGGTGTCGGACATGTACTCCATCCTGACGCCGACGACGCCCGGCAGCATCGACATGCGGTTCGTGAACTACCTCTCGCAGCGCAAGGAGATGCGGCACATGGCCTACCTCTCCAGCAACGGCTTCTTCGCCGAGCGGCTCCGCCTGAACTTCGACCCGCACGACTTCCTGAACCGCAAGATCCTGCTCCCGCCGACGGTGGAGGAGCAGTCCAAGGTCGCCGATGTGCTTGAGACTCTCGACCGCGAGATTGAGCTCCTCACCGATCTGCACGAGGCGTTGAGGGAGCAGAAGAAGGGGCTGCTGCAGCAGCTCCTCACGGGCAAGGTCCGCGTGCCGGCGTCGATGCTGAAGGAGGCCGCCCATGCCTGACCCCAAGGTTGTGTCCTTCTCGAAGGCGTTGAAGGGTGTTGCCGGAGGCAAGCAGCCCAAGATGTTGCTTGGCAACGGATTCAGCCGTGCATGTCGCGATGACCTGTTCTCGTATCACGCGTTGTACGAGCAAGCGGATCAGACGGGCCTGTCCGCCGATGCCAAGAAGGCCTTCCGGGCGCTTGGGACGACAGACTTTGAGCAAGTCATGCGGATGCTCAAGCAGGCGTCCAAGCTCGCCAAGGAGTACGGCCGAGGAAACCTCGCCACGAAGCTCAACGGTCTCGCGGACGAACTGCGAGAGGTGCTTGTCCGAACCATCGCGAACAACCACCCTTCGCGCCCGCACGACATCGCGCAGACTCGATACCGGGCGTGCAAGGAGTTCCTCTCGCATTTCTGCGACATCTACACGGTGAACTACGACCTGCTCCTCTACTGGGCGGTCATGCAGGAGGAGATCGAGCCCGATGTGGATCACGACGACGGCTTCCGCCAGCCCGACGACGGACCGGAGGAGTACGTCACCTGGGACGTGCAGAAGACCAACTCGCAGAACATCCACTACCTGCACGGTGCGCTCCACCTGTTCGACGCCGGTGCGGAACTCCAGAAGTACACGTGGTCCAACACCCAGATCGCGCTGATCGATCAGATTCGGGACGCCCTCAAGAACGACAAGTACCCGCTGTTTGTGTCGGAGGGAACGGCACAGTCGAAGCTCGACCGCATCCAGCACAGTGGCTACCTGAACCGCGCCTATCGGAGCTTCGCCAACATCGGCGGCTCGCTCTTCATCTTCGGGCTCTCGATGGCCGAGAACGACGAGCACATCCTGAAGCTCATCGACCGCACGAAGTGCTCGCATATCGCGATCGGCCTCTACGGCAAGCCAGATTCCAAGGGGAACAAGCAGATCATCGCCCGCTCATCAACGTTCGGCACCAAGCGTAAGGGCGCAGCGCCGACCATCGTGTTCTTCGATGCCGCATCAGCCGAAGTGTGGGGGGCCGCATGATGCCGAACGATCACATGCAGTTCCGGGAGCCCGTCCATGCCTGAGATCACCAGTCGCCCGCTCACCGTCCGCCCCGGCCGCCCGATGGTCCGGACGACCTTCCAGTTCTGCGCCTCGATCGAGCCCGCCGCCGGGAAGTCGGCCGAGGACACGCTCAGAGAAGCAGCGGGCGTCACCCTTGACTGGCTCGCGAGCAAATTCCCCGCAGCACTGCCCCTTGCCGCCAAGGCCGGCAAGTCGTTCAACGCCGACGAGCACGGGCAAACACTGCAAGTGGTGTCCATCCCCGAGATCGGCCTCTGGAGTGCGCGGCTCATGCAGCCGGATGCCCCTTCGCCCTACGGCGACCGCGACGCCGTGGCCGGCCGGACGTGGACCACCGAGTTGTCGCTTGCGGCCGATGGGGCCAAGGTCCGCGTCGGCATCCGGGTCTTGTGCGCCTCCCTGCCCTTTACGCAGGCGCCCATCAAGCTGACCCGTCCGCGGGTTGTCGTGGACCTGGCCAACCGCTTCGACATGCGGGATGTGAAGCCCGTCGCGTCCGAGCCACTGCGACTGGAGCGGGAAGATGAGCTGCCGCGGCTCTTCGCTCTGCTCACGAACCCCGACCGCTCGCTCCCGGTCTTCATGCTGACACAGCCCGATCCTCATCGACTCGGCATCAACGTCAAGCCGTTCCTGCTCGATGAGGTCCAGCTCGCGCGGAGGCTTCAGGGCCTTGGTCACGTCGTGACGATGCCCAAGGACCTGAACCCGCTGTGGACCATGATGGTCGGCAAGACCTGGTCGGCGTTCATGGGAGCCGTTCGCACCTACCGGCCTCGGCTGGACTTCGACCAGGACTCGCCAACCAATCACCCCCTTGCCCTGGCGGATCGCGTGCTCGCCTTCGAGCGCGACGGCGAGATCGCGGAGGACGCGTTCACCTCCTTTCTCGTGGATCAAGCCTTCGTCTACGCGGCAACCAAGCCAATCGAGTGGAAGCCATGTGTCTTCCATGCGGATGCGCTCCAGCGTGAGGCCGAGATTGCTCGCACGCGGGCAAAGGATGACCAGGACTGGAAACAGCTCTACGAGCAGGAGATCACCGCGCTGAGCAAACGGGCCGAGGAAGCCGAGGGGCTGGCGAACAGCTACGCGGACGACGTGGACAGCTTCAAGTCGCAGCTCGCCGAGGCGGAGGAGGAGAACCGCCGTCTCGGGCACTACGTCGAGACGCTCCGCGCCCAGTTGGAGGCGAAAACAGGTCGCTCCGCCGATGCCGCGATCACGATTCCCGAAGACTACGACAGCCTGCCGGAATGGGTTGAAGCGAATCTCGCCGGACGACTGCTCCTGCATCCACGAGCGACGCGGGGGCTGAAGGATGCCAAGTACGAGGACGTGCCCCTGGTCTACAAGGCTCTTCTCGCTCTCGGCATGGAGTACCGCAACATGCGGCTCCGCAGCGCCGACGACGAGGCGCCGAAGGTGGCATGGGAGCGCAAGATCGGTGAACTCGGGCTCGAATGCGAGGGCTCGATCACCAAGGAGCGCGCCGGTGAACAGGGTGACACCTACTTTGTGAAGTACCCACTCGGGACGGTGAAGAACCAGTTCCTCGACCTTCACCTGCGGAAGGGAAGAACGAAGGACGATCGCCTCTGCCTTGCCATCTACTTCTTCTGGGACGACGAGAAGCGCCGCGTGGTCGTGGGCTGGCTTCCCAGCCACCTTGACAACAGGATGACTTGACGTGATCCCTGAAGCGACCGACATCCCGACGCCGCTCATCCGAGAGGACCATATCTCCCAGGTGCCGGCGCTCCAGGTCCTCCAGAACCTCGGCTACACGTACCTCACGCCTGACGAGGCGCTGGCTTACCGGGCCGGACGCAGCTCCGGGGTGCTGCTGGAGGGGATCCTCGCCGAGCAGCTCCGGAAGATCAACCGCATCCGCTTCAAAGGCCAGACCCACGCGTTTTCCGAGGGGAACATCCAGTCGGCCATCCAGGACTTGAAGAACCAGCTCTTCGAGGGGCTCATCCGCACCAACGAGAAGGTCTACGACCTGCTCACACTCGGCAAGAGCCTGCCGCAGGTAATCGACGGGGACATGAAGAGCTTCCCCCTCAACTACATCGACTGGGAGGACTGGCGGAACAACGCGTTTCACGTCGCCGAGGAGTTCCCCGTCGATCGCACTGCCAGCAGCGACACCCGTCGCCCGGACCTGGTGCTCTTCGTCAACGGCATCCCCTTCGCCGTCATCGAGTGCAAGCGCCACGTGGATCCGAGCGGCAAGGCCGAGAAGGACCCGCTCGACCAGGCCGTTTCCCAGCACATCCGGAACCAGAAGGAAGACGAGATCCCGCGGCTCTTCGTCTATGCGCAGTTGCTGCTCGCGATCTCGAAGAACGACGCGAAGTACGCCACGGTGGGGACACCAGCGAAGTTCTGGGCATGGTGGCGCGAGGACCTGGACGAGGCCGCTCTCCATCAGTTGGTCAATCGTCCTCTGACAGCCGAGCAGAAGGACCGGATGTTCGCCGGCCGGTTCCGATATGTCCGCGCTCACTTCGAGGCGCTGGAGGGCGCCGACCGCGAGCCGAGCGAGCAGGACCGAGCCCTGTTCGCGCTGTGTCGCCCCGAGCGCCTGCTGGAGTTGACGCTTCGCTACACCGTGTTCGACGCGGGCGAGCGCAAGGTCGCTCGATACCAGCAGTACTTCACCGTCCGCAAGATCCTCGACCGCATCCGGCAGTTCGACCGTGACGGCCGCCGGACCGGTGGCGTCGTCTGGCATACCCAGGGCAGCGGCAAGTCCCTCACGATGGTCATGCTCGCCGAGGCCATCGCCATGGAGCAACTCGACCGCTACAAGATCGTGCTCGTCACGGACCGCGTCGACTTGGACGATCAGCTCTACAAGACGTTCCAGCACTGCGGCGGCGAGCCGGTCCAGGCGACGACGGGCAAGCACCTTCTGGAGCTGCTGGCGGGGGAGAAGTCCCGCATCATCACGAGCGTCATCGACAAGTTCGAGGCCGCGGTGGCGGCCCGGGGAGTCTGCAATGACAACCCCAACATCTTCGTGCTCGTGGACGAGAGCCATCGGACGCAGTACGGCTCACTCCACGCCCACATGCGGCGTGCGCTCCCGAATGCCTGCTTCATCGGATTCACCGGCACGCCGGTGATGAAGAAGGACCGGAACACGGTCGAGAAGTTCGGCGGGATGATCGAGCCGGCGTACACGATTCACGACGCCGTGAAGGACCGAGCCGTTGTCCCGCTCCTCTACGAGGGCCGCCACGTTGACCAGGTGGTCGACCAGAAGGCCATCGACGCTTGGTTCGACCGGATCACGAGCAACCTGACTCCGGAGCAAGCCACCGACCTCAAGAAGAAGTTCGCCGCGCATGGCCCACTGAACAAGGCCATGCAGCGAGTGCGGGTCATCGCGTGGGACATCGGCAAACACTTCGTGGACAACTGGAAGGGAACTCCGTTCAAGGCCCAGCTCGTCGCTCCCGACAAGGCCACGGCGCTCCGCTACAAGGAGTTTCTCGACGAGTTCGGAGAGGTGTCGTCGCAGGTTCTGATTTCCGGGCCGGATGAGCGAGAGGGCGAGGACGACATCCACGCCGAGAGCAAGGAGGCGGTAGTCCGGTTCTGGAAGGCCAAGATGGCCAAGTACGGCACCGAGAAAGAGTACAACCGGCAGGTCATCAACGCGTTCAAGCACTCCGAGGACCCCGAGATCATCATCGTCGTGAGCAAGCTCACGACGGGCTTCGACGCGCCTCGCAATACCATCCTCTACCTCTGCCGCCCGATGCAGGGCCACGAACTCCTCCAGACCATCGCGCGCGTGAACCGCTTGTACGAGGGCAAGGACTTCGGCTACGTCATCGACTATTGCGGCGTGCTCAAGCGACTGGACGAGGCTCTCGACCTCTACGGGAGTCTTGAGGAGTTTGCCGCAGCGGATGTCGAGGGAGTCGTGACGGACGTGAGCGACGAGGTGCGCAAGCTGCCGCAGAGGCATTCGGACCTGTGGGACGTGTTCAAGACGGTCGCGAACCGACGCGACGAAGAGGCGTACGAGCGATTCCTCGCAGACGAGGCGGAACGGGTGAAGTTCTACGAGCGACTGCGAGACTTCGGCCGCTCTCTCGCGGTTGCCCTCTCGACCGCCAAGTTCATCGAGGAGACGCCAGAAGCCAAGGTCAACAAATACAAGGCCGACCTGAAGTTCTTCATGGCGCTCCGGGCCGCCGTCCGCCGGCGCTACGCCGAAGTTGTCGATTTCCACGAGTACGAGAGCAAGATTCAGAAGCTACTCGACGCGCACGTCGGCGCGGTGGACGTGGCGACGCTGACGCCGCTCGTCAACATCTTCGACGTGGATGCATTCGCCAAGGAGATCGAAAAGCTCGAGTCGCCGTCATCCAAGGCAGACACAATCGCCTATCGCACGAAGGCGACGATCCGGGCCAGGATGGACGAGGACCCGGCTTTCTACAAGAAGTTCTCCACCATGCTGGAGGACGCGATCGCCGAGTTCAAAGCCCAGCGCATTTCAGACCTGGAGTACCTCCGCCGAGTCGATGAAATCCGCCACCACGTTACCCGGCATACGGGAGACGAGGTACCCGAGAGCATCCGTGATAACGACATCCAGCGGTCGTACTTCGGCATTCTCCGAGATGGCCTTGCCCGATCCGGTGTGAGTGGGGACGGAGTGCGTGAGCTGGCAGAAGCGGCGGCGCCTGGGGTTGACGCAATCTTCCACAATCGGCGAATTGTCAACTGGAAGCAAAACCAGGATGTGCGGAACCGAATCGAGACAGACATCGAGGACCTGCTCCTTGAACTGGCCTCGTCAAGAGGCTTGAGCCTGAGTTTCGACGAGATCGACGCCATGATGGAGCAGTTGTTCCGCGTCGCCTACAGGAAGATGCCGGAATGACACCACGGCGCGGCATCCAGCAACGCACAATCCGATTCGGCAGTCGGGAGATTCGCTACGGCCTTACGTACGGCAACCATCGTGATCTGGTGATCTCGGTGACGCCAGACCTTGAGGTCTTGGTCAGCGCTCCGCGGCCGGCAACCGCTTTCGAGATCGAGGCCAAAGTGCTGGCGAAGGCGCCGTGGATCCTCCGGCACCAACTCAGATACCAGGACATGCACCCGCTTCCCGTGGCCCGACGCTACGTACCCGGAGAGACGCATCGCTACCTGGGTCGGCAGTACCGACTGCGCATCGAGCAGGGTGAGTCCGAGGGCGTCAGACTCCAGAGGCCGTTCCTCGTCGTGACAACTGATGACCGGCAGCGTGCCGAAGCCGCCGGTCGCCTCGTGAGGCAGTGGTATCGCTCCCGAGCCGAGCGCCTGCTGCCTCAGCGACTCCAGATTGCGCTTGATGCCCATCCCTCGCTCAGGTTTCCGAACCTCCGGATGCAGGTCCGTGCAATGCCGAAGCGATGGGGGAGCTGCTCTCGCACAGGGCTGCTGAGCTTCAATCCCGACCTCCTACGAGCGCCGACTGCTTGCATTGACTACGTCATGGTGCACGAACTCTGCCACCGCCGCGTCATGAACCACGGTGCGGCATTTCAGCGCCTCATGGGGCGCGTCATGCCCGATTGGCGTGAACGGCGAGAGCGACTCAATCGCATGGTCGGCGAGTAGTATCCGATTGCTACACCACTGCCACGTTGTCGTCAGAGTGGTCCATCGACGGCGCCCAGTTCACCAGGGGCAACGTGTACTGGTCCGGACCATCGAACGGCAGCGAAGGTGACTGGTAGGAGATGAGCACCATGCCGCGCTCGGATGCCGAGAACGTGTGCAGCACGTTCCGCGAGAAGAGCACGAATGAGCCGGCTCGGATACCTGCGTACTGCACGCTCGCCCCGCCGAAGGCTCGTAGCGTCTCGCGCGAGTAGTGGAACCGTCCCCGGCCGGCGAGGCAGAAGATGAACCGCTCCGATTGCTCGTGCACGTGCAGGGGCAGGTCATCGGTCCCCGGCGCGAAGCAGAGCTTGGCCACACCATCGTCGGCGGTCTCCCCGAGCACGTCCGCCGCCAGCCAAACCGCCCCGGCGATCTGCTCCGTTCCCTCGAAGGGCGCCTGCGGATGAATCGGGTGATAGATTTCGACGCGGTGCATGAACGCCCGCATTTTGGTCCCCTCGATCCACCCCGGAAGCTGGCCGACGAAGCAGGCCCGGCCATCGGGGCTCACGTGCTGACAGTGGCGGCGAAGGATGCGGACCGCTGTGCGGCCGATCTCGAAGAGTTGGGCCAGACCATCCTTGCTTCGGTTTCGGAACGGTGCGGCATTCGGCTGCAGGAGCCCGCCAGCGCCCCAGAGTTCGCCGAGGGCATCAAGGGTCGTCGTCGGCATGGGAGAACTCCCGTGGTTTCGGGCGAGGGACTTGTACTAGCCGATATTCGGATCTAGCATAGGCGCGGTTCCAGGAGCCCGACGATGCTCAAGGCGACTTTTTCACCCGAGTACGAGTGTTTCCTCGCCATGCTCAGGCAGGGCCGTCTCGACGCCACGCTCAGTCAGGTTGAGCTCGCCCGCCGGCTCGGCGTCAACCAATCCGTCGTCAGCAAGAATGAGCGCGGCGAGCGGCGCATGGACGTTCTGGAGCTGCGGGACTGGTGCTTGGCTGTGGGGGTACCGTTCCCTGAGTTCGTAGTTGCCCTGGATGACAAGCTCAAGCGAGTGTCGAAGCGACGGTGATTGAGCGGCGCCCCTTTCCGTGCTATCCCCGAGGGGTGGAAGCACACGCGTTCATCGAGAATCAGCTTCAGCCGGAACACCTGCTCGCCATGCGGGTTCGGCTGCTCATCGAGGAGTACAGGGCGGTCAACCAGCTCCTGCTCTTCCGCCTTCAAGCGATGGAGCAGCGGCTCCCCCTGACGGCCGCCGGCATCGGGGCGTTGCTCCTCGCGACCGCCGCCCTTCCACGGGTCAGCCAGATCATCCTGCTCATCGGAGTCCCCTTCGCGGTCCTCTTCTGGGTACGGAGCGTCTTCTTCCATGCTCTGTCCAAGGAGGACGCGAAGGCGCGAATCCGCGAGATCGAATACGAAGTCGGCGAACTCTGTGGATGCCCCGTCCTGCGATTCCAGAGTGAACACCCGAGCGCCACTGGACCAGTCGGCGGCAGGACAGCCACCCAGGCCATCTACCTCACCCTCGTGGTCGGCGTCATGGTGCTGGTGGTCTGCTACAGCCTCTTCTCGACGTTCGTGTCAGGCGACAAGTATCTCTCCCTCTACACGCTCGGCCTCTGCCTCGCCGGGCTCGGCATCGGCCACGCCCTCTTCCAGTACGCCGTCCGCCAGCCCCGCACCGCCGGGTGAGTCGAACGGGCGGACGATCCGACGCCGCAGTCGCAGACAATCGATGGGAACCAGCGGCAACCCGGCCGTCTGACGTGCCCGGTTGACCGCTCGCCACAGGTTGAGGAGCTGACGCCGCACCGGCGCATACGGTTCGTACGGGAGGCGCCAGAAGACCGACGCCAGCACGCCGGCGGGACGCCGAACGGCCAAGTCGAGCAGCATCGCCTTCAGATTGCGATACTCCTCCAGGTCGATGCGCACGTGGGCGTGCCCGCCGCGGAAGCTCAGGGCGTACCCGGCGTATCGCACAGGGCTCCGCCGGGCATCTCGCACCTGTGACCCTTCCTGCTCAAAGAATGGATGCCGCCCGTGGCTCGCCAGCAGCAGAAAGAACCGGCCGTGCCGGATGTAATGCAGATTGGCCAGGCCCGAGCGCTTCCGACGGACTCGCGCCCACCGCGACAGGTCGATCCCGTACCGGCCAACGAGTTTGGAATCGAGCGCCGCCGGATCCTTGCGCTCGCGCACGTAGCCTGAAACGTGGAACCAGAAGCCGTGTGGCAGGTAGCAGCACGCCACCTGTTGCACCAACCCCTCGACGCTCGTGGCGACACACCGATACTGCATGGCACACCCTCACTGTGTCGCCGCGGGTCGCACCCGCGGCGAAAGGTGCGGCTGTTTGTGAGGGCACAGCCGCGAAGCCCGGGACCTTTGTGCGCAGAACCTCCTTCCCGCTGGGCGCAACGGTTGCACAGCCGACTGGTTTCCCCAGTCGGCTGCGCGCAATGCATAGCCGTTGCGCCCAGCCGCTCGACGAATCGCACTCGACGCACGTCGAGTGTCCATCGCCGTTCTGCCGCCACAGGACAGCTCCGCTCCCGCGAAGCTCTCGTGTAGCCGCAAATGCGTCTGGCCAAGAGGCCGGTGGACCGTCCACCGGCCGCATCAATCGAGTCGGGATTGCTCCCGTCGCCGCTTTCGTCGCCTCTTCGCGTCCGGCACCACCCGTAAACGCTCGGACGAGCCGCCACTGCCATGCAGCGGCATCGCTGGGCTCCCGCCCACTTCTACTTGCGGCACACTCCCTCACTGCGGGGTTTCAAGCACCTGGATGACCGATCCAGGCACCGGGCGACCAGCCCGGCTCCCGCAGCGATTCCTGGGTTAGCATCGTTCGTCAACATGCGGATCACGTCGCTAGAGGGCTATCCCTCGTGCCTTGGCCGTATGTCCGCGCTCCCGCGCGGCATAGTCGCCGCGAGCCATCGCTCGCGCTTTCAGGCGGCAGAAACCAGAAGCTCCGCCTTACCCATCGACCAAGGCTCTTCACGGTTCGGCACCGTCTTCCGCACGTCTGACCGGTAAGCCCTCGCGGGCCTTTCGTGGTTGAGCTTTTCGCCGTCGGGTGCTTCGCCCGATCGCCGAGCCAGGTCATGGCCCGGTCACGCCCGTCACCGGGACGCGAACTCCCCACACCGGCGCAGGTTGAACGGGCACTCTTCGAGTGGCCCGAGCCCCCTGGGAGGATTCGAGGACGCCGTGGTCCCCTCACCTCTTCGACACGACACAGCCTCCCGATTGGGAGGTCTTTCCCCATCGCCCAGTCTCGACTTGAGACGCTGTCAAAGAGACCAGTCTCAGAGACGCCGACGCCCCTCGCGCCGGCTTCAACGCACCATCGGATAGAACGCCGGGATTGACTCTGGTGAGCTTTACTCCGACGAGCCTCCGTCGAGCCGGACAAGCGCGTCTCCACGCATCCGGCTCTACGGGACAGCACCGCTGCGGCTGGTGAGGCCGCGCCCTTTCACCCGCTGGTGAGGCGGGATTCCCGGGCGGTGCTGCCCGACTCGATCGACGCCAGCACTGCGTTTGCATGAACCGACGACCACGGCCTTCCCGGCCGCGCGGCGATCCATACCAGACTCATCGGGAAACGCAACCTCACCCGAGCGGGCCCGCCATAGTCATCCGCGGGGGCACTGCTCCGGGTCATTTCGGTAAGTGGGGATGCATTCGTATGAGCGCGTCATCCACGCCGGCGTTGGCGTCTCGTGAACGTACCGCACGGCGCAGCTCGAAGCTTCATCGACCACCACTTCGGACCGCTGCGTTCGCTTCTTCGTGGTTAGGGACTCCACGACCCACACGTAGAGCAGCACAGCTCCCATCACGATCGCCCCGAGCACGCTCACACCCAGAACCAGCAAGAAGGCGGCGACATAGCCGATCGAGTTTGCCGCGAGCAGGTAGAGCGGCGCCACGATGATTCCGACGAAAGCGACCGGCCACCACACGCGCACGCGGTTGATCCAGCGCTTCCGCCGCTGCTTCCGGCGTCTGCCTCGCCTTGATGAGGCCATACGGCCTCCATGGTAACCGCGTGCTGACCACCGGATGGGCAGCCAGCCCTTGACTTCCGAGGAACCGCCGTTAGCATGTATGCGTACAGAAGGTGGTCATGCCGAAGAAGCCCGCCCAACCCGAACCCATCGGCGACATCCTCAGACGCCAGCGCGTCGAGGTGCTGAGCAGGGGCCTCCGGGAGACGGCCTTGGTGCTCCACATCGCCCCGGCCCACCTGACAGACCTCGAAAAAGGCCGCCGGACCCCCTCCGAGGATCTGCTCCGCCGCATCGCCGAGGTCTACAAGCTCGACATCGCCATCCTCCGCACCGGCTGGCAGAAGCCCGACCGCAGTGTCGCCGAGGCGGCGACGCGTGACGCCACGGCCGCCGCCAAGGTGCCCGAGTTCCTCCGGTCAGCCGAAGGCCTGACCCCGCAGCAATGGGACGCCCTCATCGACCAGGCCAAGAAGATGACGGGCACGAAGGGGGGCAAGCGATGACCCTCCCGACCAACGTCTTCAAGCGCCCGCCGGTGAAGTGGTGCCGCATCGAGGAGAAGGCCGAGCGGTTGCTGGAAGAGTGCCGCGCCTTCGAGGGCAAGGACCGGCTCCCCCTCCCCATACCGGTGGAGCGATGGATCGAGCACCCGCTGGGCTATGCCTTCGGCGTCGCCGACCTGACCCAGTACGGCCCCGGCGTGCTCGGGTGCGTCTTCATCGAGGAGCGCGAGATCCTCGTGAGCGACGCCATCCGCAACGACGGCCGCTTCCGCTTCACGTGCGCCCATGAGCTCGGCCACATGGTGCTCCACCGCAAGGTCGCCGCGACGTTCCACGAGCGCGGCGGCCTTGAGCCTGGGTCACGGGTCGAGGTCGAGCGCGAGGCCGACCGCTTCGCTGTCGGGTTCCTGACGCCGACGACTGAACTCATGCTGCAGCTCGACGACATCGTCGAGACGCACTCACTCGATCTTGGCGAGGTCCTGCTCGCCATGACCCGCGAATCGCTCGAATCCCGGCAACTCTGGGAGCGCCTGCTCGTGCCGGAACTCCGCCGCCGCTTCGACGTGTCCACCCAAGCGCTCGTGTATCGCCTCCAGGAGATTCGACTCCGCGACGGCACGCCCTTGATGCCAGGGCGCACCGCGAGCCATCTTGTTCGTCACTGTTCCGCGCCGATCCGCCGCGGAGCAGCCACGCGGCCATAGCGCCGCGAGGTCGGCCGCAGACCGGCCGACTCCGTTCGTCCTCAACGCGACCTGTCGCGTCCTCGCCGACTCCCGCCGTGGGAGCGGCCTCGACATCGCTCCGTTCGAGGACCAGACATGATCTACGACGCCAGCAGCAACGGCCTCGCTGCGCATGCGGCTCGCCCCGCCGAGTGGCTCCCGACCGACCCGCCCCGCATCGCGCCCGCGCTCATGACCGACGTGGAGGCCGCGGTCTACCTCCGCCTCACCGAGAACGAGCGGGACATCGGCGACGCTCTGCGCTCGCTCAAGAACCTTGTCCGCACGCGACGGCTTCGACCCTGCCGCGTCGGCAAGCGAAACCGCTACGCGCGGCACGAACTCGACCGTTTCATCGCCGAGCAGACGGAGATGTACGACGCGGCCGCGGGCGCCGAAGAGGCGGAGGGCTGAGCCGTGGCCTTCGCCGTGCAACTCACCAAACGTCCCAAGCGGCTCAAGGACGGCAGCCGAGCGTTCTACTGGACGCTCCGGTGGCGCGCCACCAACGGCAAACTCCACTCCGAATCGATCGGCCGTGTTGGCGTGATCACCAAGACCAAGGCGGAGACGTTGCGCCGGCAGAAGGAGGCGTCGATCACCGCCGGCCTCTCGCCGCGTGACAAGCCCGAGGAGATCACGCTCGGCCGATTCCTCGACCTCGACTACGAAGCGATCAAGCCCGACGTGAAGCCCAACACACTCGAAGGTCACCGCCACGCCGCGCTCCACGCGAAGGAAGCGCTCGGCGAGCACGCCCGCCTCCAGCAGATCGGCCCGCACCAGGTCGGCCGCCTCAAGACCTACCTGCTCAACGAGAAGAAGTCGGCGCCGGCGACAGTCGCCAAGACACTCCGCACGCTCAAGGCCGCGTTCTACCGGGCCAAGAAGCTCGGGTTCATCCAGACCAACCCCTTCGCCGGCGTGAAGATGCCCCGGACGCAGTCACGCCCGAAGCGAATGTTCTCGCCGGAAGAGACACGGGCGATGCGCGACAGCGCACCATCGCTCTGGTGGCGTGCTTTCATCCTGCTCGCAGAGACGAGCGGCCTCCGCAAGGGCGAGCTGCTCAACCTGCTCTGGCAGGACATCGACTTCAAGGAGAAGACCGTCCGCGTCGCCGCCAAGCGCGCCGCGACGTTCACCGCCAACGGCCACGGCGAGCTGCCGATCCTCGCATGGTCCGCCAAGAGCTACCACGAGCGGACCATCCCGCTCCCCGAGGCCACGCTGACGCTGCTCCAGGAACTCCGGCAGGAGATGGCCGACACGCCGTATGTCTTCCTCTCGCTCGACCGCCTCGCCGTCATCCGCGAGGCCATCGAGACCGGCGAATTCGGCGCGAACTACGAACTGGTCAACAACATCAACCGCTGGTTCGACAAGGTCCAGGATGCGGCCCGAACGTCGCTCGCCGCGGCCCGCGGCGTCGAGCCCGACAAGGTCGAATGGCCCCGCGGCACCATCCACGACCTCCGCCGCACCTACGGCACGCGCATCGCCCGCATCGTGCCCATCCACGTCCTCAAGGAGTACATGGGCCACGCCAAGATCCAGACCACGCAGGAATACTACCTCGCGGCCGAGGCGGCCGACGCTCAAGCAACTCGCGGCGCACTCGACGCGATGGTCAATGGGAAGTGAGCCCGAACTCCTTCGGTGAGGCTTCGGCGACCTCTGGGTCGTTCAGACCGAGCCGTCTGAGTCCACGCACTAATCCCGCGTCGTCGATCGTTTCCAACCCGGCCCCGTTGAGAGCTGCGTTCAGACGCGTGACCCACGCCCGCAGCATATCTCGCGGATCCGCAATGCGCGGCTCCTCGTTCTTTGCCCGTGCGATCTGCGCGAGCCAAAGAGTCGCCCGCACACATTCCGCAAACTCTCGCTCGCGGCACCTGGCGACCAGTCGCGCCTTGTCTGACCGCAGGTTCGTCACCAAGCTGCGCAGATACCCGGGTCCCGTCACGCCCTTGACCTCTGTACCGCCCGTGGCAATCTCTGCGAACGCGCAGAACCGACTGATAATCGTTCCGCGGTGGATGACTCGCTGGTCGCGTCGATGGTACCGGTAGAGCAGGCGCACAAGGCACGACATGATGTCCAGGAAGTTCTCCAGCCCGTTGATGTTTCCCTGTCGCGCGTGCTTGAGCAGCCTTTGCTTCTCGTGCCGATCCACGAAATCGACCAAAGCTGCCCGCAGGTCTTCCGATCGCTCCCCGAGGTTCATCCACCACTCTGGTATTCCATCACCTCGAAAGGGATCGTGAACCTTGATCCGGAATACTCCGCCCGCACCGCCGCCCCCGCCACTCCCATCGTCGTAGCGCAGGGACAGAGATCGAAGGTACTCAACCACAGCCGAGGGGCCGGATACACTGGCCAGCTCGTCCAAGAACGCTTCCAGCCCTTCGCCTGTGTCCCGAATCTGCCGTTGCCGTGACGAGGTCCCGCCACTCCCTATCTCTCGCTCCAACTGATCTCGTCGAACGACCCATACAGTCGGCGAGACCAACACGTCAGTCGTGGTTGTCACGCGCAATCCCACACGAAGTCCTGAGCCGACATCGAGTGCATCGGGCGCACGTGCCGTCCCGCCCGATCCCTTGACGTGCACTGGCACGCTGGCTCTCGGGTCTATGTCGTGCCCAACCCAAATGTCCAGCGCCGCTTCCTCTACTGTGACCCCGCGCGGCCATTCGACTTCCAGGTTGAACTGTCGCTGGACTAGCTCCGCAGACCGTACGCGAAGCCGACTGGCCGTTTCGCACGCTTCCTCCTCAGGGGCGACGAACAGCCCGCTCTCGAACTCGGTCGGGCTGATGGCATCAAGACTGAGACCGTCACCGAACAATCGATCTTGCCAATCACCACAGTCGGGCAGGTAGAGCACCGCTTCCGCGTTCGCTCCGTCAAATGCTGCCCGTGTCCAGTTTGCACTCCCAACGACCATGGACCAGCAGCCGCCCGACCGCCACACCATCGCTTTCGCGTGCAGGCGGCGCCGTCCGTCAGAGTTGAGGTCGAATAGGGAGAGCTTTGGAGCGAGCGCTTTCGCCGCAGTCGCGTCGAGTACCGACGTGCCATCCTGTACCACGAAGTTCACGGACGCCCGTGGAGCCGTTGCTTGGAGTCGGCGCAGCAAGCCGTTGTCCTTGTCGAAGAACGGCGAGATCACCCAGACCTCGTGCGGCGGCCGTGCTTGCCACAATCCGCAGATGCGCTCCCAGAGCGACGGTTCCTGCGTGGTCCAGAGCGCGATGTCATCCTCCGACCCCGTCCCGACAGCCGGCAACGGTGTGAGCATCTCCAGCCACTCAGTCGCGATCTGGCCGGGAGCACGGCTCCAGGATCGGGTGCAGGCGTCCTTCAGGAGATGCAGAATCGTCTCCGCAACTTTGATCACCGCTGCTTCGGGCTTGTCGAACGTCGAATGACCGGCGTTCAGCAACTCCAGGTTGTGACTGTAACCCGCCCTCGTGAGATTCGCGCTGTTGCAGGCTACGGTAACGCCATCGCTCCCGAGAAGCAGGACGACCTTTGGGTGAAAGACGCCCGAGCCCATCGCGACTGGAACCACCAGGTAGCGATTGTTCAAGTGGCGAGCAGGCTCGCGACGTTCGAGAAGCTTGCACCACTCCGTGGCGTCCATGAACACGAGAATCCTTGACGCTCCATCGAGCGCCTTCGTCCGGAGGAGCCTCCTTTCGAAATACACCGGGTCGAAGCCAAAAGTGGTGATCGCGGCGAAGTCGGCGCCTCGCTTCTCGAATACGTCGATAGCCGACTGGCGTGCGCTCACGTATGTCTCATCTCCTCCTCTAGCCATGCCGTCCCATCAGCGGTCAGTTGGACCTCAGACAGATCGACAAGCCCCAAGTCTCCAAGAATCTGCATCGCATTGCGAAAGCGGGGGTTTCCGATAGTGACGCGTCCGTACTCCCCTGTCGCGCTGAGCACGCCATCATTGCAGTGCAGGATCATGCTGTCGGACCCGCCCCCCTTGTCGTATCCGAGCACCTCGTGTTGCCGGACGACAAAGCGATCCAACAGCATCGGAGCAAGCTCGCTCCATCGACGATGCCACCAGGCACGGTCCCACTGCCCGAGCCAACCCGACACCAGTGGCGGCGCCAGATCGAGATACGAGTCTCGAACGTTCCGAGCACACCACAGTGCCGACTCGGTCTCTCGAAGCTCGTCGAAGCGCAACAGCACCGTGGAGAGAAGAGTCAGGCAAATGGCCAAGCCGGCAGGGGTGGGCAGCGATTCCCACTCCGGCTCGCGAAGCACCTCCGCCAATCGCCACTCGGCGAGCGGACAGTCAAGCGAGACTCCTTCGCCGATGCGTGGGCGTCGGGCCTCTTGAGGAACACCGGCCGCAGCGAAGACCTGCGCTGGAGTCATCTCGGAAAAAGCCTTCAGGCCAGCAACGCCGAGAGCTTTGGCAAACGTGCTGCTGATGGATTTGTCGCCAAGCGAAGCGAATATCGACTCAAACCGCATGTTGCCGCGTTCCGACTGTTCGACGGCCCGAATCAGACCCAGGAACGCTCCCTCCAGGGCCACGGACATGTGGTTGTGGAGGTAGAACATCCGCCAGTAGGCCGCCACGGGCTCCAATCGAGCCGGGTATGACAACTCGACGACCTTGTCGTCTGCGAGTGTCGCCCCGTATAGCAGCATGTCCCCGAGAACGTCGCTGTCCAGGTCGATGCCGGCGTCCGCGCACTGACGAACGAGATCCATCAGCAGCAAAAGGCTCATCCTCCGCAGCGCGTGCGCCCTGCCCGGACTCTTCACGCGATCGAAGAACATCTCCCGCAACAGGGCTCGGTCGAGCGACCCGTTCTCGCGAATCTCACAGATGCCGCCGCGCGCGGCAACGCTCTCTACCGCGCGGAGAGTAACGTGGACTCGATTGGACCGCAGCTCGGCGAGGACGCGGGGCCGACCCAGAGAGGACCCGAATGCCTCTGCCAGTTGCTGCCCGAACGCCGTCAATCGAATCTCGTCTGGCGTCAGCCCCGCGCCGGCCCCTTCCTCGCCGACCGACTCATCGTCCTCGGTCGGTTCCATCTCCTCGAAGCAGCCGAGGTTCACCAGTGAGTTGAAGTACTGGTACCAAGCCAAGCTGCCCTGGCTCCGGTATCGCCGGAGGTCGAAGGATTCGTCCAGATCTGTTGCGCTCCACTTCCGCTGCGCTTCGCGCGAGCCCACCACACCGCCATAGTCGCAGGTTGCTCCCTCGTGATGGGTCACGCAGCCGAGGGCGAGCACCTTCTCCCGCTGTCGAATCGCATCCACCAGACCTCGATCCGCGGCCTCACCCTTGACGTGGTCCCGGTAGTCCTGAACACACCAGGGCAAGAAGCTGTAGTACCGGGCACGAGGCGTAACGGTCGTGATGCAGTGCAGGAGCTGCCCGGCCATCCGGGTCGACATGCGGAGTTCCAGTCCCAGCGGGTCCTGAACGTCCGATCCCACGGCCGGCTTGTTCCAGATCAGAGTCTCAAGCACAGCCGGATTATCCCATCCACGGCGGCCGATGCCTGCGGTCATCGGCTCCAGCGGGACCCCGGAGCGGTCCCGAGTAGCTTCCAGATTCCCGCTGGCGCTCGAAGCGGGATTCCGAGCCGTCACCGTGGCCTCAGACAGGGGTGCTCAGAGGCTCCTCACCACGGCCCGCACAGCTCGCCGGAGCAGGCTCAGAGTTCGGACGCGCCGAGAGCGCGCACTCAGCGCGCACTCGGCCAAATCGGGGTTCTGGACGGCATCCTCCAAAAACGATAAACCCCTGCATTGCAGGGCCTTACGAAGCGAGGCGGACGGGACTCGAACCCGCAACCACCGGATCGACAGGCACTTATGGTGCTCCGACGACCCCCTCGTGCTGATTCAAAAAGGCGGTTTCTGACCCACCAAGAGGGTTGAGCGCACGCTAGTCTGCGTACAGTTTCGGGTAAGTCCCGCCCCAGTCCGCGCGCATTGGAACGACCACCGCCCTCGATCGGAGACGAAATCCCGCTCGAACGGGACCAAATCCGAGATCGGCAGCGTTTCGACTACCTTCATCGTTTCACACCGTACGGGATGCGAGCGAGCTTCACGCCTCCAACAATAGAATGGCGCGCCGATTTCGTACGCTCTCCGACCGCACCGTGTCTGATGGTGGGAACCATGGCCAAAGAGCCTGCCTCAGTACAACTGACGGGTGGCGCCGGCTTCGAATTCGAAGATCAAGCAGCCGCGTTCTTTGCTACCGCAATGCTCGCGGGAACCCAGCCACTCGGGCCCGCTGTAGGCGGCGTTTTTCAACTCGATTGGCAGACACGCGAATCCGGCTGGCTGCTTGACGATCTCTTGGTCAGCGTTGCCCGACCCGAAAAGGGTCGCTTGGCCCTCTCAATCAAGAGCGATCGTCAGGTGACCGGCTCAGGTTTTCCCGATTCCTTTGTGACCGCTCTTTGGGAGCAGCGACTTGGCAAAGGCACCCCCGCGAGCGACTTCTCGATGGAGACGGACTTTCTGGGGCTGGTCGTCGGGGAACTCGGGAATGAAGTGGAGGAGAACTGGAACGAACTACTGCGTCAATGCCTGAATCTCGCCTCCAATCCAAGCCGGCTGGTCACCAGGTACACCACTGAGGTCATCAGTTCGCCAGGAGGTCGAGCACTTTTCGAGTCCCTCAGGTGTCCAGCTGAAGTCAGCACCACGGCAACTGATCTGGACTTGGCCTCCTTGCTCGCACGCGTGCGCCTCATTCACCTTGACTTCACCTCCCCAACCTCTCGCTACAAAGCCGATGCCATTAACGTCATTCAGCGAACTCTTACCAGCGGAGATGCGAAGGAGGCGGCCTCGCTCTGGGAGGTCATCTGCCGCATCTGTGCGACGAGACGCATTGCCGGTGGGTCCATGTCGCGGGTCGAACTCCTCACAGAGCTTCGCCATCGGTTCTCGCTCGCAGATGCGCCGAACTTTGCGGCCGCTTGGGTTCGTTTGCAAGAACTCTCAAGGGACCATGCCGCGTGGACAAAGCTCCATATCGGCCGGGACATTCGGCTGGACCGGAGAGAGCAGGTATTGCAGCTGAAGGCACTGATTCTTGAGCGGAGTTGTGTCCTCGTTAGCGGATCGACCGGCAGTGGAAAGTCGGCCATCGTCCGCACCGTTGTTGAAGACACCAGTTTCTGTTCCAGATTCCTCTGGCTCGATGCCGACGTCGTTGCAGACACCACACCCACAGAGCTGCAAGCACGCCTGGGCTCCGCGATCCCACTCGCAACACTCCTGGCTGAGACAACTCCCTCACTCTCGATACTGGTACTCGATGGCCTCGACCGTTTCAGCTCGAAGGGCCTCGTCACAGTTGCGTCACTCCTTGGCTCTCTCTCGCATCCTTTGAGCACCTCGGGGTGGGCGGTGCTCGCAACGACTCGCGCGGAGAGTGCGGTTGACCTGTCTTCTCGACTTCGCCAGGTCGGCGTAGACGACTTCGCCGGGCACGCGATCCACCCGCTTTCATCAACAGCGATCCGCGGTGCTCTCGATCGTCTTCCAACAGTGCGTCACTTGGCATTGCGTCCAGCTGTGGTCGATGCCCTGAGGAACCTCAAAGTCTTCGACTGGGTCGCCTCGGTGGTTCAGACGGGTAGCAATCCGTCTCCGGACTCTTGGGTCGGGATGATGGATGTGCTGGACTGGATTTGGGAAAGCTGGATCGGGAACGGGCCTGGGAGGATCGATCGGGCCAACGCGCTCAAAGAGCTGGGCTCAGCAGAAGCCGAAACGCTAGTGCAAGGAGTTGGACTTCTGTCCGTTGAGCAACTCGGTGGCAGAGTAGTCGACGAGCTTCAGCATCTCGATTTGATACGTGTTGACGAGGAGCGAGTACTGTTCACGCACGATCTCGTTGGCGATGTCGCGCGTCTACGGGTTCTGCTCGACTTTGGCTCGGACACTTCCCAACTCGTGCACAGGGTCCAGCACCCTCGGTGGCACGCCGCTGTACGCTTGCTGGGTCAACGCCTCGCTGAAAGGACAACTTCGGACAACCGGGTGTGGAAACACGCGTTCGAGGCAACCGACGACAGCTCGACAGCAGGCGCGTTGTACAGAAACCTTCTCATTGAGGGCGTCTGCCTTGCCGTCAACGCTGGCCAGCTTGTCGAACTGCTATGGCCCGACCTCGTCGCGAGCGATGGTCTTCTTCTGAGAAGGCTTCTCGAAGCCTTTCGATACACGGCCACTATCCCCGACCCCAGAATCCGAGGCATCAGCTCAAATCCCGAGTCACAGGCCGAACTCGAGGCCAACGTACGCCTCCCCTACTGGCCCTATTGGCTTCCCTTGCTGGCCATCCTGCCGGGTCACATCGCGGATCTCTGTCGCTTGGCCCCAGTAGAAACGGGTCAAGTTGTTGGACTGTGGCTTCGCACAATGCCCATTGGCATTGCTGGAAGAAAGGAAGCCGCAGCGCTCGCGCTGGCCATCGCAAAGGAGGTGCAAGCAGCTCGCGCAGTGCACTTCCGTGCGGAAGCCGAAGAGGAAGAGGTCATCTTTCAAGCACTGCTCAACGCCGCTCCGGAACTTCCGGACGAGGTGTCGCAGGTCTGCTTGGAGCTCGCTCAACGTCGCCCGGAGCCAACTGCCGTCACCGAGCGAAGACAGAAGTACCAGGAAGAAGAACGTCAGCGGCTGGCGGAATGGGTGGAAAAGAACCCCCCAAAGAAGCTCGCCACGGGGCTCTCTGTCTTTGACGAGGGCGTCATGACCAAACCGCTGCCCGATGGCCCAGCAGCTCAGGTCGACAGGGGCTTCCAGCGCACGGTCCTTGGTGGTCCTTCCATCACCGCCCTCGCGATGGCGAGACCGACAATCGCTCGCGAGGTGCTGATCGCTTCAGCCCTTCGGCCACCGCACCGCGCTCGGTTCTGGGACGACGACGACCCCCTGCATCACTATGGCATCGAGTCGGTCGACCGAGCCGACCCGCCGTTCTATTCGCGAGGTCCATGGTCTGCGCTCCTTCAAGTCGATCCGGCCCTTGCGGTGGACGTAATCGTCAAGCTCGTGAACCACGCGACTGACTCTTGGGCAATGGCAGGAAGACGATTCCAAGTAAGAGAAGAACACGAGACTGAACCACCGCCACCGCAAGTCCACGTCTTCGTTGACGGTCACGATCGCACATGGGTCGGTGATTCGCGGGTGTTTGGCTGGTACCGGAATCACTTGATCGGTTCTCACACAATCGTCTCCGCCCTCATGGCACTCGAGAAGTTCCTGTACGACCACATCGACGCGGGACGGTCGGTGGAGACAGTTGTTCGGCGGATCTGGGAAGAGAGTACATCGGTTGCGATGGTCGGCGTTCTCTCAGCTCTGGCCAACCGAAACCCGTCACTTCTTGAGGGGCCGCTCTTGCCCCTACTAGGCGTTTGGCAACTCCACGACTGGAACCACCGCCTCGTCATGAATGAGAGCGTGTGGATGATTGAACGCCTCCAGTGGGCCAGGTACGGTCAGGAACAGTTCGATATGTTCCAGAAGTGGAACACCCTTCCCCATCGAAAGCTCCTCACGCTCAACCGCTTTGTCGAGGCCTTCATCACCCGAACCGCAGTGCAAACCGCATTCGATGGAATTCGGGAGCGGTGGAGGAGAGAGGCCGAGAGCGACCCCGACTCCGCTCCAGACATTCGCAGGCTCTCCGCACGGTTCGACCTGAACAACTACGCCATTACGAAGCACGATGAGACAAGCTTCGCGGTGAGCTTCGACTGGCCGGCCGAACTGAAGGCGGAGACCTCTAAGCAAGGGGAACAGGCCCAGAAGTCAATGGCCTTCCTGACCTTCCCCCACCGGTGCCGCCAACTTTTGGAGAAGGATGAGCCCCTCTCAGATACGGCTGCTGAAGCGCTCTGGAACGAGATGCAGGAGTTGTCCAAGTTTCAGTTGGCCCCTGAGACAGACGAAGAGTTCGGCCCGGTCAGACAGCGCGCGGATGTGGTTGCTGCTGGCATCACCGTCCTTGCCATACTCGCTTCAGAGTGGTTAGAGCGGAACGAGAATCATGTTCATTGGTGCGCGGAGGAACTGGTCAGCATCGGCCAGAATCCCCCAAGACCACCTCGCTTCGATATCCCTGAATCCGTCACCACGGACGCGTGGCACTGTTTTCTCGCGGAACTCGCGGTCTCTGAATTGGCTAGTGATCCCAATGACGAGCAGGCACGAGCATGGGCTGCGCAGGGCGTCATGAGTCGATGGCATTCGTCTATACGGTTGGCAATGGAGCGCGCGTTCCGCTTGCGGGACAAGCTTGGGGAAGATTTTCCACGGCTCGCCAACCTCGCGGCCATGTACGCGGCACTCCTCGGAACACGTTACCACTTCGACGAGACGGGACAAGAACTGAAGCGGTTCGCGGCACGCTATGACAGACTAGTCGGCGCATTCCTTCGCCGAACGATTCCATCCGGAAGCCTGAACTGGTCGGAAGTCGGCCGCGTCAGCCGGGAAGCGCATGAGCGGCTCGACCGCAAGCGGTTTCCGGCGAAGTACGAGAGAAAGACGAATGAAGGCCAGAGCAGCGGTGATACCACGATGGACACTTCGATCGAAGGACGCCTCCGTCAAACACTCGCGCGGCGTGACCGAACACCTCGCGTTTATCCCGGGTACGACCTACATGTTCTGGCTGCTGGACTTGGCTGGCTACCGAGTGCCCTCGGTGTTGCCGGCGCCGATCGAGTGCTCGCCCTTTCGTTCCTGGAGGGCCTCTTGGCGGTCAGTTTAGGCATGCTCGCCACCGTTGATGCCGACGATGGTCTCGATGGTGATGACCAGATCGAGGGGACTCCGTACGACTTTGACGGCTGGGTGTTTGACCTCGTTGTTCAGGCTCTGCCGCTGCTCGATGATGCCCCGGCCGCCCAGTTCTGGCGTCCCATCCTCGACTTGGGGCCGAGCGCCCACTATTGGGTCGAGAGTTTCTGCGATAGCTGGCACGCCATCGGCTTGGACAAGAGTCCCTCCCGCGAGCAGTTCTTCACGCGATGGAATGAAATGATTTCGCACGCCGAAAGTTCTCCGGTCTGGAGCCCCGCTCCAGGAGCTGCACACTACCGCCTTGGTGGGCTTTGGGAACACCTGCTGGGTATGGGCATTGGCGCCCGTGTCGTTGGTGCGATCGAGAGTGAAGCATTCCTGGCACAGATGGGGCCGGTCTATCAACGATGGGCGACACGCTGGCTCCGAAATTCGCTTGGTGTCCGCAGTTTGTGCCGACTGTTGCTCCAACCGGGGGCGCGGTCGCTCAGGCTTGCGATGCTTCCGTCCCTCTGTACTGCGGTGAAAGGACTCTCCGACTACCGACGCGATCGCGATGACGTCGACCATCTCGTCATTCGGGTACTTCGGCTGGTATGGAGCGACTCGTCTAATCAGCTGGCGGCGGACGCGGGATGCAGAGAACCATTCCTGGAGCTCGTGTCATTACTCGCGGCAGACCAAAGCGCGGACGCTCTACACCTAAGAGATACCGTGGCAAAGTCGCTCCGTACGAACTGACGAGCTCTATTGCCGCATCGAGGCGGCCGAAACTTGACCATCTCCAACCTTATGGGACCGTGAACAACCGCGGACACCCCGGATAGTGACATGAGCCGATCTCGCCGCCGATGACCGAAGAAACGGACGCACTCAAGCAATCGGACTTGACAAACCCGGCTTCATAGTCCCCCGAGTTCACGACGAAGGTGGTGCGGGCGTGGCTGGGGAAGGTCGGCCTCAAGACGCTGTTCATCGAGCCGGGGAGCCCTGGGAGAACGGGTACGTGGAGAGCCTCAACGGCAAGCTGCGGGACGAGCTGCTGAACCAGGAGAGCTTCGAGACGCTGCTGGAGGCGCGGGTGCTGATCGAGCGGTGGCGGGAGCACTACAACACAATCAGGCCGCACTCGGCCCTGGGCTACCGGGCCCGGCACCGGAAACGATCGCTGCAGGCCCGCCCTCCGCTCCGCTCCGGGCGGCCCTGCAGCGGGGAGCGGACGCCCCTGAACTCTCATACACTCTGGACTGAACGAGGGGGGAAGGTCAGCTGTTCATGCTGACGGCGCGTAGATTCGATGAGAAGCGCGGCAAGCGACTCCGTCAGCTTGATCTCCGCTTTGCAGCTTGGACAGACAATCGTCGGTTCGGTCATGGGCACCTTCGCGGCGACGATGGTACCGGATACCGGCGTCAACTGCTGGCGCTGGCGACGAGCATCCAAGAATGGGGAGTATACCAACCCTCGGAGCAGCGGCCCTACGCCTGCGGGATGCCGGCTACAGCGGCGATTGATCTGTTGACGATCGGCTCTGGGCGGCTCCGTTTGCGAGCCACCGGACCACCGACATCCACTTGTGCCATCGCCAGCTTACGGCGCGCGCAACGCCTCGACCCCCTCGACCCGATCTTTGCGTTCTAGGTGCGTGTAGTGCCTGAGTGTGACATTGATGTCGGCGTGGCGCAGGATCCGCTGTGCGACTTGGGGGGGGACCCCAGCGCGGGCGAGCATGGTGCCGGTTGTGACCCGCAGGCCGTGGAGGTCGACGACCCGGCCGGCCGCGTCGATCTTGTGGATCCCCGCGGCGGCGATGTCGAGGTCGAACACCCGGATACCGGGGACCGAGGCGAACACCTTTCCTATCCCACCACCCTCCCTCGTTCGGCGGCGGGCGAGCATCTCGACCACCTTGGAGTGCAGCGGCACCTCGTCCTCCCGCCGGGCTTTGCTGGTTGCGGCCTGGATGCGGATGTACCGCTCGTCGAGGAGCACATCGGCCCAGCGGAGGGCCCGGACCTCGCCGAGTCGCATGCCGGTGAGGAGCATCAGGCGGTAGACCTCCCGGCGGTCCTCCCCCAGCCGTTCTAAGCCAGCCTGGAACTCAGGCCGGTGGCGGAGAGTGACCAGACCTTGCTGGTAGGCTGCTTCCAAGGTCTCCGGCGTCAGGGGAGCCTTGGTCCAGGTCCGACGCCCTGTGCACTCCCCGTCACGTCTCACCGTCTCTCTACCGTAGTCGGCCACGGGCCGGAGCCTCGCCGCGGTCAGGAGCCTCTCTATCTCGTTCGGGCTGAGCGCCCGGCGTCGACGGCGGGTGTCTCGGCGCTCGTCCAGCTTTGTGAGCTGAGCGAACCGCTCGCCCACGACATGCCCCCGCTTGGCCGCGAACTTCGCGAACGCCCGCCACGAGTTGATGTGGATATTCAGGGTCCGCGGCGAGAGACCCGCCTCCGACAGTTCTCGGAGCAATGACTCAACATCTCGGGGCTGGACATCCTGGATGACCTCGGCCCCGGCGGCCTCGATCACCCGACGAATGTGGAGCCGCTTGCAGCTGAGGTGCCGCTTGGCTTGGCCCTTGAACGCGCAGTCGGAGATGTAGTCGTCGAGCAGTTCATCGATGGGCGTGTCGGGCGGGGGCGATTCTTCCAGCCCGGTGGCGATGCGTTCCTCCCGGCGGATGATCCGCGAGAGTTCGAGTTCGCTGGCCCGCTTGTCCGTGAACAGAGTGACGATCCGGCGAGGACCCCTGTCCGGCGGGTAGTACGCCCCGGAGTATCTGCGGTCCGTCGGCCGCTTCTTGAATACTGACCCGCGCCCTCCGGCCATACAGCCTCCGGCATACCGCCGCCGCACCGATCGCGCCAGCCCTTTCTCGGGGACCGATCCGCACAAACCTGCTTCTTCGCCAACCGCTCGGCGCGTGTCAGGGGTGTCGTCCGGCGCCTGCTCGGCTCATGTCGTCGAGGAACGCCCGCACGTCCGCGAGTCTCCAGCGTGTGGACCCGCCGACCCGGACCGGGGCAGGGATCTTCCCCATCGAAGTGAGCCGCCAGACCGAACGCTCGGAGATCGCCAGCAATCTGGCTACGACCGCCGCGGTCAGGAGCAAGGCGTCGGTGTCGATCCGGCTGTCATCGTCGTCGTCCATCGGTACCCTCTCTTCCTCGTTGGGCCAGAGCCCGCAGTCTCTTCACCGCTACAAGGACCACCCCGATCCCGAGCGCTGCCAGGACCGGCACCCACTGCTCATCGGTCTGGACCAACCACACCAGTCGCTCCAGCATCCGGCCGAACCGGTCGCGGTTGAGCAGCACGAAGACCCCCCCTGCGGTCAGACACAGGACGATCAGCACATTCGCCCAGCGAACCCTCATGGTCAGCCCTTCCCCGTGAGAGTCGCCGGGTCGCCTTTGCGGTTTGTTTTTCCGCTCTGGATGGGATTGGTAATCAATGGGTACTTGGTCCGGAGGAGCGTTAGGGCTGGGCCAAGAGGCCTGATCTGGATCTCGATGCCCCTGGAGTTCAAACCCGTTCCGATGAGACGCCCCAGCTGTCGCTCGATCGCCGCGGCGGCTCGGGTCGTGGGCGTGACGATCAGGAGCAGGCCCGCGTGCAGGGCCCTCGCCTTCTCGATATCCGCCTGGACCCGACGGGGTGTCAGCTCGGCCTCGACGACCAGGGTCTCGCTCTGATGCCGGACGAGGAGGTCGACGCACCGTGGGCTTGGTCCGGGTTCGACCGGGTGTTCAGAAAGAACCTCAGCGCCGGCGACCCTGAAGTACTCAGCGATGGGCCCCAGGAGCACGGTGGTGTGGAGGAACCCACCCCTCATGGGTGCCTCCCTACTGCCCTCAATGCCGGTTCCAGAGGCTCGATGACCTTCGCGTTCCGCCCGCGGGATCCAGTGGCCACCTCGTGCACGCGGAGATAGCCCAGTTCCTCGAGCCGATTGCGGATGGCCGTGGCTCGGGTCGGGCTCAGCCGGGCGAGCTTGGCGTACATGCTGGAGGGCTGGCCGGGGTGCTCGATCACGGACCGGAGGAACCGTACCTCCGCTTCGGCGAGCCCATCGGACGGTTGACCTGCCGGCTCGACATTGCTTGAAATCTCGGGATCCCAGCACGTGAACTCGGTTGCCGGTTCGACCGGGAGGGCGTCGAGGTCTCCCAGGAAAGGGTCCTGTGCCTCATGGTCCAGGCGCAGGGGGGGGATAGCGCAAACAAACGGGTGCCGCCAATCGCCCTCACCCAGCTGTCCGATGAACATACCGGGCCGGAGGTGCAGCCGCATCCAGCGGCGCTGCTCGGCGATGAGGCCCATGGCCCCGGCGATCAGGTCGTAGTCCGCGGCGCTGCCGCAGCGGCCGATGTACTTGGTCGCTGTGTTCGACAGGAACGCCGGGGCGATGTCGCCGGACTGGACGGAGAGGTCCAGGGCGATACCCGTCCCACGTATGAGACCGATGAGATCCACGACACCGCCGCCGTTGGCGCGTAGCAGACGGGCTGCCTCATCGAGCACCAAGTATAGATTCATGCGGGGATTGCAGACCCCCCGGGCCACGCGGGAGGTGAACTCCGGCAAGATCAAGCTGCTCAGGATCAGGTCCTTGTCGACCTCAGCGACGCTTCCCAGCTCGAACACGATGTGCCGGCGAGCTAGGTCGGATGTCGACCAGCCTTGTCTGTACTTGAACACGCGGCCGACGCTGAGCAGCACCGGGTCGAGGCTGTCCAGGATCGCCTCCCGGGCCTGGGCGTTCAAAGACGTGTCCCCGGCGATCGTCTCCCGCAGGTCGAACAGCGTCGGCGTGCCGGTCCGGTAGAGCTTGGTTATTGCGGCGTGGAGCAGCTTGGTCGCCCGGGGCGGGAGCGCCAGCACCTGCACGAGCATGTCGGCCACGCGCGAGGCCCAGTCCTCGGCAACCACGCCCTCGGGCAACTGCAGCGGGTTGAGCCTGAGCTGGCGGGCCGGGACGATGTGGAGTTCGAGCCCCATCCGGCGCCAGCACCCGCGGAGGGCGGCGAACTCGCGCTTGCGGGCATCGATTAGCCAGACCCCAACGACATATCGAGCCACCTGGAGTGTAACGAACCGCGAGCGTGTAGTTTTGCCCGATCCGCTCCCGCCAATCGAGAGACAATGCGCGTTGAGCAATTGAACCGGATGACGGATCTGTCGACCGTGGGCGTCGAGCCCGGCGACGATCTCTCCTTCATGGAGCCGCGGGGCCGGGAAGCACCCCTCGAATGCGCTGGCGATCCGGTGTCTGCGGACACGATCCTTGATTATGTCTCGGGTGAACTCGTCGCCCACGCCGGCCTGGATCGCGGTCACGACAGCCCGTCCCACGTCGTCGTCGGCCAGGCCGTGCTCAGCGGCGTACAGCAGGTCCCGCACGCTCTCCGGGTATTCCTGTTCACTCATCCACGCCTCCCGAACTCGATGAACGGGCTCAGCAACAGGCGGCAGACTCGGCTGAGCCGCTGCTTCCGGACCGTCGCGTCACGGCACCCTGGGCAGAGACGCGGGGAGATACCGGCAGCCTCGACGAACGCGCTGTGGCGCGGGCACACCGGCCGCAGGCACTGGCAGCAGTGCCCGAAGCAGGAAGCGCAGGCAAGGGCCCCGCAGACCGAGCAATATCCCCCGGGTGGGCGGAGGCACCCGCAGTCACAGGGGCGCAGAACGCTGGTCGTGTACGACTCGACGCCGCCCGCGTCCCCGAGCACATGCACCTCATCGTGCTGACCGAGCGGACGCACGGCGTGCTCCCATGGATCATGCGTGACCTCGCGGTGGTGCTGGCTCCGGATGGGTCGCATGGATCACCTCCGATCACCAGGGATGGGAGAACCAGTGGGCGTACACCCAGAACCATGTCCGCCAGAGGAGCAGGGCCAGGAAGCACACACTGAACGTCGCCAGCATGAGGCCGTTGATGACGATCGTCGTCCACAGGCTGAACCGCAGCACGGACCGGGACCTGTCGAGGACCTTTTGCTCCCACGGGTTCATGTCGCCCTCCCGATGCCGCAGACCGGGCAATCCGGCCGGCGAAGGGCCAGCGCCGCGCCGCCGTACTCCGCTCGCCGCAGCGAGACAGACCAGTAGTTCCAGTCCCGCGGCCGCGACATCAGGACCGAATCCGCGGCGTACAAGGCGACGCCCGCGAGCACCTTGAGGATGTCCACGCTGGCCGCGGATTCCGGGCATCGTTCCTCGGCGCCATCGGTGGATGATGCCCCGTACGCGCACACCCAGCAAGAACCCTGGGGCTCGTAGACGTGGACATACCCGCTATCGGCGTCGGGTGTGACGCCCGCGATCACCGCGGGGATCCCCTGCCGGGCCGCGGCGGCGCACACGTCCAGGCGGGTCGAGGGCAACTGGTTGTCCACACCGGCGATGACGAGGTCTGGCTGGATGCCCATCACCTCCTGCACGCGGCAGGGGTAGGCGAACAGCCTGGTGCCCAGCCACCCCCGGCGGCTCATGATCCGGCAGAGTTGCACGGCCTTGTTGCGCCAGAGGTCGCCTGCGCCAAAGGGCTGTCTGTTCAGGTTACTCGGGGTCACGTGGTCGAAGTCGGCGACATGGACCTCACCCGCGCCCTTGTGCACCAGGCCCTGGACGATCTCCCCGCCAAGCCCGCCCCCCCCCGCCACCAGGNNCGGCAGCTTGCCGGGACGCCGTTAGAGGTGGTACTCATTGCGCAGCCTCCAGAGGTTGGTGTCGATCTGTTCCATGTGGTCGCCGTGGACACGGACGTGGAACGGGGCCTCGGCGGAGAAGAACCGGCAGTAGCCGTCCCGGGACCAGATCGCCCCGACCAGCGAGGTCATCTGCTCCCAAAGGCGGTGGGTCGCGAGGTCTGTTCCCGAGGGGTGGGTTGCCGCCGCGCCGCGGCCGGGGTGGGAGTGCGCGATGGCGAGGATCCGGTGGCCCGTCTCCGCGGCCTCGATGGTGTGCCCGTGCGTAGCTCGCGGATCCCCGGCGGCGCCCGCGACCGAGCGCTGGGCGTACGAGAACCGGACCAGGCTCGTGCAGACCCACAGCCCCTCAACGGCCGGGCCCACGATGAAGTGCATGCCCTCGTCTGGTGTCTCGGTGCAGATGGCGTAGGAATCGCGCAGCATCCAAGAGGACAGCTGGATCTCAGGGTCACGCTGCGTCGGCTCAGCCCGCAGCGACTCCAGCACCCCTCGCTCGATGGACAGGCGGGTGAGCCGGTCGCACAGCCGCCGGCAAGTTCGGACAGAGCCCGGCCGCCGCCCGAGCCGCTCCAGGGCCTGCGCCTCGCCCTGTCGGATGAAAGCGAGCCGTCGGTCGGTCCGTCGGGCCAGCTGCATCGCGCGATCAACATCGTCGGTCTCTGGTGCGGTCGGATGCACAGGATAAATCCAGTTCAACAGCTTCATGCGAATGCGTCCAGGATCGCGTGCTCGACGCGGAGGATGCCCTGATCGATGGTCGCGGGACGCCGGTTCCAGTGGATGGAGAACTCGCTGCGAGACCGCTGCCGGAAGCAGGCCCCGTGCGGGCTGTCGAGGAGCCGTCGCGGCGGGTCGATGATGAAGTACTCCGGGTGCGGGGTGCCGATGTCGTCGATCCGCCCGGCGTACGAGCCGAATCGGGTGCGGTAGTAGCCCTGGGCGATGCCGCCCCGGACCGTCCAGCCCCGCTCCTCGTGGAACGGCTGCGTGTTGCGACGGACGGCGCGGTCGGACGGTGGGGGCCCTGGCGCCGGTCTGAACAGGCGGGTGAAGAAGGTCATGCGATGCCCCTGCCCACCACCGCGGGCGGGCTGGCGAACAGCTTCTCCCCCTCGCGCGAGGGGCCGTAGATGTCCTCCGAGTCGCCGAACGGAAGGCCATCCCGGCGGCTGATCAGGAACTCGCGCGGCAACCCGATCTGCCGGCGGATGTCCGCCGAGGTCGTCCCTGGCAAGACCGTCAGGTCGTACACGTGGTCGCCGTTGATCAGTGCGAGGTGCTTCTCCATGGGGTTGCTCCTGTATCTGGTTGAAGTGACTACCCAGCTATCTTGCTACAGCGAAGTGCTCCGTCGCCGCCGACTACATGCCCTGGGTCGAGCGACCATCGAGATTGCGTGCCTGCGCCCGACACCACTCGCGGGCGCTGCGGTAGGCGTCCAGGCGGCACATCAATGGCCCGGTTTCGTGGACAAGCGCGACTGTGCGGTTCCTGACCTGCACTGCCCAGGTGCCGGTACTCATGTCCCTCGTGAACGTGCAGGCATAGTCGCCCACGTCGAACTCGTAGCCGTCAGGGAAGGGTTGCCCGCGCTGCTTGGTCATGTATCGTTCCCTCCGTTCGTGACATAAGGATGCCGCGACGGTGCTGAGAATCCACTCCTGAGGCACGGCATGAACCGAATGCTGAACCGTGGCGCACACTGTTCCTGGAGCGAGTACTCCTGGCCTGGGAGTATCACGCGGGCGTGCATCTTCTGAGACCTGGAATCAGTACCCGCTCGCCGCCGACATGCCCACAGCCCCGCACAGTCGCGGTACCCAGAGTAACTGGTGCAGCTTCCCTGCATCAGGGATATCGATGGTGCGGATCCGGTGAACCGTACCTCTGAACCGTGTTCCTCTAGGAGCGCCGCACGGGTCTGGGTAGACTCGCGAACATGAATGACGACGCATTCCTCGAGCTACGGTTCGAAACCGACCCAAATGGCATCGCCCTGCAGGCGACAGTGTTCGCCCATCCGCTGCTGGCAGAGGAGCAACGGGCAGTCCGCGGGAGGGTGCCAAGGAACGAAAGTACCGCCCGCACTCGGGAGAGGGATGTGCCGGACGCCCTTCCCCGCTTCCCTTGGCGTCGACAGGTCGTTGTGGGCTTCATAGCCTATCTAGTACGGGTCGCGGCATGGGGGCGGGCAGAGAAAGCACAGCCGATGCCCACCATTTCCGGCGGCCCGGGGTCGCTGGCGGCCAAACTAGATCGCGCGATTCAGGATAAGCCGGAGTGGTTGTTCTCCATATTTGGGGAGACTCCGGGGGCAGGCTCCCCGTTTATTTCCAGCATCATCAATCACAGAAAGCAGCGGGCCGGGAACAGCCATGTCGCAATCGCCATACGGCCGGATCAATTCAACCCTGCTCATATCGACGTTTATGTCGATGACCATCGCATCGACACCGAGCAAGCCCTCCTGTCGATTGCCGCCAGGCTGGACCAGGTCGATAGTGAGCCTGGTGCGAAGCGATCACGCGACCCGCTGGTGCCGATGGCTCGCTTCGTCGAACAACTTGACGGCCAGCATGCGGCCTTGTCACTCCGTGCCCCCAATGTACCGCTGCGACGCCCTCAACACGAACCACCCTACAGTCCGGAAGAGGCCGAACTTGCCGGGGCGTTCCTGGAGTTTCGCAGTCAGCTCCATTATCAGCACGGAAAGTTTAGAAACAGCTTTGCGGACAACATCGCCGCATCCCACTACTTCGAGCAGGCGCGCGACCACGGGCGATCGATAAGAGCATTATCACATTGCATGAGCAACCTCCGTCCGCTCGACAACGCTCCGCTTCTCCGGCGGGTCACTCATCTCGCCGCCGAACGGATTACGAAAACGACAGGGGCGCTATTCATGGAACGAGCGTGGGTGGGAACAATGATCGGGGCGACGTGCTTTGAGTACGGCGACATCGCTGCCTCGCGGCGCTTCTTTGTTGCATCAGCGGAGTTCATGACCTTTACACGTGAGCGGCAGGAGTGTTCCTGTGACAGCCGCAGCCTAACAAAGGAGCGGTGCCTGAATGACCGTCGGATCGCCTATGATATCGGCATGGAATCGTCAGTACTGGATGTTACACGGATGATCGAATTGTCCAATGAACTCAGCGACTACGGATTTACAAGTGATAGCGGGAATTGCTTTGTCGCCGCAATCAATCTGCTTGCAGCACATGGACATGACCGGAGGGTAGTTGATTTTTATTATGCGAACGAGAATGCGGTGTCTCAATCAAGCAGGTGGAGCCAAGTCGTGGCTCTTTCCGTGGTGGCGGCACTCCTTAAGAGACTGGGCAGCAAGAACAGGGCGGATCGCCTCGCCGAGCAGGCGTTCCGCATGGCTATCGCCCACGAGATCGTGCAGCCGCACTCGAATACGGTCGGTGGTCACCCGTTGTTACGTCCGGACTGGACGCTTGGTATTGACCACCCGCTCGTTCGCAAGTACGGTTCGCTCAGACCGCGGGGGCCGTCGCCATATAGCACGGAAGATCTTCAGAAGTTTTACGAATTAGTCGATGTCAAAAGAATCCGTTGAGCATCTTGTCCGGTTTCTCCAGCCCGGAGGCGCGATCGTGGTCAGCATCGGAAATTCGGCAGTACTGGATGGGAACATCGTATGTATCATCACGTAGGCTCTCGGATGGTCTTGGACGGCCTAAGATAAATGCGTTCGCAGAGCCTCTGGCGTAGTGTTTGAAATGTTTAAGTTGTTCTATGTATGGTGTCTTCAGAGGAATGTCCTGAACAACAGTTGGCGCGCCAACCGGTCTTGTGTTGACGCCCGATTGCTCATGGTCGCCATAGCAGTAAAATATGTCTAGATTTGTTGGATGGTGGAGTAGCTCGACTAAATTATTGGTTTGATTCATTTTGTTGGATGTTTTTATTTATATTTAAGTATGTGTGTGCTGCAGTACATAAATCGGTACCGCGGCATTGCCGTCATTGTTCTGCAAGAGCATGATGGCGAAACGCCATGTCCGCCCCTGGCCCCACAGCCGCAGTGATTCGGGTGCTGTGGCTGTCTGGGAAGAGCGAGCGGGACCGAGCCGAGACACTGAGCAGGGGCCTCGTCAACGCTTTGGTCCATGCAGTACCTCGACCCGTTGTCGTAGCAACAGCGACTCCTCCGCCAATGCTCGCTCGATCGATGCAGCTGCCGCGGCGCTGGTCGCCACCACGATCACGCTCGTGTACCCCGATCTCAAGCAGTCCCGCACATTCCCTAGGTAATCCGCCCACCCGGTCTCGACCTCGACCGCCACCGTCTCCCCGCCCCTGATCCCCAGGACATCCACATACCCGCCCTTGCGCGGGGCTTCCACGCGGATCTGGTACCCCTGGTCCTCCAGGTGCCGGGCCCACCAGCGTTTCCAGTACTCGTGGGCCACGGACTCGCGTCGGTGCCCGGGGGCGGCGTCGAGACCAAGGCTCGCCCGGGCGTTCTGGCTCAGCCGCAGCACCAGCTTGCGGGTATTCCCCACCGGCACGACCGCCCCCTCCAGCCACCCCGACCTCACCAGCCGGGCCTTGATCCTGGTGCCCCGCTCACCGCTCCAGGCCAGGCGCCGGTACCTGCCCTTGACGCCATCGTCAGGATTCGAGTCCACATCCTCCAGGAGCGCCAGCTCGTCCTCGCCTAACACCTGATCCGAGACCAGACCCCGCCGAACCCGCGGGTGTTCATCGCTTTCCCCGGCTCTGGGGCCCGAACCCGCTCCGGCGGGGCTGTTGGAGACCTCGGCATCGGACCTCGCACGGGGGTCGAGCCTGACCATCGGGAACCGGACCAGCACGGGGGACCGCCATCGGTCGGCGAGCCGGACAACACCGTGCCCGACCGGGAGTCGGGCCAGCCAGGCCTTGTCTTCCACCTGGACCAGGGCCGCGGCCCGGGCGAGGTCCGCGGCATCCCGGGTGTTGAGGATGATCGTGGTGTAGATGTTCCCGAGGACCGCAGGGCTGAGCAGCGAGACGTTCTGGGCCGTGACCACCATCCCCAGCCCCAGCTCTCTCCCCTGCCTCAGCAGCATTTCCATCACGGTCTCGCGGGCCCGCGTGCCGCGGTTGAACAGGTAGTGCCCCTCCTCGGCGAACACCAGGTACTTGAGGTGATCCCGCTCCGGCGACGCCAGCCGGACCGAGTAGAGCCACAGGCACAGCAGCGAGGCCAGGAACCGCCGCCCGCCCTGCCCCAGGTTGTCGAGCTCGAGGATCGTGCCGCGGGTCAGCAGCCGCCGCACCAAGTCGTGCTGTTCATCTATGGAACTCGCGTGCCCGCAAGCCATCGCCACGGACTCCAGGGCGCGGACCGCCGTGGCCTTCCATCCCCTGGACCGGGTGTTGTCGGCCATGGACTGGACTCGTTCGACGACGGCGCCGACCTGAGCCACTCCTTCGGCGAACTGCTCCCGCAATGCCCGCAGGATCAGGCTCTGGGCCCCCGCCCCGAGCGTGAACGCCTCGGCCAAGACATCGACGACCCGGTTGGCATACACCTCCGGCTCGACCCCGGGCGGAGACAGAAACGGGTTGAACGGGAACGGGCGCAAAGAACTCCCGGCGGTGCAGAGATCGACGGTCCGGGGCAGCGTCTCGATCACCCTGCGGCCGGCGTGCTTGATGTCAAGAAGCAGGAACGGGATGTGCCGCTCGGCCATCTGCGCGAGCAGGTTCAAGGTGATCACGGTCTTGCCGGCGCCGGACCGCCCGGCGATCAGCGTGTTCTGCATCAGCTCCTGGGGGAAGAGGCCCAGCGGGCCGCGATCCCGGTCGTAGACGATGGTCCCGAGTTCGATCGGGCCGTGCGCGAGCCGCTTCGGCGGAAGGGACAGCAGGATCTCGCGGTCCCCAAACCGGCGGTGGGCCTCAGCGATGACCCGGCGGTCGATGAGCGATCTGAGTTCCGCATCACCCGTCTCTCTCGCTCTGGACCACTTGGCGATCTTGTCGGGGATCAGCGGCCGCAGCCGCAGAAGCAGCCTGTCGACATCGGCCATCTACTCCACCTGCCCGTGCCCTTCCAGCAGGTCCAGCAACCGGCGGCGCAGCTCGGCCATCTGTTGCTCGTGGGCGACGTCGAGGCGGCGACGCTCCTGGTCCAGCCCCAGCAGTGACCGCCGGATCTTCTCCCGCTCCGGGAACCGATAGGGGGAGTATGTCGGTGTTCTCGCCTCCATCTGCATGAGCTCGGTCCGCATCTCGCACTCGTTGCGCAGGGAGCTCCGTAGTACCTCCGTATGCACGGCCCGGGCCCGGTCGATCTCCTCGATCACCAGCGCGATCTGCCGGTCGATCGAGCGGAGCGGGTCCCCGTCCCAGGTCTGCTCCCTCGGCATCAACGCTCTCGCCCTCGCCTCCAGCCCGTCGGAGAACCGGTCCTCGGTGTCATAGATGATCCGCACCCGGCTACGCGGCATGTCTCCCTCCCTCCAGCCGGTCCTCCGCGGCCCTGATGTACTCCGCGTTGAGCTCGAACCCCAGGAACCGCCGGCCGAGGCTCCTGGCGACCACGGCGGTGGTGCCCGAGCCCATGAACGGGTCGAGGACCACACCCCCGGGAGGACACCCCGCGGTGATGGGGATGCGGCAGAGCGCCTCGGGGTACCCGGCCGGATGCCCCGTCGGCAGCCTCGCGGTGGGCAGAGTCCAGACGTCGCCGGGGTTCTTGCCGAGAGGATGGCAACCGCCCACCTCGTCTGGCCTCGGAGGCAGGCGGTGTCCCCGGACATGCAGGCTGGTCCTCGGCGCGGCGGGTCGCTTGCAAGGGGCGCGCGCAGCCCGCGATGTCGGCGGCACACGCACCGCGTCCAGGTCAAAGTGGTACCTGCGGCTCTTCGCGAAGAAGAGGATGTTCTCCCACCGAGGTGTCAGGCGGTCCTTCGCCCCGCTTGGCAGGGCATTCGTCTTCGACCACACAACCCGATTACGGAGGACCCATCCCCGCTCGACCATGCCGAGGGCAAACCTCTCAGGGATGAGGCAGAGGCTCTTGAGCGGGATCCTCTGTGTGAGCGAGGTCGGGGGCCGGAACGCTTTGGCCGACGCCGCACGAAGGAACGGCGTGCGGTGCTCCACGGTCTCCTCCCTGCTGTACCCGCCCCAGCTCCCCGAGTACGTGTCGGCGAGGTTCACCCAACAGGTGCCGGTGGGCTTCAGGACCCGCTTGACCTCCTCGAACACCTCCAGGAGATGGCCGACGTAGCTCTCGACCGTCGGCTCCAGACCCAGATGCACGACCGATCCGTCCGACCAGGTCGTCCGGGGGATCCGGTAGTCCCGCGTCGCCCAGTACGGCGGGGAGGTCATCACGCAGTCCACGCACGCGTCGGGGAGGGACCGCAGGCCGTCCAGGACATCGGCCAAGTGGATCCGGTCGAGCTGGATCATCGGCGACGGGCCGGACCTCCTTGCTGTCGATGAGGAGCCGGGTTGGGGAAGCGAGGCGGGCTCATCGCCTCACCTCAGCCCTGAGAAGTAGTTCGCGACAGGTCTGCCCGGCGGGCGTGAGCTCGTACTTCGGGTGGCCACGCCGAGGCAGGACGGGCCGGACCACGCCCCATGCCCGCAGGCTTGCCACCACATCCCGCACATTGTTGGCAGAGATCCGCGCTTGTTCGTTCGACGCCCGGATCCGCCGTTTCATCTCGGCAGGCCGCATGGTCCCGCGTAACGCCCTGACAACCGCGGCCCGCTGCGAGAAGCAGAGACGGCCGTACACGGACGCGTCGAGGTGGTCGAACGTGCTTGCCGAGCGATCGGGGTCCAACCCCAACCGGCGGACACATCGAGCTCCACGCTTGGTCAGCCAATACAGGCGGCTCCGTCTCGATTCGGGATTGAGACACCGCGCAAGGCCGTACACCGAGAGCTCCCAGAGAAGAAAGCTGCACATGTCCCGGCGAAGCCCAGTTCGGATCGCGAGTTGCCGGGCTGTCAGGGGCTGGTCCAGCACGGCCATCGCACGTTGACGCCGCACGCTGCTTCGGATCCACGCCACGAGGTCGCTTGTTCGCATGCCGACAGCATCGCGAGCGCTCTTCAAAGCCCTTGAACTGGTTTGCTCGGCAACCACAAGGCTTATGAACCCCGCTGCCTTCACAACCCGATGTGGAACGAGCCCTCCCCCGAGCATCTGCGGCGTTTGCCGCGGATCGGTGCCAACGCCGAGACCCGTTGGCAGGACATCGTGATCCACGAGCACTTCTTCTTTGGCGCCTGCGACTGGTACATGGCCGAGTACGGACCCTCAGACCGGCTGTTCTTCGGCTACGCGATCCTCAACGATGATCTGGACAACTCTGAGTGGGGGTACACGGCGTACGACGAGCTGCGAGCGATCAACGTCCGGGGATTCCAGATCGACCGGGACCTTCACTGGAATGCCTGTCCGGCGGGAGAAGTCGAGCGGATCGTCGCCGGGCACCATCGCTGCGGCTGCACATGAGAAGAACCAGGGTCGTGTTCGCGGACGCCGCGATTGTGTCGGCGTTCCGTGAACTCCGAAGAGCCGACTCCGCGAACCATCACGACCTTGCCCGGGCGATCGGCACCGCCGTCGACGAACTCCGAAGGCGTGCCGACGAGGGCCGGGTGCTCGAGGGCGGCCAGATCCCAGAGTATTACCGACAGAAGCACCGTCTCGATCGGCTCCGTCGCCTCGACATCCCGCCGCACTGGCGTGTGTTCTACACCATCCACCCTGACCGGATCATCATCATCGACCTGACCTGCGACGGGTTCAACGAAAAGTGATAAATGGAGCAATTCCTTCGCATCCGGAACGGCATTTGCCGACACGCTCTCGATCCCGTACACTCTACATGCACAAGGCGTCATACCTCGGCCAAGGACAACAGCCATGCCAGCGATACTGCTCATCCTTCTGATCGTCGGTGCTGGTTTTTCAACGTGGTTTTTGTGGCTTAGTTTGACCGGCAACACCGCTCGCGATGATCAAGCAAGGCGCAAACTGGCGAAGCTTCTCGCAGTCTCCATTGTCGTTGCGACAGCCTCGATTGTGGCTGAGTCTGTCCACACTGCTCGCGAACGCAATGCCCAGAGTGCCCGAATGGCGACCATTGGTGCTGAACTCTCGGCCACTAGCGAGCGCCTCGGAGAGCTCGAAACTTCAGTATCTAAGACAATCGCAGAGCTTTTAGATCACGGCACGCCAATTTGGGAAGGCGATATGTCATTTATTATAGATATGGGGTCACAAGAGGCAGCCTTACAGCCGTACATTGATAGAATTGGTGGGGTGATCGGTGCCGACCGGAAGGCACTTAGCGCACAGGATGGAGTCGTTGACGGCATGTTCTCGAGTGGCGGCGTTGCTGGGAGTGTGGATTTTCTTGATACAAGCCCATTCTCGCCAACTGACGGCGAGGAAATCGCGGCCGCCGTCCTTAGGACACAACACATCGAAATTGGATTCTTCTCGTCTAGGCGGGAACCTCGTGATTATCTAGCCGACTATGCCGCCAGTGGACTTGCAGTGATAGAGCAAGAACTCTATCTTGAAGCATTCCCATTCTTGGCGTCGTCTCTTCTTGACGACCAAGCGATGCATGTGCGGTACAATATTGAAAATCGTTCTCTTTCCATTGTAGGCACTGGTATCCAAATTAGTCCGCCGACTCAAACTGATGGCACGAAACGAGGAATGCGGCGTTTCTCTGGTGGACAAATGCTGATCATGTTTCTTCACATACCTGCCGATCCAGATCCACGCGTTTCTGCGCCCGCGGCTGAGGTACTGTCCCGGTGTGTGCTCCGCTATTTCGCCATCCGGACACCAGACTTGAAATTATTTCAGTTTGATTCTGAGGACTGGATCAGAATCAAGTTTCATAACGCCACGGGATATCTCGTTGATCTGCCTTAGGGGTTGCACCAGTCTGCGTTGTCGATGATGTCAGGAGCTGGCGGCACCGGGCCCCCAGCTCCGTGAGTTCATACCACGGGTGAAGCTGCCGATCGACCGGCACGGGCTGGGCCACCTTGTTCTCGACCAGGAACCGCACGACGTCGCGGGTGTTGTTGGCGCTCATCCGAAGCCCCCCATCCCGGAGCATGGCCCTGCGTCTGATGTGGCTGGGACGCATCGGCTCGGTTAGCGCCAACACCACGGCCGAACGGTGCCGGAACAGGAGCTCGGCGTACAAGCTCCACGGGACATCCGGGAGTCGCTGCGGGAGGGGCGGAAGGCTTAGACCACTGCGGATGCGGTCCCGGCAGGTGAGGCCCACCTCCGTGAGCCAGTGCAGGCGGTTCGTGGTGGCCGAGGGGTTCACGCAGGCGGTCACGCCGCGTGCGGCGAGCTCCCAAAACAAGAACGACGTGGCGTGTGGGTCGGTCCCCAGTCGGCGGGAGGCCTGCATCGCCGTCAGCGGTTGCTCCAGGCCCACGACCATCGCGGTCCGCCGCGGGCTGACGCGGATCCACTCGCACAGCACCGGCTGCGTAGAGCTTCTGCTGTCAACTCTCTCCCCGCTCATGCCGAAAGAGGGAACCCGCGGTATTTAACTGTTGAACTGCCGAGGGTCTCGGTCCGGCCTGTCTGGCTCCTGCTGTGCCGGCGGGCTCGTCCAAAGCAGGTGAAGGCTCAAAAGGTGGGCCAGCCTGGCTTGGCAATGGAAAACGACGAACACGAGCGAACATGCAGCGAGTGCCGCACGCCTTTGTACCTCGGCATCCAGGTCTGGCACGTCCGCGAGGGCGTGCTCGGGACACGGGGATTCGTGCCGCTGGAGGAAGAGTTGCTGTTCTGCAGCGACGCGTGCCTCAGGGCGTACTTCGCCGAGCCCGCTGCGTACACGCTGCCGAGACGGGTGCCATGATCACAGGGAGAGCGGCGAGGGAGTAAACGGCGCAGAGGCCAACGGCACTGCACCACCACAATATTTATAAAGAACGCAATCCTTGTATCGCAAACCCTCCAGGGAGGCGCACGGTCGATCAGCGACGTGGTTACACCGGTTTGCGTGATGAACGGTCCACAGCGGTTCTCGCGCTTGCCTGAGCTATAGGCTCGCTACGTTCTCGATGCGCCTGGACCAACGCCAAATCAGATGATTGGCCTCTAGAGGCCGGGTAACGCCCGATTCTGATGTGGTGAGCGGACGCTGTCTCAGCCCCCTCACGGAACGACTGAAACCGTGCACCAGCCCTCTCGCTAAACGCGTGGGCCTGAGACCCAACCTCGGCGCCCTTAGAGCAAAGAAGTGCAAGATACCTAAACGTTTCGACACAGCATACATGCATGGGAGAACAATTCATCGACATCCATAACCTACATGGCCGGTACGCCCGGGCCCGCGAGCGGTTGCTGGCCGACCCGCGGATCACGCCCGGCAACAAGGAGCTCATCGAGAGGTTCCTGCGCGAGGCAGCCCTGGGCAAGACGGTTGTCGGCAAGGCCAAGAAGAAGATCGGTCCAGCACGCCTGATCAACTACACCAAGCACTTCATCGCCATGGCTGGCTACCTCCCGGCCGACCTCACGCAAGCCACCCATGACGAGATCGAGCGACTCGTGGTCTCGATTGAATCGGACCAGATCCGGTCGCGCACGCTGCGAGTGATCGACGGTTGTAGACGGCCGACACATGCTCTGCTCAGCCCTCAGTACAAGTCCGATCTGAAGGTCACGATCAAGAAGTTCTACAAGTGGCTACTCGGCGGGTGCAGGGTCTACCCGGAACTGGTCGAGTGGATCGACACGTATGTCCAGCACCGGGAGATGCGAGCTCTTAGCGAGTCGGAGATCTCAACGATCCTTGAGCGAGCGACGTCGACATTCGACCGGGCGTTCGTGCAAGTGCTCTACGACGGAGGGTTCCGGGTCGGTGAGATCCTGAATGTCCGTCTCCGCCACGTGACGCTCGTGCCCGTGGACCCCGCTGAGCCCGGGAAGCGGTGCTTCATGATCCACATCCCGTTCTCGAAGTCGATTCGGCGAACCGTGGCCCTGCCGATGCCGGCGACGCTCAAGTGGTTGAAGGCCTGGCTGGAGGAGCACCCCGCACGGCCGCTCATCGGCCCGGATGGGGCACTCACCGCTGCCGATCCTGACGCGTTGCTGTTCCACCTCTCATTCTCAACCTGCCAGCAGCGTCTGAGGAGGCTCGGGGTGCGCGTCCTCGGCCGGGCGATCCACCCCCATTTGCTCCGCCACAGTTCAGCTACATTCTGGAGCAACCGGCTCTCGTACTTCCAACAGTGCAAGCGGTTCGGGTGGACCCTCACCAGCAAGATGCCGCAGCGTTACATCGACCGTCAGGGGATCGATGAGTTGAATGTTGCGAGGGAGTTCTTGGCTTCGATATAGGTCGGAATCAACTCGCGATCACCGGTGGCTCGTCATTCCCATCGCCCCCGCGGTCGAGACCCCCTCGGGATCGAACTGCTTGAAAGCCGGGGTGTAGAATGGTGGAAGGGGCATCTGCTCGTCGTCCTTTTCCTCGAACGGGGTCTTGCCCTCCGACGACGACTCCGATCCGGCAGCATGTCCAGCCCACTCGAATCGACGGTTGGAAGCGAGCGGGCCTCCGACCCCCGGTTCCGGGGGTTAGTTGGGCATGCTCCCGCGAGACAATTAGCGCTCCATCTCAGGGGTACGGACTTCCTGAACCGATCGCCGTTTGCTAATCTACTTTCATCAACTCTACGACCGTGGAGGCCGCATGTTCACGATTACCAGCACGCGCACCTGTTTAAGTCAGTCTTTGGTGGTTCTCTCTGTCATTGCGATCGCCGTCACCGCAACCGGCAAGCCGCATGACCCCTATGGACCGCCATGCACCAAGGAGTGCTGTGGCGTTGGTGGTGCCCCGGGTGGCGGTGGTGGGCCAGGTGGCGGTGGTGGGCCTGCCGGCGGCGGGGAGCCCGGCAGTTTTGCCACCGAGCGGCAGGGCGGTGACTCAGAGAAGAAGTACAGTGATCCTGTGAACCTCGCCGTCGGGGACTACCAACTCAACCAGACCGACTTGCTTATTCCCGGCCGCGGCATGAACTTCCACCTCTCTCGGATATACCGGTCTCGGTCCGGGCTGTATTCAGTAGGTGACTATGGGAGTTACGATCACTTCTTCCCTCTCGGGATGAACTGGGATCATAGCTACAACCTCCGGATTGTGATCGGTGGCGACGAATCGACACCCACCATGCTCACGCTCTTTGCAGGAACCGGAAGGGCAGACATCTTTGAGTTCTACGGCACCAACGCATCGGGCACGCGGACATACACAAGGGATGATTTTGCGGGCATCCTCGAGTATGACCCGCCCGCAGGTGGTGACCATGGAGTCACTCGCTTTATCACAACATCTGGAATTGTGTATTATTTTGACTACAAGGACGCCTCTGACGAGTTACTCTGCACACGCATCGTTGATCGAACCGGCGAGAACGAGATCACGCTGAGCTACAACACTGATGAACCTCGGGCCAGGCTGAGTGAAGTTACTGACACACTCGGCAACGAGATCGCTTTTACATACCTAGACGCACCAGGAGCACCGCATCAGGGACATCCTACATACCGATACCTCATCTGGCGTGTCACGGACCACGCAGACCGTGTCGTCGAGTACGAGTACGAACGCGTCGGCGGTCGCAACCAATTGATCGGCGTCACTCTCCCGCCGATTGTCTCCACCGCAGACTTCCCGCTGCCACCCGAGCACGCCAGGTTCGCCGCAGGAAGGCAGTGGCAGTTTGTCTACCACGACGAAGTATCCGAACCTGGGCAAGCCCAATGGTGGAGCCGGCAACTCCGGAATGTGATCTCTCCCAACGGCGACATTGTCGTCACTAACTACTACAATGAGTGGACTTACGCGACTACGCGATATGACTACCGACTGAACTGGCAGGAGTACGGTAACGGTGTCTATACATATGTAATCACCGATGCCGCCGGAGTCCCGTTCACACCGGGAGATACCTGCAATGCCGACAACCCACCTCAGTATGACAATAATGGAACATGTGACCCTGATTATGCTTTGTGGATCAATGATCGACGCGGATTTGTAACGCGGCTCCTGTACGCGGGGATGGCAAACCCTGTCGGCCATCGTCGCCTGCTGGAGAAGACCGAGTACATCCATCCGGCATCAGCCGGGTCTCCGAGCTATCCTGGGCAGAACATGCCCGCAAATCTGGCCTCGCGCACAACGGAGTATGTGCCCTCCAATCCGAACGCTCATGGCGACTGGAACCCAAGGAAGATCGTCGACCAAGCGACCGGAAATGTCGTCGAGTTCGACTATTTTGTCGACCAGAATCCAGGCACAGATCCGCGAAAGGCCCAAGCGGTTGTTGCTCGACGATTCAAGGAGAGCGCGACCAGCGTTCCCGACCCAGGAAATCCCGATGACGATGGCTACATCGAGGAACGCTGGGCGTACAACTTCGCATTCGGCGGCTGCTGTGGCGAGAGCATTTTTGCGACCGCATACCGCGATGGCCGGGGCAATTACACCTTCTATGAGTACGACGACGATGGCAATATCCTCGGTGTGGCCGCCGGGATCGCATCTTCAGACGCCACGGCCGCTGGTTTGACTCTCGACTCCGTCTACAGCCACAGCGCCAACCCGACCCTCGCTGCGACGATCGAGTCCAACGCGATCTCCGTGGATCGCTACGAGTACAACCAGTACGGACAGATCACCAAGCACACGCATCCGGGAGCCGTCATCTGGAACGGTGGTGCTCCCGTGCTCTTTCGCAGCGTTGACGAGTTCGATTACTATCCGTCAGACCTTGGCGATCCTGACTATGTGGCGAACATGGCCGGGCGACTCCGCCGGGCGGTGGTCGATGTCGATCAACCCGGACGTACGGGACTCAAGCTGACAACAACTTATGAGTACGATCGTGTTGGCAATATAACCAAGAGCATCGATGCTGGAGGAGATTATACTATGTATGTGTATAATCCTGCGAATCAGATTGTTCGGCAACAGCATTTCGCGAGCGGTGGCGGAGCTGTGCTTGCGCAAATCGACTACTACTACGATGCGAACGGCAATCTTGTCCGCCAGGACACGCTGACGCTTGACGAGGGCCTTTCGGCGGTCGGAGAAGATCACGCCGTAACGATGTTGCACGACTACGATGTGCTTGACAACCTGATCCGAACGGCCCAGGAGATTGGTGACGTCGGCGTCGACAACGACCCCGATACCGGAGTCTTCTCGGCCGCAGGTTTGGCAACCGATCCGAATTGGATTGTCACTGAGTTTCACTACGACGCGGGCGAGAATCTCGTTCAGATCAGCCATGGCGAAGCGACCAATGGGGCCCAACCGACCAATCAGGAATTCATGGAGTACGACGATCGGAGCCTGCTGGTGCGACTAAAAGCCGGCTGGTCCGGCAATGTGAACGAGTATCCGCTCCTGGTGACCGAGTACGCCTACGACTCCAAAGGCAGACGAGTCTCCGAGTCAGCTGTTGATCCTCAGGGTGTTGTCCCGTCGCGCACCTCCACGACGCAGTACGACGCGTTCGACCGTCCAGTTCGGGTGACCGACCCGATGGGCAATGAAACCCGGTATACCTACGACGACAACCACAATCTACGGACTGTCGGGCTTTGCGGCGAAATCATCGATGTGAACGCGTCAGACGACCCATCCGACAGCCCGGTGCTGCTCTCGTACGAGGAGTTCTCGTATGACGAGTTGAACCGCCGGGTACTCAATCGTATCGGGGTGTTTGCTCTTGTCCCCGAGAACCCTGTGGTTTGCCCGACCTGGCCGCCGCCGGTCGGACTGATTGCTTATTCGGACACCGTGACGACATACAATCCCGATTCGTCGATCGCAAGCATGGTCGTTCCGACGACGGCGCCGACGGGGCTCCCGTACCCCGGAGAGACCCGCTACTTCTACGATACGGCTCGTCGCACCGCGATTTCACGCGACGCCGCGGGGAACTCGGTTGAGTACGGGTATAGCGCCGACTCCGAGATCATCGAGACCATCTCGACCGAGAGATCCCATGATTTCGACCCGCAGACAGGCTTGCCAGCTCCTGACCGGTTCCGGGTGACGCACGCCTACGACGGCCTCCACCGCCGAATTTCCACCATTGAAGGCGATTACACTGGGATTTCCCAACCCGACGGTCCGAAGAACACGACCCAGTGGTTCTATGATTCTCGAGGGAACATGGTCAAGACGGTTGATCCCGAGGGGCGTGTGACGACCTTTGAGTACGATGGGCTCGGTCGGCGAATTGTGGCCAACCATGGTGGCAATGGACTCAACCCGCCCACTGTTCGCACAGAAATTGTCTACGACAAAGCTTCCCGTGTCATTAAGCTGTTGGACGACAATCAGCGTCAGCTGATTCCCCCTGTCGGAACAACCTACAGCCATGACGGCCTCGGTCGCGAGGTTCAGCGGACATACGCTGACAACTCGCAGCACCAGACCTTCTACGATGCTCTTGGGAATGTTGATGCGATGATCGACGCTCGCGGCGCTCAGGTCGCCCAGGCCTACGATCGAAACGGCCGGCTGATCGAGCGAGTGATCGTGAAACCAGAAACGGTCGGGGGGACTACATTCGAGTTGTTTACCTACGACGGCCTCGGCAGGGTCAAGACGGCGGAGAACGATGTCTCGCTGGTCACACGGAGTTACGACTCGCGCGGCAACCTCGTGAGCGAGACCCTGAACGCCGACGCGACCAACTCCTTCCCCGCCCCGTCGAACCGCACGGTGCAGACCGAGTACGACACCGCGAACAACATCGAATCGTGCACCTACCCCGGCGCCGCACGCACGGTCTACCACACCCACGACGGCCTCAACCGGCTCGCCGGCCTCTGGGAGGACGCTTTGCACACCGACCCGATTGCGGGGTACACCTACATCGGGCCGGGCCGTGTGCAGACCCGCACGAGCGGCAACGGTGTCGTGGCGTCGTACGAATACAACGGGATGGAGGGTGTCCTCCAGGCCGCCGGCGACAACGGGTTCCGCCGGGTCACCGAGATCCGGCACGAACTCGGCGCCACGCTGCTGGAGGGCCGCGCGTTCACCTGGGACAAGGCGGGCAACAAGACGAGCCATGTCGACCTGCGAACAACCTACGCGGGCCGGCGTGAACGCGAGTTCGGCTACGACGGCCTGAACCGCCTTGTCGAGACACAGGTGACTTACCCCGGGATACCGTCACAGAACGGGACAACGACCTACACGCTCGACGGCGTCCACAACCGGACGGCGGTGAGCGGCTCGGAGGACGCCGGCGCGGCCGTTGGCACCTACACTCAGAACGCCGCCAAC
>JRYH01000213.1_pt1 | contig 111667 bp, 109 predicted proteins | sample 235351 | NCBI WGS metagenome assembly JRYH01 (sample SAMN03074221, study PRJNA261480) | activated sludge metagenome | biome: Wastewater Treatment Plant; feature: Wastewater; material: Activated sludge; isolation source: activated biomass of a wastewater treatment plant treating wastewater... ... | reverse complement strand
TCCCACTCGATCGTGCCGGGTGGCTTCGAGGTGACGTCGTACACCACGCGGTTGATGCCGCGCACCTCGTTGATGATGCGTGTCGCAGCGCGCCCAAGGAAGCCCATGTCGAACGGATAGAAGTCCGCCGTCATGCCATCCACCGAGGTGACGGCGCGCAGCGCGAGCACGTGGTCGTACGTCCGCCCGTCCCCCATGACGCCAACCGTACGCACCGGAAGCAGAACCGCGAACGCCTGCCAGATCGCGTCGTAAAGGCCTGCATTGCGGATCTCATCGAGATAGATCGCATCCGCCTTGCGCAGGATGTCGAGTTTCTCGGTCGTGATCTCACCCGGAATGCGGATCGCAAGGCCCGGCCCCGGGAACGGATGCCGCCCGACGAACGCCTCCGGCAGTCCGAGCTCGCGGCCCAGTGCGCGCACCTCGTCCTTGAAGAGCTCCCTCAGCGGCTCGACGAGCTTCATGTTCATGCGCTCAGGCAGGCCGCCGACATTGTGATGCGACTTGATGGTAACCGAGGGTCCGCCGCTGAACGACACGCTCTCGATGACGTCCGGATAGAGTGTGCCCTGCCCCAGGAACTCGGCGCCGCCAATCTTCTCCGCCTCAGCTTCGAACACTTCGATGAAGTGGCGGCCGATGGCCTTGCGCTTGGCCTCGGGGTCGGTGACGCCCTGGAGCGCATCGAGGAACCGCTTCGAAGCGTCCACATGCACGAGCGGAATGTTGTAGTGATCGCGGAACAGCCCGACGACCTGCTCCGCCTCGCCGAGGCGCATGAGCCCGTGATCGACGAACACGCATGTGAGCTGATCGCCGATCGCCTCATGAATCAGGACCGCCGCCACCGCACTATCGACACCGCCCGAGAGCCCGCAGATCACGCGTCCCTTGCCCACCTGGCGGCGAATGCGCTCCACCATCTCGCGCCGGTAGGCGGCCATGGTCCAGTCCGGCGCGAGGCCTGCGATGCGGTGCACGAAGTTGGCGATCAGCTTGCCGCCATCCGGCGTATGCACGACCTCGGGATGGAACTGCACGGCATAGTAGCGCCGCGCCTCGTCGGCCACCGCAGCGAACGGCGCATTCTCGCTCGTCGCGATGACGCGGAAGCCAGCCGGCAGCTCCGTCACGCGGTCGCCATGGCTCATCCACACCTGATGGCGCTCGCCCTCCGCCCAGACGCCGTCGAACAGCGGGCTGGCATGCGCGATCGACAGCAGCGCGCGGCCGAACTCGCGATGATGGCCGCCCTCGACATTACCGCCGAGTTGCGCCGCCATCGTCTGCTGACCATAGCAGATGCCGAGCACCGGGATCCCGGCCGTGAACACCTCCTGCGGCGCGCGCGGGCTTCCCGCTTCCGACACCGACGACGGCCCGCCGGAGAGAATGACCGCGCCTGGCTTCAGCTTAGCGAATGCGGCCTCAGCATTCTGGAATGGATGGATCTCGCAATAGACGCCCGCCTCTCGCACCCGCCGGGCGATGAGCTGCGTGACCTGGCTGCCGAAATCGATGATGAGGACGGTGGCGGACATGGAGATGGCATAGCTCCCGAAGGCGCGGGGTTCGCCCCGGCCGGCAAAAGGCGGGTAGACCATTCCGCGGCGCGAGCGTCAAGCGCGCCGCCAACGGCCTTCGCCAACCGCGACGATGGGCGCGCTTGAGAGCCATTTACCTGCAATTAAGCGCAATCTTCAGCCGGACCGGCAAAGTCTATCCCCTGTTAACGGCTGAGGCCTAGAGCATGTCGGGATGACAGGCGCGCTTCATCTCACACGTGGCGCTTTGCAGAGGGTTTTCGATGATACCGGCACTTTGGACGATAGGCGCACTTACCTTGGCCATGGGCGTAGGCTTAGCGGCGATGCTCGCGCGCGCGAGACGGCGCGATGGCATGTTCGCCGAGGGCCCCGCCTTCACGCTCCAGCGCTGGTTCCTGGGCACGCTCTACGCGCTCCGTCCCGGACGCATCGGTGACTTGCCCTATCTGCTTTGGCATTCCGCGGCTGATATGATGCGCGGCGGCACCCGCGTGCCGGAGCAAGCCCGCACGAAGCCGCGGCCCGACACCTTCGGCGGCGTCTGCCGCGCCATCTCGCCCGACACCGTTCGTGCGGCTGCACACCGGGGCTTCTACCCATGGTGCCACGTGGGCCCGCTGAAATGGTGGACGCGAAGCGCGCGCATGGTGCTCATCACGCCGGATTTCCGCATGACCAAGAACCTTCGCCGCATCATGCGCAAGGCGCCTCACCGCGTAACCTTTGACCAAGCCTTCGACGACGTCATCCGCGCATGCGCAGGGCGGCGCAAGAACCGGCTCTATGGGCTGACCTGGATCACCCCCACGATCATGCGTCTTTATTCAGAGCTGCATCGCCAGGGCCATGCCCATTCCTTCGAGGTGTGGAACAAGGACGGCGTTCTCGTAGGCGGCGGTTATGGCCTTTCGGTCGGCCGCGTGTTCTTCACCGAGTCTCAGTTCAGCCACGAGTCCAACGCGTCGAAGATGGGCTTTGCGGCGCTCATGTACCATCTGGCGCAATGGGGCTACGTCGCCAACGACGGCAAGGATCCCACGCCGACGCTCGAGGAAGCCGGCTTCAAGCTGATCTCACGAGCCGCTTTTGAAACCATACTTGCCGAGCACGGCTCAACGCCGGCCCACACAGGCCCATGGACGGTCTCGGCGGCGCTCGGCGACATCGCAGAATGGGACGCGAGCGGTGCCTCTCCGAAGGCCTCCGCCCAGAAGCCGGCCGGCCCCGTGAAGTCCAAGAGGCCGCCGAAGATCAAGTCCGCGGCGTGATGCGGCTGCCGCTCACACCTGCGCGTTGAGCTGCCAAATGGCAAAGTTCAGCGCCGCCGCATAGCTGACCCAGGCCAGATAGGGCACGAACAAGAGGCTCGCGATCCTGTTCGTGTCCCACGTCAGCGATATGAAGGCGAAGATGGAAATCCAGAGCGCCGATATGTTCACGGCCGCCATGCCGATCTCATGCTCCTTGAACATGATGACGGACCAGGCCGCGTTGAGCTGCAACGAGATCGCCCAGATGATCAGCGACTGGCGCAAGCCCTCTTTCTCGAACACCCGCCAGCCAGCGACGGCGATCATCACGTAGATCACAGTCCATACGGGCGGAAACACCCAGTTCGGCGCCGTCCACTCCGGCTTGGCCAGCGCTTCGTACCAAGCGCCGGGAAGATAGGTCATGCCGGTCAGCGCCGCCGCGGCGACGAGCGCGACAAAGACGAGTAGCGAAAAAAGAGATTTCATGGCCCCTGCGACGCGCGCCCCCATGCTGCCTTGCCGGCAGTGCACATCCACGCCGCCGCAACGCGCGGCAACTTAGTCGAACCCTGCCGGCGCCGCAATTGCTCTACGCTATGAGGTCCGCTTGAGGCTCGCGATGAAAAAGCCATCCGTGCCGTGCGAGGCCGGCGTGAGCAGCAGTGCGGTCTCCGATCCATCCGCCGAGGCGGGAGGCGGACCGCCAATCGCATCCTCCCAGGCCTCTGCGACGGGAATGGGCGCGAACCCGGGAAACGCCTCGCAGAACCATGCCACCTGATCGCTATTCTCCGCCGGAAGCACGGAGCAGGTGACATACGTCAGACGCCCGCCCGGCTTGACCAGGCCAGCCGCCGTCGAGAGCGCGTTCCGCTGCTCCGCCTGACGGGCCGCAAGCGCTTCGGGCTTGAGCCGCCACTTCGCGTCGGGCTTGCGCCGCCAGGTGCCGGAGCCCGTGCACGGCGCATCGACAAGCACCGTATCGAAGCGCGCACCCAGGGCTTCAAGCGCCGCCTGGTCGCCGGCATCCAGCACCTGGACGTTGCGCGCGCCTGCCCGTTGCAAGCGCTCGAAGATCGGTCTCAGCTGTGTCTTGTCGCTGTCATAAGCGTAGATCTGGCCGCTGTTCTGCATGAGAGCGGAAAGCGCCAGCGTCTTGCCCCCGGCCCCCGCACACAAGTCGAGCACCTGCTGGCGGGGCTTCGCGCCGGATAGCAAAGCCGCAATCTGGCTGCCCTCGTCTTGCACCTCGAACCAGCCCTTGCCGTGCGCCGCCTCAGCCTCGACGTGCGGGCTTTTCGCCGGCCCTTCGGGAGCCGGAATGCGGAGACCCGAAGGCGAAAGCCATGTCGGCGCCGCATCGTATCTCGCAAGAGCGGACAGCACCTTCTCGCGCGTTCCCTTGAGCGTATTCACACGCAGGTCGATCGGTGCCCGCTCGGCCATGGCTTGGCCCTCGGCAGCTGCCCGATCACCGAACGCGCGCGCAAAAGCCTCCATCAGCCATTCGGGAATGTCCGCGGCCACATGCGGCGGTGCATCCGAAAGCGTGTCGCTCGCAAGACGTGTCCGCTCGTCCTCGTCGAGCGGCGCCGGCGCATGGGCGCTGCCATCGCATACGGTAATGACGTCCGCGACCGTGAGCCCGAGCGCCCGCGGCGCCGCCGCAATGGCAAGCGCACGCGGCGCGCCGCTTCCCATCCGCCATGCGAAGGAGCTGCGCCGCCTTAACGCGTCATAGACGATCGTTCCGATCGCCGCCCGATCGCCCGAGCCTGCGAAGCGATGGCGCCGGCCCCAATCCTGCAGCGCGTTGGCCGCAGGCTGATGGCGCGAGAGAACATCCTCGAGCACCTCGGCCGCGGCTTGGATGCGCCCACCCGGTTTCACGTTTCAGGTCCTTGCTGGATGCGGCGCCTCAGACTCCAGCAGCCGTAAAGAAAAGGATGCGGATGGCGAACAGAAGCCACATGATCAGGAGCGTGATCGAGCCCGCGATAAAAATGTTGGAGCGATAGGGTTGCCGGTTGATCGTCAGGTGGACGTACGCATGAGCCAGCCGGGCCGCGACGTACACCCACGCCAGGACCACGAAAACGAGATTGACTTGCCCCGTGATCATGAGAAACGCCACCAGCGCATAGAAGAGCGGCGGCGTCTCGAGCTGGTTGTGGAACGCGTTGGCGATCTTCTGCACCTCGGGCGGCCAGTTCGACTGCCGCAGCGCGATATCCGCAAACGCAACCTCTCCGCGCTTAATGGCCCCGCGCCGCGCCTGGCGCATCCAGCCCTGCAGGAAGAACGTCAGCGCCACCTGAACGAACACCGGATAGAGGATGGCGGTCTGGTTCATGGATAGCTCTCCCGCTCGGCCGCGTTACGCCTCAGGAAATGCCTGGATAGTTCGGGCTTTCGCGGGTGATCAGCACGCCGTGGGCATGGCTCTCGCGCATGCTCGCAGGGGAGATGCGGAGGAACTTGGCCCTCTGGCGCAGCTCCGCGAGCGTCTTGGCGCCGGTGTAGCCCATTCCGGCGCGTAGACCGCCCACGAGCTGATTGAGCACCGCGTCCACGGGCCCTTTGTAGGGCACCTGCCCCTCGATGCCCTCTGGTACGAGCTTCAGCATATCCTTGACTTCTTGCTGGAAGTACCGGTCGGCCGAACCGCGCGCCATGGCCCCCACGGAGCCCATGCCGCGATAAGCCTTGTAGGTGCGTCCCTGATAGAGATACGTCTCGCCCGGTGCTTCATCGGTGCCGGCGAGCAACGATCCGATCATCACGCAGTCGGCACCCGCCGCCAGCGCCTTGACGATGTCTCCCGAGAACCGGATACCGCCGTCTGCGATGACCGGCACGTCGTGCTTATGGGCCTCCTCGGCGCAATCCATGACCGCGGTGAGCTGCGGCACGCCCACGCCGGCGACAATGCGCGTCGTGCAGATCGACCCCGGCCCGATCCCGACCTTGATGGAATCGGCACCGGCTTCGATCAAAGCGCGCGTGGCATCCGCCGTGGCCACGTTGCCGGCCACCACCTGCGCCGAGTTCGACAGCTTCTTGATGCGCGTCACGGCCTCGAGCACGCTCCTCGAATGGCCATGCGCCGTATCGACGACGATCAGATCGCAACCCGCTTCGAGCAGCTTTTCCGTGCGTGTCCAGCCGTCGGTTCCGACGGTGGTCGCCGCCGCCACGCGGAGCCGTCCCTCAGGGTCCTTGCAGGCGTTCGGATGCTTGAGAGACTTCTCGATGTCCTTGACGGTGATGAGCCCGACCAGATGATATTCGTCGTCGACAACGAGCAGCTTCTCGATGCGATTCTGGTGGAGAAGGCGCTTCGCCTCATCACGGGTGACATCGCGCTTCACCGTGATCAACCGCTCTTTCGTCATCAGCTCGGCGACGGGCGTGTTTTGGTTGGTCGCAAACCGGACGTCGCGGTTGGTGAGGATGCCGACGAGCCTGCCCCGGCTCTCCCCCGGCTCCGGCGCTTCGACCACCGGGATGCCCGAGATCGAATGCGACGCCATGAGGCCCAGGGCTTCGCTCAGGGTTGCCGTCGGCTCGATGGTAACCGGATTGAGCACGATGCCGGATTCGTACTTCTTCACCGTAGCGGCATGGCGCGCCTGCTCCTCGGGAGCGAGGTTACGGTGCAGCACTCCGATGCCGCCTTCCTGTGCCACCGCGATGGCGAGCCGCCCTTCCGTCACCGTATCCATGGCCGAGGAGAGGATCGGAATGTTGAGCGAGATCGACCGCGTGACGCGGCTCGCCACATTCACCTGGCTCGGCAGGACTTCAGAAGCGGCCGGCACCAGGAGCACATCGTCGAATGTCAATGCCAGACCCAAATCGCTATCGATTGGGCGGTAAGCCATGGTTCTCTCCTTGGGCGCGGATGTGACAAAGGTGGCCCGAGGCATGCAGCCCGGCCCGAATGTCGGATGGGCTATAGCATCGCGCGGGAACGAGGGGAAGAGACTGGCCCTGCGGCGAGCCGCCCGCGTCAAGCGCGAGCCAGAGGCCGCTGGCCGGAACCTCCAGGCCCGGCTCCCGCTGTTTGCACCATCGATCAGCGCGCATCAGAGGGGCTGATGATGTGCACTGAAAATTCAATTAGACCTCTAGCCCTTATCGCGTTAGGAAGGCACGTTTGAAAATGCCCTGTTCTAGGGGTATCGAAGGAGGAAACGGATCATGAAGATTTGGGTAAAGCCCGCCGTGCGCGAGCAGGAAGTCGGCCTCGAGGTGACGAGCTACCTGCCGGCAGAAATCGACATCATCTAACGGATGATGAAGAAGGCTCGTGCACTGACGAGCCGATAAGGCACGGCGGTCGGGCAAGCGGCCGCCGTTGCTGTTTTTAGGGCCACTCCATCACAGTCCCGAGTTCACAATTCTCGAACTCGCAACACTCGGCCAGCCCGCCGTGAGGGGCTCACCTGCCGCCTTTGAAGCCGGTGGCCAGCACGTAGAGCTCGGCGCTATCGGCGCGGCTCGCCGGCGGCTTCACGTGGCGCACGATCGAGAAGCGCTGTCTCAGGAAGTCGAGAAGATCGCGCTCGGTGCCTCCCTGGAACACCTTGCAGAGGAACGCGCCGCCCGGCGCCAGCACGTCGGCGGCGAAGTGCGCGGCAGCTTCCGCCAGGTTCATGATCCGGAGATGATCCGTCTTAGCATGCCCGACCGTCGGAGCTGCCATATCCGACAGAACGACGTCGGCCGCTCCACCCTCGAGCTTTGATTTCAGCCAGTCCTCGGCGCCGTCGTCCATGAAGTCGAGCTGCGCCAGCTCGACGCCCGCCACCGGCTCCATCTCGAGTATGTCGATCGCGACCACCTGGCCGCGCCCCGCCACGGCCTGCACACGCTCGGCGGCGATCTGGCTCCAGCCGCCTGGCGCCGCACCGAGATCGACCACACGGCCGCCAGGCTTGAGGAGCCGGTACTTGTCGTCGATCTCGATCAGCTTGTAGGCGGCCCGCGACCGGTATCCCGCGCGCTTGGCGGCGGCGACATAGGGATCGTTGAGTTGTCGCTCGAGCCAGCGCTGCGAGGAAGCCGTACGTTTGCGCGCCGTTTTGAGGCGGACGTTGAGATCACGCTGGCCGCCCGATGGTCCGATAGCGCTGCTCGAGCCCTTCGCCCGGGGGCCGCGTCCCGATTTTCCCTTCATACGCATGACGGTCTATCCTGGCCGCTGCCAGCGGCGGCGCCGCCCGACTCGATAAACGCCATCCTCGCTCATGAGCGTGGTGAGAATGCCTTCCCGCAAGCCCCTGTCCGCGACCCGCAGCCGCTCGGCCGGCCAGATCCTGAGGATGGCCTCGAGAATGGCGCAGCCAGCCAGCACGAGATCCGCTCTCTCCTGCCCGATGCAGGGCTGCGCCACCCGCTCGCCATACGAGCAGGCAAGCAGATCCTCGGTGACGCCCCGGATTTCCTCGATCGAAAGCCAGCACCCATCGACGCGCGAGCGGTCGTAGCGCCTTAGTCCAAGATGAATGCCGGCCATCGTGGTCACGGTGCCCGATGTCCCCAGCAGATGCATGTTGCCACCGTGGGCACGGCCGCGAAAACCGTGCTCCGCCTCGAACGGCATGAGCAGGCTGGAGACATGAGCGATCATGGCTTCGAAGCTGTCGTCCGTAACGTCATGCCCGCCAAAGCGCTCGGCCAGCGTGACCACGCCGACCGGCAGTGACGTCCAGGCTCGGATCTTTGGCCTGACGCGCAGCGCGCCGTTGCCGTTAGCGTTGGAGCGGTCGCGGCCTCCTCCCTCGGAAAGGTCGAGCCAGATCAACTCCGAAGATCCCCCTCCGATATCGAAGACCAGCACGTAATCAGCATGATAGTCGATCAGCGATGCACAGCCCGAGACGGCGAGGCTTGCCTCCGTCTCCTGGTCGAGCACCTCGAGCTTGAGGCCAACTTCCCTCTCGACGCGATGCAGGAAGTCACGTCCGTTAGCCGCAACCCGGCAAGCGGCCGTCGCCACGCAGCGCGCGCGCACCACCTCGTTCCGGGCCATTTTCGTGGCGCAGACCCTAAGCGCGTCTATGGTTCGGCGCATGGCTTCATCCGAGAGGCACCCGGATTGCGAGACGCCTTCTCCGAGCCGGATGATGCGCGAAAAGGCGTCGACCACCCGAAACCCTCGCCGCGAGGGGCGCGCGAGCAGAAGCCGGCAATTGTTCGTGCCCAGATCCAGCGCCCCATAGACCTGGCTGCGGCCGTTACTCTCGGAATGCTCTCTGATGTCGCCCGCGAAGACATGCGGCCCGCCGGACTGGGGCCGCGCCGGCGGCTGGCTCATATTGCCCCGAGCGCGAATGCCCTGTTCGCTCGGAACACGGGCTGCCTGTCGCGGATCGTTTACAGGAGCGCGGGCACGCTCATCGTCCGTCAGTTCCGACACGTTTCTTCCCCAGCACCTGGGTCCGGGGAGGCGGCGAAACGGACCGGCTCACCCTCTCTTCAGGCAAAGTCTGGCTTCATCTGGATGCACTCTAGCAGGTGGCCGCGCCCCGTAAAGAAAAAGCACGGACATCGGTTAGCCATCGTCTACCTGCCGCGGCCGAGGGCTTGGACCGGTCTCTGCTTGCCTCCGCATTCGCTTTTCCTACTCGGCCGAAGCGCGCCCGTCCTTGCGACACGCGGACATTGGAGGCTCAAATCGAAAGCCTACCGTCACCCTAAGCCCTTGCGCCGCTGCGACAACATCCTTTCCCGCGGCCGCAAGCCATCGAAAGGCCGGTCCTGACGGAAAGTGTCCGACTGTTCTTGCGCGGCTTAAGCCGAGCTGTTATAGGGCCCGTTCGGCAGCGCCGGGGCCTCCTCGACGCGCGCCGCGATCCGGCTTTGGGGGATCGTCTAATGGTAGGACTGCAGACTCTGACTCTGCCTGTCTAGGTTCGAATCCTAGTCCCCCAGCCACTTTCCGCAAAACTGCCTCTGAATACTCAACGAGTTGGCCCATCCGGGCCGAACGCCGGATTGCTACACGGTCCGCCATGGCGTCGTCTCGATGGCCTGAGTCCTGAGAGCGGCAGGCTCCCAGCGATCAGCGCGGCCCTCGCTTGCCTCATGGTCGGCCCCCCACACACCTCTGTCCGCTCTCGGCAATGTTCGCTCCTTGCCGCCCCGGCAACGGCCGTACGTCGGTGCCCAGCGTCTGCGGATCCGTTCGAACACGCCTGCATCGCATTTTCCAGGGATGCTCCTCGTGGCTGCGCACTCCTGCCACGCCACAGGTGAATAAGAACGAACTGCGCTATCTTCCGCATCGCTCGATCGAGCCCAACCTGATAATGCCCGGACCATGATCCAAATCTTTCGTAAGATTCATGGGATTCTCGATGCCAGGGAGCGCCGCAACGCGCTTATGCTGCTTGGCCTGATGCTCGTGGCTGCGTTCGTCGAAGTCGTCGGCGTCGCATCGGTCATGCCATTCGTCGCGATTTTAGCCGACCCCTCCATCGTAAGTGCCAATCGTCATCTCAGCTGGGCCTTTACGACCATGGGTTTCACCGATCCCGGGTCGTTCATGGTGCTCTTGGGACTTGCGACCGTCCTCATTTTTCTAGGCGCACTAACGATCAAGGCGGTAACGACCTACTCTATTCTGCGCTTCTCAAACATGAGAGCGCACAGCATCGCTACGCGCTTACTCACCGGCTATCTGAGCCAGCCGTATGTCTTTTACTTGGGCCGCAACACCGCCGAGTTGAGTAAGACCTTGTTTTCCGAGGTCAGCGAAGTCACCAACGGCGCTCTCATTCCGGCGCTCAAGCTGATCTCCAATGCAATTGTCGCCTTGTGCATCACCATACTGTTGCTCTTGGTCGACCCCTCGCTCACGGTCGTCATCGGCGCCCTGCTGGGCGGAAGCTTCTCCCTCATCTACTTTCTGGTCCGCAAGGTCCTAAATCGCTTTGGCGAGCAGCGCGCAGTAGATAACGCCGCGCGCTTCATCCTCGCAAACGAAGCTATGAACGGCATCAAGGATCTGCGTCTTTTAGGTCGAGAGCGGTACTACATCGATCGCTTCAAAAAAGTTTCCCATCGCTTCTGCCGTCAGGTGGCGATCACCAAGACCATCGGCGACGTTCCGCATCTTGCTGTCCAAGGCGTTGCGTTTGGCGGCGTGCTTCTCCTGGTGCTTTATCTCACCACGCGCCACAACGGGTTGAGCGGGGCGATGCCTATCATCGTTCTTTATGCCTTTGCGGGCTATCGCATGCTTCCGGCGTTTCAAGAAATCTTCAAGAACGCTACCCAGATGCGCTATTTCAATCCCGCGCTTGACCGCTTGCACGCCGACCTCGCGCTTACAGACGCGGGCGCACTGGAGCATTCACAAAACATCACTGAGCATCTGGAAGGCGATATCGAGATCAAAGACGTTCGTTTCTCTTATCCCGCCACAAACCAGCCCACGATCGACAGTGTCAGCCTCACCATTCCCAAGGGCAGCAGCGTCGCGTTCATCGGTAAAACAGGCTCAGGTAAAAGCACAATCATCGATCTCATTACAGGTTTACTTGAGCCTCAGAACGGCTCCATCACCATCGGTGGCGTGCCCCTCTCCCGCGAGAACTTATGTAGCTGGCAGCGCACGATAGGCTATGTTCCGCAGACGATCTTCCTCACCGACGCGTCGATAGCGGAAAACATCGCCTTCGGCATTCCGCCGCACGACATCGATATCGAGGCGGTTCAAAGGGCCGCCAAGTCGGCCCATATTCACGACTTCATCGTTTCGGGATTGCCAGATGGATATCAGACGCTCGTCGGCGAGCGGGGCATTCGCCTTTCCGGAGGCCAGCGCCAACGTATCGGCATCGCGCGCGCGCTCTATCACAACCCCCGCGTCGTAGTATTCGATGAGGCCACAAGCGCCCTCGACAACTCTACGGAACGATCCGTGATCGAGGCGATCAACGATCTTGTTGGGGAGAAAACCGTTATTTTGATTGCGCACCGCCTTACGACCATACAGCGGTGTGATACTATTTATCTAATGGCCGAGGGGCGCATCCGAGCTGCCGGCACCTATGAATATCTTTTAGATAACGAAGATATCGAGGGCTTGTTGCCATGGGGAGAAACCAACCTCAGCACTCACACTTGAAAACGAAATAGAAATCGATACTGGTTAACCCCATGGCATAAGGCCATGGATATACGGATATTAGAGCGAGAAACGGCACGAACAATACAATTAATGCCTGGCCGCGGGGTTAAAGCGTAGAACTTTTAAAAAAAATCAAACGAAAACGGATTAAAACTCCTTGGCGCCAAGCAGCCAAGAACTACAAAACCAGCTACGATTTACACTCGGTCACGCCTTTCTGGAGCAGCCGCAATATGGACTTCTCCGTTATAATACCGACCTGCGATCGTCCTGAGCTGCTTCGACACGCCGTCGAAAGCGTTCTTTCTCAATCCCTTTCCCCTAGAGAGATCATTATCGTCGACAACGGATTAACTCCTGTCAAGTCTGCGGTCTTACCAGCTTGTCCCCTTATCAAGATCATTCGCGCACTTCCACGCTTTGGAGTGTCACAAGCAAGAAACCTCGGCGCCATCCTATCGACGGGAGAATACCTGGCATTCTTGGATGACGACGACGCTTGGGATGTGAACTATCTCCAGAGCATTCGCGGCTGCCTAGATGGGGATCGCGTTTCAATCGTGCTTGGCCGTCGCCGATATATGGTTAGCAAGGTCCCCAGGCCGGGCAAACAAGTAGAATTCAGCACGCCACGAGAGTTGATAGATATGATAATGGTCCGAAATCCTGGCGTATCAGGGAGCAACACCGTCGTACTACGCTCCGCTTTCTCACGCTCGCGCGGCTATGATCCTTATCTCACAACCGGCCAGGATAAAGCATTGGTTCTTGATCTTCTTCTAAGGGGAGAATCTGTCGCCAGAGCGGAATCCGCATGGGTCGACTATCGCGACGATCGCTCTATTCCGCGGCAAACTGATTTAGCCAATCTGCTCGAAGGCAAGAGTCGCTTCGCCGAGAAGTATTGGAAACACATGACAACTCGGCAGAAGATCCAGAACATTAATCAGCTGTATAGAATGCGAGCTCTGCTACTTGCAAAACGGTTCAAACACAGCTCCATGGGCAACAGATCAACACCTGCCCGCACGTAAGGACAGCTTGAGGAGGAACAGCGCACGTGTTCAGGGGTGACCTCAGCTGAGTAAACTTCAACTTACTGCTTCCGCCGGCTAAGAAGACTACGGGTTTGGCTAAGAATGCTCCTCAGAATCGCACGCAAAATTGCTGCGAAAGCATCGGCCGCGGAGCGTCGCCTCGCTTTCCCAACCGACTTCGGCACGATATCGATCGGCAATCATAGGATTTCACATCTCGCGCCACTCGGCCGCGCGCGCCATCCCGGTATCACGAAGGCGGGCCGGTTATCGTTTTCGGGCCAATGCGACGGCAGCAAAGTCAAGGTATTTAGCGTGTTCTCGCCGCAGCAGGCAGCGCTCCGTGTCGCCTTGCAGCGTAAAACCTTCGCGGGGTGCGCGTTTCCCGATATCGTCGCAGCCGATGATGCTTTGATCGCGGAGGCCTGGGTTCCCGGCACGACCGTTTCTGAGCTCGCCCCCACTGAGCGGCAGAACGCGTATGTGGCAGTGGCAGCCTTCCTTGAGGATCTTCGCACACGGTGTGATCTGGCCGATACGGCGCGCACATTTCCCACGGCATTCGACTATATCGGCCATTATTTGGTGCCGCGCCTCGAACCGTGGACCGCGCTCGATGACATCAGAGATGCCCTGTCGGACTGGCGTGAGGTTTACGCTCGGATCGCAGACGCTGTGCCCTCGCACGTGAGCCATCCCGACCTTTCGGCCAACAACATCATTCGGGAGGACGAAACAGGTCGCTTCGTCATCATTGACAACGAATTGCTCGGAGTGGGACACGGCTGGATCCTCGACCAACGCAATTCCTGCCTTAGCACTGAGAGCGGGTTTGAAGAGACATGGCCTGACGTAACGCTGCTTGCCGAAAAAGCTTGGCAGTTGCGCTGCATCGGGAGCGCGCTCGACGCAGGCGATCTCTCAGGCGCGCTTGCGATCGCGAGGAGAGAGACTTTCCGGAAAGCTTCGAGCATTTGACAGCTTGCATATTGGAAGGGTGAGCGCCTTCATCTGCGTCATCCACCATCGAGTCCCGCTTCCGCCCATGAAGATCGTCTACATCTCCAATTCGATCATCCCGTCGCGATCGGCGAACAGCATTCATGTCATGAAGGTCTGCCAGGCATTTGCAGACAATGGGCATGAGGTCGATCTGTTCGCGCCAGACTTCGGCAGCCTCCAGGATCGCAAGCCCGATCCCTTTCCGTTTTATGGCGTCAAGCAGAACTTCAGGGTCATCTCGCTGCCCGCCACAACGGGGCGCATCGGCACACACCTTTACGAAATCCACGCTGCACGTGAGGCGAGGCGGATCTCACCGAATCTCATCTATAGTCGCAGCGCGTTGGCTTCTCTGTTCACTGACCGTCGCGTTCCGACCATTTTCGAATGCCATGCGCCGATAAATCGAAATTGGATCACATCCCGCCTCGTGGCCACACTGATCCGGCGCAAAAATCTCGTCCGGTTCGTCGTCATCACGCAGACTTTGCGGGATCATTACCTTGCGAGCTACCCCCAGCTCGAATCCAAAATTCTGGTTGCACCGGATGCGGCTGACCCGCCGCAGGAGAATTGCACGCCAGCCATGCTGGACTCTCGGTCTTCCAGCCTCAACGTCGGCTATGTCGGCCACCTGTATCCCGGTAAAGGCATGGAAGTCGTCGTGCCGCTGGCAGAGCGCTATCCCCGCGCCACGTTCCACGTCGTGGGGGGTACGGAAGGCGATCTCGCCGCTTGGCGCAAAACAGCGGCGCACCTCGGAAACATCGTCTTTTACGGCCATCAGCCGCCCGCCGTGGCCGCCAGCTATATCGCCGCGTGCGACGTGGCGTTGCTCCCGAACCAACACACCGTTCGAGCCTTCGGCGTGACAGGAAGGACATCCGGCCTCGACATCGGACAGTGGACATCACCGCTGAAAATGTTCGAGTACATGGCGCACGGCAAAGCCATTATCGCGTCCGATCTGCCGGTTCTAAAAGAAATTCTGGCGCATGAAGACAACGCCCTTCTGGCTCGCCCAGATGATATCGACGCTTGGCTCGTCAATCTGAAGCGTCTCGACGATGACCCGCAGCTTCGCACAACTTTGGGCGAGAACGCCAAGCGAGACTTTTTAAACAATCATACTTGGCGGAAACGAAGCGCGCTCACCATCGCCGGGCTTCCTTGATCGACACGTCACCCACGGCAGCCGGAAATTGCTGCCGAGAGTGCTCGTTACTTTGGGCGCGGCGATATCAAACCATGGCTCTCGCATCGCTCACCGCCCGACATCCAAAGCGCTTCATACTCTCTGAAACTCGCGTCGATGGAAAAACGGGCGACGACCGATGCTCGGTTCTTCTCTCTGTCCCCTTTGCCGTCCCTCGCCGATGAGCTCAGCGTTTCGTTGATAGCTTCCGCTAATGCGGCCGGATCGCGCGCCCGAATCACGCGGCCGCGATCGCCCACGATAAGGGCCGCATCACCGACGTCCGTGACAACGCACGATGTTCCGCAGGCAAGCGCCTCAGCCACCACGTTGGGAAAAGCTTCTCCATGCGATGAAGAGAGGACAAACAAATCCAGGCCGTTCAGAATGCGCGGGATGTCGGATCTTTCTCCGAGACAGCTTAATGGCATACGCACGCCGCTCGCGCCGATCATCGATCGGAGCTCGCTGTTTTCCAGCGTGCAGCCGGTGCCGGCCAGAACGCCGTGCATCGAAACTCCTGCTTCCTGCTCAACCTGACGGAGCGCGTCCAGGAGCGTCGCACGGTCCTTTTGCGGCGCCCATCGTCCAACGGATCCGATGACAAGCGTCGCATCATTCACGCCGAGCTCAGATCGGAAACTCGCACGAGCCTCGGCATCGATGGCATAGAATTCGAAATCGTAGCCGTTCGGTATGATTACGAACTTCTCGGGTTTGTATCCCGCCGCAACATGAACCTCTTTTGCGCTTTGCGCACAGCAAACGATACGGTCCGGCACACTGGACGAAAGCCACGCACAAGCCTTCGTGATCACGCGCGTCATCAGCTTGGTGGTTTTCCTGTCGTGATCCGTATGGCGGATGTTCCAAAGAACATGCGGCACACCGATTGCCTTGGCCGCCAGCCCTCCCAGCAGATCGGCATGGTACATCCACGTCTGCACGACATCCGGCCTCATGCGCTTCAGTGTGCGATAGAGCCGTGGAAGTCCGGCCAGTGCGGAGGGGCCTTTACTCATTCCGAGCGTTACGACGTCGATCCCGGCAGCTTGTAAAGGCGCCAAGTGCGGGCCTCCGTCCATGAAGGCGATGACGCTTTGACGAACACGGTCGGATTGTATTTCGCAAAGGCGCCTCATCATCGCCTGAGCGCCGCCTTGCTCCAGGCTCACGATGATATGGCAGATCGTTAGCGGCCGCGGGGTCATTCGCTCGCCAAAACGCAGTATCCGCCGAGGCGATCCAAGCCGGGCGGCAGCATGTCAACCAGACGTCGATGATCGATCAGACGCTGGCCAGGAAAAGGCATGGATCGATCAAATTTCGAGGCGTTCAAATAATCTCTCCGAGCTTTTCGTCGTACATCCCGCAAGATCCAACGGTTCGCAATCGCCGACCAGTATGGCATCCGGCCAAGCACAAGGCACTCTATCTCGTGTCTTCCGCCCATCGCTGTGGAATATTTGGGCGCCGCCGCACGAACACGAGCGTGGCGCCGTCTCATTGAGCTTTTTCGATCGGAAGCTTATGAGCTAGGCTGCGCACCGCTGAGGCGGCATGCATTCGCTTATCTCCCGCCCCGCACCGCAGACGGACCGTCCCGCGGATCCTTGCGAATATTTTCGACGATTAGGCAGAACGGCGATGATCTCGGTGGACCAGGAGCCGATCGGCCACGGCGGCGATCTCGACGCCGCGCGAGCACGGTTTCCCGCGGCGCCGGAACCCTGGATTGATCTCTCGACCGGCATCAATCCGCACCCTTATCCGCTGCCCGCGCTCGATACCGATACCTGGGCGAGACTGCCGCAGATGGGCGAGGAGGAGCATCTGCGGACCGTAGCAGCCCGCCGCTATGGGGCCGCGCACCCGGAAATGGTCGTAAGCGCCCCCGGCACGCAAGCCCTTATTCAAATCCTGCCACGCCTCGCTCCGCCGCAATCCCGCGTCGCTATCGTCAGCCCCACCTATGCCGAGCACGCTGTCGCATGGCACAGCGGCGGCCACGACGTGGTGGAGGTTCCCGATATCGCCTCGGTGGGAGCCGCGAACGTTGTCGTCATCGTCAATCCGAACAATCCCACGGGGCACATAACGTCCGAGGCTCGGCTCCGAGAGCTGGCGCGCACCCTGGAAGCCGGCCAACGCGAAGGCCTCCTCGTCGTCGATGAAGCCTTCGCCGATGCCTTGCCTGCTGGTACGAGCGTCGTTCCGAGCCTCCCCCCGGCAACCGTCGTCCTGCGCTCGTTCGGAAAGATGTACGGCCTTGCCGGCGTCCGCCTGGGCTTCGCAATCACACACGCGAGATTGGCCGCGAACCTTCGTAAAGCTTTGGGACCGTGGGCCGTGGCCGGCCCTGCTCTAGCGATCGGAGCCGCTGCGCTCGCCGATGAGCACTGGCTCACCGATATGCTGCAGCGGCTCGCGGCAGACAGCCGACGGCTCGATTCGCTTCTCATCCGGACCGGCTGCGACCTCGTCGGCGGCACGCCCCTGTTCCGGCTCGCGGCTCACCCCGCCGCACCGGCGATGGCCGACACGCTTGGCCGAAATGGCATCCTTGTGCGGCGATTTTCGTACGCGCCCACATGGCTGCGCTTCGGCCTTCCTGGCCCAGAGGAGGCTTGGCAACGTCTCGATCGCGCCCTTTGCGAGTGGACCGCCATGGATGCTGCCGAAGCCCGCATCGCCCGCTGATGTGCACACGATGGAGCGGTGCGAGCCGTCCGCCGGCAATCCGCCGCCGCGGGTCCGTCAGCCCGCCCTCTTGGCGCCCACCCGCTTGGGTCCGAACGCGCATGCAAGAAGCAGAAGCACTCCCGCAACCGTTGCGATCATGCCGGCCGCGCTGACACTCGATCGTGCGCCGAGCCAAAGCGGCCCGTAGCCGGCGAGCACATAGCCCCCCACGGCGGCGACGGCCGCGAACAGCACGCTCCAGGCGATCTGCGCCCCCATGCGGTCCGTCATCAGGCGTGCCGCCGCGGGCGGACAGATGAACATCGCGATGACGATGATCGATCCAACCGCGTCGAAAGCCGCAACGGCTGCCACTGCCACCATGGCGACGAGCGCGAAGCTGACGAGTGTCGGCCGCGCGCCGATGGCCGCTGCGAACTCTGGATCGAACGTCCCGATCACGAGCTCCTTCCAGAACGCCGCGATGAGGAGCGCGACGACGACGAGTACGAGCACAAGGCGCGGCAGCTGCACCGGAAGCTCGGCCAGCGCCGCAGGGTCCAGCAACGAGCTCCAGCCGTCTCCCGCTAACCAGATCAGGCTCTCGAGGTTGCCGTAGAGCGCATGCTCGACATCAAGATGCACGTTGCTGGTATCCGTGCGCTCGAGGACCAGCACGCCCGCCGCGAACATGGCCGTGAAGACAACGCCCATGGCCGCGCCCGGCTCGACGTTTCCGATCTTGCGCACGAGTTCGATCAGGAGCACTGCGACGATTGCCGCCAGCCCCGCGCCAATGAGCATGGGGCCCGCTTCGATGGTGCCCGTTACGAGAAATGCGCCCACGATACCCGGCAGCGCCACATGCGCTACGGCGTCACCGATCAGACTCTGCCGCCGCAGCACGAGAAAGTTTCCGACGAGCGCGCACGTCACGGAAGAAAGTATTCCGATAAGCATCGGCACAAGCGAAAGCTGCACGAATTCATTGCTCACACCGGCTCTCCCCTCAGGCTGAGGCGTCGGTCCAGATCCGCAACCACATCAGGCGACAGCACGCTTGCAACCGAGGTTACGCCATGGTGCGGCATGCTCGCCGCGTCCTCAGGGTTGAGCTTGCGATAGAGGTCCCAGCGCGCTTCATCCCGCACCGCGTCCGCAGCCGCTCCCCGCCCTGCGAGAGTGGCCACGCTGTCGCTCCGCACAAAACCCTTCCGCCTGAGCACGCGCAACGTCAGTGAATCGTAGATTGGTTCGCCGCGTGCCAGCGCAAGCAAGCCTTGCCGCTCGTGAACATGGACTTGGAATCTCCGCTGCTCCAGAGCGCGGGCGAGGAGCCCCCGCCGTGGCGATAGCAGCATCGAGATCACGAACAGCGCAAAGGCGACGAGGACGATCAGCGCCCCAGTCGGCAACCCGCGATCCAACGACGAGATGACAGCACCGAGATAGGCGGATAGCGCACCCAATCCAGCCGCAGCGAGAACCATGGGCCCCGGCCGATCTGTCCAGAAGCGCGCCGCAACTGGCGGGATGATCGTAAGCGCGACGATGAGAACCAGCCCCGCCACCTTGAGCCCGATCACCGTGACGGCGAGCAGGAGTGTCATCATCGCCAGATCCGTCGCACGCACGTTGATGCCGCGGACGGCGGCATAGGCTTCGTCGAAGCAGACGAGCGTAAACGGGCGGCGCAGAAAAAAGATCGCTGCGCCCGAAAGGAGTGCCCCTATGGCAATCGTCTCCGCCTCGCTCCGCAGCATCCCCGCCGTCGAGCCGACGAGATAGCTGGCGATCCCCGCTTGGCCGCCCGTCTCGAGCGTCTGGATGACGGTCAGCAGCACGATCCCCAGTCCGAAGAAGACGGAGAGGACCGCGCCGATCGCCGCATCCTCGGGCAAGCGTGTGCGCCGGCTGATCCATTCAACGATGAGGAGGCCGAGCGCCGCACTGCCGGCGGCGCCAATCATGAGCCCCCCAATCCAGCGTCCGTCGCCAGTGAAGAGGGCCAGCACGATGAAGGCGAGGCATAGCCCGGGAAGCGTCGCGTGGCTGATCGCATCGCTGACGAGGGAGCGCTTGCGCAAGAGGACGAAGGCGCCGATCGCTCCTGCGCTGGCCCCGAGGATGGCCGCACCCACGGTGACGAGTGCCGTGTTGTATCCGGCTTGGAGGAGCAGAGCCGAAAGAAGCGCGTGCATGCGATCAGCTCCTCACGGACCGCCGCCGGCTGTCATCCTGCCGGCGCCGCAATGCGCTCACCCTCGCTTCAGCTCGCATCTGCCGCGCCGCCGCTTCCGGAAATGGATTCGATCTGGGCCGCTGCGAGCTTGCCTCCGTAAGTCGCTTGCAGGTTTTCCGCGGTGAACGCGGAGGCCACGGGGCCGCTCGCGATCTTGCGTACGTTGAGGAGCAGCACGTGGTCGAAGTAGTCCGCCACAGTCGCCAGGTCGTGATGAACGCACAAGATCGTCTTGCCGGCGGCGTTGAGTTCCTTCAGGACGGCCACGATGGCCCGCTCGGTTGCGGCATCAACGCCCGCGAACGGTTCGTCCATGACGTAAAGATCCGCCTCCTGCGCCAACGCCCGCGCCAGGAACACGCGCTGGCGCTGTCCGCCAGAAAGCTGACCGATCTGCCGGTCTGCAAATCCCGACATGCCGACACGCTCGAGGCACGTGAGCGCCTTCAGGCGGTGGTCCCGTCCGGCAAAGCGGAAGAGCCCGATCTCCCGATAGAGCCCCATCATGACCACATCGAGCACCGTCGCCGGAAAGTCCCAGTCGACGCTGGCTCGCTGGGGCACATACGCGATGCGATCGCGAACCCGGACATACGGCCTACCGTACCACGTCACATCGCCGCTGATGCGACCCACGATGCCGAGCGCGGCCTTGATGAGCGTGGACTTGCCGGCTCCGTTCGGACCCACGATCGCCACCATGGCGCCGGGCGGCACCACGAAATCGATCGAGAAAAGCACCGGCTTCTCGCCATAGGAGACGGTGAGTCCCGCGATCGCCAGCGGACTGTCGGGATGGGCGCTGCCCAATACACGGCCATTCTTGCTGACGAGCGTTACCGCAGGATCCATGGCGGCCTATTCTTTCCTCAGAGCTTGGAGCGCGATTGCAGCGAGGCGAGCTTGTCGTTGAGCCCCTTTTCGGGCGCGTCGCCGCCAAGTGCCCGCGCGATGGCGGTGACGTTATGATCGATCATGCCGATATAGGTGCCCTCGTAAGTGCCCGGTGCCCCCATGGCGTCGGAGTAGAGCTCGCCTCCGATGATCACGGTGTGCCCCTTTGCTGCCGCACCCTCGATCAGCGCCTTGACGTTCCGGTCCGAGACGGAGGTTTCGACGAAGATGGCACCAATCTTCCTCTCGACGATTGTCCGGACGAGACTTTCAATGCGGCTGAGCCCAGCTTCGCTTTCGGTCGAGATCCCCTGGATACCGAGCACCTCGTAGCCGAACGCGCGACCGAAGTAGTTGAACGCATCGTGAGCCGTCAGCAGCACCCGCACACCCTCTGGAACGCTCTTCAAGGTAGCGTCGGCATAAGTGGCAAGCGTGTCGATATCCGCCAGATGCCGCTCAGCGCCCGCTTTGAACGTCTCCGCTCCGGCGGGATCGAGCGCCGTCAGCGCATCACGGGCCGCGAGGACCACGCTCTTCCATAAGCGCGGGTCCATCCACACGTGGGGATCATAGCGGCCTTTGTATTCCGGGTGCGACAGGAGCTGATCCTTCGGTATGTGCTCGGCCAGCGCGACGACCGTCTTCCGCTTCGACAGATCTTTGAGAAAATCCTCGAGCTGCGCCTCAAGATAGAGGCCGTGCCAGAATACCGCCTTGGCTTTTGTCATGGCCGCAATGTCGGATCGCGTCTGGCGATAGGTGTGCGGATCCACACCGGGACCCATGAGCGCGGTGACGGATACACGGTCGCCGCCAACCTGCTTGAGGGCATCTGCGATCATGCCGGTGGTCGCGACGATATCGAATCGCTGTTCCTTCCCATCGGCGGCGGCCGAGCTCAGGACGCTTCCGTGGAGCACCAAGGCGGTCAGTGCCGCCGCCAAGAGAGACCTCAGCGGGTTCGCCATTCTTATCCCGTGCACGCGATCCCTCCGTCGCCAAGCTGCACCCCTGCTGCGCAAAGTAATGCAATTGCAAACCATTTGCAATATCGAGAAGATGCCTGTTGCTGGCGCGGCAGCATCATGAGCCATTTTGCTGGGGCGCTGAAGCACCAAGACGGCAGCGCAGCGTGGGAGAACCCACATGCGATGCCCTCATTTTCTCGTCTCAGTCCTTTTATTTCAAAGGTTTGCTGACCGGGGCGACAGGCGGTGTTCTTCCCCGGCAGCGTTGCGGTTCCATCCTCAAAGCATCCAGCGCGGACGCCGATAAGCTCTGGCTATTTTCGAGGCGCTCCCTATTTTGTGGGGACTCGAAGCGAGGCCATCGCCGTGACATATCGCCAGCGCCGCCACATTGGAGGCCGAGACTCCTGGTCCGCCCTGCTGGCCGTTCTCTTGAGCGCGCTTGCGAGTGCCGCCGCGCTTGGGCCGGACGCCGGGTTCGCGCGCAGCCTGTCGATTGCCGGCCACGGCGCCGACGCGCACCCCGCCGATCGGGCCATCCTTCTCCGCATCGACGTTTCCGAACCCTCCTTAAGGCTCGGCGGCAATGCCGGCGGCGATGCCCTGCTCCCCAAGGGAAGCGGCGACCTCCATTGGCCCGACGTTTCCTCTATCGCCTCGGCGGCCGATTTCGGCCTTGTCACAGATGTGGCGCGTACGCGCGATGGTCTGACGCGCGCGCCGCCCGGCGCCTGATTCCCCCGGTCTGCATTCCATCACTCGGCATCCTGTCGAGCCGCCCGCCGGAAGGTCCGGGGCGGCCTTGACCCCATGGGAATTTGATCATGCTTCATTTCTCGCGCTTCAAGACCGCGCTGATCCTCGGTATTTGCCTTATCGGATCGCTGCTCTCGCTCCCGAACTTCTTCGCGCCCGGCACGCTGCCGCAGTGGCTGCCCCAGCCCCGCGTTAATCTCGGCCTCGACCTGCAAGGCGGCTCCTATCTCCTCCTCGAAGTCGATATGTCCTCCGTCATCCGGGAGCGGATCGCGAGCACCCGCGCGGCAATGGCGGAGGCGCTTCGCAAGGCTCACGTACCCTTCACATCCATCACCGCCGGAAAAGAAAGCGTGGCCGTGAGCTTCGCCGACGCCGGCCAGATGGACGCCGGCCGGCAGGCTCTGAGCGAAATCTTGAATGAGCGTCTGGACAGCCAGAGCCGGGCGTTGGTCTACGCTCCCTCCGCCGCCGGCAGCGTCCTCACCGTGACGCTCAATCCGCAAGCCGTGACGGACCTTTCGACAAAGGCGGTCGAGCAATCGATTTCCATCGTCCGCCGCCGCATCGACGAGACCGGGGTCAACGAGCCTTACGTCGCCCGCCAGGGCCAGGCGCGCGCTCTCGTGGAGCTGCCCGGCGTCTCCGATCCAGATCGCATCAAGCGTCTTCTCGGCTCTACGGCGAAGATGACGTTCCGCCTTGTCGCGCCGGAGGGATCGACGACCAGTCCGGATATCGAGCTGCTGCCCATGGCCGATCGCAGCGAAGGCCAGGACAAGATCCCAGTCTATCGCCATGTCGAGATCGACGGGATGAACCTCACACGCGCGACCGCAGCGATGGACCAACGAGCCGGCGGCTGGGTGGTCGACTTCGCCCTCGATTCCATCGGCACCCGGCGCTTTGCCAACGTCAGCACCAAAAACGTCGGCAAGCCCTTCGCCATCGTGCTCGATAACAAGGTGATCAGTGCCCCGGTGATCCGCGAGCCCATTCTCGGCGGACAGGGCCAGATCAGCGGCCACTTCACGGTCGAGGAGGCGAACGACCTCGCCGTGCTGCTACGCGCCGGCGCCCTTCCCGCGCCATTGACCGTCGTCGAGGAGCGCAGCATCGGCCCGAGCCTCGGCGCGGACGCGATCCAGGCCGGTCTCTACTCGATCGTGGCCGGCTTCATCCTCGTCGTCGCCTTCATGCTGGTGACGTACGGCCGCTTCGGCCTCTTCGCGACCGCCGCTTTGCTCATCAACCTGGCCTTGACCATCTCCTGCCTCTCCATGCTCGGCGCCTCGCTCACCTTGCCGGGCATGGCGGGCATCCTGCTCGCGCTCGGCATGGCGGTGGACGCGAACATCCTCATCAACGAGCGAACGCGCGAGGAGCTCGCGAAACGCACGGGCGTCGTTACATCCATCGAGACCGGGTTCCGCCGCGCCTATACGACCATCATGGACGCGAATCTCACGACTCTGATCAAGATGCTGATCCTGTTCGTCGTCGGTGTCGGCGCCATCCGTGGGTTCGCCGTCACCATCAGTCTCGGCATCGTCATCTCGATCTTCACCGCCATCCTGCTGGTCCGCCTGCTCACCGCCTTGTGGTTCAGATGGCAGCGGCCGAAGACGCTCACCATCGGCACGCGCTTTCACTTCTTCCCCGAACATACGTCCATCCCATTCATGCGCGCGCGCTATTCGGGCCTCGTCGTCTCTGCCATCATCAGCCTGGCTTCGATCGGCCTCGCCATCCATCCCGGTCTCCGCATGGGCGTCGACTTCGACGGCGGCGTCGTGATCGAGGCGAAGACGCCCTACGCCGCCGATGCGCCCGCCCTGCAAAATGCGCTGAAGGATGCGGGCCTCGGGCCCGTACAGATCCAGCGCTTCGGCGGAGCCGACGATGTCCTGCTGCGCTTCGAGCACCCGCACGGCACGCCCGAAGAGCAGCAGGTCGCGCTGCGCACCGCTCGCGAAGCCGTCGAGAAGAGCATTCCCGGCACGGAGATCCGTCGCGTCGAGGTCGTGGGACCATCGGTTGGCGCGGAGCTCTTGAACGACGGCTTATGGGCGCTCGGCCTCGCCGCCGTCGCCATGTTCGCCTACATCACGTTCCGCTTCGAATGGCCCTTCGCCGTCGGTGCCATCACGACGATGTTCCTCGATCTCACGAAGACAGTCGGCTTCCTCGCGCTCACGGGATTCGAGTTCAACATGACCTCGATCGCGGCCGTTCTCACCATCATGGGCTTCTCGATCAACGATAAGATCGTGGTCTATGACCGCGTGCGCGAGAACCTGGTGCGCTTCAAGAAGACGCCGTTGCGCGACGTCATCGACCTCAGCATCAACGAGACGCTCTCGCGCACCATCGGGACATCGATTGCATTGTTCCTTGCCATCGCACCCCTTGCCTTATTCGGCGGTCCGGCGCTCCGGGAATTCGCACTGACGCTGCTTTTCGGTCTCGTTCTCGGAACGAGCTCGTCGATATTCATCGCAGCACCAATCCTGCTCAATATCGGCGAGCATTACCTGCGGCGCGGCAAGCGGGCCCCCGAAGCCGTCCCGGCAAAGGAGGGAGCGCTGAAAGCCTGAGCCACCGGAAATACGGAACTCCCGGAAAGAGGCGCGCGTTGGATCCCTGCCGCCACGCAGCACGGGAGATCGTGCCATGAGCACAGCCAAGACAGGCAGCAACAAAGGAAAGGCGCGCGAGAGCGCGCACGAGGCCGGCGACATGCCGGAAAGCGCAACGGCTCTTGAGAAGTCGTCTGATCAGGATGAAGCGGTGAAAAGCGCCGTGACGGCTGACACCGGGGAGAAATCAGTTCTCCCCGGTCCTCCGATCCCTCCGGAGGTTCAAGACGAGATCAAGGAGCAAAAGCGTGTCAGCGCGCGAGAAAAGACAAAAGGAGTTTCGAAAATGATAGATCCATCCCAAATTCGGGAACATATGGAAGTCGTCGGCTCGGATGGCGAGCACGTCGGCACGGTTGACCGTTGTGAGGGCGACAACCTCAAGCTCACCAAGAACGATCCGGCAGCCGGTGGCGAGCACCACTACATCCCCCTCGCCTGGGTCAATAAAGTGGACCAGCGTGTCCGCCTTTCCCATCCGGGCGGTTCAGCGCGCGCCAACTGGCATTGAGGCTGAGCGGCCCCTCCATGAAGCAAAGCTGCGGCGCGAATTATACGCCGCAGCTTTTTTTTTTATCGCTCAAGCCTGAGCATTTGAGACTGGAAAGCGGTATTTATTTCGGCTGGACGTTGGGATCCCCGCCGTGCTCGCCCGGTGGCGGGATGACGGGTGTCTTGCCTTCGAAGTCTTTGGGCGGCTCCTTCTCGATCTGCGGATCGATGCCGCGCGGAGGCTCAAGCACGCCTTCCCCTTCATTGAGTTGGCGGGTCAGCGGCTCCTTGGGGCGGTCCCCTCCGGTGCTGGGATCAGCGGGAGGCGCCGGATTTTCGCTTGGCGGCTCCATCACCTCCGGAGGCGCCGACGGCAACGGCTTCGGAGGCGTCTGCGCCAGCGCCGCCGCCGGCATCAAGAGCAACGTCATCAGTGCGCCGCGCGCGCTCCAACGTCGAGGATAGTGCATAGGATGCACCTCCTTTTCTGCGTCTATTCTCGTCTTCTCATGGAGAGAACGGCGAGAGCCCGTCTCCGTTCCTCACCTCGCCCATGCGCTGCAACAACCGGGAGGCTATCGCGTTTCAATATCTCCGCACGAGCAAGAGACTGGACAAGGAGAAATCGCATGACCGCCCACGAGCCATCGCAAAGCGCCAAGCAGGCCGCCGAGGAAGGGCGGCGCATCCAAGCCCGCGTCGACAAGACGGACGCGAAAAAAGGAACAACCTCCAAGAAGCAGAAAAAAAGCCCCGTTCAGGTCGGCCAGCGCGAATATCCGGAAACCCTCGACGACGTGCACCTTGAGAAGCCGGGCCTCGAGAAAGATCTGGAAACCGCCCCGATGTTCGAGGCGCCCGCGTACAAGGGATCCGAGAAGCTCAAGGATAAGGTGGCCCTCATCTCAGGAGGAGACTCCGGCATCGGGCGGGCCGTCGCGGTCCTGTTCGCTCGCGAAGGCGCGGACGTTGCGATCTCATATCTGGAAGAAGAGGAGGACGCACGCGAGACAAAGCGGGCGGTGGAAGCAGAAGGACGCCGTTGCATTCTCCTTCCCGGAGACGTGGCCGATCCCGCTTATTGCGAGCGCGCGGTGCAAGAAACCATCGATAAGCTTGGCGGGCTCGACATCCTGGTCAACAACGCCGCGTTCCAGGAACATGCAAACGATATTCTGGATATCACCAACGAGCACTTCGACCGCACTCTGAAGACGAATCTCTACGGCTATTTCTATCTCGCGCGCGCCGCGGTTCCACATATGAAATCAGGAAGCTCGATCATCATGACCGGCTCGGTCACCGGCTTCCAGGGCAGCAGCAGGCTTCTCGACTATTCGATGACGAAGGGCGGCATTCACGCCTTTGCGCGCTCGCTCGCGGCCAGCCTCCTGCCACGGGGAATACGAGTCAACGCAGTAGCTCCCGGCCCGGTTTGGACACCACTCAATCCTGCAGATCAGCCGGCCGACAAACTTCCCTCGTTCGGATCATCGACACCGATGAAGCGCGCAGCACAGCCAGAGGAAATTGCCCCCGCGTATGTCTTTCTGGCGGCACCCACCTGCTCGAGCTACATCACCGGCGAATTGCTCCCCATCATCGGCGGGTATCCCTAAGGCCGGAACCAACGGCACGACGCAGCGTTGGTTGGGTCGGGATCAACGCTTACGGCAGGAGGCACCGTGTACGAGCTCATTCTCACCGTATGTTCGGTGGTCATCGGGGCCTCATGCCACGAGGAGAATCCGATCCAGCTTCAGGAACATGTCGGGCTTACCGGCTGCCTGATCGCCTCGCAGGTCGAAGGAGCGAAGTGGAGCGAAGCGCATCCGAACTTCTACGTCTCGCGCTACACGTGCCAACCCGCCAGGACCTTTGCCAAGACCTGACGTTTGCCAAGACCTAAAAGCCAATTGCACAAAGCTTTCCGCATTTACCGATCAGGAACCAGCCGCGCGCGGCCTTGCGCGAATGACTTCGCGCACCTTGATCGAAAGCTCTTCGAGCGAGAAAGGCTTGGCGATGAAATGCACGCCAGGATCGAGCACCCCGTTGTGAACGACGGCGTTCCGCGTAAAGCCGGTCATAAAGAGCACCTTCAGGTCTGGCCTGAGTTCGCAAGCCGCGTCCGCGAGTTGCCGTCCGTTCATCTCCGGCATCACGATATCCGTAAGCAGCAAGTCGACGCTCTCATCTTTCGCGAGCACCTCGAGCGCCTCCTTCCCGCTTCGGGCCTCCAGCACGGTGTAGCCGAGCTCACGTAGGCTGGCCGCAGTGAGATCCAGCACCCGCACCTCGTCTTCGACCAGGAGCACCGTCCCAGTCCCAGGGGCCTCGTGCGGTATCTGCTCAGGCTCCAGACGATCGGCATCCGTTGCATAATGGCGGGGCAGATAGATCTTGGCCGTGGTTCCCTCGCCCAGCTCCGAATAGACCTTCACATGCCCGCCGCTCTGCTTGACGAACCCGTACACCTGTGAAAGGCCAAGGCCCGTTCCCTTGCTCGGATCCTTTGTGGTGTAGAAGGGATCGAACGCCTTCGCCAGAACCTCCTCCGTCATGCCGGTTCCCGTATCGCTAACGGCAAGCAGCACGTAATGGCCCGCCGGCACATCCGGATGCAGGCGCGAATAGCGATCATCGAGATGGCAGTTTGCGGTTTCGATGGTGAGCCGGCCCCCCTCAGGCATGGCGTCCCGTGCGTTGACGCACAGATTGAGGATGGAGTTCTCGAGCTGAACCGGATCGGCATGGGTCAGCCACAGCCCGCCCCCGAGGATCGTCTCGACGCTGATCGACTCCCCGATGGTACGCGAGATGAGCTCCGAGATGCTAGCAACGAACCGGTTGGCATCGATCGGCTTCGGCGCCAACGGCTGCTGGCGCGAAAACGCCAGAAGCCTCTTTACGAGCGTCGCGGCGCGGCTCGCCCCATCGAGGGCGTCGCGCAGCAGCTCCTCCGCTCCCTGCGCGCCATTCGCGAGGCGCTTTTGAGCAAGGCCGATCCCGCTCATGATCACAGCCAGCATGTTGTTGAAGTCGTGTGCGATGCCTCCCGTGAGCTGGCCGATGGCTTCGATCTTCTGCATTTGGCGGATCTGCTGCTCGGCGGCATCCCGTTCCGCCAGCGAAGTCTTGAGCAGCTGGTGCGCTTCGGAGAGCTCGGCCGTCGCCCGGCGCGCGTTCACGATCCAGGCAGCCAGCGCCGCGAGGATCACGACCAGGGCAAGACCGGCAGCGACGGCCATTGCCGAGATGGCCTGCAGAGCGGCCGCTTGCCTCGCAACCAGAACCATCGCCTCGCCCGCCCGCATTTCACGGAAGCGCGCATGAATATCTTCCATCAGTCGGCGGCCTTCGCCTTCCAGCACTTTCTCCCTGGCCGCCTCAAAGCTCTCCGTTTGCCGCAGCGAGATGGTCTCAGCCGCAATGGCAAGGCGCCGATCGATGATGCCGCGCACGGCCTCGACCTGTTCGAGCCTCTCCCGATTGTCCGAAACCAGCGCCTGCAATGTGTTTATTGCGTCCGGCAGCGCCTGCCGCGCGTCGAGATACGGCTTCAGGAAGCTTTTCTCGCCCGTCAGGACGAAGCTGCGCTGGCCAATTTCTGCGTCCTGTAACAGCGACCAGGTATCCGACATCGCAGTCTCGACCTGGAGCGCATGGCGGATCCAGCTCGCCTGATCGAGATATCGCAGTCCGATCCAGCCTGTAATGGCGATAAGGACGAGGAGAGCTACGCCGGAAACCTCTGGTACGCGGCTTCCGGCCGCCTTGGACAGCATGTTGAGCATCGATCGAAATTCCAGGTGGGCATCTTGCGGCGCGGATCATACACGAGCGCCATCTCCACGCCATGCGGAGCAGAAATACCGAAGCCTGGAAATGAGGTAGACTGAAGCTCACGGGGAACCGTTGGCACGCGCCGGGGGTTTTCCATGAGCCGGATGCGGTGGGGAGGAAGCCGAGTCTCTTCGGATTCCGTGACCAGTGAGAGGCTTTACATGGCGAGATGGGCTGCGGCGCTGAAGAGCGTGCTGCCTGGCCGGTCGGGTGGCAAAGGGACGCGGGCCCGCTCCGATAGCGACCGAAACGATACGCGCACGGCATCCGGCACATCCGATGAAGACGTGAGCCATAGCTACGCTCCCGTGGTGTGGCTCCTCGGAAAGGTGCAGAGCGGCAAAACCTCCATCATCCGCACCATCACCGCGAGCACGGACGCGGAGATCGGTGACGGCTTCCGGCCCTGCACCCGCACGGCACGGCTCTACGCTTTCCCATCCGAGATGCCGGTGCTGCGCTTCCTCGATACCCGCGGACTTGGCGAGACCGGCTACGACCCCGCCGAGGATCTCGCCTTCGCCGAGGGCTCGTCTCACCTGATCGTGGCCACGATGCGCGCCATGGATCCCGATCAGGACGCCGTGCTCGACGCCCTTCATCAGGTACGCCGCCGCCATCTCGAATGGCCGATCGTCGTCGCCCAGACGAGCCTCCACGAGGGATACCCGCCAGGGCACGGGCACACGCGGCCTTATCCGTTCGAGCCCCACGCTCCGCCGGACGCCATCGCTCGCATTCCGATCGATCTCATGCGCGCCCTGGCTCATCAGCGTAGCGTTCTCGACAAGCTGCCGGGACGCGGCGCGCTCCTCTTCGTCCCCGTGGACCTCACGAGACCCGACGATGGCCTGCCGCCGGCCGATTACGGGCTCGACGCACTGGCCGAAGCTCTTGCAACGGTCGCCCCCGCACGCATGCTGGCCGCGCTCGCGTCGCTGCCCGGGTTCACGTCCGATCCCCTGTCGCGCTCCGCCGATCCGATCGTCATGGGCCATGCCATGGCGGCGGCCGGCGGCGATCTCGTGCCGTTGCCTGTAGCCGGAGCGATCGCGGCTTCGACCATCCAGGCCCGCATGCTGAGCCGGCTCGGACGCCTCTACGGCGTTACATGGGACAAGCGTGCCTATGCGGAGCTCACGGCCGCGCTCGGCGCCGGAACCGTAGCGAAGGTCGCTGCCGGCGTCGGCATTCGCCAGCTTGCAAAGTTTCTGCCTGTCTACGGCCAGACCGCCGGCGCAGCCGCGTCTGCCGCCGCGAGCTTCGCTGTCACCTACGCGCTCGGCAAGGCCGCGGTCTATTATCTCCATGGCCGCCGCCTCGGCACCGCAGATCGCGGTGGCATCGCCCAGGTCTACGAGCAGGCGCTGCGGGACGCGTTCCGCATGGCGCGAGAGCGCACGGCGGGCGAAGAAAGGAAAACGACGCAGCCATGACTGAAGGTGCAAGCCCCCCGCCGCGGGCGCGACGCGCAGCCTCTCTCATCCTCCTCGCCTTCGGCCTGCTCGTTCCGACGCTCTCTCTCCTTCCGCTCGGAAGCCTGTGGCTGTGGCAGAACGGTTATCTCCTGCATTGGACCGGCTTCGCGCTCGCTGCCGTAGCCGCCGTATACGCCGTGCAGCGCCGTCTTCTTCCCGTGTCAGCTTTGGCCCCGGAAGCGGCGCCAGAGAAGCCGGAAAGCGTCGCGGCCAACGGCGACAACGCCTTGCGTCTCGGCTGGTCGCCGGCGGAAGAGCAGGCGTGGCAAGACGTGCAAGCCTTCGCCGAGAACACGGATCCCGAACGCATCACCAATGGCCAGAAGCTGCTCGAACTCGCGCAGGAGACAATCGAGGTCGTGGCCCGCAGGCTGCATGGCGGCCGGACCGATCCGCTATGGCAGTTCACCGCTCCCGAGGCGCTTGCCATCATCGAGCGGGTGAGCCGCCGGCTGCGCGTGTTCGTGATCGAGAACGTACCCTTCGGCGAGCGCCTGACGGTCGCGCAAGGGCTTGCCCTGTACCGCTGGCGCGGCGCCATCGACTGGGCCGAGCGCGCCTACGATGTCTGGCGCGTCGTCCGCCTCGCCAATCCGGCGACGGCCGCGGCCAGCGAGGCGCGAGAGCAGCTTTCGAAAGCCATGATGCAATGGGGCCGCGACGCCATCTCGCGCAAGCTCACCGACGCATACGTGCTCGAGGTCGGCCGCGCGGCCATCGATCTCTACGGCGGCCGGCTGCGCGTCTCCTCGGGAACGCTCTCCGGCCACGTCTCGGGAGAAACCGCTGCCGATCACGAGGCCCTCGGCAAAGCCCGCACCGAGCCGCTGCGTCTCCTCGTTGCCGGCCAGACCGGAGCCGGCAAGTCCGCGCTCGTCAATGCGCTCGCCAACGAAGCACGCGCGGCGACAGATACACTTCCAGCCACCGCCGCCTATACGCCCTATCGGCTCGAGCGGGAGGGCCTCCCGGCGACGCTCGTCATCGACAGCCCCGGCCTTTCCGCCGATCCCGATCAGCTCGCACAGCTCGTTGCGAAGGCGGCGGATAGCGACCTCATCCTCTGGGTGTCTGCCGTCCACCGCGCCGATCGCGCTCTCGACCGCAAAGCCCTCGATGCGCTGCGGCAGCATTTCGGCGCGCGCCTGGATCGCCGCCGTCCGCCCATCATCCTCGTCGCCACGCATATCGACCGTCTGCGGCCCTTCGGCGAATGGGCGCCCCCCTACGATCTCGCCTCCGACACGCGCCCGAAGGCGGAGACCATCCGCGCCGCCATCGCCGCCGCATCCGCGGACCTCGGTTTCGCGGCGGGCGAAGCCGTTCCCGTGAGCCTCGCAGAGACGAGCGAGCCCTATAACGTCGAGCACCTTTGGCAGCGCATTGCAGAGGCCCTGCCTGAAGCCAAGCGCGCCCAGCTCCTCCGCCTGCTGCACGACCTCAAGGGAGGCTGGAACTGGAAGCTGCTGCTGTCGCAAGCGGCCGGCGCGAGCCGCACCATCGCCCGTACACTGAAAACACGAGACGGGGAAACGCGGCCAGGGAAACGCGAGCGGGACAAGAAGCCCATGTAACTGGAGTAACGGCCCATGACGATAGCCGCGGAAGCAGCGTCTGAAGCACACCGGCGAACGCCGGAAGCGGAAGCGCCTGACGATGTAAAAACGGAATCCTCCTCCGCGGAGACCTGGCGGATCGTTGCCGATGTGTCCGTCACTGGGCTGTTTGCGCTTGCCGTTCTTGCCGCGCTCTACCTCATGAAGGAGGTAGCCGTCCCGATCATCCTGGCTTGGGTGGTGGCGAACATCCTGCTCCCCGTCGTGTTATGGATGGAGGAGCGCGGAGTGCCTCGCGTGCCGGCCGTCGCCGCGGTCACTCTGGCCATGATCGCGGTGCTGCTGACCGTGGTGGCGCTGCTCTCGCTTCCTCTCACCTATTGGCTGGGACGGGCAACCGAACTCGGCGTCATGGTCCGCGAGAAGCTGCAATCCATTTCCGGGCCTCTCGATGTCTTGAAGGAGCTTGGCGGCGTCATCGGCCAGGTCACCGGATCTCCCGGCACAGGGCTGCATGTCGAGGAAGGCACCAACATCGTGAGCGGCATCATCGCCGTCCTGACGCCGGCGGTGACGCAGGGCATTCTGTTTCTCGGCGCCCTGATTTTCTACATGATCTACCATAAGCAGATCAAAAGCCGCTCGGTGCTCGTTCTGCCGAGCCGCGAAGCGCGCCTCACGGCGATGCACATCTATGCCGACATCGAGCACAACACCACCGTCTATTTCGGGACGTTCACGATCGTCAATCTCGGTTTGGGCGTGCTCACGACCGTTCTCGCCTACGTCATAGGCCTACCCAATCCCATGCTCTGGGGTGTTCTGGCGGCGGTGCTGAACTACATTCCCTATATCGGGCCCGTGATCACCACGTCTGTCCTGTTTTTCGTCGGCCTCTTTACCTTCCCCACCGTTTCCGCGGCCCTTGTCGCGCCGCTCATCTACATCGCCATGACCACCGTCGAGGGCCAGTTCATCACGCCGGCTCTGATGGGCCGTCGCATGACCCTGAACCCGTTTGCCGTGTTTCTGGCCATCGGCTTCTGGACGTGGATGTGGGGTCCCATCGGCGCCTTCGTGGCGGTTCCGATCCTCATGTCGGCCATGGTCATTTTCCGCCATCTCTTTCCGGACGATACGCCCGAGCTGCCGGGATGAATGGCCGCTGTTCATGAAACCAAGAGGCGCGGACGGCGTTTAGCTCCCTGACGGCGGTCCCGCCGTTTCATCGACAGAATATAGGAGCTCCGTTCCATGGCACAGTCACCTTCGAGCACGAGTACGCGCGCCCCCGGCGGCCGGACGACGGGCGACGATCTTGCAGACAAGGCCGCCAGCCTCGCCGAGCGGACTGGCGAGCAGATCGACCGGACAGTGCAAAACGTCACCGAGCAGGGCCGGCAGGCAAGCGAGCACGTCCAGGCTGTCGCCGACAATCTAAAGACAGCCGTCGACAAATCGGTGAAGGATCAGCCGCTCACCACGCTCGCGGTGGCCGCTGGCATCGGCTTCATCATCGGCGCGCTCTGGAGGTCTTAAGCGGAAGAGCCTTGTGTAACTTGGCGGCTCGCGGCCTCCGGAGGGAGATTGTTCTATGTTCCAAGGTCTCTTGAAACGTGCCGAGCGCTCGATCGATCATGTCATCGCGAGGTTTCTCTCTCGCGCGCTCGTAGCCGTGCCGCTCATCGTCGCCGCCGGCTTTGCAACAGCGGCCATGGCCGTGAAGCTCGTCGAGCTGTACGGACCGTTTGCTGCGTACGTCTGCATGGCGGTGCTCTTTGCCGTGATCGGTCTCGTGACGATGGCCGTCGTCAGCTCCGGTTCGCATACCGACACTGAGCCGGAAACCAGCGAGGCGGTATCGGCGGCATCCGAGAGTGGCGAGGGAGACGATGAAGGCTCCGGTGGCGCCGCCGACTTCCTCACCCCGGAGATAAGATCGCTTCTCACCTCCATTGGCCCGGCCGCCCTGCCCCCCGTCGCGCGCGGTGTGGGCCGCAATCTTCCGCTGATCCTTTTCCTTGCCGTTGTCGCCTACATCATCTCGCGCTTTGCGAGCACCGCCGGGCACCCGGCTTCGCAAGCGGAGCAGGAGGAGAGCGAAGCCGGCGACGAGGGCGGCGGCCCAGCCGCTGCGGCACCCGAAGCGCCGCCCGCGGCCGCCGCCTGACCCGCGGCTTATCGCAGTTTCGATCCTTCCCACGCCATTCCGTCACGCCGCCCGGAGGCTATTTCTCCTTGCATGGAGTGGCCACGCCCACGCATTGGAACTTGCCGCTGATCTTGCGGCAGTCACTATCAGCGCCGGTGGCGTTGTCCCACATCGCCCATGAGGCATCGAACTTCTTTCTCACATCGATGCGCCATGCCCACTTGGCCTGTTCGAGCGCCTCCGCCTCGGTCTTCTCCCGTCGTCCGTAAGCCGAGACAGGCTCGCTTTGACAGGCGAACTTCTCGAGCTTCTCGCCTTTAAGCACTGTCGACAGCGTGTCCTTGCACGGGAGGGCCGATCGCTTACACACCCAGCGCGTGCCCTTCTCCGTGCCGATCTGCTTGCAATCCACGGAGCGCGCATCGGCATAGCGCCACGAATTGAATTCGGGGCCGAGCTTCTCCGCCACGACGCGCCGCCAAGCGAACAGTGAGCTTTGATAGGCTCCGAGATCGCGCGACATCGCCGGCTGGCCCTCGGCGACGATCGGCTCCGTCCGGCATTCTCGCGCCTGCCCGAGCGTGGACAACGACACAGCCGCCAGCAATGCGAGCGCCGTGCGTCCCATAGCCCGCACCATCATTTGAGAGATCATTGTTTGCTCCCGTTTTGAAATTTCATTTTCAATCATGGAAAAAAGAATTTTCAGATGGCCGGCGCCGGCATATCCCGCCGCCTGCGCGCGCAGCCTAAATCCAGATCATCCGTGAGGCGAGCGGTCCCCCCCGCAAGGAAATGTGGACGAACGCACGGGCATCGCCGGATCGCCAAAAGCGCACGCACAGCACGCCGTCATCGTGGATCTCGAAATTGGCATTCGATCCCGAAGCTTACGATAAATGTAAGCTGACGGACATCACGTGGTAAGCTTGCATGCCTAATGTTGGCTTTGGCAGCTCATGAGAGTGAGCGTCCCCTGCGGCGCCCACAGCCAGCTCCTGAACAATTGGTCCCCCTCGGATGCTGCCGTTCGATACCTGGTCCTTGCAGGGTATCTGGAGCCCGAATGCACTCAGCGTTCGGGCTCTTTTCATCTCCGACGACACCTCCTCGCTTGGACAGCCCACGAGAGGTGGTATAGAGCCGGGGGACGAGGAAGGACGTGGCCAGATGGGAGCCGACCATGCGCCTGCTTCTGGTGGAGGACGATAGGGAGACGGCGCGATACGTGGCCAAGGGCCTCGTCCAAGCGGGTCACACCATCGATGTGGTCTCCGACGGCAAGGATGGCCTCGCCCTCGCCATTCGTGAGAACTACGATATCGTCATTCTCGACCGCATGCTGCCGGGCCTCGATGGCCTGTCGCTCGCGCGCACGCTGAGAACGGCTGGCAGCCGCGTTTCAATCCTGTTTCTGACCTCGCTCGGCGGCGTCAATGATCGGGTGCAAGGCCTCGATGTCGGCGGCGACGACTACCTCGTAAAGCCATTCGCCTTCGCCGAGCTGCTCGCCCGCCTCAACGCCCTCGGCCGGCGGGCTCCGATGCGCACCGAAAGCGACATCCTCCGCGCCGGAGATCTCGAGCTCGACGTCACCAGCCGCAAAGTCATGCGCGGGCACGAGCGCATCGAGCTGCAGCCCAAGGAGTTCGTGCTCCTCGAGACATTGATGCGCAACAAGGGGCGCGTGGTGACGCGCACCATGCTGCTCGAGCGCGTATGGGGCTTTCATTTCGATCCGCGCACGAGCGTCGTTGAAACGCATATCTCCCGCCTGCGCGCCAAGATTGACCGCCCATTCGCAACTCCGCTGATCCATACGATCCGCGGCAGCGGCTATTCCATCAATGACAGTCCGTGACCTGTTCCGGCGCACGCAGGTTCGCTCTGCCGTCGCGTTCACCCTCATCATTACGCTATCCGTTTCCGCGCTCTTTACGGTCATGATCGCGTATCTGGCGGACGGCATCGAGGACAGCGTGCGCGCCCGCATCATCCACACGCGCGACGCGCTGCTCGCCATCGACCGCCGCTACGGTTTCGACGAGCTGGTCAGCGTCGTGACCGACGAAGCCGAATCCGTTCGCGACGCCGACAGCATCTTCGCCCTCGAGAATGCCAACGGCGAGATCGTCGCCGGCAACATCCGGACCGAGCACCCCTTTAAAGGCTGGCGCAAGCTCGCCCGTTCGCGTCTGCCCGAAGTGGCGGGCGATGGCACTGGCCACGATGACGGATTTTTCGCCATCTGGACGCCCGTTTCCAAGGGCATGCTCCTCATCGGCCGCTCGGATCGAGAGGTGCATCAGGCGCGCCTTATCCTCATGCGCAGTCTCGGCTGGGGCATCCTTGCGACGGCCATTCTCGGCGTCGGCTCCGGCATCTACCTGGCGCGCGGCGCGCAACGGCGCATCGATGACATTGCAGACACCCTTTCCGCTGTGACGGCGGGCGAGCTGCACCGGCGCGTGCCTGCCCGCCCAACGCGCCACGACCTGGACGAGGTGAGCGAGCGCATCAACGCCATGCTGACCCAGCTCGAGCGGCTGGTCCAGAACGCCAACCAATCCTCGACCGACATCGCCCACGATCTCAAGCGGCCCATGACCCGCCTGCGCCAGCAGCTGGAAGGCGCAAGCGAGGCCGCCGATCGCGATCCAGGGATCAAGCAGGTTTTCGATGACGCCATCGCCGAGGTGGACAGCATCGTTGCGACCTTCGAAGCGCTCCTCAACATCGGCCAGCTCGAGGCCGGCGACCGGCGCGCCCGCTTCGTCGACATCGGCTTGGAGAGCGTTCTTGACGATGCCATCGAAGCTTACGCGCCGGTGATCGAGGATGCCGGCTTCACGCTCGTTTGGAACGGTGCGCGCGGGGTCGTACCCCAGATCCGCGGCGACCATGAGCTGCTTTTGCAGCTCTTCGCTAATCTCATCGAGAACGTACTGCAGCATTGCCCTGTCGGCACTGCAATCGAGATCACGCTCTTCGCCTCATTGCGAGGGCCGGTCGTAACGGTGGCGGACGACGGGCCTGGAATCCCGCCAGCCGAATACGAGAACGTCTTCCGCCGGTTTTACCGTCTCGAACGCGAGCGATCGAACCCAGGGCATGGCCTTGGGCTCAGCCTCGTGCGTGCCATTGCCGATTTGCACGGCGCCACCGTGACGCTGGTAGGCAACGACCCCGGCCTCAAGATCGCGATCGGATTCCCGTCCCGCACCTGACGACGGGCAAAACGGGAGATGCCATCCGTCTGCATCATGGAGAGCGCCGGAAATCGCCTTCGCGGATGCGTAATTGCCACACCTCGAGGCAAGCAAGTCCAATCACGGGCGCGCGCGAACTTGCGTTCGTCTCCCAACGCGTGCAACTTGATCGAACTAAAATTCAGAGCCGTTCCTCGATTCCACGTCAACCGGAGCGGCTCTCCCGAAGCGCTGCGCCCTGAGCGAGCCCAGATGATTTGGCCGGCGCAGGCTGGAATATCAGGGGGGCTCTCGCATGACCATCGAGCGTTATTTTGCCGGGCGTTTCACTCTGGCGGCTCTGCTGCTGACGGCGTTTTGCAGCTTGGTCCCGCCAAAAGCCTCGGCACAGGATCTCTTCTCCTTCCTGTGGAGCGGCGGTTCGCGCTCCGTCGTTCCCTTCAGTTCGAAATACGCGCCCGGGCAGATCATCGTCTCGTTTGGCGATAGGCAGCTCTATTGGATTCACCGGAAGGGCGAGGCGATCAGCTATCCGATCGCCGTGCCGCGCGAGCAGAGCCGCTGGCAGGGCGTCACCAACGTATCGAACAAGCGGGTGAACCCATCCTGGTCGCCGACGCCGTCGATGCTGCGCGAAAATCCGCGCCTGCCCCGCTGGGTGCCGGGCGGCCATCCCATGAATCCGCTGGGCGTGCGCGCGCTCTATCTCGGCAGCTCCGCCTATCGCATCCACGGCACCGACGCGCCATGGACGATCGGCACGGCCGCCTCGAAGGGTTGCATCCGCATGTACAATGAGGATGTTCTGGACCTCTACCCTCGCGTGCCCATCGGCACCAAGGTCACCGTGACTTGGCAGCGCTTTAGCTGATCGCTTTGCGGGACTTAGGGCCGTTCTCCGCTTCGCCTAAAAACGGAATGCCGCTGGCGCACGGCATAGAGTTGTAGCGCACGGCCAATCTCAAGCTTCGCTCAAGGCAAATCGGAGAAGCCTAAGGGACCTCCGAAAAAGCGGGGCCCGGATTTCTGAGAAGAAGCACGAAGAAACAAAAGCTTAGAGCCGCTCTCGAATCCGCTTAAGCTGGCACGGCTCTAGACCATGATCGCTTCGGAGCCTATCCGTCCGAAACGTGATCATCGGTCTCATCAAAGAGCGGGAGCGTCTGGTGCGATGCAATCGGATCGGAAGGCGCTCCAGAGCTTGGTTTCCCGCGCATGAATATGCGCTGCCCGAGTGTAGCGAAGCGTGGCGTATCACGGTGGCGGCGATGTGAGCCCGCCTTCTCGCAAGGGAGCACGGCAATGATGCCTCCCACGATGGCACCTTGAGAGACCGATGACCCAGGCGCAGGCCGAGAGACGATTGACCCGGGGCGACGACTCTTCGGAAACGGAGCTGACTGGTCCGAAAAAGGTCGCCGCGCTCCTCCTGTCCATGGACAGGAAGGTGGCTTCGCGCATCCTCAAGCACTTCGATGAAGATGACATCAAGCTGATCGCCCAGACCGCAACGGATCTGGGCGCCGTCTCAAAAGAGACCCTTGACGCGCTCATCGAGGAATTTGGCCAACACCTGCGCACCGGCGGCGACCTGATCGCGACGGCACACGAGGTGGAAGCGCTGCTTGCGGGCGTCGTATCGCCTGAGCAGATCGCCGAGATCATGACGCAGGTGCGCTCGAAGTCCCTGCAGTCGATCTGGATCAAGCTTGGCGAGGTGCCGGAGCTGTCGACCGCGCAGTACCTAGCCAAGGAGCACCCGCAGGTCTCGGCACTCGTGCTCTCGCGCACACCGCCGAACTATGCCGCCGCCGCTCTCAAGATGCTGCCGGGCCCCGTACGTAACGAGATCATGCGGCGCATGCTGGCGCTCAAGATCGTTCTCGAGAAGCCCATCCAGATCCTCGAAGGCGCGGTCAAGGAGGAGCTTCTTTATAAGAGTTCGAAGAACACCGGCCCGACGATCCATGCGCGCTTGGCCGACATCATCAACAAGCTCGAGCGCAAGCAGATGGACGAGATCCTTACCGATCTCGAGCAGCACCGCCCGAAAGAGGCCGAGCTCGTACGCAGTCTCCTCTTCACCTTCGACGATCTCATGCGCCTGTCGCAGCCGGCGCTGATCACTCTGTTCGACGGTGTCCCGGCTGACCGTACGATCGCGGCCCTGTTCGGCGCCGAGCCGCGCATGATCGAGCTGATCCTCGAGGCCACGCCCGGGCGTGCGCGGCGCATGATCGAGCAGGAGCTGGCCACGGGCAAGAAGCCGTCTGCGCGGGAGATTCAGAAAGCCCGCCGCGCCATTGCCGATGCAGCCATGGAGATGATCGAGAAGGGCATCATCGAAGTTGGCAATCCCGACGACGAGGATGATGAGTGATGCGAGAGGACTACGCAGACATTCGCGACTCCGGCGCCCAGCCCGGAACCGACAAGCTCCTCGAGCCGCCCAAGCTCGAAGTGGAGCGCCTACACGTTCTGAAGGGCGTGCTCGAGCGTCTCGTGACGACGCTCGCCGAGCGCTTCCGCGATTATTGCAACGTCCCCTCGTCGTTCTTCGTCAACCAGGTGGAGAACGGCAACTCATGGGACGTTCTCGAGTCCTATGAGGACAGCATCGCCGGCATTTACTATTGCCGCCAATGGGACGCGAAGATCGTCATCGGGCTCGACCGCCGCTTCATCTTTTCTCTGATCGACGCCGCGTTCGGCGGCGACGGCAGCATGCCGCCGTTCGAATCCGACCGTCCCTTCACCTCGCTGGAGGCGCGTCTCGCCCGCAGCGTGTTCCACATCGTCGTTTCTGAACTCGAGGCTCTCCTCAATCCCATCACGCCGGTGGACCTGGATCTGGAGAAAGTCGAGACTAAGCTCGATTTCCAGATTCTCGGCCAGACCGACATCCCCGTCATTGCGGTCCAGATCCTGTTCCAGATTCTGGATAACGGCGGGCGGATGTTCATGATCATTCCGCAAGCGGCCCTGCATCCCATCCGCAAGCTGCTCGAGCGGACGCGCGCGCTCGACGGCACCACGGTCGACCCTGAGTGGCAGAAGAAGATGCAGGACGGTCTCGCGTCCTCGGATATGCTCCTCAAGGGCATTCTCGAAGGGCCCGAGATGACCCTCGATCAGATTGCGGCGCTCGAGCCGGGGCATATTTTGCGGCTCAACGTGGACACCAAGAGCCTGATCCCGCTCGAATGCCAGGACGAGCGCATCTTCTTGTGCCGCTTGGCCCAATCGAAAGGCCAGTTCGCTCTCGTAATCGAGCAGCCGGTCGATCGGGAGAAAGAACTGGTCGCCGACCTGATCTCGGGCTCGCAGACCCGTTAACCGAGTGTTTCCAAGGATGGGCCCCCCTGACGGAGCCGAGCGGCACGGCGGAGACTCCGGCGAGCGGTGAAACAGTCTTTAATAAGATTGAAACGTTGCGTGTCTTCTCGAGCCAGCCAAAATTGTATCGGCATCCGAGCGCACTTGCCCCTCCAAAGGCGACCGGCGCGGCGCCTCCAGGAGTAAGGCGGGGCGCGAACTTTCAGGCATCGTCCTTTTCGCAGAAATCGTAACAGATTTTTAGCTAGCGGTAGTGAGTATCGTCGAATTATCGACGAAACTTGAACCCGGACGGCAAAAAAATGGGAACGGTTGAGAGCGTAGCATCCGAAAGCGCGACCTCCTTGGAAGAGCGCGCCGCGAACCTCGTGAACCCTGCGTCGGGCATCGCCAACGATTACCTGAACCACTTCAACGAGGTTCTTCTCCTGATCGAGAACCTGCCGACGCTCCTCCCCGAGATGCTGGACGAGCTTTTGGAGTGGCGCCCCGTGACCTATCGCGAGTATTTCGCGAAGTCTCTTCTTCCCGGCAGCGAACGCGCGCTCGAGATCTACGACACCCTGGACGAAGGCTTCCGCCGCGATTTCGAAAGCATCATCGACGGCGTCAACGCCATGGCGACGGCCTCCATCGATGTCATCCGCGCCCACCGCGGCCCCGATGGCGAGGTCGATCCCTCGCGTGTCTCCGACTTTTGCGAGAACGCCTCGTGCGCCATCCGGAGCGCGCTCAACCGCGCGTCGGATCTGGTCAACAACGGAAGAGAACAGCCCTCCGAAACGCCGCAAGGCATGGCGGACCGGCTCATTCCCTGTGTGGCGTGAGCGAGCAACCGAAGATCTCTGGAGACCGAGGGGGGTCACGCCATGGATGAATTGCTAAGGGATTTTCTGACCGAGACGACGGAGCACATCGAGGGCGCGGAGACGCAGCTCGTGCATTTCGAGCGCAATCCGAGCGACGCTTCGTTGATCACGAGCATCTTCCGCCTCGTGCACACGATCAAAGGCACGTCGAGCTTCCTCGGCCTCGATCGTCTCGAGCGCGTCGGCCACGCCGCCGAATCGGTGATGGGCATGCTCCGCGACGGCGCGCCTCCCACACCCCATTCCGTCAGCATCATTCTTGCCGCCATCGACCGGATCAAGACGATCATCGAGGAAATCGGCCAGCACGGCTGTGAGCCGCCCGGCGACGACAGCGAGATCATCAACGCGCTCGAAGCCTACTATGCGGATGGCACCGCCGCGGCAGAAGCTAAGCCTGCCGAGCCCACGGATAACGAAACCGAGGCAAGCGCCCAGGAGAGCGCAACCGCGGGCGAGCCTGAGATAGCAGCGCCGGCCGCCACCGATCCCGCCGCTCTTCAGCCGGCCGCACCCGAGGCCATGGCGAGTCCTGAGCCCGCGCCGGCAAAGGCGCAGGAGCCGGCCGCCTCCTCACAGGGCAAGGTCCAGGCCAGTCCGACCACCAATCAGGAAACGATCCGCGTCTCCGTCGACACCATCGAGCGCATGATGCAGCTTGTCTCCGAGCTGGTGCTGTCGCGCAACCAGCTCCTGGAGCTCGCGCGCCACCGCGAAGACGACGCCATCAAGACCCCGCTCCAGCATCTCTCCACGCTGACGAGCGACCTGCAAGACGCCGTGATGCGGGCCCGCATGCAGCCCGTGGGCCGTCTCTATGCCAACCTGCCGCGCCTCGTGCGCGAGCTCTCGACGAGCCTCGGCAAGGGCATCGATCTCGTCACCGACGGCGCCGACACTGAGCTCGACCGCCAGCTCATCGAGGTGATTCGCGATCCGCTGACGCACCTCATCCGCAACTGCGCCGACCACGGCATCGAAAAGCCAGACGAGCGCCTGGCCAAGGGCAAGCCCGAGCGCGGCGAGATCCGCGTCTCCGCCGCCCATGAGGCAGGCCAGATCACCATCGACATCGCCGACGACGGCAAAGGCCTCGACATCGAGCGGATCAAGGCGAAGATCCTGGGCCAGGGGCTCGCCACCGAGCAGCAGCTCCGCACCATGAGCAACGAGGAGATCTACCGCTACATCTTCGAGCCTGGCTTCTCGACCGCGCAGGTCGTCTCCAACGTCTCGGGCCGCGGCGTCGGCATGGACGTCGTGCGCTCCAACATCGAAAGCATCGGCGGATCGATCTCGCTGTCCTCTGTGGAAGGCAAGGGCAGCCGCTTCTCGCTGCGCATTCCGCTGACGCTCGCCATCGCGCCGGCGCTGATCATCGAGGTCGCCGGCCAGCGCTTTGCTCTGCCGCAGACCTCCGTCGTGGAGGCGGTGAGCCTCGGCAAGAACTACGCGGACCTCATTCAGAATGTGCAGAACGCGCTCGTTCTCAAGCTGCGCGAGGAAGTGATCCCCGCGGTCGAGCTGCGCGATGTGGTGGGTCTTTCCGGCTCGACCGATCCTGAAGAAGGCGAAAAGCTCGCTGTGGTCATGCGGGTCGGAACGGATTCGTTCTGCATCATCGTGGACGGCGTCGCCGACATCCAGGAGATCGTCGTCAAGCCGCTCAGCGCCTCTCTCGCGCACCTCAAAGTTTTCAGCGGCCACACCATTCTCGGCGACGGTTCCGTCGTTCTCATTCTCGACCCAGCCGGCATTGCAGCCAACCTCGGCATCGAAAAATCGACCGACAAGAAGCGTGTCGAGGCCCGCGATCAGGGCGCGCTCGAGCGTCGCCGTCTCATCATGTTCAAGGCTGGCTCCGGCGCCCCCAAGGTCCTGCCGCTGTCGCTCGTCTCGCGTATCGAGATGGTCGAGACGGACCGTATCGAAAGCTCCGACGGCCGCCCCATGGTCCTTCTCCAGGGCCGCCTGATGCCGATCGTACCGATCTCTCACGAGATCGACATGTCGAAGCCGTCCTACCCCGTACTCGTGGTCTCGACTGAGCAACGCGCCATCGGGCTCATGGCCGACGAGATCGTCGACATCATCGAAGAGAAGCTCGAGATCCAGCTTGCCAGCGCCAACTCCGAGCTGGTCGGCTCCGCGGAGATCCGTGGCGAGGCCGTCGAGCTGATCGACGTCTCGCATTTCATGCGCTTGGCCGACTCGGCCGGCAGCGCCGCGGCGACCGCTCAACGCGTTCTGTTCGCATCCGACGATCTTATCGTCCGCGACATGCTTTGCCCCGCGCTTTCGGCCGCCGGCTATGCCCTTCACGCGGCTGCAATGCCCTTGAGCGCCGGCGAGCTGATCAACCACGCATCGGCTTATGACGCGGTGATAATCGATACCGACGCCGCCGCATCGACGCCCGGTTTCCTGCGCGCCTGGAAGGAGCATCCCGACGCGGCCCGCATCCCGGCCATCGGCGTCAGCAAGAACCCGACGCCGCGCGCAATGCGCCTCGCCGCCGACACAGGGCTGGTCTCCCTCGTCAGCAAGCATGATCGCCATGCGCTGCTCGATATCCTGGCCCATGCCCTTGACGCTGCAGCCGAGGCCAAGGCCGCGAACATGGAGCTTGCCGCATGAGCACGATGAGCGCTGCCGCCGCCGTCCCGTCGGTCTCCGACGTCCCGACCGCGGGAGAGGAAAGCTACTTCACCGTCGTCGCCGGTGGTGAGGCTTTCGGCCTCTCCGTCCTGCACACGCAGACCATCTTCCGCATCTCGAGCGTGACGCCGATCCCCCTCGGCCCGGCGGATATCGTCGGTCTCGTAAATCTGCGCGGCAAGATCGTGACCGCTGTGAGCTTACGGCGCCGCCTCGGCATCCCGGTCGATGAGCTGCATAATTCCCTGGCCATCGGCATCGAGCACAAGGGCGAGAACTTTGCGCTCATCGTCGACGAGGTCGGCGACGTGCTCACGCTCGATTCATCGATGAAGGTGCCGATCCCGGCCCACTTCGATCCGGTCCGGTCCCGGTTCATGGCCGGCCTCTACAAAGTCGGGAGCCTTCTCGTTCCCGCCCTCAGCATTGAGGCACTGTTCGATTTCTCGAGTTAGGGCAGCAGCCGCTTGGGGCGGGCTCCAGGCGGCTGTGCAATTTCTGTCCGGATCAAGCCTGTGTAAGCGTAAAGGTGAGTATCATGAAAACAGCGCTCGTCGTGGATGACTCCTCCTTCATCCGCAAGATCGCAAGGCAGATCCTCGAGAACATGGATTTCGAGGTTTCGGAAGCCAAGGATGGAGCCCAGGCGCTCGACGAATGCGAGGCATCCCTGCCCGATCTCGTCCTCCTGGATTGGAACATGCCGGTGATGAGCGGCCTCGAGTTCCTCGGCAAGCTGCGCAAGATGCCGGGTGGAGAGGCGCCGCAGGTCGTATTCTGCACCACCGAGAATACCCGCGACAAAATTCTGACCGCACTCGAGGCGGGTGCCACTGAATACATCATGAAGCCGTTCGACCAGGAGATCATCCGCTCGAAGCTCGAGCAGATCGGAATGGTCTAACGCGCGCTCCTGCGCGGCGAGGTTCGCGGGCGCGCCAGCTCCGCAATCGGCCCAACCATTAAAATAGCGATGTCCGTACCATGCCCCAAGCGTTCGACGCCCTTTGCGAATATCTGCGCCGCCACTCCGGTCTGGTGATGGACCAGAGCAAGAAGTATCTGGTTGAGAGCCGTGTCATGCCGATCATCCGCCGCGAGCGGCTGTCCGGTCTCGACGAACTCGTGGCGCTGCTGAACAAGCCGCAGTCGGCCAAGATCGCCAAGGACGTCATCGAAGCGATGACGATCAACGAAACCTATTTCTTCCGGGACAAGGCCCCCTTCGATCAGTTCCGCAACGTGACGTTGCCGGCCCTCATGGCCGCGCGCCAGGGCGAGAAGCGCTTGCGCATCTGGTCCGCCGCCGCTTCGACCGGCCAGGAAGCCTATTCGCTCGCGATGATCCTCGACGAATTCTCGCCGCGTCTTGCCGGCTGGAAGATCGAGATCGTCGCCACCGATCTCTCCGATCAGGTGCTCGAGAAGGCGAGAAAGGGCATCTACTCGCAGTTCGAGGTGCAGCGCGGCCTTCCGGCCCCCATGCTGCTGCGCCACTTCAACCAGATCGGCGAGAGCTGGCAGATTTCGGACCACATCCGTTCGAAGGTCACCTTCCGCCAGTTGAACCTGCTCTCCGATTTCACGTCCCTCGGCCGCTTCGACATCATCTTCTGCCGCAACGTGCTCATCTATTTCGATGCGGCCCGCAAGGCCGACATCCTGGCCCGCATGACACGCGTTCTCGCGCCCGATGGCTTCGTGACGCTCGGCGCATCCGAAAGCCTCATCGGCCTCAAGACGGATCTGGTTTCGCATCCGGAGCAAAGGGGTCTGTTCATGCGTGGAAGCGCTGCCGATGTCCAGACACCGCGTTTCGCACCGCCGCGCTTCGAGCAGCAAGCCTCACCCGCGCTCCCGGCGGGCTTCGGCGCCGCCGCTTTGGCGGCCTCAAGCCGGGCCCGCACCTTCGGCTAGAGTGCTTTCGGAAAAGTGGGAGCCGGTTTTCCGAAAAGAAGCACGACCGAACAAAAGCTTAGAGCCGTTCCTCGATTCCACGTAAAGCGGAACGGCTCTAGAGCAGATTCCATTCGGGCGGATCGCCCGAATGGGTGAAGATGCTCGCTCAAATAACGAGGGTGCTTCCGGAAAAGTGGGAACCGGTCACGGCGAAGCCATGCAAGTTAAAGTGTCCGGTAAGAAGCACGAAGAAACAAAAGCTTAGAGCCGCTGCCCGGCTTTCATTTAAACGGGGAGCGGATCTCGTCAGCGGCAGGCAGCTTCACATCAAGCCTGATGGTGCAGCCTATACGCGCCGCGTCTCGCCATTTTGCCGATCGCCATCGGCACGCGCGAGCGCGCTTCCCCGTCCGAGCTGCGCCAGCCGGGCGATGTCGGCGGCACGCTCAGGAAGAACGCCTTCAATGCCGACCAAGGCGGCAAGCGCCTGTCGCGCTGTCCCGTCCAGCGTGCCCCGAACTGGCGGCCGCGCGATGTCCTCTTCTCTCCCCGCCGGCATTTCCGAAGCATGGTTCTCGCGAGAGCGTCCGCGGATGATCTCGGCCACCTGCCGCGCGCTGCGGTCACCATCCGCCACCGCCGGTGCGGATGCACCTGCGGCTGAACGCAGCCCATCGCTCCCGGCAGACGGCATGTGATCCGGTGCTTGCGCATCCGGGTTACCGATCCACAGAGCTTCTTGCGCCCGCCGGCTGACGAGACCGGGCAGCACCTCGCCGCCGGCCTTGTTGTACTTGACGAAAATTTCGCGCACGGCTTCGAGATCGCCGCGCCGCACCGCGTCGCCGAGCCCGCTCCCAATCCACGCCGTTCCCGCGTTGTAGGTAAGAGAGGTGAGGGCGGCCTTGGTGCCCTCGTCCATATGCCCGGCCGTTTTTTCGACGATCGTGCGGGCCGCTGAAACCTCGGACTGAAATCGCCGCTCCGCCTCGGCCCGGTCGATCACCTCGCCAGCGAATCGCGCCCGCGTCCCGAAGCCGTTCGAGAACTGAGCATAATCCCAGCTCGCCTGCGGGGTGTATCCCTCGAAGTTGCGAATGGCATCCAGATAAAAGCTGTGCATGGCAGGGACCGATAGCCTCCAGTCTGGCTTGTTAACGCCCGGCCCTTGCGCAAAGCTTGCCGCCATCCGGCCGCGTTTCTTGGCACGACAGTTGCGTAGATGGATCTGTCTTCAGTTTGGTGCAGCCATGCAGCTTTCGGTAACGCTTCGCGCAAGAATTTCCGCTCTCGGAGAGCTCTCCCGCCCGTTGGGTGAGACGAGGGCGGCAACGCTCGCGCGCGGCCTCGCCAACGCCGTTGCCAAGGATGTGGCTCTGGGCCGTGATCCCGAGCGCACCATCGATAGCTGGATCCGCCAGATCGCCATCGAGATCGTCGAGAAATCGCCTCCTGATCAAGCGACCGCCTCGGCCGCCCCCCGTATGCGCCGCGTGGCAGACGTCCTGCCCGAGATCTACTAGAGCGCTCCCCGAATTGGGAACCAGCACGGTCAAACAAAGAACCTAGAGCCGCTCCCCCCTTCCACTTAAACGCGCCATCAAGCGTTAACGTGCTCTTAACGGGGCGTCTCATTCCGGCACATGTGCTTCCCTACCGTCCCCGTCCGGCACGGAAAAGATCCATAAAATTTGAGCCAACTTTTAGGTCGCGATCTAATCCGCCTGCAATGCGCCCGGAGTTACAACGGACGACGGCTGCTGCACGAGGCAGCCGGAATTAAGAAGTGGTCGGGGTCGGTCGAACATGACAGAGACATCGAAAGCGGCATTGCTGCGCCAGCGCCGTGACAACATCCGTGAATGGCTTGAAGAGGAAGCACCGTACACCGAGGTAGATCAGCGTCATCTTGATGCCCATACGCCGGAGCGAGCCTATTGGCATCACGGCTATCAGGCCGCGCTGACCGACATCATGGCGATGCTCGCCCTTGAAGACGAAAAAAACGGCACCTCGGGCATTCCCAATTAGTGCCCGCCGGCCGGTCGGGATGGATCCGGTTCCCCGGCGGCTGGAAAGCATGAAACAGCTCGCATTCCGCGTGGAACGCCTCTTCGCCGGTCGGCGTGACTCTGAACTTGAACAGGTTGCCGGACCCGATGAGCTGGAGAAGCTTATCCCGGATATCCTCGTCGGCCCGCCCCACGTAGCCGACGTAGAAGCGCCCGTCCGGTCCCTTGTGTCCGAGCACGAAGGCACCTGGAGCCGGCTTCTGGATCGCGCCCGTGATCTCGTCGTAAGCAAGCCGGAAGGGCCCGAGAAGTCCTGTGCTAGTCATCACTCTCGCCGTTCGTCTAACAGTCGATAGATAAATCACGCTCATACCGGACCCGCACGTTCGTCGAGGCCCCCCAGATCTTAAACATAGATGCCACCGCCCTGCGTGCGAAGACCTGGGCTGTCGGCTTCCTTACCGTCCGACACGCGGGAATGAGCCGCATTTCCGGATCCTGACCCGCCGGAACGCTCCTGCCCGCTCGATGAGCCGCCAAGGCCATGGCCTTGGCCCGGTTGCCCTGGCTGCTCGCGATGGACGCCCGAGGAATTGGCCGGCTCTCCGTGGTTCGCAAAGGTCGCGGCCGTCCTCGACGTGTCGCTGAGCGGCGCGGCCGTGACCGCTTCGACCGAATACCCGGCCGATGCCAGGGCACCAGCCAGCGCCTCGCGTTCCCGCTCGATGGCCGCCAGCGTTTCGGGCCGCTGGGCCTCGATGTGGATCGTGATCGCATTATCCTTGAGTGCGAGCCGCACCGTGACGCTGCCGAGGTTCGCCGGCTTGAGCTCGAGGTTGAGCACCTTCACCACGTCGTCCGACGATGCGCCATCCGGACCGGTAGCCCCGAGGACGTCGCGTACGCGGGCCGCGATCTGATCCTGCACCGGATCGTAGCCGAACTCCGCACCGGCATCGCCAACCGCCGCGTCCGCTCGTTGTGCCATGGCGCCCGTCGCCGCAAAGACGCCGCCCCCTTGGTGCGGCGTGCCGGAACCGGACGCCCCCTGACCATCCGGATTCCGTCCGCCCTGCCCAGCACCACCCTGTTCCGCCATGTCAGACGCACCCCAGCGCTCCGCAATGGCTTCGGCGCGTGCCCCCACGGCATGCCCTTCGCCTGGCGTCCGCCCTGGCCGCGCCGCGTCTTCGATGCCTTGCGAGGGGAGAGCCCCACGCTGGGCCGCTGCCACGTCCTCTGCAGCAACATTCGCCAAGGCATCCGGAGCGCGCAGGCCGAGAGCGAGGTGCGTCTCCTGCCTCGAAACCTTGGCTTTGAGGGTGATCGCATCCGGCTCGGCGGACCCTCCCCGGTTTGAAAGACCGGCATCGAGAAGCTCGCGCATCTTCTCCCCGTCGAGCTCCAGATCGACCTCGTTGGTCTGGCCAGGGAGCCAAGGCCCATCTTCCTGCGCCGCACGGCCCGGAGCGCCATGTGCCGCTGCCCGGTCACCCGCCGCGCTAGGCTCCGCCGTACCGCTCTCGCTAGCGTCCGCTCCGCCAAGCCTCGCCAGCACGAACGAAAGCTCAGCCGCGCCAGCCGCCGCCTCTTTCTGCGATGCGGCGTCATTCGAACATGCACCGCTTTCCTCTCTCGCGTCGGCCCTTGTCCCGCCGTCGGACCCCTTGCGCCCGCGTGCACCTTCCGGCGTCGACCGTTGCAAGCCAGCGTCGTCACGCGAGCGCGATGCCATATCGAGCGTATCGCGAAACGACGCGTCACCGCGCTCGGCCGAAGCGCCTCCCGACGGCGAGCGCGTGGGATTGGCCGGCGGCGGCATGCCCGATGATAACGCCTGTGCTGCGCTCACTGCATCCCCTCCATGAGAAGCGAATCGACCTTGTCCAGCAATGCTTGCGCCCTCGCCACGGACGGCGGATCGGCCTCCTCGAGCGCTGCCGGCTCCGCGGGCCAGCGTCCCACGGCCCCCGCCACCGAGAGCGCGGCATCCCTTATCTCCATGTCGGATGCATTGACTTTCTCGGGATCGATGTCCCGGAGCAGCTCGACGCCCTGCTCGAAATCGCTCGTTGCCGCCAGCGCCGCTCCTTCGAACAGCTTCGCACGGTGCAGCGACCGGCTATCCGCGTGCGCAAGCTCGCGCGCTTTACCGGCGGCGAAACGCGCGATGTCGATGTTGCCGCCTTTCGTCGCCTCCTCAGCGATGGCGAGATAGAGGCCGATGCGTTCTGACACCGGCACCTTCATGAGTTCGGTTTCCGTACGCGAAATCCACTCGGAGCCACGCCTGAAGTTCTGCCGTGCGACACCCGCGAAAAACTGCCGCCGGAAGCTGCGCGCAAAAAGCGAGCGCGGAAAGCGGCGGGAATATTGCTCGGCGAGATGATCGAAGCGATCGAGATCGCCCTCACGCGCAAGAAGCAGGATCTGTTGGCGCAGTGCCGCTTCCTCGACAAGCGTCCCTGGCGACAAAAGACGCGCCTCGTCGAAGAACTGAATGGCTCTTTTCGGTTCCTTCTTCGTGATCAGCGTGCCTTGAATGAGCGCCACGATGCCACCGAGCAGCGGATCGAGCTTTCGCGCCTCCAGCCGCTGCAGAAGGCCGAGCGCATCGAGCGCGCGCCCCTCGCCATAGGCCAGCGCGCCACGCAGCGCCCGCCGCTCGACATAGGGAGTTCGCGGCCGCGTCATCACCGCCCGGAGAACGGCAGGATCGCCTCCCGAAAGGACGAAAAAGATCGCCGCCCGCACGTTGCGCACATCGTCCCACACGGCGATAGGCAAGGCCGTCATCGTTTCGCCAAGCGCGCGCATGAGATCGCGCTGGCGCCCGTGGGCATCCGCGCTCCCCGCCGCCACCTCGTCCTGCACCGCACGTAGCGAGCGGATCAGCACATAGGGTTGCTGATCTTGCTCGACCGCCGGCATCTCCGGCCAGATCGGAGGGGGTGAGTTCTCCCCTTCGCCCTTGTCCTGCGCCTGAGGCGGGGCTGCGTCAGCCGCCGCGGGCTCCGCCTCTGCCGCCGCCAGGTTGATGAGCCCGACGCCGCCGGCGATCAGCGGCTCTGCCACGCATGCCGTCGCCGCCACGACGCTCACACCGGCGAGCAAACTGAGCATCCCGAGCGCGCGAGCCATCTTCATGGCGCTGGCCTCAGCATGATTTCGATACGGCGGTTCTCGGCAGCGTTCGGATCGGCGGTATTCCTGAGATCGCGGTCGGCGCGCCCTTCGATGCTTTCGAAACGCTGCTCGGCGATGCCTCCCCGCGCGAGCATGTAATAGGCCATTTGCGCGCGATCCATCGAGAGGCGCCAGTTGTTGTTCCGCTCCGTTCTGAACGGCCGCGCGTCCGTATGTCCACGCACGACGATCTGGCCCTGCTGGCCGGCCAGCACCTTCGCCACCTTCTCCATCACGACGACCGTTTCGGGGCGCGGTTCAGCCGACGCGCTTGCAAACATGCCGAAGCGGAAGTCGTCCGTGAGGACGATCAGAACGCCCTCGTTCACCAGGCGCACGTCGATCGCCGGCTTCTGGTCCAGGCTGAGACCTCCGAGTGCCTTGCTCAGTTCCGTACTGATCGCCTGCACTTGCTCGCGGGCCTTCTCCGACTGCGCCTCATCGCCCTCGGCAGCATTGGACGAGTCCGCCTTGCCAGAGGCGGCGATTTCAGGCGGAGCTTCGAGCGGTTTTTCGAGATCGAGCGTCGCCTCCCGCCCGCCGAGCGTCATCTGCTCATGCTCGCTCGGCGACTCCGAGAGAGGCGCCCTCTGTTCGGCGAAAGGCTCGAACGGATTGCTGAAGCGATCGCTACCGCCAGCGAGGCGGTCCTGGCTCTCCGTCGCCGCTTCCGACTGTACGGACGCCTCGCTCGCAAGGCGCGCCAGAACGCCGTAGGGATCGTTGAAGAGCTCTTCCTCCGCTATGCGTTCCGCACCTTCTTCGAGATCTCCATCACCTCCGGGATCCGCGGACGCGTTCCGGCTCATCCGGTGCGGCTGAGCGCCCTGCGCTGTTGGGCTTTCCGGACCCGCCGCCGACGGCGCCGCTCTCGGCAGCTCTTCCTCTTCCACGCCCTTGCTGGTCGGCCGCTTCGCATTGAGCTTCAGCGGATTGAAGTAGGTGGCGATCTGCTGGATCTTCTCCTTGTCCGAAACGTTGACCAGCCACATCACCAGAAAAAACGCCATCATCGCCGTCATCAGATCGGCGAAGGCGATCTTCCAGGCACCGCCGTGGTGATCGTCGTCTCCCATGCCGCGACGCCGTCGGACGATGACAACCTCATGGGGAGCCGGCGCGTCGTCGTCGCTGCTCATTGGCCCTCTCCCGTCAGCGTGCCAATCCAGGCCGCGATCCGCGTCTCGAGAATCGTCTCATCGATGCTGACCGAGACATCCATGCCGTCGGACGGAACGAAGGACATCCCGGGATGGCTCCCAGCAAGCCGCGCCTCCATGGTCGCCAGCAGGTCGGGCGGCCCCGAGACGACGACCTTCGCATACTCCCCCTTGGACAGCATGCCATGCAGCACGGCTGCGAGTTCATCCATGGCCCGGCTGCGAATGCTTTCAGACAGCACCGGTTTCAGAAGCTCACCCAGTGTGTGCGCCAGGCGCCGCTCCATGTCGTCGAACGCACTGGCGCATGTCTCGCCGAGGGCCGCGCCTTGCTCCACGGCCCATCGCTCGCGCTCCGCTGCAAGCTTGTCTTCGAAGCCTGCCGCCTGGGCCGCAGCGGCCGCCGCGAACTCGGCTTCTGCCGCTGCCCGCCCCTCGGCCATACCGCGCGCGTGCGCTTCGCTGATGCGCAGCTCGACGTCGGCAGCATCCTCCACACCCGGCGGCGCAAAAAGACGCTCGCTGCGGCGCGACCCGTCACCGGAGAGTTCCTTCAGATAGCGGGCGACGGGAAGAGCGCTCATGCCGCCCGCTCCCTCATCCACTGCTTGAGGATGTTCGCTGCCTGCTCCTCATCGAGGGTCACCATCTGCTCAAGGCGTCGTTGCGAAAGACGCATCACGTCGTTGGTGATGTCCTCGATCAGGTTCGTCTCGCGCTTGATGCCGAGGAGTTCTGCGGTCGCCGAGGATTCGAGCGCCGCGTCGTCCCCTTCCTCGCTCGATGTCAGGAGCGGCCCCTCGTCCGTCGCATCGGGATCGGCCGCATCGAGCGCGCCGCCCGCAACCTGGGGCTCACGCTGGTCGAGCAGGAGCCGTATGACCGGCCGCAGTCCGTAGGTGACGACGATGAACACGAGGCCCAGCACGGTGAGGGCCTTGATGAGCCCGGTGGCCAGCCCAAGAAGCGGCCCCATCAGGTTCGCGCTATCGAAGCCGTCGCTGCCGCGCATCGGCTCTGCGAACTCCACCGCCTCGACGCTGATCTGGTCCCCGCGCTTGATGTCGAACCCGGCGGCCGTGCTGGCCAGGCGCTCGATCTCCTTGACCTTCGCCTGGATCGCCTCCGGTGCCGCCGTTTCTCCGAGGGTCTCGAGCAAGCGCTTGCGGTTGATGACGACGGCGATCGTCAAGCCCTCGATGCGGTACCCCTCGCTCGTCGTCGACACCGTTTTGGTGTTGAGCTCGTAGTTCGAAAGATCCTCGCGCTTCTCGCTGGTGCGCCTGGATTGGTCGCCACCCGCGCCTTCCGCACCCTGGTCCGGCACGTTCTGCTCGACGCCGACCGGCGCACGGCTGGCTGTATTTTCCTGCCGTCCGGTTTCCTTGATGACGCGCAGCGAGCGTTCGACGCGTGAGTCCGGATCGAACGTCGTCTCGCTGATCTGACGCTTGTCGATGTTGAGGATCGCGGCGACGTTGACCTCGAAGTTCTCGAGCCCGAGATAGGGCGTAAGCGTCTTCCGGACGTTCTCGCTGAGATCTTTGCTCACCGTCCGCTCGAGATCGAGCTTCCGGCTCGAAGCCGTTGAGCTCGCATCCCCCGCCGACGCGAGAACGGTGCCGTCAGCGTTGAGCACGCTGATGTCGTCGATCGTGAGGCCGGGCACCGCTGCGGAGACGAGATGCCGAATCGCCTGCGCCATAGAGGCGTCGGCTGCCATCTCGGTGCGGACGAACACCGATGCGGAAGCCGGCTGGCGCCCGCGCCGGAACGAGCCCGTCTCCGGCAGCACGATATGAACGCGCGCCGCCTTGATGCCCTTCATTGCCTGGATCGTGCGCGCCAGCTCTCCTTCGATGGCCCGCACGCGCGTCACTTCCTGCATGAACGACGTGAGGCCGATCGGCCCGAGCTTGTCGAAGAGTTCGTAGCCCGCGCTCGAGCTCGACGGCAGGCCCTTCTCCGCCAGCAGCATGCGAGCCTGCGCGGTTTCCTCGCGCCGCACCATGATGCGGCTGCCTTCCGCATTGATATCGAAGGCGATGCCCGCATCCCTGAGCACGGCGCCTATGCGGCTGACGTCCTGCCCGTTAAGGCCGGCATAAAGCGTATCGTAGTCCGAGCGGCTGAGATAATAGCTGCCGAAGCCGACAGAGGCGAACACGGCAAGCCCGACGAGCCCAAGCGCGGCCAGCCGCCTCGAGCCGAGCGCGAGCAGGTTGCTCCAGAGTTTCTCCAGTTGTTCGAGCCCGAGCATTCCCGCCCCAATTCCTCGCACGCTTCACCTGGAATGATGCCCGGGCGATTCTGGGTGACCAAGCTTGTGCGGAAATTGCCGCCACGTTTAAAAGAGCCAATCGCCGCGACAATTGAGTGAGAGCCGGGCGCTTACGGCTTCAAGAACGAGAGCCGCTCACGCTCACGTGCGACTGCTTAGATTAGATGGCGCTCGATCTAGCCCTGGAAGAGCCTCAGGATCTGCTGCGCCGACTGGTTGGCGATGCCAAGCGCCTGCACGCCCAGCTGCTGGCGGACCTGAAGGGCCTGCAAGCGGGTCGATTCCTCGTTCATGTCTGCATCGACCAGCTGTCCGATGCCGATATCGATGGAATCCATGAGCTTGTTGACGAAGTCCTTTTGCAGGCTGATTCGCGACTTTGCCGCACCGAGCAGGGTCGCCGCGTCGGTCATTCGATCGAGTGCGGCATCGACGGCATCGACCATGGCTTCGAGTGCGAGCAGATCGGTCGGATCGTCCGTAATTTCGCTGATGTCGATGCCGGTGCCGACTCCGGCGACCGAATATGATTTCGTGCCACTTGCGAGCACATAGTCCGTAACTGTATCGAGAATGCCGGTAGCGCTGGCCGGATTGGTTCCACCGATATCGAACAGCATGGTTCCCGTAGCGCCGATATCGACCTCGATGGTCCCAATCGTGATGTTGCCCGTGCTGTCGCGGGAGAACGAGGCGACGATCGTTTTCAGGGTCGGGCCGGTCGAATCGACCTGGAGCCAATTCTCGCCCGAGAAGACCGCAGACCCGGCCGTATTCCTGAGCTCCGCCTGAAGCTCTGCAAGCTCGCTCTGGATCTTCCCGCGGTCGAGACCCGGGGCGCGCGCTGCAACCAGCTTAGCCTTGATCTTTGTGACGGTCTCGATGGCGCTGTTCATGGCGGTGACGGCCACCTCGATGGTGGCGGCGCCGAGCCCGAGCGCGTCCTCAACCGTCGAGACGGCCGCGCGGTCGCTGCGCATCGTCGTCGCGATGGACCAGTAGGCGGCATTGTCGGAGGCGTCCCTCACCTTGAGGCCGGTCGAGACACGGTTCTGGGTGACCAGCATCTCCTTGTTGGTCTGGGCCAGGGTCTGCAGCGCGGTCATGGCCGCAATGTTGGTATTCAAGCTGCTCATGACAGCGCCCCTCCACCGATTCGCAGGCCATTGTTCCTGCCGAACCTTGTGTGGGGATTACGGAGGGATGGCGCCTGCGACAGCAGCCCGCGCGCTCAAAAAAGAGAAAAGCCCGCAAACCCTTCCGGATTTACGGGCCTTCTCGAAAAGGCAGCTGAGAAGGAGACTTACTGGAACAGTCTCAGGATCTGCTGCGCTGACTGGTTGGCGATGCCGAGCGCTTGGACGCCGAGTTGCTGGCGCACTTGCAGTGCTTGTAGTCGCGTCGATTCCTCGTTCATATCCGCATCGACGAGTTGCCCGACACCCGTATCGATGGCGTCGATCAGGCTCTTTGCGAAATCCCTCTGAATATCGATGCGGGTCTTCACGGCACCGAGGCTGGTGGCTGCATCGGTCATCTTATCGATGGCCGTGTCCACCGTCTCCATCATGTGAACGATGGCCGCAAGATCATCCGTATCGTCCGTGAACGCCGAGATGTCCAAGGTCAGAACTGTGTAGGCACTCGAGGCGCTTGAGCTGCTCGTTACCGATGTATTGAGAATACCGCTGACGCTGCCCGACGATCCGGCAGTATCGATCAGGCGCAAGTCATCGAGATCGACGGTGATGGTGCCGATCTCGATCGATCCATCAGCCGCGCGCGAGAAGGACGACACCAGCGTGCGGGTTGTCGTGTTCGCGCCGCTGTCACCCGTAAGCCAGTTCTGTCCGTTGAACGTGGCGCCGTTCACGATGCTCTTGAGCGAATCCTGCAGTTCCTTGATCTCGCTTTGGATCTTTGTGCGATCCACGCCCGGCGTGCGGGCCGCGAGAAGCTTGTCCTTGAGCTTGCCGGCCACCTCGATGGCGCTCTCGATGCCCTTCGCCGCGATCTCCGCGGTTGCCGAGCCAAGGCCGAGAGCGTCGAGGACCGTCGAAAGAGAAGAGCGGTCTCCGCGCATGGTCGTTGCGATGGACCAGTAGGCGGCGTTGTCGGAAGCGTCTGCAACCCTATAGCCCGTCGAGACGCGATTCTGGGTGACCAGCATCTCCTTGTTGGTCTGGTTGAGGCTCTGCAACGCGGTCATGGCCGCGATGTTGGTATTGATACTGCTGGCCATCGTTCTGGATTCCCTATCCGACTGGTCTGTCCCGCTCCGAGTCGGGCTTCAGCAGAGAAAGTAGGATGTGTTGCTTACCGAACCGTTAAAGTGTGTTCCAAAATCACCAAGTTGGGCGGCAGAAGGCTCATGCACCGTCCCCTTCGCAAGCTTGGGGAAAGCCTCAGGCAAGCTTCGAAAATAACTGAAGAAAAGCAAAAAGGCCGCACCCTGATGGATGCGGCCTCTCGGAAACGTCGGGAGTGTTCGACGATTTTTATCGGAAGAGCGACAGGATCGACTGGGCGCCCTGGTTGGCGATACTGAGCGCCTGGATGCTGAGCTGCTGCTTGACCTGCAGCGCCTGCAATCGCGTCGATTCCTCGTTCATGTCGGCATCGACGAGTTGCCCGATGCCCTTGTCGATAGCTGCCTTCATGCTATCGGCGAAATTCTTCTGAATATCGATGCGGGTCTTCACGGCGCCGAGGCTGCTCGCCGCATCGGTCATCTTGCCGATCGCCGTATCCACGTGCTTGACCATGGCTTCGATCAGCGCCAGGTCGTCGGCGCTATCCGTCAGCTCCCCGATATCAAGCGTCAGGACGGTGCCCGCGCTCGAGCCGCCCGAACCGACCGATACCGTTTCGTCGAGGATGCCGCTGACGCTGCCGCCCGAGCCCGCACTCGCGGTGTCCATGAGCCGCGTGGCATCGAGATCTACGGTGATCGTGCCGATCGAGATCGAGCCGTCGCTGCTGCGCGTGAAAGAAGAAACGATCGAACGCTCGGTGTCGGTCGAGCTATCGCCCGTGAGCCAGTTCTGACCATTGAAGCTCGCGCCGTTGATGACGCTCTTGAGGGAATCCTGGAGCTCCGAAATCTCGCTCTGGATCTTGCTCCGGTCGACGCCGGGCGTGCGGGCCGCAAGCAGCTTGTCCTTGATCTTGCCGGCGATGTCGATCGCGCTTTCCATGCCCTTGGCAGCGATCTCTGCCGTGGCCGAGCCGAGGCCGAGTGCATCGGAGACTGTCGAAATGGACGAGTGATCACCGCGCATCGTCGTTGCGATGGACCAATAGGCCGCATTATCGGAGGCGTCGGCGACGCGAAGACCGCTGGAAATGCGGTTCTGGGTCCGGAGCATATCCGCGTTGGTCGACCGCAGGGCTTGCAGCGCGGTCATGGACGCGATGTTCGTGTTGATGCTACTCATGTGTACTACCTTACGCTACACCATAACGGCCGACTTCGTGGCCGCGCTACACCGCAGCAGCGCGTTCGGGCGTACTCCCCCAAAAAGCCGTTCTGCCACTCTGGGAACTATAGGTGCGATATATTGATCGCGAGTTAAGCTCGCGCCCGAACTCGCCAGGTTTCTCCGTTTTCGAAGAAATTTAGCGAGGTATCTGCATCTCGCAAATGAGAGTTGCAGTGCGATGACTACGGAAACGACCGCACAAGCCCGCCGATCAGCAAATTCCAACCGTCGATCAGCACAAAGAACAAAACCTTAAAGGGCAGGCTCATCACGGTTGGTGGCAGCATCATCATGCCCATGCTCATGGTGAGCGTCGCCACGATCAGGTCGATGACCAGAAATGGCAGCACCACGAGAAAACCCATCTCGAAGCCCCGCCTCAGCTCGGAGATCATGAACGCCGGAATAAGAACGCGCAGCTCGATCTCCGCATCCGGTGCGCGCGGGCCAAACCGCTCCTCCGCCAGCTCTTCGAACAGCTCGAGATCCTTCGGCCGCACATTGGCGCGCATGAACTCCCTCAGCGGCTGAGTGATCTGCGTATAGGCTTCCTCCTCGCTGATCTTGTCCTCTGCGAAGGGCTTGAGGCCGTTCTGCCAGACCCGATCGAAGGTGGGCGCCATGACATAAAAGGTCATGAACAGCGCCAGGCTCACCAGGATCATGTTGGCGGGCGTCGTCTGCAGGCCGAGGCCGGAACGGAGCAGCGCCAGCACGATGACGAACCTCGTGAAGCAGGTCACCATCATCAAGAGCCCCGGCGCCACCGACAGCAGGGTGATCAGCAGGATGAGCTGCACCATGCGCCCGGTTACGGTCTGCTCGCCCGCCGGCAGAAGAGCTTCGAGATTGAAGCCCTGCGCGAGCGCCGCCGCAGGCCACGCCACCGTCAGAAGAACCAAGAGAAACGAGAGAGCTGAAAGCCGCCTCATTCGACCACAACCCCGTGAATGATGACGTCCTTGATGTGCTCGCGCCCGCGGATCATCGCTCTGTCGACGAGGTCCTCTCGAAGGTTCTGGAAGCCGCTCGGCCCTTCGAACTGGGACAGCGATGCGGTCCTGAGATAGGCGACGAAGTCCTCCGCCAACCGCGCCGCCAGAACATCCGCGCCCTCAACCTTCTGATCGACAAGCAGCGATGCCTCGATCCGGATCCAGGTATCTCGGGGTTGCGCGAGATTGACGACGAGCGGCGGCAGGGCGACCAGGCGCGAGGTTGCCGGCACGGCCGCGGCGGCCTTGTTTCGCGCCTTTGCCGATGGCGTTTCCACGTCGCTCTCCACCTGCACGGCCGTTGGCTCATCGGAGATGAGCATCCCGAAGCCCGCGCCGAAACCGAGCGCGACCACCGTCACGATCGCGAACCCGACTAGGCTGCCCGCCTTCCCTCCTTCTTGCGCATCGACGCTGGCCACGTTTCAGCTCCCCAGAATTCCTCCCGAAGCCGAGAGCCCGCATGGCTCCGCCGGAGTCGTCATTTGCATCGCCCGGCCCGGTCTTCGTTTGCATGCTCCCGCCATGACAGAGGTCCCGCTTCTCCGAACGGACCTTAGAACGGCGTGAGCAGGTCGAAGAGTTGCTGCCCGACTGCCGGCTGCTGCACTTCCATGATGCGGCCGCGGCCACCATAGGAGATGCGCGCCTCGGCGATCTTGTCGTAGGATATCGTGTTGTCCGTGGAGATATCGCGCGGGCGCACGATGCCGGCGACGCCGAGTTCACGCACGTCGTAGTTGACGCGCACCTCCTGGCTGCCGCTGATGATCAGGTTGCCGTTTGGCAGCACACCCGTGACCACGGCTGCAATCAGAAGCTCGATCTTCTCCGAGCGCGTAATCCCGCCCTTGCTATCGGTCGACGTCTCGGCATCGACTTGCGCATCGACCGAAAGGTCGCCCTGGTGTGCGAGCCCGCCGGTCGTCTGGAAATCATAGCCGAGCTTCGGCTTGAGGGTCGACTTCGCGTCCCGCGAGCGCTTGGAATTGTTGTCGAGCGTCGCCTTGTCCTTGATCGAGATCTTGACCGTCACCACATCGCCGATCTTGCGCGCGCGCGGATCGCGGAACAGATCGGCGCTCGCGTCCTGCCAAATCGAGTTGCCGGGCCGATACGCAGGCTGCGGCGAAGGCTCCGCCGGCAGCGGAACCCGGTCGGCAAGAAGCCCCGAACCCACCGCCGTCAGCGCGGGAGGCCGATTGATGTCGCCGGGGTTCACCGCGCATCCCGCAGCCGAGACGAGCAAGGCCAGCACGCTTGCGAGCAGCGGAGCACGCAAGAGAGCGGATGTCTCCTGCTGTCCTGGCTTCGCTATGTTCTGCCGTCTCATGTCCCGGATCCTTCCGCGGGCATGCTCTCTCCGGACGGCGAACCGCCGTCTCCGGCTTGCGGCGCCCCATCGGCAGCTTCGGCACCGGCTTGCGCAGCAGTCTTCCGCTTGGCGGGCGGCAATTTCGATGCCCCCGAGATGATGGTGGCAATCTTGGCCGCGCGTTCGGGGTCCATCTCGGCCATGATCTGGCTGGCCACCTTCGTCTCGAGCTTCATTACGAGAGCCGCGGCGATCCTCTCGTCGATCGTCGCGATCTGCTCAGCCGCCGCATCGGGCCGCATGCGCGCATAGAACCCCACGAGCTTTTCGTGAGCCTTACGTGCGAAATCATCACGCTTGGCGAGCCATTGCTTGTATTCCTCGGTCTTGGCCTCGAGCTTGCGCGCTTTCTTGTCGAGCTCGGCCTCCATCTCGCGAATCTTCTTCGCCTGCCACGCAAAGCGCGCATCCGCCGCAGTATCGGCCGTGTTGAAGCAGTATTGCTGGGCCTCGCTGGCGTCCGGCGGCAGGGCATCCAGCGGCCCCGGCTTCTTGAAGATCGGCTCGCCCGCGCGCTCATTGCTTTCCGGTGAAGCTCCCGCATCGTCCTGCGCTTTGGGGGCAGCGGCCGTCATCGCCGGACGCTGTGTCGGCCGGACCGGCGAAAGATCGGGAAGCGGCACGGCAGCGCGGGGCGCGGTCGCCGGGGCGGGCGTTCCCGCCCGCGCTGGCGCATCAGTCGCTGGCAAAGCGCCGGTCTCGACCGGAGACCAGCCGGCTTGAGGCTGCGGGCTGCGTACCGGCGGCGGGGGGGCCGTGTCGCGCGGAGAGGGGAAGAAGCGCGGATCGATATTCGTCGGCTCCCGGTTCATCGCTCCGGGCACATCCCCGTGCAGCGTCCCTCCCGGAGCAGTTGCCACCGTTGGGGTCCAGCCCTGCTGCGCCATGCCTGGCGAAACCGTCATCGGCCCAGCGAAAGCCAATACGGCAATCGTAACGCTAAAACGCCCGAGCCTCCGCCTCGCTCCTCTCTCCCGTGCACTGCCGGCTTGCGTCATTGCACTACGAGCTCCGCCTGCAGAGCTCCGGATGTCTTGATGGCCTGAAGGATGGCGATGATGCCGGTGGGCTTGAGCCCCATCATGTTGAGGCCGCGCACCAGCGTCTCGAGGTTCGTCCCGCCCATGATGGCGAGATTGGCGCCCTCCTGGTTGACCGAGACGAAGGTCTCGGGAACGACAACCGTCTCTCCATCCGAGAACGGCTCCGGCTGCGAGACGTTGGCGCCTTCCGTGATGCGCACCGTAAGGTTGCCATGCGACACGGCAACCGTCGCGATCTGCACCTCGCGGCCGATGACGACGGTCCCCGTCCGCTCATCGATCACCACGCGCGCCGGGCTGTCGGCATCCGTATAAAGCTCTCCGATCTCCGCCAGGAAGCGCGCGGCGCTCACGTTGTAGGGCCTCTGAAGACTGACGCTCCTGAGATCCTGCTCGCGCGCCACGCGGCGGCCATAGCGCTCGCGTGCGAAGGCGTTGATCGTGTCCGCGATGCGGACCGCCGTGCTGAAATCCGGGTTCCGCAATTCGAGAACCAGCGTCGCTTCATCGTCGAGGGCGCCGGCCACCTCGCGCTCGACGAGGGCACCATTCGGAATACGTCCGGTCGTCGGCACGTTTTGGCTCACCGATTCGGCGCGCCCCTGCACCGAGAACCCGCTGACGGCCACCGGCCCCTGCGCCACCGCATAGATCGCCGCATCCGCCCCCGAAAGCGGTGTCATCACGAGCGAGCCTCCGGCCAGCGACGTGGCATCGCCGAGCGATGAAACGGTCACATCGATGCGCGAACCGGCGCCCGCGAACGGCGGCAGGTCCGCCGTCACCAAAACGGCCGCGATATTGCGGGTCCGCGAGTTTGCGTGACGGATGTTGACGCCCATCTGATCGAGCATCGATTGCAGCGACTGCGCCGTGAACGGCGAGTTGCGCAGGCTATCGCCGGTTCCGTTGAGGCCGACCACGAGGCCGTATCCCACGAGCTGGTTGGCGCGCACACCCTGCACCGCGGTGATGTCCTTGATCCGTACGGCGCCGTCTCTGCCCGCCCAGGCCGTCGAGCCAACCGGCACCGCGGCAACAAGAGCGAGAAGCAGGAGCATGCCCGGAAAACGGCTCATGGCATTCCCACCCGGACCGTGCCGTCGGGCTGCACTGTGCCGCGGATCGTCGTGCCGCTGTCGGTATTGCGCAGGCTGATCACATCGCCGGAAGATCCCGGCTGCAGTGGCACCGCCGTGGCGGAGATGAGCAGCGCGCCGGATTTGAAGATGACGACGGCGGGCTGCCCTTGAAGAACCGCGAACGGCTCGCGCACCGCGCCTGACGATACCGGCACGTTGGGCAGCAGCGTGCCGCGCGCCACCTTGCCGACGAGAGCCGCCCGGTTCGTCGCCAGCCCGCGCGTATCCGTGCTCTGGCTGCGGAAGCTTTTGTCGATCAGCATCTCATCGGTGATGACGTTGCCGGGATAGATGGTGATGCGCGGCACCGGCAGCACGGTCTCGCGCGCATGCGCTACGGCGGCCGGCAGCATCGCGCCACCGGCGGCCAAGCCGAGCAGCCCCCAAGCCAGGAGCGCGACTTTGCCCATCATCCCTGTCGTAGCGGGCCTTCGTCCGCGCACCATTGGCGTCATGCTACCTCGCTACCGCATGTTGTTGGCGACCGTGCCGTACATCGAGTCGACCGTCTGTATAACCTTGGAGTTCATCTCGTAGGCGCGCTGCGCCGAGATGAGCTGTGTAATCTCCTTCACCGCATCCACGTTCGAGTTCTCGAGATAGCCCTGGTGGATGCGCCCGTAACCGGGGTCTCCCGGCACGCCCGTCACCGGATCGCCCGACGATTCCGTCTGCCTGTAGAGATTGCCGCCCATGGGCTCGAGCCCCGCGTCGTTGACGAACGTGGCGAGCGTGAGCTGGCCGAGAAGCTGCGGCTCTATCTGGTTCGGGATCGTCACATAGACTTCGCCCGTCTCGTTCACGATGATGTCGGTCGCGTCTTCCGGCACCGTCATCGCCGGCTGAACTTCGTAGCCGTCCAGCGTGACGATCACGCCGTCTGCATTCTTGTTGAAGGCGCCGTCGCGTGTGTAGAACGTCTCGCCCTCGGCCCCAGTGATCTGGAACCAGCCGCGCCCGTTGAGCGCGAGATCGAGCTTGTTCGTGGTCTGCGCGAGCGAGCCCTGCTGATGGAGATTTCGGATCGCGGCCGTGCGCACGCCGAGGCCCACGTAAGCGCCTTCCGGCACCGCCGCCTGTCCGCCGCGCGCCGGAGCGCCGAGCGCACGCTCCGCCTGATAGAGCAAATCCGTGAACTCCGCCCGCGCCCGCTTGAAGCCGGTGGTGTTGATGTTCGCGATGTTGTTCGCGATCACTTCGAGGTTGGTCTGCTGCGCATTCATACCCGTCGCAGCGATGGAAAGCGCTCTCATGAAACTGCCTCAGCTAATCCGCTAGATCGTCATGCGGCTGATTTCGAGATAGGCGGAGACGACCTTGTCCCGGATCGCGATGCTGGCCTGAAGCGTCTGCTCCGAGGCCATCACGGCTTCCACCACCTGTTGTGTCGTCGCTTGGCCGCGCACGCCGGCAACGGCCACTTCCTCGCCCTGCTTCAGTGTGCTGATCGCCTCCAGCGTCATGCGCCCGAGCACGGTGCCGAAGTCGGTCGGGAGCGTCTCGGCCACCGCCGCCGGGTTCGGCGTGGTGACGACGGGCGCCGGCTGCGCCAGACCCTGCGCGCTACCGAGACCGTGAGGAGAAACCTTCCCGACGCCGTCCAGCATCACGAGCTCCTGAGCAGGTCGATGGTCATCGACGAGAGAGAGCGCGCCTGCTTGATGACTTGCAGGTTCGCCTCATAGGACCGGTTCGATTCCCGCATATCCGCGAGCTCGACCAGCATGTCTACGTTCGGTAGCTTGACGTTTCCGTCAGCATCGGCCGCCGGATGCCCCGGGTCGAACTCGACGCGATAGGGCCTTTTGTCGATATCGACGCGATCCACCTTTACGAGATTGGCGCCCGATACGTCGTCGAGAACCGATTCGAAGCTCACCGTCTTGCGCGTGTAGGGTTGCGCACCGGGCGTCGAGCCCGTGGTCGTGGCGTTGGCGAGGTTCTCGGACACGACCAGCATGCGCCGGGACTGCGCCTCGAGCCCCGACGATGCCACTTGGATCGCAACTTTGATCGGATCGATCATCGACTACCCCCGTGACGCCGCCAGCAGCATGCGATGGAACGTCTTCATGACCCCAGTATTGCGCGCGTATGCACCCGAGACCTCACCCGACTTCAGCATCTGCTCCTCGAGGCTGACGCTGTTGCCCGAATGCACGATCTGCCACTTGCCGTTTTCTTCCGTCTGGGCATCGGCGCCCGCCGCGCCCGACGGGCTGAGATGGCGCGGCTCGGTCCGCCGCATCTCGATGCCGGTCGCGTTGAGAACGGCATCGAACGGCTCGACGTCGAGCGCCTTGTAGCCCGGCGTATTCACGTTCGCGACGTTCTGCGCCACCACCGACTGACGCACGGTGAGCCAGCGGTTTTGCTGCGACGCGAGTGAGAAGAAGTTGATGGCGTCCATGGAAGCGCGGGCCTCGCCCCTGGACCGAGATCGCTTGCGGCCTTGAGCCCGCAAGTTGAATCATCGGCCGCACCGAAAAGCTGCCCCGGTTTTAGGTCTTCAATCTTGTCCGAAGCTTATACCGGCGCCGCTGCGGCCCCGCGGCGGGCCGAGAAAGACACGCTCTCAGAATGCGTTAATGGAGCAGCGCCGCACCCGCGCCGCCGATCAGCCCGCTCCCCTGAAGACCGTCGAAAAGAGCCTGCACGGCGATCGCCGCAAGCAGGATACCGAACACGCGCATGAGGACCCGCTGCGCCGTCACGCCGATGAAGCGGGTCATCTCATGGGCCGCGAGGAGGAGCGCGAATGTCAGCGCCATGACCGCGCAAAGCGCCGCCACGACCGCGCCGAGCTCGAGCGCATCTCCGCCTGCTTTGGCCGCCATGAGGATCCCGGCGCTCATGGCTCCCGGCCCTGCGAGCAGCGGCGTCGCCAGCGGGAAGACGGCGAGATCATCCTTGCGCTGCGCCTCGGCGCCTTCCGATGGCGTCAGCTTGAAGGCGCTCGTCGGTCGCGCGAACACCATGTCGAGCGCGATCACGAGCAGGATGATGCCGCCCGCCGTCTGCAATGCCGGGATGGAGACGCCGAGTTGCTTCAGCAGCGGCCCGCCCGCGATCGTCGAGGCGAGGAGGATCGAGCTGGCGATGGCGGTTGCCCGCACCGCGATCCGCCGCCGGCCCGCCTGCGAAACGCCGGGCGTGAGCGTTGCGAAGATCACGGCCGCTTCGACGGGACCGACGGTTGCGAAGAATGTCGTGAAGCTGGTGAGCGCCGCAGCCAGCAATGTCGCCTCGTTTGTTATGCTGCCTCGTTGACAGGCCGCCCACTACGCGGCGGGCCATGACCTCGAACGAAGCGCTTCGCCTTGTCCGCACGTTGTTAGCAGCATCTGCGATCTGCTGCTAAATACATGATTTTTATAAACAATATTGAAAGCGCACGCAACTCGCTTTACGCTCGTTCCATCACGCCTGCAATACCGGAGGCCACCTTTGAGCACTGCCGACACCGACTTCGTCCGCATGCTTGCGGGCTATAGCCTGACCACCGCCGAGATCATCTATCGCCTGCCCGATCACCCGCATCTGATGCAGAGCTACATCTGGCAGGATTACGATCTTCATCCGCGCTTTCCCAAGCTGAAGGGCTTCCTCGATTTCTGGTCACGCAATCTCGAGGGCAAGCTGCATCACGTGCTCGTCGCCCATTCCAGTCTCATCAAGCCGTGCGAGCTGCGCCTCGTCGGAACCGAGGTCAGGCTGAACTGACTAAAGCGAGCCTGCCCGTCGCGGGCTGGCTGGCCGCGCAACCATATCACAGCCCCGTCCGCATCTCCGTATGCGGCCGGGGCCGCCTGCTCCGCGACACGGGCACGATCCGCGCATCCTCGATCGCTTCAATGAGCCGTGCCGTATTTTTGTCGGGGTCTTCCGACCCGCCCTCGAATGACACATAGCTGATCTCGATCCCGGCCTTGAGCGACTGCAGCACCATGCGGAAGTAGGCCGAGACGTTGAGATGGTGAAATTCCATGTCGAGCGAGATGGTGGGCGCAGAGCCCCACGGCAGGTCCACCTCTCCCGAAAGCCCAAAGCTGATCGTTCCAGGCTTGAAGAACATCTCCGTCGACGAATTGACGAGGTTGCGCAAATTGCCGAACTGCTCCGTGCGGATGTAGGCGATGAAATCGGCAGGATCGATCAGCCGCAACTCCGAGGCGACGTCCCGTAGGCCTTCCGCCAGCGCCTTCTCCCGCTCGCGGGAGTAATCATTGCCCTGTTTCAGCATATCTCGATCCTCACCCGGCCGGCCGCGTCTGCCGCCCTCGCTGTCCGAGGAATAGGATGACGCCCGCGACGGCCTTGTAGAACTCCGGTGGAATCATCTTATCCACCTCGACGCTTGCGTAGAGCGAACGTGCGAGAGAACGGTCCTGGTAGATCGGTATTCCATTCTGCTCGGCGATGAATCGGATTTTGAGTGCGATGAGGTCTTTGCCCTTCGCCACCACCACCGGTGCTCCGCCCTCTTCGCGCACGTAGCGCAGCGCGACAGAGTAATGCGTCGGGTTGGCGATGATCAGCGTCGCCTTCGGCACCGCCGCGATCATGCGCCGCCGCGAGCGGTCTCTTTGCAACGAGCGGAGGCGCATCTTGACCAGCGGATCGCCTTCCGCCTGCTTGTGCTCGTCTTTCACTTCCTGGCGGGTCATGCGGAGATCCCGTCGCCACGAGAAGCGGCTCCAGGCAAGATCCGCTGCGACCAGCACCGCCGTTGCCGCCACCACCGCCGAGAGGAAGCGCACGCTGAGATCCTGCATCAGCTTCGGTGTGGCCGTCGGCTCCATGAAGAGCGCGTTGAAGATATCGACGTACGAGCTTTTCAGCGCCACGTATCCGGCCAGCGCCACGATCGAAAGCTTGAACACGCTCTTCAGGAACTCGACCTGTCCCTTGACGCCGAAAATACGGCTCCAGCCCTTGACGATGGAGATCCGGTCGAGCTTCGGCTCGATGCGGTTGCTTACGAATTGCGGCTGGTTCTGCAGCGCGCCGCCTGCGACACCGGCGATGGCAAGCGCCGCGATGATCGGTGCGATGAATTTTCCGCATTCGATCGCCAGGACGTACATGATCGCCGAGGCATCCGCCCCATTGGCGAGGAGGAAGCTTTCCGGGCGGTCGATGAAGCTCTCGAGCGTGTAGCGAAGCTTGAGCGCATTGTCCGGGACGAAGAAGACAGCTGCGATCAGGATCGCAAGCATTGACGCGAACACGGTGGCTTCGCGCGAATGCGGGACTTGGCCCTTGTCGAGCGAGTCCCGGATTTTCTTCTCGGTTGCCTCTTCTGTTTTACTCTCTTTGTCCGGCTGCTCTGCCATCGGGTGGACCTGCTCGGCCTAGAGCCTGATTGTTTGGAATGCGAGCAGTGCGATCGTCATGGCGCGAGGCTCCCGCATGTGAACCGCGAACGCCGCCTCAAGCGACGCGCGTCGGCGTGCTCGTTCCGATCACCTCGGTGAGGGAGACGCCGAAGCGCGAGTTGTCCTCGTCGAGCACCACGACCTCCCCGCGCGCAATGACGCGCCCGTTGACCACCACGTCCACCGGCTCGCCGACCTTCCGGTCGAGTGGCACGACGGCTCCGCGCCCGAGTTTTAGCACGCTGGCCACGGGCATCGTCGCCGATCCGAGCACGACCTTGACCGAGACCGGGATCTGCAGAACGGTTTCGAGATGCCGCGGTCTCTCCGCGGAAGCTGCCGCGGGCCTCGCCTCGGGCGGCGCGTCCGCTTGCATGGACTCGGCGATGCTTTGCAGCTCGGCTGCTGCGGAACGGATATCAGAACCTTCCTGGCTCATTTCTCTCGACCTGCGTTGCTCTCTGCAAATCTAAATCCAAGGTGGCGGCTATGCCGCCTTCCGTGCGTCTCCCCCGCCGCCAAGCGTTTCCGCCTCCACCTCGTCGATCGTCGGACGCTCATGAGCGGAGATGGTTTTCCGGCCATACTCCACGGCCACCTGCGGCATGGCTCCGTTCATGAAAGCGAGCAGCGTCTGCTTGGTTACGATGTAAAGGCGCATCTGCTTCTCGCGTCCCGATTTCACCTTGCTCGCCAGCGGTGCAAACACGCCATAGGAAAAGAAGATACCCGCAAACGTGCCGACAAGCGCCGCTCCAATCAGGTGCCCAAGCACCTCCGGCGGCTCCGTGATGGCGCCCATGGCCTTGATGACGCCGAGCACCGCCGCAATGATACCGATCGCCGGCAGTCCGTCCGCGACATTGGAAAGTGCATAGTAGGCCTTGAGCTTGTCGTTGCGCAGCGTCTGGATCTCTTCGTCCATCAGCGCCTCGACCTCGTGCGTACGCGCATTGCCGATGATGATCAGACGGCAATAATCGCAGATGAAAGTCGTGAGTTCCTTGTTCGCAAGCACGCTGCCGAATTTCTGGAAGATCGACGACTCTTCCGGCATGTCGATGTGCTTCTCGACCTCGTTCCGCGGCTTGCTGCGCAGCTCGCGCATGAGCGAGTAGAGCAGTCCCATCACATCCAGGTACTCGCGGCCGGAGGGCGCACCCTTGCCGAACGCTTCGCCAAACCCCTTGCCGGTGTCCTTAATCACCTTCATCGAGTTGGCGACGATGAACGTTCCGAGGGAGGTGCCGAGAATGATCACGAACTCCCACGGCTGCCAGAGCACATCCACATGCCCACCCATGGCGACGTAGCCACCGAGCATGCAGCCGAGCATTACGACAAGGCCGAGGATGATCGTCACGAGGAACCTCGCGCGTTAAGGGTTGTACGGCATTACTGACGCCGCGTCCTTGCGCGAGCCTGACGACATGCGAAGGATGCAAGAAGCCCCAGAGCCTGATCGTTTGAGGTGGGCGGACACGCACCCACCGAGAACGTGGCTCAGTCTCTCAGACAAAGACCTGGAGCAGGCACGCGCCGCAAAGACAAGTCTACCAAGCGTGAGCATGCCCTTGCTTCTCCATCAGGTCAGCCCGAGGCAAGGCATCCCGCACAGACTAAAGGCCTCTGCACGCTAGAGTACTTCCGGAAAGTGGGAACCGGTCATGGCGAAGCCATGCAAGTTAGAGTGTCCGAGAAGAAGCACGATCAAACAGAAACTTAGAGCCGTTCCCCGTTTCCACTCAGACTGGAGCGGCTCTAGACGAGAGATCAAGAGTATGGCCCGCGAATCATCATGTTCGCGACATGCGGCCGCCGCGGCAACCCGTTATTGGAAGAGAACGCGCTGATGCAGCCGAGCCTCTACGTCTCGCTCTCCGGACAGATGGCCCTGATGCGCCGCCTTGAAACCCTGGCTCACAATGTGGCCAACGTGAACACGGCGGGCTTCCGTGCTGAGGAGATCAAGTTCGACGAACTCTTGTCGCAGCGCACGGAACAGCCTACCTCGTTCGTGTCGGGCGGCAGCACATACATTTCGCGCGAAGCCGGTGCGGCGGTCCGCACTGAGAACCCGTTCGACGTTGCCGTCTCCGGCGACGCATGGCTCGCCTTCCAAGGCCCGAACGGCCCAGTCTACACGCGTGACGGCCGCATGACGATGACCCCTGAAGGGGATCTGCGCACGCTCAATGGCTATCCCGTCCTCGACGTCGGCGGCGGCGCCATCCAGCTCGACCCCAACGGCGGAACACCCGTCATCGCACGGGACGGCACCATCACGCAGGGCCAGCAACAGATGGGTGCACTCGGCTTGTTCACCATCCCGAACGAGGCGCGTCTCGCGCGATTCGGAAATTCTGGCGTTCTGCCGGACCGCCCTGCCGAGCCGGCGCTCGATTTCAACCGCGTCGGCGTCATGCAGGGCTTTATGGAGCAGGCCAACGTCAATCCGGTTTCCGAAATTTCACGCCTGATACAGATTCAGCGCGCGTTCGATTCGATCAGCAATTCCATGACGCGCTCCGAGGACACGCTGTCTTCGGCCGTGCGCACGCTCGGCGATACGAACGGCAGCAGCTGACGCACGGCGCCGATCTGGCGGGCCGGACCATCAAGTTTTGAGGAACGCCGATGAGCCTGGCAGCCCCTGACATCGGGCCCCCCGCGCCGAACGCCCCGCGACGGACGCCCAACGCTCTCGAACTCCTCGAGATGCGCATCAGAAACGCGGCTTCGGCCATTCCCCTGACGCGTCTCGGCGGCACGGTCACGCACGTCACGCCCGCCTACGTCCAGGTTTCCGGCCTCTCCCGGCATTTGAAGCTCGGCGATTGCATCGCCTTCGGCTCCTCCCTCACCCCGCCGCTCGGCGAGGTCGTACGCATCGACGAGGATGGGGCCACCATCAAGCCCTTCGACGTCGGTCTCAAGATCGGGCCCGGAGAGGCGGCCTGGCTCCACGGCGGCCAGAGCCTGCGTCCGGACGCGTCGTGGAAGGGCCGCGTCCTGAACGCGCTCGGCACCCCGATCGACGGCCAAGGCGCACTCCGCGAGGGCGCCCGCACGTATTCCTTCGACGCGGAGCCGCCCGCCGCCATGCAGCGCCAGCGCGTCCGCACCCCCCTCAAGACCGGCGTGCGCGTCCTGGATCTCTTCACGCCGCTGTGTGCCGGCCAGCGCATCGGCATCTTCGCGGGGTCTGGCGTCGGAAAATCGACACTCTTGTCGATGCTGGCGCGCTCGAGCGGTTTCGACACCGTCGTTCTGGCTCTCGTCGGCGAGCGCGGCCGCGAGGTTCGCGAGTTTCTGGAAGACGCGCTGGCGCAGAACCGCAGCCGTGCCGTCACCGTCGTCTCGACCGGCGACGAAAGTCCGATGATGCGCCGCCTGGCGCCCAAAACGGCCCTCGCCATAGCTGAATTCTTCCGCGACCAGGGAGACAGCGTGCTCCTCATCATCGATTCCGTCACCCGCTTCGCGCACGCCACGCGGGAGGTGGCGCTCGCGGCGGGAGAGGCTCCGGTCGCCCGCGGCTATACGCCCTCCGTCTTCAGCGAGTTGCCGAAGCTCCTCGAGCGGGCAGGCCCGGGCGCCGAAGGAACGGGCTCGATCACGGGGGTGTTCTCCGTTCTTGTCGATGGCGATGATCACAACGATCCCATCGCCGACAGCATTCGCGGCACGCTCGACGGCCACGTCGTTCTCGACCGCAAGATTGCCGATCAGGGCCGCTATCCGGCGGTCAACGTTCTGACGAGCGTCTCGCGTCTTGCCAACAGCGTGTGGTCGGCCGAGCAGCGCAAGCTCGTGATGATGCTGCGCGCCATGATCTCTCAATTCGAGGACACACGCGACCTGCGCTTGATGGGCGGCTACCAGAAAGGCGCGGACGCCGACCTCGACAGAGCGATCGAAATCGTTCCCAAGCTTTACGAGGCGATGAAGCAGACGCTGACCGATCCGCCGAGCAACGATCCCTTCCAGGAGATCGCCCGCGCCCTCACCGAGTCCAACGGCGAAGGCCAGGATCCTGCGCAGCCCCGGTGACGGGGCGGGATGATGCGAACCCCCGCCGCCCCACTGTCAGGACTTCGTACCGCCGCGCATATCCTTCTTGGGGATATAGGAGAGCTGGTCGATCAGAACATCGCGCACCATCTCGAGGCCGAGCCGCTTGTTGACGTTATCGCCGAGCCTCTTGGCCAACTCCGGCAGGTCCTGCTTCTTCATATTCTGGAAGTTGACCTGCTCGCCCGCATAGATGGTCTTGAACGCCTCGTCGAGCACGTAGACCTCCGGATCGACCGGCATCTTCGCCAGCGCGGTGGCGTCGACCGTGAAAACGAACTGCGCCACGATATAGCCCTGGATCGTTCCGGCACCGATGATCGGCACGTTGATCGCCTTCGTGCGGTATTCCTCAACCTTGACGTCGCCGTCGCCGGACGTCGGCAGTGCCATGCTCTTTTGCCAGTGCATCACGCCGAACGCAGCCACGAGCGACACGATCGACGCCCACACGCCGGCGAGAAGCAGTCTCATCATGAGCGCCACGCGGCCGTAGAGATCGCCTGTGTATAGGTGCCGTCCGACTCGGATTGTCGGATCGCATCGGCGATCGAGGTTGAGATTTCCCGCACGGCTTCCAGGTGCAGCCTGAGCACGGCCTGGTTCACGGCAAGCTTCACCTTGAGAGTGCCGACCCGCTGGGCGAGCGCCGGATCGGGCGGGCCGCCCTGCACCTGCCGCAGAGCACGCGTCAGCTCGAGCAGCGCCTGGCTCTTGCGGTCATTGAACTCCTTGAGGCTGACCGCCTTATGCGTCCGCAGCGCCAGCGTCTCCTGATCAACGATCTCCTCCAGCCGCTGCAGAGAGATCTCGAGCGTCGGCACGCTGCCGGCGCGTATCGCTCCCTGCGAGGCGAGCGGTACGGGTGCGCCTTCTCCAGGGAGCGGGGACATCGTCGGCGCGGACGGCTGGTACATGACGTTACTCTCCAACAAATGGTGGTTTGGCATCGAGCTGTGCGGAAGCGCCTCCCAGGTCTACCTGGTGGTGCATCACGTCGAGCGGATTGAAGCCACGTGGAAGAGCTGGCTCGAGGTGCCCCGAACGGATGAGATCGGCGATGCCGAGATTGCCGCGCTCGGCCACCTGCTCGGCAATCTTCTCCGACATCATCGACTTCCAGAAATCGCCGGAGATGCCAGAGCCGAACACGCTTTCGGAGGTCTCGGGCATCATCTCCTGGATGAACGTCTGCAGGACGAAGGCCTCGAACTTCTGCGCGGCGTCCGCGGTTTTGCGGACATGCGCGGCCGGCGTTGCTGATGCGGCTTCATGAAGCCGCGACGCCTGAGACAGGGGCCGAATTGTGAGATCTGCGGTCAACACCGACCTCCGCAGGATGATCTATCACGCCGGAGAATACCTCACCGGTCTTGCTCGGGGCTTGCGCCCGGGCGCGCCAATCTGGCTTCCAGCAGCCACTCGAGCTCCTGCCGCTCCTCCTCGCGCTGCTGCTCGGCAAAAACCTCTTGCGCCAACCGTTCCGAGTTGCGCATGCGTCCGCCATGCTCAGCGAGAACACGCGCCTGCGCCTCGAGCTGCGGAGCGAGCCGCGCCGCCTCCTGCTGCAGCGATTGGATGCGCCGCGCCGTCACATCCATGAACAGACTGTGCAGCGCTCCGTTATCCGACAGCGCTTCCGTAAGCTCTGCCTGCTCGGTCTCACAGCGCGTCACCCGCTGCTTGAGGCGCGCGAGCTTGAGTTCCTCGACGCTATGAAGGTGCCGCTGAACCTCGAGAATGCGCTTCAGACTGCGAGCACGGTCGCGCATGACAATCACCCGTTGGCTAGGAACATCTGGAACGCCGACAGGAACAGCGTCAGCGCTTCCTTGAACGTGAAGTAGAGCAGAAAAAGGCCGCCCGTCATCACGAACGGCGCCGAAATGAAATAGACCGGAATGATCGGCGTCAGCTTGTTCAGAATGCCAAACAAAAAGTTGACGATCAGCGAATAGGCGAGAAAGGGCGCGAGGAGCTGCGCGATCAGAATGAACGAATCCGACGCCGCATCCGCCACCTTCGAGAGCCCGAACTGCGGATCGTAGAGATCCGTCATCGAGAGCACCGAATAGGAGGCAACCAGCGCCCGCATCACGTCCACATGCAGCCCGAGCGCGAAGAGCAACACGGTGGCCGTGAGCGTGAGGAGCGTCGCCATGGCAGGCGCCGGCTCGTTCTCCTCGATTGCCGTATCCGCCATGCCGCTATAGCCGACGAGCATGCTCGCGGCCGTGCCCATGAACTGCAGCGCCAGAAAAAACAGGCGTGCCATGGTGCCGATCATGGCTCCGACGAGCGTTTCTGAAAGGATGAGCTGCGCAATGGTCGGCGCCGTCGCCCCGGCAAGAGCCGGCTGCACCACTGGAATGAGAAGCGGCGCCAGCGCAAGCGTCACCGAGACCGCGAGAAAAAGGCGCACCTGAACAGGAATGCGGCCACTTCCGAAGCCCGGCATCAGCATCAGGCAGCCCCCGATGCGGCAGAACAGCAGGAACGTGAGCAGCACCGTTCCTTGCGTGATCTCGGTCACGAGATGGTACCTAGCGCCTTCACCTGCACACCGCGCGCGATCTCGAGATGCGAGAGCACCGGCAACGTCGGGAACAGGCGCTCCGTCACCATGCGCACGTAAGGCCTCGCATCCGGCGCCGTGACGAGCACGAACTGGTGGCCCTGGTCGAGAAGCCCGCGGATCACCTTCGAAGCCTCGGCCCCGAACTGTTCGATCAGCCGCGGATCGATATCGAATTCGATCACCTCACCCTTGGCGTCGCGCTTAAGGCTCTGATGGAACGCCAGATCCCAGCGATTTCCGAGCCGCAGCACCTTGAGCACGCCTGCTTCCGAGAGATCGCCGCAGATCTGCTGTGCCATGCGCACGCGAACATGTTCGGCAAGCTGCTCGGAGCGGCGCACGTGCGGCGCCACTTCCGCGATGCTCTCCAGAATGAGATGCAGATTGCGGATGGATATGCGCTCCGCAAGCAGCAGCTTGAGCACCGCCTGCAGCCCCGAGTAGGAAAGCTGCGATGGGATGATCTCGTCGACGAGACGCTTGTATTCGGGCTCCAGGCGATCGATGAGCGCCCGCATGTCCTTGTACGACAGGAGCTGCGACAGGTTCCCCCGGATCACCTCGCGCAAATGCGTCAGCATCACCGACATCGGATCGACCGGGCTGAAACCTTCGCGCTTCACCGTGTTGGCGAACATTTCCGAGACCCACATCGCCTTCATGCCGAACGCGGGCTCGCGGGCCTCGTCGCCAGGCACGTCCGGCACGGGACCGTCGCCAGTGATGACGAGCACATCGCCGATGCGCAGCTCCTCCGAGGCGATGACAGTGCCGTGGATCTTGATCTGGTACGTCTTGCCCGGAATGGCGAGATCGTCGCTGATGCGGATATCCGGCACCACGAAGCCATATTGCTTGGCGAAGGCCCTCCGCATGCGCCCGACACGATGCGCAAGCTCGCCCTGGGACGCGAGGAGAGACGTCGAGAGCTGCTTCCCAAGCGCGATCTCGACTTCGGCGGTCTTGAGCTGTTCCTTGACCGACTGCCGGGCTTCCTCCTGGGAGAGGCGGTCCGCCTCTTTCTTGATCGCCTCCTCGGCCGCTTTTGCCTCCGCGATTTTTTTCGGGATCGAGATCGAGACGAAGATGAGACCGCCGGCAAGAACAGCGAACGGCAGGAACGGCAGCCCCGGCGCCACCGCAAGGGCCAGCAGCACGGCACCCGCCACCGCGAGCGCGCGCGGATAGTTGCCGAGCTGCGAGATGACCGTCATTTCGGCGGACCCGCGCGTCCCGCCTTTCGAGACCAGCAGGCCGGCCGCCAGCGAGATGATGAGCGCCGGGATCTGCGTCACGAGGCCGTCGCCGACGGAGAGCCGCACGAACACGTCAGCCGCGACTCCGAAGTCCATCTCGTGGCGCGTCACGCCGATGATGATGCCGCCGAAGATATTGACGGCCGTGATGATGAGGCCGGCGATGGCATCGCCGCGCACGAACTTGGAGGCGCCGTCCATGGAGCCGAAGAAGGAGCTTTCCTCCTCGAGCTCCCGTCGCCGCCGCATCGCCTCCTGCTCATCGATATTGCCAGCGGAGAGATCAGCATCGATGGCCATCTGCTTTCCCGGAATGGCATCGAGCGTGAACCTCGCGCCGACCTCGGCGATGCGCGTCGCGCCCTTGGTGATGACGACGAAGTTCACCGTTATCAGAATCAGGAACACGACGACGCCGATGACGAAGTCGCCGCCCATGACGAAATTGGCGAAGCCCGCGATGACGTGCCCAGCGGCCGTCGGCCCCTCAGCGCCTTCGGAGAGGATGAGGCGGGTCGTCGCGACGTTGAGCGAGAGCCGCAGCATCGTCGCGATCAGGAGCACGGTCGGGAACGCCGAGAATTCGAGCGGCCGATGGATCCACAGCGACACCATGAGGATCAGCACGGCGAAGGCGATGGAGAACGCCAGCCCGACGTCGATCATGATGGCCGGCAGCGGCAGGAACAGCACCGTCAGGATGACGACGATGCCGATCGCAAACCCGATGTCTCGCATGTTGCTGAACAGCGAGATACTCTGAACGGCGGCACTCGTGGCCATACGACCTCCCGGCACAGTAACGAGCCGGGAGTTTCAGCGATCAACCTTGCGCGAGGGTCGCCGCCAGCCGCAGTCGCACCGAGAAGCCGGGAGCGTCAGAAGCCGTTCGGAATGCGTGCGTAGGTCTGCTCGGCAAACGAGAAGATGACCGAGCCGACGAACGGCGCCGAGAGAGCCATGACAGCCAGGATGGCGAGGATTTTCGGAACGAACGTGAGCGTGATCTCTTGCACCTGCGTCAGCGCCTGCACGAGCGCGATCGAGATGCCGACCAGCATCGCGGCGATCACGGCCGGTGAGGACGCGAGCACGATGGTCCAGATCGCCGCCTGCCCGATATCGAGCGCGTCCGCAGGGTTCATGCAGCAGCTTCCTCCTCGCCGCCGGCAGGAGGCGTGGCGGAGATCTTGACGCCCGCATCGAGCAGCAGCTCCGTGCCGTCCTCGAGCGCCACCACGGTGCCGTTCGAGTAGATGTGCACCTCTTTGACCACGCCCGTGATTTTGTCATCCATCGACGTGACGGTCTTCCCGATCAGCCCGTCGACCTGCGTCAGGGCCTGCGAGATGAGCAGCGCATCGAGCTTGCTGTTGGTCCGGATCGCCTGCTCGACGTTCGAGAACGAGGCGAGCTGCGCCACGAACTGCGTCGCGTCCATGGGATTGGTCGGATCCTGATACTGCATCTGAGCAGTCAGAAGCTTCAGGAAGGAATCGTAGTTGAGCGAGGCAGAAGCCGCCGCTGACGCCGTAGTTGGCTCGCGGCCGGTTGCCGAAGTTACACCATCGACGGTCGTCATGCGCTTGCTCCCACGAGTTTGAGCTCTGCAACGCGGTGTCCCCCCAGGATTGCATCCTCCATCGGGATCAGCGAGCGGACTGTTTTCAATGCGGCGAAGGGCGATCCCTCCTCCACCTGCGCACGAATAACCTCGAGGCCCGCCCGCACCATGTTATTTGAGAAGGCTTGCGTCAGCATTTCCATGGTTTCTTCGAAGATGCCGCTTGTCATCTCGACGCCGCGCGGCTCGAGGATCATTGTCTGCAGAATGTAATAGAGCTGCCTCAGCGGCGTGGTGGTCTGCTGCCCCTGCAGGATCTCGTGCTCGACGAGATACGGTACGTCGTTGAGGATCTCGAACGAGGCGCGCCCTTCGGATTTCAGCACCGCACCGTTGATGAAAATCCGCTCTCCTGGCCGCAGGGCAATCCGCTTTTTGTTGCTCATCCCAGCCCCTCCGAAATGGTCCGCGACACATCGATAAGCCCGGCGAAGTTCGTCGAGCGGCCCTGCCGTATTTCCTCCGTCTCGCGCATCACCCAAAGGCCGATGGAGACGAGATCCGCTCTCAGCTTCGGCGGCAGCTCGTTCTCGGACTTCGCGAGATCCTCGATGAAAATTCCCCAAAGCTTGCGCACGAAGTAGATCGCCTCGATGGACTCACGCGACTGGGCGCCCTGCCTCCGCGCCTCCTCGAGCAGCGCGATCGAGCGTTCGAGCGCGGATCGCTCGTTGTCACGCGCCTCCTTAGGCGATTCGTCGAGAACCTCGTTGTAGTAGAACTTGTACATGGAGCTCCTGGATCTCCCGGCGCTACCGCGCCTTAGATGTGGTTGAGCAGGCTAAGGTTCTGGAGACGTGCGGTTAGGGCGTAAGCGGTTTCGATCTGGGTCAGGAGGGAGTTCACCTTCACGGTGGCTTCGTAGGGATCCACGTTCTCAAGCTGCACGATGTGCTCGTTGAGCAGCGATTTCTGGATGTCGATGCGATCGTTCGCTGCCGCGATCCGCTCCTGCGACGTGCCGAGCCCCGCGCGAAGCTGCGTCAGGTCTGCCGTCGCTTGGCCGACCACCTCGATCGCCTTGTTGATCACCGCGAGATAGGCCTCTGAATCGAGCTCCTCGAGCCCGATGTCGGCAATCATCGTGTAGGCCTGTGCGAGCGCCCGGAACGGCTCGGCGTTAGCGTTGGTCGAGGTTTCGATACGCTCGTTGGTGGAGATGCGGCTGGTGATGTTCTGGTCGGACGCGGACGACCACGTCGTCGTCCAATTCGCGCTGTCGAACAGGTCTGCAAACGCACCGTCAAGGAACGCTTCCATCTGCGCGCCGGTTATATTTTCGACGCCCGCCGCCGATTGCGCCATTCCAAATTCAGCCGTGAACGCATTGGCCATCGCCGTCTGCGCGGCCGATGCCGGCGTATCGAAATAGGTCGTGATCGGCTTCACGTCGGTATTGACGCCGGAGAAGATGTGCGTGCCGTTGACGGTCGTGTTCAGTGCGGCCGTAAACGACGTGAGCTTGTTCTTGGCATCCGTAATGGCGACGCTCGCGCTCGAGGGCGCCGCCCGCGCTGCCATGAGCGTGCTGAGAAACGCCTCCGCAGCTTCCGCAACACCATCAAGCGTGGTCTGCGTCAGCTCGAGCCGGGCCGACGCGACGACGTTGGTATCCCGGAACGTCTGGAGCCGCGCATGATCCTGCCTCAACGAAACGGTGCGCTGCGTCAGATAGCCGAGTGTCATGCCCACGTCGGCGTAGCGCCCTGTGCTCGCCTCTTTCTGCGCTTCGATCAGCTTGGCCTGCAGGTTAACACGGCTCTCACGCGTCGCGTGGACAATGGCCAGTGTCGAGATGGAGCTGGTTTTCATGTCACTACCTGATGGCCCCCAGAAGCGCGTTGTACATGTCGTCGACAACGGAGATGAGCTTCGACGACGTGGCGAACGAGCGCTCGATCTCGAGCAGCAGCGATAGCTCCTCGTCGAGGTTGACGCCCGTTACGCGGGTGAAGGCCTCAAAGGTGTGCTGGAGTAGCGTATTTTGATACGTGTAGTTGTCGTCAGCGACCTTCCTTTGCTCCTGTAGCCACCCGACCGAGATGGCGGAGAATTCGGCAAGCGTTCCACCCGCGATCTTCGTTGCGGGATCGAAGGCGTTGGCCTCTCCCATCTTCTCGATCAGCTCATCGATGCGGTCCGTGAAACTGGCCAGATTATCCACGTTGTACGTAAACGTGATGCCGTCTCGCAGGAGATTGGCATTGCCGCCCTGGTCTGGATCGACGCTGGCGTTGACCTGGATGCGGCCGGCAAGCCCGCTCGTCAGCCCTGTCGGGATTGCGGCCGAGCCTGCGTCGTTGAAGAGGCCGGCAACGGCGGGCGTCCCCTCCGAAAACGTCGTGATCAAGACGCGCGCGATCTCGTCGAGCTGCGCTTCGTACGAGAGAGAGATGTCGTCTCGCGCCTGCACGAGGCCCACGATGCGCCCCGACTGGAGCGGCATGGTGGCGCCAGCTCCCGTCACCTGCACGCCGTCGATATAGATCGCGCCGCCCGGAACGCCCGGCGTCGCATTGAGTGTGCGCTCGAACACGATGGTGCGCGGTGACCTGTCGAACAGCGTCACGCCGCCGTCCGTGTAGATCGCCATATCGTTGTTCTCGCGGGAAACAGCGCGGACGCCCATCTCGTTCGAGAGATTGGCGAGAACCTCGTCGCGCTGGTCCATGTAGTCGGTGACGTCGCGCCCTTGAACGGTTCCCTTCACGATTTCGTCGTTAAGCGATTGGAATTGGGAAAGCAGCGAGTTGACGCGATCGACAGAGGCCTGGATCCCGGCATCGGCCTCGTTGCGCACGGACTGCACGGCAGCGGCCGCACTGTTGAGACCCGTCGCAAGGTTACGCGCCGAGCGCACGGCGGCCTCGGCCGCGAGCTGGCTATGCGGCTGCGCGGAAAAGCTCTGCAGTCCGCTCAGGAGCTTGTTGATCAGCGCCGCCGGCGACCCGTCGAGCTCCACGTCGTTGATCGTCGTATTCAGCATGTCGAGCGAATCGAGCACAGCTGAATACATGGCCGTCTGCGACGACGACGACAGGATCTTGCGGAAGAGGACCGGATCCTCGGCCCGCACCACGGCGGACGTGCGCACGCCCGCGCCGGTCAGCGTCACGACCTCGACGGACTTGCGCGAGTAGAAGGCCCGATCGGCGTTGGCGATGTTGCGAGAGACGAGACTCGTGCGTTCGCTCGATACGAACAGAGAGGAGTTTGCCGTAGACAAACTTGCCGAAAGGCTCATTGCGCGTCATTCCCCCCTGGTCCTCGCTCGCGTTAGCGCTTGAGGTTGACGAGGACCTCCATGAGCTCACCGCCCGTCTGGAACACCTTGGAATTCGCCGTAAACGCGAACTGCGATTCGATCATCGTCGTCAGCTCGTTTGCTGTATCGACAGTCGACTTCTCGAGCGCCGACGAACGGATCGTTCCGAACGCCGACGTGCCCGGCATGCCGATCTGCAGATTTCCCGAGGTCGCGCTCAGCGAATAGACGTTACCCGCCTCCGGCGTCAGGTTGTCGGGACTTGGCACCGTCGCCAGCGGAATCTGGAAAATCGGCACGCGCGCGCTGTTGCCATAGACGGCATAGAGAATGCCATCCGGCGCGAACTCGACGCCCTCCACGGAGCTCGGTTTGTTGCCGTTTATGGTCGGCGCCAGAACCTGGAAGCCCTCGGCGAGCTCCGTCGTCTGAGACAAGTCGAGGGTTAAGGACTGACCATTAGGGACCGGGATACTGATAGAGGTGGGGCTAGCCGGAATAATGGGCGGCCCTGCATCACCTTCATGCAGACGTCCAGTCGCAGGATCGAACGTTAATGTTTCCGTGATCAGCGCGCCAGAGGAATAGGGAAATGGATCCGTCGACGAAGCAGCCCCGTCAGCGCTGAAGACAGTCATCTCCCATGTGTTGGTGCCCGTCTTCGTGTAATAGATGTCGAGCGTCACTTCGCGCCCGACGTTGTCGATCGCGGTAATGGAGCTCTTCGCCGTGTACTCGGCGCCGGAAGCGTTCCCTGAAGGAGGCGTGCCCATAATTTCGGCACTAACTGGCAAGTTGGCATGGAAGGTGCCGCGCGTGGACGGCGTCGCTTCGAGCGACATGGTGGCGATGTTGACCTCGGCCAGTCCCGCCGTGCTGTTCGAAGCCGACGCCGCTGAGCCGTTGACAATCGGGTAGCCGAGCAGCTTGAAGCCCGCCGCGTTAACGAGGTAGCCCTGATCGTCCTTCACGAACGAGCCCGCGCGCGTGAGATAGGTGGAATCGCTGCCGTCCGACACTAGGAAGAAACCCTGGCCGCTCACGGCAAGGTCCGTCGTCGACGTCGTATAATCGAAGCCGCCCTGCTCCGAGATGCCGTAGCGGATCGTCGTGTCGACGCTGCCCGGCACGTAGCTGCCCTTTCCGGACTCAAGCACCACCGTCGAGAAGGCCGTAAAAGCGCGCTTGTAGCCGTGCGTACTGGCGTTAGCGATGTTGTCGGATACGGTCCCGAGGCGGCTCGATTGCGCTGCCATGCCGGACGCGCTGGTCCGCATCATGCCGGAGATGCTCATACGACGGGGTCCTTTGCGAAATGCTCTGACCGTGCAAGTAGAGCATCCGCATCTTGCGCGGGGCTGGACGGACCGCGTGCCGCGCCGGCCTTTTCAGTAGGCGCCTCAGCCATCAGCCGGTAGCCGAGATACCGCTTGGAATCGATCGGATCGTAGCCGAGCCGGTGCCGCAGCCGCTTCCTGAGCTTGCTGATGTGGCTCTCGACGACGTTTTCGTCGATGTCCTCGCTAAAGAGCCCATAGACGGAATTGAAGATCTGCGTTTTGTTGATCCGGCAACCGCGGTTCGCGACCAGATGTTCGAGGATGCGCCGCTCACGCCTTGGGAGTTGCAACACCTCCCCGTTGATCTCCGGATCGCGTCCATCGAAGAAGACGCGCATGTCGCCGACGTCGGTATAGTCCGCCTGCCCGCTCGCACGCCGCCGGATCGCCTTGACTCGGGCGATGATCTCGCGCGCATGGATCGGCTTCCGGACCACGTCATCCACGCCCGCCGCGAAGAGATCCAACGTCTCCTCGAGCGACCGGTTTTCGTTCATGGCAATGATGGCCGCAAGCGACGACCGATGACGGATGGCCCTGGCAAGGCCGCCGCGGTTGTCGCAGGTGCCCAGCACGAATGCCTCGATGGACCGTATGTCCGCCTCGGAGATGGCACGCACCCAGCCCTCAAATTCACACGGCGCCAGCCCGCACGCCGAAACGCCTTCCTTATCGAACCAGGACGCATAGCCCTCTGTTACGGTCGGCCGCTCGTCCACAACGACGATCATGTGATGTCCCCCCGCCCATAGGCACCCCCGAATCACCAACGCAACACCACCCGACCGGGATGCATTGCGTTGCCTTTTTGATCAACGATTTGTTGAGGATTTCTCGGAGACTGCAGTGATTCGCTCTTGTGGTGTTGCGTAAAACAACCACCCGCAGCGGGCGCACCTACGGTACGATACGTACTTTCATACGGAAACCGGCAAGGCGTCCGGCTCACCATGAAAATACTGGAATATGAAGTTCTTGAGCCTAACCGCCAGAGACTTAGGTTGCACGCAGGCGGCCAACGGGAATCGGGGCATATGCATCAAGAGCATTGCATCGGCCGTATAGACGAGGCTTTGGGCCCCGCTCACCGCGTCTCATCGATCCGCCGGGAGGCGAAGAAGGCTTTCAGGATGGCGCTGGCCTCTCCCTCGCCCAGACCGGGATAGAGTTCCGGCCGATGATGACACGTCGCGTGACTGAAGACTCGCGGTCCATGCTCGACACCCCCGCCCTTGGGATCGGGCGCGCCGTAATAGAGGCGCCGGATGCGCGCGAACGAGATCACCGCTGCGCACATCGGGCAGGGTTCGAGCGTTACATAGAGATCGTGCTCGATGAGGCGCTCGCTACCGAGCCTTGCTGCAGCATCGCGGATGACGAGCATCTCGGCGTGGGCGGAGGGATCGGACAGCTCGCGCGTCCGGTTGCCTTGCGCTGCGATCACCTCGCCTGAGGGCGCGACGAGCACGGCGCCGACGGGAACCTCGCCACGGGCTGCGGCAGAACGGGCTTCGGCGAGCGCGCGTTCCATGTGGCCGAGAGGGGCAGGCGGTGCCATAAGGTCGTCTTCCATTTTTCCGTGCCGAGCCCCTGCATCATGCGCAAGCCATCCTTCCGACATCGCCCGCCCACGGGCAAGCCGCAAACCGGCCGGCGCAGCCCCCGCCAAGAGGACGAGGGCAAAAAGTCCGGCCGCGAGGAGCAGGCATCGCCTGCCCGCGCCAGCACGCGTAGCGGCAAACGCGCCGCCCTAAACAAAAAGCGCAGCGCGGGCAAGGAGCGGCCCAAATCCGCCGACGAGCGGACCGGGCCGCCCCCCGGCGTGCGGGTCCGCAGCCGCAAGGCCCCGAGCGGCTCGCGATACGATCGCATGGACCGGCCCGAATGGCGCGCGGCACGGGAAGCCTCCGAAGCACGGAGCGGCGCGCGCCGCAGCGGAGCACGTGAGGCGCGGGCAGAGCGCCCGTCGGTCACCGAGCCGATGCGCATCGCCAAGGCGATGGCGCGCGCCGGCCTCTGCTCGCGGCGCGAAGCGGAGCGGTGGATCACCGATGGGCGCGTGAGCGTCAACGGCGAGGTGCTCAAGACACCGGCCATCGAGGTCAAGCCGAGCGACCGTGTGCTCGTCGACGGGCGGCCGTTACCCGTTGCAGAGCCCGCTCAACTCTGGCGCTACAATAAACCTAAGGGGATGGTGACGACCCACAACGATCCCCAGGGTCGCCCGACCGTGTTCGACAACCTGCCGCCGGCGTTGCCTCGCGTGATCTCGGTGGGACGGCTCGACTTCAATACGGAGGGACTGATCCTGCTCACCAACGACGGGGAGCTCGCACGTCATCTCGAACTGCCTACGACGGGATGGATGCGCCGCTACCGCGTGCGAGCAAAGGGACGGGTGACGCAAACCGATCTCGACAAGCTGATCGAAGGCGTCGAAATCGAAGGCGTACGTTACGGGCCCGTCGAAGCCGCGATCGATTCGGCGCAAGGGGCCAACATGTGGCTGTCCGTCGGCATCCGCGAGGGCAAGAACCGCGAGGTGCGCAAGCTGCTTGCCTACCTCGGCCTCGAGGTCAACCGGCTGATCCGCGTCTCGTTCGGCCCGTTCCAGCTGCTCGAGCTGAAGCCCGGAGAGGCCGAGCCCGTCAAGCGGCGCACGCTGGCCGGTGAGCTCGGCTCGAAGCTCGCGGCAACCTTCGGCCTCATCGACGACGCCGAGGAGAAGCCGCGCAAGGCCGCCGGCCGGCCTCCACGGGGAGGCAAGCGCAAAGATCCACGGGAGGCGAAATGATGCGTGTCGTCGGTGGCCGGTTTCGCGGCCGCCCGCTGGCAGCGCCGCAGCACCCTGGATTGCGGCCCACGTCCGACCGCGTGCGCGAGTCGGTGTTCAACATCCTCGAGCACGGCATTGCCGATTTTGCTCTCGACGGCGCGCGCGTGATCGATCTCTTTGCCGGAACGGGTGCTCTCGGCATCGAAGCCCTCTCGCGCGGGGCCGGCTATTGCCTCTTCGTGGAGGAGGCGCCCGAGGCGCGCGCGCTCATCCGCACCAACGTCGAAGGGATGGGCCTCACAGGCGCCACGCGCATCTTCCGCCGCGACGCGACGGATCTCGGCCCGGCCGGGAACATGGCGCCTTACGCGCTCGCGTTTCTCGACCCGCCCTATGGGCAAGGGCTCTGCGAGAAGTCCCTCGCCGCGCTGCGCGACGGGAATTGGCTCCTGCCCGGGGCCGTGATCGTCGTGGAAGAGCGGGCAAAGGCCGGCGTCGTGCTTCCAGAAGGCTTCACGGAGATCGACCGGCGAACCTGGGGCGATACGCAAGTGGTGTTCGGGCGCGTCTCGTCATCCGGATAACGAACGCCTGCTGCCGCGTCGGCTTGCAACACAAAGCGCCCTACGTGCGGCCGAAAAGGCGCTCGATATCCGCGAGCTTGAGCTCGACGTAGGTCGGCCGGCCGTGATTGCATTGGCCGGAAAACGGCGTCGCCTCCATCTCGCGCAGGAGTGCGTTCATCTCAGCGCCCGTCAGGCGGCGGCCGGCACGCACGCTGCCGTGGCACGCCATGCGCGAGGCGACAGCCTCGAGACGATCGCGCAGCGGCGTGCCGCTCCCGTCGGCAAGGAGATCCGCAGCAAGGTCCCGGACGAGATCATCCACGTCGCTCGTGCCGAGCAAGGCCGGGACCTCCCGCACGGCAACGGCAGCCGGGCCGAAGCGATCCAGCACGAGACCTAGCTCCGCCAGATCCGCCGCCTTCTCCTCGAGCACCATCGCCTCGTCGTGGCTGACCTCGACGACCGCCGGAATGAGCAACGCCTGACGCGCGACCCCCCCATTGGCGATGGCGCGCTTCAAGCGCTCGTAAACCAGCCGTTCATGCGCCGCATGCTGGTCGACGATGATGACAGAGGTTTCGGTCTGCGCGACGATATAGGTCTCGTGAAGCTGGGCGCGGGCGGCGCCAAGGGGGCGGCGCTCGTCATCCTTCGAGATCGCAGCATCATGGGCGCTGGTGTCGGCTGTGGGCAGATCCGCGGCCGCGAAGGGCGCTTGATCAACCTCCGCAAAGCCTGCTGGCGACACCCTGTCGAAACCGAATGTCTGCGACTGCAGAGAGGTCCTCCCCTGCGCAACGATCGGCGGGACCGTGACCGCGGGCGCACGGGCAAGCGTCTCGATCGCACGCGCGCCCCCCTCGGCACTGGCGCGAAATCCCGCACTTTCCAGTGCATGGCGCAGCGCGCCGATCAGAAGCGAACGCACGGCGGCATTGTCGCGGAAGCGGACCTCGACCTTCGCCGGATGCACATTGACGTCGACTTCAGTCGGCGGCAGATCGACGAACACGGCGAGCAGCGGATGGCGCCCGCGTGGCACCAGATCGCCATAGGCAGCACGCACGGCGCCGACCATCAGCTTGTCGCGCACCGGACGACCGTTGACGAACAGGAACTGATAGGCGGCGTCGGGGCGATGCAAGGTCGGGAGGCCCGCAAAGCCGCGCACGCTTATGCCTTCGCGCACGCCTGACACCGGCACCGCGTCGGCCATGAACGCGCGCCCCATGATGCGGCCAAGGCGTTCGAGCATGCCATCAGCGGTGGCCGCGCACCGCGGCAGGCTGAGCCCCGTGCGCTCACCCATGGTGAGCGAGAAACCGACATGCGGATGCGCCATGGCCAGCCGCTTCACCGCCTCGGAGACCGCGAGATTTTCTGCGCGCTCCGATTTCAGGAACTTGAGGCGGGCGGGCGTTGCTGAGAATAGGCTCCGCACCTCGACGCGCGTGCCGGGGTTCAGCGCCGCCGGCTTCGGCTCACCGCGCACGCCCCGATCGACGGTGATCTCGAAGGCATCGCGCATCTCCCGAGGCCGCGACGCGATGGCGAGCCGGGCGATGGAACCGATGGAAGGAAGGGCTTCCCCGCGAAACCCAAGCGTCTCGATGGCGAGCAGATCCTCTCCCGTGAGCTTGGACGTGGCATGGCGCTCGACGGAGAGCGAGAGGTCCTGCTTATCCATGCCACGGCCGTCATCGGTAACGCGAATGAGCGATAATCCGCCGGCGGCCGTAACCACCTCGATCTCCGAGGCGCCGGCGTCCAGCGCATTCTCCACCAGCTCCTTGACGACGCTCGCCGGCCGCTCGACGACTTCGCCGGCCGCGATGCGGTTGACGGTTGCGGGGCTCAACTGGCGGATGGCCATCGTGACGGCAGGGTCCTCGTGATGATGATGATGTAATTGGCTCGACGGGCGCGGCGGCGCGCGCCGACTCGCCTGGGTGACACGGAACGTATCCCGTCGCCGGCGGGACGGCAAAACGGAACGCTTGCCTCAATTCCGCACGATCCTACCGAGGAGCTGAAGCACCGTGTCGCCCTGCCTGAGGCCTGGCCGCAGCGTCACGACGACCTCCGTGACCGCCCGTCTGCCATCCACCGGAAACGCACGGCTCTGATGGCCTGCGGGCACCGTTTCCTGCGCCGCGATGCGCGCGAAACCACCATCCGCGAATGCGATCTCCAGGCCGGCGATGGACATGGCGAGGCTGCCCGAACGAAGGGACAACTCAGAGATACGCGACTGATGCGCCGGAATGCGGAAGCGGACCACGCCGGCCCGGTGGCTCGTCCGAACGGTAGAAAGAATTTCGAAGGTTCCCGAGGCATCGGCTGGAATAGCCCAGCCGAAAAAGAGCATAGCCGTGGCAAGGGCGATCAATGGAAATCGGCGCACTTTGCTTTCGTCCCGTCGCTCATCCATTGCGCTCTATTAATGCGTCCGAACGGCGAACCCCGCTTTTCACCTCACCAACGCATGCACACCGGACTCGCCCGCGTTTCGCGCCGATTGGCGAACAATCGGCTTAATGAAAAGTGAAAAACACGCAACCTTCATAAAACATCTACCGGTCTGCCTGCTCTAATGATGGCAGCATATAGTTCTTCTTATTTATTGGGCTAAATTTTAAGCAACATACGCCATTCGCCCGCTTCTTCTCTTGCAATGCTCAGGTATTTCGGTCTTTATTGTAGTGGCGAACATGGCGCCGTCCCACCTATCCCCCCTAGGGGCGTCATAGTTCTTCAGCCCGCGACCTTCCCCCCCGGTCGCGGGCTTTCCATTTAAAAAACGCCGCCGATTTGTTTTTCATTTCACGACGGGGATGCGCGCTTCCATCCTGCTGTCTCGGCTTCCCTTTCGCTACAGAACCAACGTTCGCCACGCGAAGCTCGAATACGCAGGCTGTCGTAGCCCGGCCCCCAGGGCACGACGTAAAAGCGTTTGCCCGAGCGAACGGGGCCTTTGATCGGGCATCCCTTGGGCGATCTTTCTTTTGCCTCCTCCCAGCGCTTGTCTCGAAACTCCTGGGGGCGATCCGCTTCACCCGCCCAAAGCCCGACCTTTTGCGCCTGCGCGTCGCTCTCGACGCTGGCATAGCCGCTCCAGAACCCTCCGTTAGCGAAGACGTGGCCATTGCGCAGCAGCCACTCGCCAATGTCGGCGCCGCCGACGCTGCAACGGGCCCTGTTGCTGGTGCCGTCATTCTCTCTCCCCAGCACCTCGCAGGTGACCGGCCGGCGCCGGACGAGATTGCCAAGAGCACTCTTGGCGACCGTGCCGCAGCGCCATGCGCCGGACTTGCGCCGGCAGATCTGCGCCAGCTCCGGAGCCTCAATGCCGTCAAGCCGCACCAGCGTCCCCGAGACGCGCAGCGTATCGCCGGTGAGGGCTTCCGCCCGGCCCTCGAGTTGCACAGGGTGGCTCTCCGGAAGCGCGCTGGTGGTCATTGGCGAGACAAGCTCGCTCTCGGCGCCATTGTCCACGCCATGAAGAATAGCGCTGCCGGCTCCGGTGAGGCCGAGAACGAAAAGCGCCGCGACACCGGGCGGTCCCAAAAGCATCCGGCGACCGGCCTCAAACCCGAGCTCGCCCGCAAATACACACGAGCGAAATGTTTTCCGCCCCCCCGATGAGCGCCAGCGATCGCCTTCGCTGAAGAAGGCGAGGAGCAGAAGCGCTACGCTCACGGCAAAGACGACTGCGGCAAAAACCGCGTCGCCATCGAACCCGAAACGCCATGTGCGGTAGGCGGCACCTAGGCCAGCCGAGAGGGCCGTGATTTTCAGCGCCACGTTGGGGATGGGCTTGCTTGCCCATGCAGCCGCCGGGTCAAGGCCGGGAGCGAGCAGAATGCCGAGCCGCCGCGTGGTAGACGCGGTCGCCGCGGCGAGGCTATGAGCAGCCACGACGGAAGCGGCGCCGACGGCCCGGATGGCTCGCCGCGAAAGGATAGCTGCCGAAGCAGCAAGCCGCTTCCCCGCCGAATACAAGGCCTGCGCACAAGCCCAAAGTCTCGCGCCGGCTCCGCGCGATCCTGCGATGCCGGCCTCTACGCTACGCTTACCGGCATTCTTGACGTGCTGCGCGGCGGCGGCCTGCACGTCCTTTACGCGCTGGCGGCGCTGCTCCCGGCGCACCAGGATCGTGGTGCGGACGTACTCGCGCCATTCAAAGCCTTCATTGCGTTTTCGCCACCACAACACGTGCCCGCCCCGCGCCGCCGCCCGCTTTCAGTCCCAGACTCTCATGATCGACATGCCCGGCGCGATCTTCGTCGCGGCAAAGCGGGCGCTCGAGCCTTGAGCCTCAATGATGGCAAGGCTTGGGCCAGGCCCGCCGCGCTCACCGCAATCCGCAGTTGCATAGGCCCCATGGACACGCCGTCGGATCAAGCGCTAAATTGTGGCGCTGCCGATACACCCCTACGGAGGGTTCCATGACACAGCCTTTACCCGCCCTCGCACGTTCCTTCACGGCCCTGCTGTGCTCCGCAGCCCTGCTTATGACGGCAGTGCCGCAGCCGTCCCACGCCGACGACGACGGCCCGCGCAAGCCGCGGATAGACTGCTCGAAGCCTAAGAACAAGACGAAGCCGGCCTGCAAGCCGCACCATGGGATCTCCGACGACGAGATCATCAATGGCGCTTACTGGCTCACCCACACCGGGCGCCACCATGAGGCCATGGCCCTGCTCAGGACCGTGGAGGATAAGGACAATCCTCGCGCTCTCAATGCCATAGGCTTCACCACGCGCAAGCTCGGGAACGTCGATGGCGCACTCCCCTACTATGCGCGTGCGCTCGCCCTCGAACCCGACTATGTTCAGGCCCGCGAATACCTTGGCGAGGCCTTCCTGGCCAAGGGCGATCTCGTCCGCGCGCAAGCGCAGCTCGGCGAGATTGCGCAGCGCTGTGGCATAAGCTGCGCGTCTTTCGCGAACCTCGAGCGGGAGATCGCAGCCTTCACGGCGCGGCAGGCTTCGCGCGGGTGAGCAGCCAGCCGCTGGCTGCAAACGTATGGAATTGAGAGAGGGACGGCGCCAGGCCGTCCCGGAGGGAAACGTTGATGACGAATTTCATGTCGAAGGCCGCAGCCCTTGCCCTGGCTTCAGCGGCGTCGGTGGCACTCCTCGCCTCGCCGGCGGCAGCGGATGGGCGCATCTCCAAGGACACGGGGCCGGCGAGCGCGCTTTGCGATGCCCATGCTAAGGGAACGGCGGCTTGGTCGTCCTGCATTGGCGCCGCCCGCGCGGACATGAGCGACGAGGAGCTCTTCTATGCCGGCTATTGGCTGGCGAAGAGCGGGGACTATGAGAAGGCGCTCGGCTATCTCAATCTCGCCGGAAAGAAGGATGAGCGGGTGCTCACCTACATCGGCTTCGCGACGCGCAAGCTCGGGCACGTGGACGAGGCCCTGCCGCTTTACCAGAAAGCCCTCGAGGTCAATCCCGGCTATGTCGTGGCGCGGGCGTATCTCGGCGAAGCGTTTCTGACCAAGGGCGAGCCTGATAAGGCGCGTGCGGAGCTTGCTGAGATCGCGGAACGGTGCGGCGCCGGCTGCGCGGCCTACGTCGATCTCGCCGGCCATATCGCAGACTACGAGACGCGTGCGACGAAGGGGTGATCCTCTCGTTTCATTGACGCTTGGTGACGACACCGATCCCGGCCTCGCAATCATCGCGGCGCCGGGATTTTCTTTGCTCGAAGCTACCGTGAGGCGGCCGGCAACCGCTCACATACCGGAGCGGGCGAGCGGGTTGGCCCAGATGCGGACCACGCCGTCTTCGCCTGCGGACGCGATGTGCTCGCCATCCGGCGCAAAGCTCGCCGCGTTCACGGCGCCACCATGCCCGGTCAAGGTGCGGATGGTGCGGCCGCGCGCGACGTCCCAGATTCGCAGCTGACCGTCGCTGCCGCTCGAGGCCAGCGTCTTTCCATCTGGAGAGAAGGCGAGGCTCCCGACACGGCCGCGATGGCCGTAGAGACGGCGCAGCGCGCGGCCCGATCCGGGTGACCAGATGCGGATGGCGCCGTCGAGGCTGGCCGAGGCGAGATGCTTCCCATCCGGCGAAAAGGCGACGGCGGTGATGAAATCCTTGTGACCGCGATACGTGCGCATGCGATCGAGCGTATCGAGATTCCACAGCTTCACCAGCTTGTCGGCACCTCCTGAAGCAAGACGCGGCCCCCGCTCGGTTGTCACGTATGCGACAGCCTGCGCTGCGCTCTCATGCGCGTCGAGGACATGCAGCGGCGCTGACGGCGCCTCGGCATCCCAGAGCGTTACCTTCCAGTCGTGGCTCGAAGCGACGAAGCGGTCGGAGCGGCCAGCAAAGGCCAGCGACCAGATCTGGGCGTCGTTCCGCTTGAAGGTGGCGAGCTTCTCCGCGCGTTGCCAGTCCCAGAGCACGATCTCGCCCGACGCATGCCCCGTGAGGGCGCGATCGCCGAAAAGAGCAAATGCGGAGGCGGGGCCGTCATCGAGCTCGATCGTGCGCACGAGCGTGGCTGAGCCGGCGCTCCAGATCTTGAGCCGCCCATCGGCGCCCGCGGTCGCGATGGAGGCGCCATCGCTCGTGTAGGCAACGGCTGTGACGGCGCCAACATGGCCGCGCAGCTCCGCCAGCGGGCGAATGGCGGGCACCTCTTGCAGAGACGCGGTTCGGATGGCTGCGGATATCTCACCGCTGCCGCGGCTCTCGACCTGCGGAAGACGCTCCTGCAGCGAAACCGCCGCGCTGGCGACGCCAACACCGATGAGAAGCTTGAACACGACCGGACGCCAACCGATGCCGATGCCGCGCTTCGCGCGAACAGGCCGCGGTCGGCTAGCCGGTCGCAGTTTCTCTTTTTCTTTTGCTGGCTCTTTTGCTGGTTCTTTCGCCTTTTCTTTTTCTTTGACGGGAGCTTTCGTCTCGATCCGCTTCGGCTCCTTCGCGGCCACCTCGCGGACAGGCTCCTTCTTGCGCTCCACGCGCGGCAGCTTGATCGGCTTGGGCTGCTTGCTGACCTTCGCGGTCCCGCTGGCCGCCGCCGCTTTCTCCGTGCCCGCCTTCGCCGCCTTGGCCGGAGCTCGGGCCGGCGCCTGTGGCTTTCTGCCGGCTTCGCCGGCCGCAGGCGTCTTCAGGGACTCGAGGAAATCGAGCATGCCCCCCTTGGGGCCCGGCGCGTCCGGCGGCGGCGGAACGATGGAGGGCGAATCGCGCGCATCATCATCGGCCGTTTCCCCAGCTTTCACCGTCTTCACATCTGCTTCGTTGGCGGACGGCTTGGCAAACCAGCCGCCCTTTGCCGGATCTGGCGCCAACAGCGTCTTGCGCCACGCCGCGATCGACTGCGGCCGCGCCTCGATCTGCAGCGCGAGTGCGTGATCGACCGCCCTGAGAAAGCCGGCCCTGTACGACGCGCGTGCACCATCCCGGGCTGCGGCCAGTTCATCCTTTACCATGCGCGACGGGCTATCCGCCGGCCGCTTCCCCGTGACGGCATGATAGAGCGTCGCGCCCAGCGCATAGATGTCGGTCCACGGCCCCTGCCGGCGGCTCGTCTCGGCATACTGCTCGTAGGGAGAGTATCCCGGCTTCACGAGCGCCGAGACGGTTTTCGAATGCGTCGCGATCTCGCCGCGCGCGGAGCCGAAGTCGATGAGGACCGGGCTGCCATCCTTGCGGATGATGATGTTGTCCGGCGCGATGTCGCGATGCAGGAAGTCCTGCTTGTGGATCAGCTCGAGCGCATCGAGAAGGGGCGAGACGATCGCATCCAGCTCCTTCTGGCGCGGGGCGCGGCCGAGGCCCTTGAGCCAAGCCTTGAGGCTCTGGCCCTCCTCGAAATGGAGAACCATGTACGCCGTGTTGTTAGCCTGGAAGTAGCGATAGACGCGGACGATGTTGGGATGCGAGAAGCGCGCCAGCGTCTGCGCCTCCTCGATGAAGCGATCGAGCCCCCAGCGATAGTCGCCGGCGCAATCCTGCGAGCGAGGCGCCGCATCCGACGTCGAGGTGCGGGCCGCAAAATCGGAGGGAAAGTATTCCTTGATCGTAACGTGCCGGTCGAGGGCGGTCTCCTCGGCTAGATACGTGATGCCAAATCCGCCCGCGCCGAGTACGCGCTCGATTCGATAGTCGCCGACGAGCTCCGTACCGGTCTTAAGCGCAATCAAATTCGTCATCAGCTTTCGCGCTCTAGAGAACGTCCGGAAGAATGGAGCCGGTCATGATGTAGCCATGCCACTAAAAAGATCAGGCGCAGCCATGCGAACCGACTGGGCCGGCAAGAAGCACGGGGCAAGTCCGGCGCATCACGATGATCCGATTCCGGTGCAAATCACCTCCCTGCCTCTTGTGGAGCAAGAATGTGGCGGACGCGTGCGCGGTGTGCCTGGATTCCGGGTAGAGCACCGTGCTCGAACATCCCACGGCCATGTTGCTGCCGCAGAGCGCACGAACACTAGTGTTGATGATCGAAAGATTCGCCACATCACGCAGCGCGGCTCCGAATGGATTTTTCGATCTGAATCACACGAGCAAGTCTATGTTTCTAGTGTCCCTTACGCTTCCGAAGTTCACTCCGAAGCCTAGTCGCAAACACTGACGAACTTCGGAACGGGAACACTAGGACAGATTCGAGCCTGAGCCTATCCATGCCACGTCCACAATCGGGGGCGATCCGCCGCCGCACTGACTGTAGCCTCGGCTCTTTACAAAGCGCCGCCGTGGCCCGGGCCTTGATGGTCACAGCCGCACTTACGTCAGTGCCGGCAACGGTATGCGCGCAGTCCCCCGGCGCAGGCTCGCCCGCGGCCGGTCGCGGCGCGCAACTTTGGACGGGCATGAGCGACTGGATCATGGCGAGCTATCAGCAGGCGCCAGCCCTGGTGATAGCTCTCGCGGCGCTGCTGGCGCTGTCTCCGTTCGCGCTCGTCGGCCTTTGGGCGGCCCGGCGTGAGCGGGCGCTCGTCGCCGTTCCGGAGGCGCGGACCAAGGTGCTGCGTGCAGCGCGCCGGACCGAGCGGCTTCCGCGCGAGAGCGTGAAGACCGGATACATTCCGGCGAAGCCCCAGGAAGCCTGGATCGAGATCGTCAACGGCAGCGAAGTTGCGCCGCGCGCACCGACGACGCGCTACCCGATCAAACACGTGCTGCTCCGCATCGGGCGCGAGAGCGATAACGACGTCTGTCTCGAGGACGTGACCGTGCACCGTTATCACGCTGCCATCCATCTGACGGAGGATGCGGAGTTCATGATCACCGATCTTTCGAGCGAGAGCGGCAATGGCGTGGTGGTCAATGGGCGAGCAGTGGCTGAGGCCCGCCTCAAGAAAGACGACGTGATCGGGCTTGGCAAAGCGCAGATCAGGTTCACGACGGGAAAAGCAGATCCCGCATAAGCCGCGTCGCGGCGCGTTGCGAGCAGACGTAGACAGGCCGCGCGACAAACATCGGCGGACAGATGAGGAGGACGAGACCATGACTGCGGGCGGAGGTTCATACGGCCAGGGACAGCGGTCGGGCCGGTTTCTCGGATCGCTCAAGGACGCACTCGTAGCAGCGAGCCGCGAGGATACGGGGCGTCATGAAGCCGCCACCGCCGAGCGCGCGGCAGCACTTACATCGGCTGCCGACAGCGTAATCCCAGTGCCCGGGCCTCAGGGCGCGTCCGCGCAACTGCCCGCGCCGCGGCCGGAGAGCGCCGCCTCCCCCTCGGCGGCGGAAGCAGCGCGCGAGGCGCGCACGCCCCGCATTACCGACGAGCGCCACATCGAAGTCGATTCGCCGCCGACCACGCGCGTCGTTCGGGCCGCCGCTCAGGCGGAGCCCGAGGATGAGGATACGGGCGCTCGGACGAAGCTCGTGCGCGGCAAGATGCAGGTGGCGCGCGGCACGTTCGACCGGGACCCCGTGGCCGGCTGGCTCGTTATCGTCGGCGGTCCCGGCATCGGGCAGTACCGGCCAATCTTCGAGGGCAACAACACCGTGGGGCGGGCGGCCAGCAACCGCATTCCGATCGACTTCGGCGATGATGCCATCTCGGCCGAGGAGCAGGCCTATATCCGCTACGATTCAGCGGACCGATCATTTCTTTTCGTGCCCAATCTTGCTAAGACCAATGTCGTCTCGGTCAATGAAAAGCGGCCGACCGGCGCTGTCGAGCTCGCCCAGATGGACGTGATCACGATGGGCCGGACACAGCTCGTGTTCGTGCCGTTCTGCGGGCCCGATTTCGACTGGGCGGCGCTACAGGAGCAGAGCTGAGACACGCCAGATCGCATGCCAGCCTTCGAGCACGCCAGCCGCGCCACAAAAGGCGCCCGCAACTACCAGGAGGACAATGCCCTCTTCTGGAGCGGGTTTGACGTTACGAAAAACGCTTGCCTGTCGGACGCAACCGATGGGGCAGCGGCGGTGGCTGTGCTGGCCGACGGCATGGGCGGACATACCGGCGGTGCACTCGCGAGCCGCATGGCGTGTGAACGTTTCATCCAGGCTTTCCTCGCCGCCACGGGCTCCAATCGGGAGCGCCTAGTCGCAGCGCTGAGCGCAGCCAACCGGGCGATCGCGGAAACGGTCGAGGCCGACCCCATGTTGTCTGGCATGGGCTCGACGCTCGTCGGAGTGACGTTCGCGGCGGACGGCATCGAATGGGTAAGCGTTGGCGACAGCCCGCTGATGCTCTATCGGCGCGGCGAGGTCGCCATGCTCAACGAGGATCACTCACTCGCGCCCGAGCTCGACCGGCTGGCAGCGACCGGAGCGATCTCCGAGCAGGACGCGAAGCGCGACCCGCGCCGGCACATGCTGCGCTCAGCCGTGACCGGAGATGACATCGAGCTGATCGACGTATCGCGCCGCCCGCTCAAGGTCGAGCCCGGCGATTACATCATTCTCGCGAGCGACGGGCTGCAGACCCTCGAGGCGGCGGAGATCGCACGCATCGTGACGGCGTATGGCGATGACGGAGCCGATGCCGTCGCCGCCGCATTGATACGGGCCGTCGAGGCGCTTAAGGATCCGCACCAGGACAATGCGACGGTCGTTGCCGTCCGCCTGCTGCCGCATCCCGCACGAGAGACGATCCCTGCCGAGACTGCATCCGAGGGCGATTGAGACGCCGGCGTACCCCGCTGATCCCGCACCACCCATCAACCCGCAAGGCCCGAACAAGGCACGGCCAACACACTCCCCCAAGGGCGATTTGCGCCCGGGGAGACCCAAACCGTGGTTTGGCCGATACGGGGCCGGCGCCGTGAACCCAGAAAGCACGCCTTCGAGGCGGCGCTCGAGGAGGCACGGCTCGACCCGGAGAGCAACGAGCCCCTGAGCGATGGGCCAGGCCCGTTGGGCCCCGGTGTTGGCAGTCTCGGCGGCATCGCGGTCGCGGAAGGATATGTGGCGCCGGCATCCCTTGTGCGCGCCTATGGCGGAGAGGGTGAGGCGGATGGCGCGCGCCCGAAAGACCGCCCACAGGAGGCCGCGCTGAAGCTCAAGGCGGTCCTCGCCAAAGGCGGCCATACACCGAGAGATCTTGCAAAGCTGCGGCGAAGCTTTGCAGCCCGGCACCACCCGGACCGCGTGCCGGATGACATGCGCTCCGAAGCCGTTGCCGCCATGGCGGAAATCAACGCGGAGATCGACCGAGCATTGAAGCGGGCCAATGCTTGAGCAATCGGCAGGCGCAGCCCAGTTATTTCAATCGATAGCCGCCGGTCGCATAGGCGCCATCGATCTCATCCTCCCAGCGGAAAGCTGCCAGGAAGTCCTCGCAACGGCCCATGACACGGCTCGGATAGGCCCGCATGTGGCGCACGCGGCCGCTCTCGAACCAGACGGTGACATAGAGGTCGGGATCCCGCTCGCGGTCGAGAAAATCCTCGACGAAGCGGCGGAAGCTGCGCGGCGGGCAAAACTGCCAGGCCTGCCGCAAACCCTTCACCTGGATGTAGCTCGGCGGCCCCATGACGGATTGAAGCTCGGTCTGGTTCATGCCCGGAGCCACGAGATCGATCGCGAAGCCCTGGCTGAGCGCATCGCGCGGGACGCCGCAGGCGAGCACGACAAGGCCAAGGCCAACGGCGATGCCGCGCGCCAGACCCGGTCGACGACGGGCTCTCATTTCATGCCGCTCCCACACAAGCTCGGACTGCGCGAGTAGAGCCCATGCCGCTTGCGCCAGGCTTGAGCGCTATGAGCCGCCGTTGATCGGGGCCGTTCCGTGGCGCATGAGCGCGCTATCAAGCTTCGCGTGAAGCTCGGCTTTGGCTGGTTCCGCCGCAGCCAGAATCTCACGCACCTTCAGAAACTCCAGCGCCTGGAAATGTCCGGTTCCCGCATCGATGTAGATATCGGGCCGTCGCGCCTTGAGCTTCTCCCGCACGATCGAGCGCTCGAACAGGAACGACGAGGCGAACAAGGCCTCGATCGCCGTCGGCCGGGCGCGCTTAGGCGACGGAACCGTCGTCCCCGAGACATCGATGGCAACCAGGAGATCGGCTTCGCCTGCAATGAGATCGAACGGCAGCGGATTGGTCAGTCCCCCGTCGATGAGGCTCCGCCCGCCGATCAGCACTGGCTCGAAGATCACCGGCAGCGCCATGCTGGCCGCCACCGCCGGCCGGAGCGGTCCGGTCGAGAACTGCGTTGCCTCGAGGGCGTAGAAATCGCTCGCCACCACGCGCAACGGGATGGAGAGCTCCTCGAACGTCTGCGGCACAGCTTTCGGCAAGACGAGCTCGAGCAGCGCACCCGGGGTCAGAAACGCGCTCCGCGCCGTGAAAAAATCGCGGAAGCGCCCCGAGACCTGAACGCGTGCCGCAAAAAGATCGCGCAGGAGGCCGAAGCGCTTGGTCAGGGTCTCTTCGGTATGGGCGCGAATGTCGGCCGCCGAAAGCCCCGCAGCATAGGCTGCCCCATAGATGGCCCCGATCGAGGTTCCTGCGATGATTTTCGGTTTGAATCCAAGCTCATCGAACACCTCGAGCATGAGGATATGCGCAAGCCCCCGCGCACCCCCGCCGCCGAGAACGAGGCCGATCGAAGGCTTGCTCTCACCCCCGGGCAAAGCGGATCGATCACGTTTTGCCGCAATGCGGGAAGCCAGCGCGTCTGCCATGATCGGGCCTCAGAATTGGTTTTTTTGCCCATCATAGGCACGCGAGGCGAACGCACCAGCCGGTTCCATCCCGGCGCGGCTTTTCTCTCTCCCGTGTCCGGTCGCATACGGCAGCGTCATCCGGCGTCAACGGATCTACGCTCTGGGTTTGCGTAACAACGGAGTAGATCATGAGTAACCCGTGGACCACGCGTGCTGCGACGCTGCTCCTCAGCACCGCCCTGCTCGCTTCCGCCGCTTCGGCCGCCTCCTCGCGCTGGCCCGGCACCGAGGCGTCGATCGGCGGCGCCATCGCGGCCCGCATCATCGCGGTGAAGTGCAACGGCCCCCTTACCGCCGCGGAAATCTCCGAGCTCGACACCTACATCGACGAGCGCCAGACCGCGTTCATGACCGGAAGCAAGGCCAACCAGCGCTTCGGCGAAGCCGTCTTCCCCCGCCTCGCTCGCGACTACGAGCACAGCTACAGCAGCCCCGCTGCCTGCGATTTCGCCGCCCGCGACATGGTGCGTGACATGCTTGCGCGCGTGCGCACCGCCCAGACGGACCTGAGGAAGCGCGCCGAAGCGCGGCCATGACACCGAGCATCCGGCACCACTCACGGCCGCCTCATCGCAGTCGCCACCTCGGCGCCACAAAAGCGAACGGGGCACGCTGCTGATCCGCAACCTGCCCCGTTTTCTATCGCAGCCAGCACGCCCGCTCACGTGAGCTTGAAGGGCATCTCCTTGCCGGCGAAGAAAGCGTCGATGTTGTCGAGCGCCTCGAACCCCATCTGGTTGCGCGCCTCGACGGCCGCCGATCCGAGATGCGGCAACAGGAACGTGTTCGGCAGATCGTAATAGCCTTCGTTGATGTTCGGCTCGCCGGCGAACACGTCGAGACCGGCATAGCCGAGCCGTCCCGACTTCAGCGCCGCAATCATATCCTCGTCGTTGACGAGATCGCCGCGCGCCGTGTTCACGACGATGGCTCCCTGCGGCAGCTTCTCGATGGTCGCCTTGTTGAAGAAGCCGCGCGTCTCTGGCGTCGAGGGCGCGTTGATCGAGAAGAACTGCGAGATGGCGAGCAGGCTGTCGAGGCTCTCGTGATAGGTCGCACCGAGCTCCCTCTCCTTCTCGGGCGGCTGCCGGTAGATATCGTAGTAATGGATCTCCATGTCGAAGCCGCGCGCACGCTTGGCGAGCGCCTGGCCGATCTTGCCGAAGCCGTAGATGCCGAGCTTCTTGCCGTCGAGCCGCTGGCCCACGAGTTGCAGCGGCTGCCAGCCCGGCCATGACCGGGCGCGGATCATGTGCTCGCCCTCGGACGCGCGGCGCGCCGAGCCTAGCAGCAGCAGCATGGCGATCTCCGCCGTCGCGACCGTGACGCCATGCGGCGCGTTTCCGACCTTGATCCCCCGTGCCTTGCAGGCGTCGAGATCGATGTGATCGAAGCCGATCGAAAACGTCGAGATACACTTGATGTGCTCGGGAATCCGGTCGACGACGTCCTTGCGGCACTTCTCGTTCAGCGTGATCAGGAGCGCATCGACGGTCTTGGCCGCCTCGAGCATCTCGTCGATCGTGATCTTCGGATCATCGCCATGCGCGATCACGTCGTAGGTCTCGCGCGCTCGGGCCATGACGGCCTCCGGCAAGGGCCAGGTGATGAGGATCTTCTTCTTTGCCATGGGTATCCTTCCCCCGAGTTCGACTTTGGTATGCTGGCCGCGATCCATGCCCCAGGGCATGCGCCGTGACAAGTCCGAGCCCGACTGCCGACGGCGCGGGCACCCAGCCTCGGCTCTCTCGCCAAGCCGGCCAGCTTCGTAACGATCAGTCCCCGGACGCCTTTTTATAATCCTACGTTCGCGGGCTCCGAGCACGCGCGATTCGTGAGATCAAACGCCGCGGCCTCTCGGCCCCGCCTAGCGCGCCCCGTGTTTCACTTTATAGGCGGCAAAAGCCGAAGCGAAGACCTGATCCAACAGCCACGCCAACAGCCCGAGGCGTTGATTGCCACAAAAAAGAAACCTCCGAGCCTAGGTCGGGATACCCCTCTCCTAGGCTCGAAGGTTTCGTCGTGTGCAGATTGGGTCTTGGGTCTTGGGTCTTAGAGCGCGCTCACACGTCGTGGTCTCGCCTTTGCGGTGGAAACGCGCTCCATGTCGTCCTTACTTGAGAGACTGTTCACGTTCCCGGCGGGCGCGTGCGCTCGCCGGGAACGATTAGGCTCTAGTCGAACTTGAGCGTGAAACCGGCCCAGAGGGTACGGCCGACGCCGGGCTTCACACCGTCCGAGCGATCCGTGATGTAGAACTCGTCGGTCAGGTTCTGGCCGGCGGCCCACAGCGTGAGCTGGTCGGTGAGCTTGTAGTTCGTACGCGCCGAGAGCAGCCACACATCCGGCACGAGACCCTCGTCGGCGTAGGACGAGTTGTCCACGTCGGTGTGGTAGTCGCCGCGATAGGTCCAGGTCAGGCTCGCATCCCAGCCCGCACGGTGCTCAACACCGAGGGTGAGGTTTGCGAAGTGCCGGAGCGCTTCGGGTACCCGATTTCCGGCGACGCTGTCCTCGTCCTCGTTGACGCCTTTCTTGATCTCAGCGTCCACGTAGGTGTAGGTCGCTTCTCCGAACACGTTCCACGGGCCACCGGTGAAGGGCTGGCTATCCAGGCGACCGTAGATCTCGAAGCCCTGCAGCACCACCTTGTCGAGCGCGGAGAACACGCGATCGCCTGTGTCGCTCTGGAAGGCCTCACCGAACTGATAGTTATCAATGCGGTTGTGGAAGTAGGCCATGTCGAGCGTCACGCCGCGCATAGCCGTGGTGCGCACGCCGATCTCGAAGTTGTCGCCGATCTCCTCGTCTGGCGCGATGAAGATGTCCTCATCCGCCTCCAGCACGTCGCGCACGATGTGCGGAGTTAGTCCCCGATGGTAACCGCCGTAGAACGTCGTCCGCGGCATCGCCTCCCAGGCGAAACCGATCGCCGGCAGAACGTGGTCATAGTCAGCGCTGCCGCTAAAACCCTCGGTGATGTTGTTGAAGCTGATGTCATAGCTTTCGAAGCGAACACCCGGCGTCACGGTCAGCGAAGGCGTTACGCGCACCGCCGTCTGAACGAAGGCGGCGAACGCATCGGCTTCAAGCTTCTGCTGCTCGTCAATCTCACCGCGATTTCCGAAGGTCAGCTTTTGGCCTTCCTCACCGACCCGGTTCTTGTTGGAGAAACGATGCTCTTCGTAGCGGATGCCAGCCTGAACCGTATGGCTCATCCCGCCGAACAGCGGCAGGTTGGCGAACTCGATCCGCGAATCGGCTCCGTAGTTCCGATAGCGGCGATCCCGCCCTTCCATCTCCAGCTCGTCGAAGCTGTCGCCGTCTTCAGCGTAGAAGCGCGCGCGCTCATGGTCGTTGCCGTAGATGCGCGTCGTCAGCGTCGTATTCTGGTCGATGTAGAGGTTATGAGCGAGCTGAAGCCGGTAGAAGTCGGCATTGTAGCTGCTGAGATTCCGGCAGCACGTCGCATCCTCGTCGAGGGCGCCAGCCCGGGCTGCCGCTGTCTTGTTGCGGCGGAACCTGAACAGGTCCTCCTGATCCTCGATGTTGTCTTCATCGTAGGTGTCGCGCTGGCGGAAGAACCCGCCGGAGATCGTGAGATCCTGGCGCGAGCCGCGGAAGCCGATAGCACCGTAGAAGTCGTTGTAGCCGAGTTCTTCGACGTCCCAAGCCCCACCCGCGTCCGCACCAGAGTACGACGCCACGACACCCACGTTGCCGAGGTTCTGGCGCGTATGAACGTGACGGAAGTTGTTGACGCTCTTGTCCGCACCTTCGGTGTGGCCGATGCCTGCCTTGATCACCGTTTCATTGGCGCCGAACGGCGACAGGTTGCGGAAGTTGACCACGCCGTGGTTGTTGAGCGGCCCATAGTTCACGATCGGACCGCGGAACACCTCGATGCTCTCCACACGCTCCATCGGCGGCGTGTAGTGGGTGGAGGAATCCAGATAGGTCGAGAAGTTGATCGGAACGCCGTCCTCCATCACGAGGACCTTGCGCGAGCGGCGGAACGCAGAGCCGCGCATGCCGATGCCGCCGTGGCGCGCGAAGCCGTCGTCGGCCACCGTGACGACACCGGGAACGCGAGCCAGGGCCTCGTGGTTGGTAGCCGGGCGCTGCTCCTCGAGATCACCCGAGGTCACCCGCGTGCCGGAGCCGGCGAGATTCTGAAGGTCGTCGGGCAGCACGGCCTTCGCATTGATCGGCGAAAGCGGGCCGCTTTCGGCGCGCGCAGCGGCGCCACCGCTGGCGGCTGCCCCGTAAGGCGAGTTCTCGAGCGCCGGAGCTTCATCGGCATAATCAGCCTGGGCCGAAGAGGTCGGCGGCGGCATCGGCGTTGGAGAAGCCTTCTTGGCCACCGGCGCTGCCTTCTTGGCCGCAGGCGCCTTCTTCTGGATGACTTCGACCTCCGGCAGGTCCCCGTCCGCCGGCTCCGCCGCCTGCTGCGCAAACGCGGCTGTCGAAGCGAAGCACGCCACGCTCGCCATCAGCGCGAATTTTGTTCCTAGGATCCTAGTCCTCGGCATCCATCCCACTCCCATTAACGAACCCCCATAGGACATTTCCGGTGAAGCGTTGCACCGGTTGGCCACGTTGTTGCCAAACTTGAGCTATCCGGGAGAGGAAGGAACGAACAATGGCACTAATTCCCGATTTCACTCGGGATCCAAGAAAGAATCCTGATGTTGCGCGGGAGCATCTAACTTTCGTCAAATATCCGTATGAACTGTCATCATCCAGGAACTAACACCTAAGTATTTTCACCATATATACTCGAGGAAATACACGTACGCTATTTCACATCCGTATAATTACGGAAGCCATTCAAAAGCATGACTTAGGTTTTTGGTTCCGGTGAAACAACGCGCCGATTCGAGCTCACAATCATTCAATCGCAAGCGATCGCCGCCAATGAACGGAGGCGGCCATGAAGGATGGGCCCGCGCGCCGGCATGGATCTCGGCCACGCATTGCGGAGCGATCGCCCCCGGCACGCGGCCCTCCACAACGCAAAACGCAAGAAGCGGACGGCTGAACCAGCCGCCCGCTTCTCACCTTGTCGTCCTCAGCCGTTCGGGCTGGGTCTTGGCGTAGTTTAGAACCTAATCTTCACACCGCCGTAGGCTGCGAAGGGCATCGACGGCCCGATGGAGCGAACGTCGCCGTCTTCATCGATGGCGTTGGAAGCTTCGGCAGCCTCCTCGGCATCGAAATAGGTGCCGTAGATGCCGTACTTCTGGTTGAACAGATTCCTCACGAGGCCATACACCTGCACGTTCTCGGTAATGTCATAGGAGGTGTGCAGGTCCACGCGCCAATATCCGCCGAGTGGCTTGTTGTTGTTGGCCTCGTCACCGAAGAAGATCTGGTTGCTGGCGGCGATGAGGTCCGAACCGAACTTCCACTGAGGCGTGATCCAGTATTCGAACCCGGCCTTGAGGCGGTGCCGCGGGATGCCCGGCAGCCGATCGCCCGAGCGCACGAAATTGCACTGCGGCACGCCCTCACCATCCTCATCCTCTGCGTCGGGGCAATCCTCCGTCCCGCCTGGCGTATTGGGCGCCGGCAGCACGACGTTGCTGTCGAACGTCGCATCGATGAAGGCGTACGAACCGTACACCCGGAAGCGGCGCGTCTCATAAGTGGCGGCAAGCTCGACGCCCTGGCGGAGCGTATCGCCCGCGTTGAGGAAGTAGCCGCGTCCCGTCTGCTCGGCAGCCACGTTCAGGATGTCATCCTCATTGAGCGTGCGGAACAGCCCGGCGCTCCACGTGAGGCGCTGGCCGTCGTAGCTCCGGCTTTCGCCACGGAAACCGATCTCTGCCGTGCGCGAGACGACCTGCTTCAGCGGCGGATCGTCGGTGAGGAAGCTCTCGATGAAGCACGGGAACTCCGGCTCGGCGCAGCCAAGCTCGGCTGCCGTCGGCGCACGGTTCGCCTCGGAATAGCCGCCATAGAGAGAAAGCCCGGGCAGAAGCTTGTAGGTAGCGCCCGCCATGGGGTTGAACCGGTCATACTTGTTCGTCTTGTTAAGCTCGTCGAAGTTGCCGGTGAGGTCCTTCATCTTGATGGTGGCGTGATTGTAGCGGCCGCCGACCGTCAGCGCGAGCTGATCCGTGACATCCATGGTGTTCGAGAAATAGACGCCCCAGTAGTCATTCTCGGTCTTGAGAGCGCGCGGCGCAATGAGCGACGGGCCTCCTACGATGATGCCCGACCCTTCGACGACGAACTTGGGTCCGATCGTCCCGAGCTCACTCGAGGTATCGTAATCCACTTCACCATGATCATAGCTGGCACCGACCAGGAACTGGTTCGGCCGGTTGAACAACGGCGACTTCTCGACGGCCTGCACGGTGCCGCCCCAGCTTTTCGCCTTGGTGTTGATGCGCTCGATCGATCCCAGCGGCTCCTCGACGTCGTCCTCCTCGATGAAGCTGCCATCCAGGCGCCGCAGCCTGCGCTCCGTCTCTCCCGGAGGCAGATCGTCCTCCTCGACGCAGAGATACTCCTCGCCGGCGACCTCGCACTCATCCACCTCGGAGAGGTTGCCGTCGATGACGTTCGACTTGAACCGGCGGTAGTAGGCAAGTCCGGAGAACGTCAGCGTATTCGTCGCCTTGATCTCACCGGAGATCGTCGGCATGAACACTTCGAGATCCGTATCCTGTGGCGAGGTGAAGGTGTTCGCCCAGCGCTGGCGCAGAAGCTGCAGCGGTCCGGCTGCCGTGACGCCGACAGAGCTGTCCGCCGCCGTCAAGCTGAGATGCAGCTCGCCGTTGCTCCCCTTGAAGCCGATATCACCGTAGAGCCGCTTGATCTCGGCATCCGAAAAGTCACGGAAACCATCCTCTTCGAGCCCTTCGGCGGCGATGTACGCTCCAACGCCTCCCACCTGGCCGCCGGCTTGCACGCCGATCTGCTTGCGGCCGAACGAGCCGGCCATGATATCGACTTCCCCGCCTTGATAGCTGAAGCCGTCCTTCATCATGATGCTGACGGAGCCGCCGATGGCGTTGAGGCCGAACACCGGATTGTTGCTAGCGACGGTGATCGAATCGATGGCGTTGGTCGGGATCAGGTCCCAGTTGACCGTATCGCCGAACGCCTCATTGATGCGCACGCCGTTCTGATAGACCGCCAGCCCCTGCGAGCGCCCGCCCACCGGCGAGGCGTCGAAACCACGGTAGGAAACCTCCGCGCGAAGCGGGTTGCCAGCCGCGTCGGAAAGAATGACGCCTGGCACGTGCTGCTGGAGAACCTGCTGCACTTGCTGCGTGCCGTCGGTCTCAATGTCCTGAGACGAAACCGTCGAAACGCTGCTTGGAACCTTGGCGCGAGGAATTTCGCTGCCACCGAGCGGAGCCATCCGCACGAACTCTCCCACGGCGCCGCCGAACTCATCGAAGGGTTCCTGCGGTGGCTCGAAAGCGGGCGGCGGCTGCGGCGCCGGCGCCTGCTTGGCCACGGCCTTCTTCTTCGCAGGCGCCGCCTTTTGCTGCACGGCCTTCTGCTGAATGACGTCGACCTCCGGCAGCTCCGTATCCGCCGGCTCCGCGGCTTCCTGCGCACCGGCGACCTGCGCGCCCAGCGCAAGCGCTCCGGCAAGCACGGCCGCGCGTCCGATCCCCCGTCCCGTCCCCATTCTTATTCCTCCCCCGATCCCATTTGGGACGCCCACATCACGACGGATATGTGCATCCAGGTAAATACCTAGGGTAGGCGTACGAGCTATGCTGAGCCCGGGTCAACGATGTAACGGCACATTTCCCTGCCGAGCCGGCGAAATTCGGCGCGAATGTGGCGCTTCCGCATCGGGAATTTTTCCCGATTTACCAGGACGTTATCGAAAAACACGGCAACCCGGCGCGCGAATTGCGGCAATCCAGATATAAAAAGAGGAAGATCGGATAGCCTGCATGGAAGTTTTTTTCTTTGCTTGCCCAATGATCTAGATGACCAGGGTGGGATTTCTGCGGCGCAGCATGCCGGGATGACCCGGCTGACGCCTCCTAAAACTCCTGCGCATTTGGTTGATTCCCGTCGCTGTTTCGCGATATTCACCAGCGTCATGGTGGCGGACGAGACGGACGCGGGCATGCACCCGCTGATTGCAGCTCCAGGAGCCTCGTTCGGAAACTGCGCCAGGGGACGGCGCCGCGGTGTCAGGTTATAATGATACGAAGCCAGCAACTGCCCGCAGCATGGCGCATGGACGAAGCGGACAGCAAGCCAGCCGGAAATTCTAAGTTCAGGAGGCTATTCTTGACCCGACAGATCCGCGCCGGAGCGCGCACCATCGGCTTTTCCGCCCTTACGTTTTTTTCCGTCGGCTGCTTGCCGGCGATGGCCGAGTCGAACGGGCTCACGGTCGAGTTGAATAAGCTTGAGTCGCAAGGCTCAGGGTGCCGCGCCTACATGGTCGTACAGAACGACAGCGACACCTCTTACAAGGCGTTCAAGCTCGATCTCGTTCTTTTCCAGTCGGACGGCGTCATCGGCCGGCGCTTTGCCATGGATCTCGCGCCGCTCAAGGCGAAGAAGCGCACCGTGAAACTGTTCGATCTCGACAATACGCCCTGTGACAAGATCGGCAGCTTCCTAATCAACGATGTCGTCGAGTGCACGGCCGAGGCGGGCCCCGTCGAGAACTGCCTCGCTGGCGTGACGGTGAAATCGCTGACTGACGCAGAACTGCAGAAGTGAAGCAGAAGTAAGTAGAGCGCATCAGTATCAGGACGGGCAAAGGGTATTGCCGTGGAAGAAATTGCCGTCGCCGCAGGTCATGATTTCTCGATCTGGGGTCTCGTCCTGCAAGCTGACCCCGTCGTCAAGGCGGTCATGCTCATGCTGGTCATCGCATCGGTCGCGTGTTGGGCCATCATCCTCGAGAAGATGATCCGCCTGACCAAGCTCGGGCGTGATTTGCGCCGGCTGGAGCGGGCGGTGAACGATCAGGCCGCGACGGCACAGGCGCCGCGCGGCCTCGTGCGCACGCTTCTCTCGGCCGCCCATCACGAAGCCGAGGACAGTGGCCGCAACGAGCCCCGCGGCGAGCTGAGAGCCCGCCTCGAGCGCGCCATGCGTCTCTCCCTCAAGGCGCAGCTGCAGAAGCTCGAGGTCGGTCTTCCCTTCCTCGCCACGATCGGCTCCGCCGCCCCCTTCATCGGACTATTCGGCACGGTGTGGGGCATCATGAACAGTTTCACCGCCATCGCGCACCAGAAGGATACCTCTCTGGCGGTCGTCGCCCCCGGCATCGCCGAGGCTTTGTTCGCCACGGCGCTCGGCTTGGCGGCCGCGATCCCCGCAGTCATGGCCTACAATATGATCGCCGTTGCCCTCGGCCGCGGCGCCAATCGCGCCAACACCTCGATCGCGGAGCTTGCGAAGCGCCTATCGCGGCCGGCGGGCCCGGCTTCGGAAGGCTTTCCTCGCGTGGCCGAGCCTCTGCGCGCCGGAAAGGCATCCTAAATGGGAATGGCGGCCGGACATGACGCGTTCCGGGGCGATGAAGACGATGGCGGCTACCGCCCCGTGGCTGAGATCAACATCACGCCGATGGTCGACGTCATGCTGGTCCTCCTCATCATCTTCATGGTCGCCGCGCCGCTCATGGTCGCCGGCGTGCCGCTCGAGCTTCCGGACACCTCGGCCGCACGCGTCAGCCAGTCGAAGAAGGCCATGGTCGTCTCGCTCGCAGGGGACGGATCGCTTTACATCCGGGACGAGCAGGTCTCGTCAGAGGGTCTCATCCCGCGCCTGCGCGAGTTGCGCGCCTCCGAGGGCGACACCGTGGTCTACGTCCGCGCCGATAAGAAGAGCAACTACGGCGACGTCATGGACGTTCTCGGCCGCGTTGGCGAAAGCGGCTACGGCCGCGTGTCGCTGCTCTCGCAGCCGAAACCCAGGGGCGCGCAATGAGCAACATCGGGGCCGCGCCAGACCATGCCGGCCTCGCACGCGGCGCGCACCGTGATCGCAGCCGCACGTGGAGCCATCTGGCGACATGATTTTACGAGTTTTGACATGGCTGGCTTCGATTGGTCTTCATGGCGCGACCGTGGCCATCCTGATGATCACGCCCGGCGGCGCCTCGCTGGATGAGGGCGCGGGCGACGACCTCTTCGTCGTCGAGCAGGGCATCGCCCTCGAAGGCGTCGCGAGGCTGGGCGAAGCGGAGGTCAGTATCGATGCCGTCGAGGCTCCGCCACCGGTCCTGCAATCGACGCCCCCCATCGAGGAGGTGAAGCCTCCCGAGGAGGACGTTCAGCACGTCATCGGCTCCGAGTTCGGTCCGGAGCAAGAGCAGGTGATCCGCGAGCCCGAGCCCGAGGAAGTGCAGGAGGCACGCCCGGAGCAGATCGCGGCGATCGAGCAGACCGAGATCGCCATCGACGAGCTCCGCGCATCCGGGGTAACGCAATCAGGCGGCAGCACGACCGCGCTCTCCGCCTACAAGGGCAAGCTCTTCTCGCGCATCTCGTCACGCAAGGTGAACCCCCGCTCGCGCCAGTCGGGAACGGTGATTATCCGCTTCACCGTCGGTCCCGAAGGCGAGCTGATCTCGCGCGAGATCGCATCCAGCTCAGGCTCGAAGCTGCTCGATGACGCGGCTGTCGCCTCCATCGAGCGCGCCGCCCCCTTCCCCGCCATGCCAAGCGATGCCAGGGCCGCAGGCCCTCTCGTCGTGTCGGTGCCCTTCAAGTTCTCTGTGCGCTGAGTTGCAACACCGAACGCTCACGCGCCGTCCCCGTCTCAGCCGCTGAACGGCACCACCGTCTGGCGTTGCACGCCGAGGCCCTCGATCTCGAGCTCCATCACGTCACCCGCGACAAGATATTGCGGCGGCTTCATCCCGCAGCCCACTCCCGGCGGCGTGCCCGTCGTCACCACGTCGCCAGCCTCGAGCACCATGAACTGGGTGATGTAGGAGACGAGATACGGGATTGGAAAGATCATGGTCGAGGTCGAGCCCTGCTGGCGGACCTCTCCGTTGACCTTGAGCGACATGGAGAGGTTGTGCGGATCAGCGATTTCGTCGGTCGTCACCAGCCAGGGGCCGAGCGGCCCGAACGTCTCGCACGCCTTGCCTTTGACCCACTGTCCGTTCCGGCGCGACTGGAAGCGCCGCTCGGACACGTCGTTGCAGATCGTATAGCCCGCAACGTAATCCATGGCGTCCGCCTCCTCGACATAGCGCGCACGCTTGCCGATCACGAATGCGATCTCGAGTTCCCAGTCCATCCGGTTGGCGCCTTTGGGATAGATCACATCGTCGAACGGCCCGGATACGGTGTTGCCGAGCTTGTTGAAAAGGATGGGCTCGGAGGGGATCTCCTGCCCCGTCTCCTTGGCGTGATCGGCGTAGTTGAGGCCGACGGCAATGAAGCTCCAGGGGCGAGCGACCGGCGCGCCGAGCCGTACGCCTTCTGGCGCGAGCGGCAGCGTTGCCGGATCGAGAGCCTTGAGCCGCGCCAGGCTATCCGCCGCCAGCGTCTCCCCGCCGATGTCGGCCACATGCTGTGACAGATCACGGATCCTGCCTTCGCCATCGACGAGGCCGGGCATCTCCGCTCCCTTGGCTCCGAACCGGACGAGCTTCATGAACCTTCCCCCGCACACGCGTTTTGCCTATCACGGACGGCAGGAGGCCGCCGATGTTCGAGGGTTTTACATCACACACCATCCCGGTCGGCAACGGCATTGAGATCGCAGCCCTGGTCGGCGGATCGGGCCCGCCCGTTCTGCTTCTGCATGGCTTCCCGGAGACGCGCGCCTGCTGGCACAAGATCGCAGGCGACCTCGCCCGCCGCTTCACCGTCATCGCCGCAGACCTGCGCGGCTACGGCGCCTCTAGCAAGCCGCTGGGCGGGCACGGTCACGCCGCCTACGCCAAGCGCGCCATGGCGGCCGATCAGGTTGCCCTCATGCAGGCTCTCGGATTCCCGCGCTTCCGCCTCGTCGGCCACGACCGCGGCGGCCGCGTCGCCCATCGTCTCGCGCTCGACCATCCCGATGCCGTCGAGCGCATGGCGGTGCTCGACATCTGCCCGACGGCAACGATGTACGCGGCGACCGACCGCGAGTTCGCCACCGCCTACTATCA
>JRYH01000580.1_pt1 | contig 111697 bp, 88 predicted proteins | sample 235351 | NCBI WGS metagenome assembly JRYH01 (sample SAMN03074221, study PRJNA261480) | activated sludge metagenome | biome: Wastewater Treatment Plant; feature: Wastewater; material: Activated sludge; isolation source: activated biomass of a wastewater treatment plant treating wastewater... ... | reverse complement strand
GACGCGCCCTCCGGGCGGGTCGTGGCACCACCGGTTGCGTGAGGGCGATTCCCGAGCCGTGTCACCCGAGGCGGGCGCGGGCCGAGGCGGCGTGGGCGGCGAGGCCTTCGAGGTCCGCGAGGCGGGCGGTGTCCTCGAGCAGGGCGCGGGCGGGGGCGAGGTGATCGAGGCGGATCCAGGTGCGCAGGCGCAGGAAGTGGATCACGCTCAGCCCGCCCTGGAAGCGGGCGGTGCCGCCCGTGGGGAGGGTGTGGTTGGGTCCCGCGCCGTAGTCGCCCAGCACCTCGGCCGAGCGGGGCCCGATGAAGACCGCGCCCGCGTTGCGGACGCGGCGGGCGACCGAGGGGGCATCGGCGGTCATGATCTCCAGGTGCTCGGGCGCGAGGCGGTCGGTCAGGGCGATCGCCTCGTCGATGTCGCGGGCGAGGCAGACAAACCCGTTTCGCAGGGCGAGCCGGGCGGTCTCCTGGGTCGGGAGACGCCCGAGCTGCCGGGCGATCTCTCCCTGCACCGCGTCCGCGAGGGCCGGGCAGGTCGTGACGAGGAGCGGGGCCGCGTCCGCGTCGTGCTCGGCCTGGGCGAGGAGGTCGGCGGCGACAAGGGAGGCGTCGGCGGTGTCGTCCGCCAGCACGAGCAGTTCCGAGGGGCCCGCGAGCATGTCGATGCCGACGGACCCGGCGACGAGCTGCTTGGCCGCGGTAACCCAGCGGTTGCCGGGGCCGGCGATGACATCGACGGGGTCGAGGCGGTCGGGGGCGGGGCCCTCGACTCCGAACGCCATCGCCGCGACCGCGTGCGCACCGCCCAAGGCCAGGAACTCGTCGGCGCCGGCGACCGCGGCGGCGGCGAGGGTCACGGGGCTCGCCCCGGGCGAGGCGACCACGACGCGCTCGCACCCCGCGACGCGCGCGGTGACGGCGGTCATCAGGACCGTTGAAGGCAGGGGATATCGCCCGCCCGGCGCGTAGCACCCCGCGGCGCGGACCGGCTCGATCGTGTGCCCCGCCTGCCCGCCCGGGATCTCCAAGGTGACGGGGCGCACGGCGTCGCGCTGCGCGGCGGCAAAGGCGCCGATCCGCTCGGCGGCCCGCTCGAGCGCGGCCCGGTCGTGCGGGTCGAGCGCGTCGAGGGCCTCGCGCATCGCGCGCCGCCCCAGCACGAGCGGATCGCCCGGGCCCCGTTCGCCGAACTTCTCGGCGCACGCGCGGATCGCCGCGAGCCCCTCCGTACGCACGCGATCGACGATCTCGCCCGCGGCGAGGAGGGTCGGCCGGTCGACGGGGGGGCGGTGCAGCCGCCGGGCTTCGTCGGGCGAGATGCGGCGCAGCAGATCCGTCATGGTCATGAATCTCCTGTCTTCGTCTCAGCAGACTTCGCGTCCGGGGCTTTGGCGTTCCCCGGGCGGCGGATCACCCGCCGCGTGCGGTCGTCGAGGATCGACTCGATCTGCTCGAGCGATGCCCCCTGCTTCGCCGCGGCGACGAGCGCGAAGTAGATCACATCCGCGGCCTCCCACGCGGCGTCGTCGGGCGTGCCGGCGTCCGCGAGCTCGCCGGCTTCCTCGACGAGCTTGGCGCGGAGGAGCGCCGGGTCGTCGAGCAGGCGGCGGGTGTAGGAGCCCGCGGGGGCGTCGGTGATCCGAGCCGCGATCGTGCGCGCGGTCGCGGTCAATCCCCGGGCCTCGCCGAAGCAGGAGTGCGTGCCGGTGTGGCAGAAGCCCGAGCCGTGCTGGCGGACGGTGAAGCGGAGCGCGTCGCGGTCGCAGTCGGCGTCGATGCGCAGGAGGTCCTGGGTGTCGCCCGAGGACTCCCCCTTGACCCAGAGCCCGTTGCGGGAGCGGGAGTGGTAGATCCCGCGGCCGCTTTCGATCGCGGCGGCGACGCTCTCGGGGGTGGAGTAGACAAGCCCGAGCGTGATGCCCCGCTCGTCGGCGACGACGGTGGGCCAGAGCCCGTCGGGGCGATCGGAGCGGAGCGGGGCGCAGAACCCCTCGGCGAGGGAGAACGCGCCGGTGTAAAGAGCCATGCCGACCTGCGCGTCGGCCCCGGCGTGGTCGGCCCGGGCGATGTCGTCGGGCGTGCGCACGCCGCCGGCGACGGTGAGGCGGGCGTTCCCGCACCGCGAGGCGAGGTCGCCGACGCGTTCGAGGGGCAGGCCCCCCATCCGCCCCTCGCGTTCGACGAAGGTCACGAGGAACCCCCCGACGAGGTCGCGGAGCTCGTCGATGCGGTCCTCGACCCGGGCGCCGGTGGCCCGCGTCCATCCCTCGACCACGATGTCGTTGTGGTGGGCGTCGAGCGCGGCGATGACGCGATCCCGCGGGAGGTTGCGGAGAATCTCGGGCGTGGCGGCGGTGCCGAGGATGATCTTGTGCGCGCCGGCGTCGAGCCACGCCGCGGCGGTGCGCTCGTCGCGGATGCCCCCGCCGACCCGGCACGGGGCGATGGCGAGCAGGTCGCGGACAAGGTCCCGGTTGCTGCCGAGGCCCCGGGCGGCGTCGAGGTCGATGACGGCGACCTCGCCGACGCGGGCGAACTTCTCGGCGATCGGGCGCGGGTCGCCCGCGTCGAGCGCGTGCTCCTTGCCGCCGACGAGCTGGACGGTCGAGCCGCCGGCGAGATCGATGGAGGGGATGATCATGGGCGATTGGTCTCCGGGTCTGCGGGCGCGGGTCGCGGCCCGTCCGCTGCGTCGTGGTCGTGGATTGTCGGCCCGGCTTCGCGTCGAACAACCACGCCCGCGGCGGCGAGCTCGGCTTTGACGCGGGCGACGGTCGTCTGCGCGTCGTGGAAGATCGAGGCGGCAAGGACGGCGTCGGCGCCGGCGTGCAGGGCCTGGGCCATGTGCCGCGCCGACGAGGCCCCGCCCGAGGCGATGATGGGGATGGTCGCCGCGTCCGCGATCGCTCGAAGAAGTTCGGTGTCGTAGCCCTCGTGCGTGCCGTCGCGGTCGAAGGAGGTGAGCAGAATCTCTCCCGCGCCGAGGCGTTGGCCCTCGGCGGCCCAGGCGACGGCGTCGAGGCCGGTGCGGTGCGTGCCGGAGCGGGTGACGACTTCCCAGGGGGAGCGGGATGAAGAGGGAGTTTGACGGCCGGGCTGGAAGACCGTCCCACCGGGATGGGGAGCGTCGGGCCGGCGGGCGGCGTCGATCGCGAGCACGACGCACTGGGCGCCCACGCGTTCGCTGAGTTCGGCGAGGATCTCGGGCCTCTCGACGGCGGCCGAGTTCACGCCGACCTTGTCCGCCCCCGCGTCGAGCAGGGCGAGCGCGTCGTCGATCGTGCGCACGCCCCCCCCGACGGTGAGCGGGATGGAGAGCACGGCGCGGACGGCGCGGACCGTCTCCACCGCGGTCGATCGGCCCTCGGGCGTCGCGGAGACATCGAGGATGACCAGTTCATCGGCGCCTTGCAGCTCGTAGCGGGCGGCCTGTTGGACGGGGTCGCCCGCGTCGCGGAGATTGGCGAACTTCACGCCCTTGACGACGCGCCCGTCGCGGATGTCGAGGCAGGGGATGACGCGGCTGGTGAGCGTTGACGAGGCGGCGGGCCGATCCGCCGGCTTGGCGGCGGGCGAGCCCCGCAGCCAGCGCTCGAGCAGGGCGAGGCCCCAGGCCCCCGAGAGTTCCGGATGGAACTGGCAGGCGAGGGTCTTGCCGCGTTCGAGCGCGGCGACGAATGGGCCCCCGTGGAAGGCGGTGGCGCCGGCCCACCCCGGGGGGAGTTGAGAGAGCCGGAATGAGTTGGCGAAATAGGCGAAGCCCGGGGCGAGCAGGCGGGCGTCGCCGGTCGGCGTGACGCGGTTCCATCCGAACTGCGGGGTGCGCACCGAGGCTGGGAAGGCGGCGACGGTGTCGTCGATGAAGCCGAGCCCGGCGACGCCCGGGGATTCCTCGCTCGCGAGGCAGAGGAGCTGAAGCCCCAGGCAGACGGCGAGCGTGGGGCGGTCCTCGGCGAGGCGCCGGCGGAGGGGCTCGACGAGGCGCAGGCGTTCGAGCATCGCCATGCCGGCCGCGAAGGCCCCGACCCCCGGGAGGACCAGGTGCGTCACCCGCTCGACGGACTCGGGGGACTGCGCGAACTCGACCTCCGCGCCGAGTCGCCTGAACGCGGAGGCGACGGAGGCGGTGTTCGCGATGCCGGTGTTGATGATGGTGACGGTGGGCATGGGGCTTGGTGGGGCGTGCACGGGCGGGGCGACCGGGCCGCGGGTTCAGACGAGCGTTCCCTTCGTGCTCGGGATGCCGGCGGACGCATCGGGGGCGAACGCCTGCCGCAACGCGAGCGCCAGGGCCTTGAAGGCCGCCTCGGCCTTGTGGTGATCGTTCTCGCCGCGGACCAGGTCGAGGTGCAGCGTGAGCCTCGCGGCGACGGCGAGGGACTGGAAGAAGTGGGTGAGGTTCTCCGTCGCGGTGTCGCCGATCATGTCACGCCGGAACCCGAGTCCCACGGCGGCGAACGGCCTGCCGGAGAGGTCGACGACCGCGCGGCAGAGGGATTCGTCGAGCGGGGCGTAGGCCGAGCCGAACCGGGCGATGCCGGCCCGGTCGGCGAGGGCCTTGTCGATCGCCTGCCCCAGCGCGAGGGCGCAGTCCTCGGCGGTGTGGTGGTCGTCGATGTGCAGGTCGCCCTTGCAGGTCAGTTCGAGATCGATGCGGGCGTGCTTCGCCAGGGCGGTCAGCATGTGATCGAGAAACCCAAGCCCCGTGGCGATGGCGGATTCGCCCCGCCCGTCGAGGTTCAGGCGGGCCTCGATCGAGGTCTCACGGGTGACGCGGGTAATCGCGGCGGTTCGCGGTGTCATGCGGTGCTCCTGATGGACTCGGCCAGGGCGGCCTTGAGTCGGGCGAATCCCTGCTCGTCCCCGGGCAGGGTGATCCTGAGCAGGTCTTCCGTGCCGGGCTTGGGGAAAGCGCGGACGGCGATGCCCCGCTCCGCGAGGGCGCGGCGGGCGGACTCCGCGTCGGCGAGTCGGGCGGTGACGAAGTTCGCCTGCGAGGGCAGGGGGCGGGCGCCGAGCCCGGTCAGCAGCGCGAACAGCGCCCCGCGTTCGGCGCGCGCCCGCTCCACGGTCGCGGCGAGCGACGCGGGGTCGTCGAGCACCGCCCCGGCGATGGCGAGCGAGAGCGCCGAGACCGGGTAGGGGCTCCCCGTGGTGCGGAGCCAACGCGCGATCTCGGGGGGAGCGATCGCGTACCCCACGCGCAGGCCCGCGAGCCCGCGAGCTTTGGAGAATGTCCGCACCAGCACGGCGTTCGGGCGAGTCAGCAGCGCGGGGGTCGGGTCGGCGTCGGCGAACTCGACATAGGCGAGATCGACAAGCACGGCCGCGTGGGGCGCCGCGTCGGCGATCGCCAGGATGTCTCGGGTCTCGATGACCGCCCCGGTGGGGTTGTTGGGGGTCACCAGCGCGATCATCGCGGTGGAGGGGGCGATCTTGTCCAGGGCGTCACCCCGCGGGAAGGGGCCCTCGCGCCACGGGATCTCCACGGGCGTCGCCCCGGCGAGGCGGATCCCGCGCGGGATCATCACGAAGGTGGGAAGGTGCACGATCGCCTCGCGCCCCGGCTCGAGCACCGCGCGGCAGAGACGATCAATGGCGTCGTCTCCCCCGGTCGTGACGACGATGCGGGCGGGGTCGACGCCGTGGAGCTCCGCGAGGCGGCGTTCGAGGGCCGAGGCGTCGGGGTATCGGCGGAGGAGTTCGGGCAGGGTCCCGCCGAGGTTGTTGAGGAGCCGGGCGAGACGGCCCGCGTCGGACGGGGGGCCCTCGTTGGCGTCGAGGCGAAGGTCGATCGAGAACTCCGGCGCGGGGGGCTCGTAGGGCCTGAGCCCCGAGAGCCGACCGACGGGCTTCGGGCCGGTGCGTGGCGGTGCGGCGGTCATGGGACGATCTGCTCCGGCTTGGTGACGATGATGTCCGTGCCGCCCCGGGCCTTGATGAGCGGGATGACGCGGGGGAGGTCCTCCCGGAGGGCGGCGACCTTGACGGCGAACCCGGTCGGGCGGCCGTCGGCGGTGGTGCCGTGCATCGAGGCGATGGTGGGCTCGCGCATGCACGGCAGGACCTCGATGACCGCCTCGAGGCGGTCGGCGGGGACATTGACCTCGAGCATGACGCGGCGGCGGGCTTCGAGGACCGATCGGACGAGGACGGCGAAGTCCTCGATCCTCTCGCGCTTCGAGGGGTCCTCCATCGCGCGGCGCGACGCGTACAGACGCGTCGACGAGGTCATGAGCTCATCGATGATGCGCAGGTTGTTGGCCTCGAGCGTCGCGCCGGTCGCGGTGTTGTCGACGATGCAGTCCGCGTCCTCCGGCGGGAGCACCTCGGTCGCGCCGTAGGAGGGCACCAACTCGGCGTTCAGGCCCCGCGCCGCGATCCACCGACGCGTCAGGTTCGCGTACTCCGACGCGACCCGGAGCCGGCGGTCCGGCAGGGCGTCCCGCTCGAGGATCGACTCCGGGGCGGCGGCGACAAGGCGGACCCGGTCCAGACGCGTGTCGAGCAGGTCCACGATCTCGCGGCTGTCCTCGGCGACCCAATCGGCCCCGGCGAACCCGAGATCGCGGGACCCCAGGTCGAGCATCTCGATGATCGCCCGGGGCTTGAGGATCTTGACGGAGAACCCCGGAAGGCTGATCGAGGGGCGGTAATCGCGGGCGGTGGCCTGCACGCGGACCCCCGCGTCCGTGAGCAGGCGGATCACGCCGTCGTGCATGCGGCCTTTGGGGATGGCGAACTTGATCTCGGGCGACGGCATGGCGGGGCTCCCTCTGGGTCCGGGGGCCGGGCCTGGCGTCGTTCGGGACCGCCCCGAACGAAAAACGCCGGCCCGGGGCCGGCGTCGATCGGTTCTGGCGGCAGCCGCCTCAGACCACGATCACAGCCGACCCGCGACGGGGTGGTGGTGATGGTGGTGATGATGGCGGGCGGTGGTCATGTCACGAAAGTGTTGCCGCCCAAGGGCCCGGGTCAAGCCCGAGCCACGGCCCGTCTGCACGAGTTCAGGCGGGCAGCGGGGGACGGCGGCGACGCGACGGCGCGACAACGGTGAGCTGCTGGATCTTGATCATCATCTTTCCCCTTCGAGTGTCCGCCGAGGGTGCGAGTCTCGGCTGCGTCACCTTGCCACGATTCCCGGACCGTGCCACCGAATTTGCGCGGCGTGCGCGAGATCTGGGCCATTTCCCACCGTGGAGGCCCGATTGTCAGGGGAATAGCAGGGCCTCCCGTGGGGCCGGGTTGGGGCCGAACGGATCCGCCCCTGTGTCAACCTAGCGGATCACGCGGACCACGACCGCCCCGTGCGCCGGGACGAACGAGGCGGGTTGCCACCTCAAGAGCCGCCCCTCCTCGTCGGCCTGCCGAGCGGTCGAGCGGGCCTCGCCGAGCAGCACGCGTGTGCGCACGAGCCGGCCCGGGGGGAGCCCGTCGAGGTCGATGCCGAACTCGCGGATCGGCTGGTCGGTGAGGTTCGCGAGGACGAGGACCTCCTCGCGCGGCAGCGCGCGCCGGTACACGAGCAGGCCCGGCGTGCTCGAGTCGAGCACCTCGGTCTCTCCCCGTCGCAGCGCTTCGGACTCGAGGCGGAGGTTCACGAGCCGCTGATAGTGCCTCCAGAGCGAATCTCGGTCCTTTTTCTGGACGGCGACATTCACATCCGGCGTGTTGGGGTTGACGCGGCGCCAGGGCGTGCCGGCGGTGAACCCGCTGCGGATGGGGTCGGGCGTCCACTGCATCGGCGTGCGGATGTCCTCGTCGGGTTTCACGCCGGTCATGCCGATCTCCTCGCCGTAGTAGAGGAACGGCGTCCCGGGCAGGGTCAGCAGAAGGGTCGCGGCGAGCTTGTTCTTCGTGAACGCCCCCGCGTTCGGCCCGCCGAGGCGGGACATGAGGCGGTCCTGGTCGTGGTTGGTGAGGAAAGTGCTGAACGGGGCGTCGTCGTAGGCCTCGTTGAGGTGCTCGATGTGCGCGGCGAGCGGCGCGGGGTCGCCCGCGATGATCGCGTCGATGATCGTCCCCGCGAGCTGGAACTCGAAGGCGGAGTCGAGCGCGTTCGGCAGATACTGCTTGACCTCGCTGGTGGGCCCCCAGACCTCGCCCACGGTGAAACAAGCGGGGTCCACCGACTTGAGAAAGGCGTGGTAGCCCTCGAGCCAGTCGATGGTCTCGGGGGTCGAGGCGAGGGTCTCGCCTCGCTCGATCAGGTGGCGGATCGCGTCGAGGCGGAACCCGTGGGCCCCCATCTCCCCGAGCCAGTGGGCCGAGATGTCGCGGGCCGCCCGCCCGACCTCGGGGTTGTCGAAGTTGAGATCCGGCATCCCGCGCCAGAAGAAGCCGAAGTAGTACCCGCCCGACTCGGCGAGCTTCTCGTCGTGCCACATGTGGCGGTTCTCTTTCCACTCCGGGACGGCGTCTCGCCAGACGAACCAGTCGTGCATCGGGCTCGCGGGGTCGGCCGACTGGATGAACCAGGGGTGCTGGTCGGAGCAGTGGTTGAGCACGAGGTCGACGATGACGCGCATCCCGCGCTTCTCGCACTCGGCGATGAGCCGCTTGAAGTCGTCGTTGGTGCCGTACTCGTCGTCGACGGTGTTGTAGTCGACGACATCGTACCCGTGGTAGGAGGGCGACTGCGCGATGGGCATGAGCCACAGCGCGGTCACGCCGAGATCGTCCCCGCCGGGCTTGCCGTCGTTGAGCTCGTCGAGCCGCTCGATCAGCCCCGGGATGTCGCCCACCCCGTCCCCGGCGAGCGGGCCCTCGGTCGAATCGGCGAAGGAGCGGACGAAGACCTCGTAGAAGACCGCGTCCTTCCACCAGTCGAGCGCGGGCTCGGCGGCGTGCGTCGCGGCGGCGGCTGCGAGAATCGCGGAGATCGCGGCGTGCTTCATGGGCTTCCTCCAGATGGGGTCCAGTGAGGAAGCGTACCGGCTTCGTGCGGGCCGGGCGGGTCATACTGATCTGGATTGGTTGATGCGCGGGACGCGGCGCCACGACCCGCCCGAGGGGCGCGTCGAGCCCCTCTCATCGGCGTCCGGTCCGCACCACGCGCCGCTGACGCGGCGAGTGGTGGCACCGGCGGCGCACGCGTAGCGGTCCATCACAATCCGTATCAGTGCCTGCCGCCCAGCCCCGCGACGAGCTCGTTGATCTTCGAGCCGTCGCCGGTGAGATCGGTGTCCGGGGCGTTGGCGCGGACATCGCCGGTGCCGGGGTCGATCCACCAGCCCGCGTCGGCATCGTCTCCCGGGGCGCCCGTGGTGGCGATCTTCGCCTTGCCCTTGTTCTGCCCCATGGGCAGCTCGGGGACCTTGTGCAGGTAGGGACCGAAGAGAAAGGGGTGCCCCGGCGTCGCGCTGACATTGCCCTCGGCGTCGGTGAACGAGGTGAGCTGCGCGGCGGAGGTCGGGGCGGCGCCCGCGTGCTCGGCCTTGTAGTTCTCGACGGCGTGGGTCATGATCGCGAGGTTCTGTCGCAGCGCCACCTCGCTTGCGCGGGCCCCGGCGTGCGCAAGCCGCGGGATCGCGATCGCCCCGATCGTCGCGAGGATGACGACCACGAGCACGAGCTCGATGAGGGAGAAGGCGCGGGATGACCGCCAAGACCGGGGCACCCGCCCCTTATCGGCCGGGAGGACGCTCCGCGAGAGGATGTCGGGCCGCCGTGCGGATGCGAGGCGCTCTCGGCCCGGGCCCCGTTGCGGTCCTGGTCCGAGAACCCGGGGCTCAGACCTTCGCCATCCGGGTGCGCAGGTTGTCCAGCACATTCATGAAGTTGATGTACCCGTCGTAGGGCGAGTCGTAGGGGCTGAAGTACTTGTGGACATCGCCGTCGGCCCAGAACTTGGTGCACATGTAGTAGAAGTGGTCGGAGGTGGTCAGCTTCCGCCAGTCCTCGAGCAGGTAGCCCGCGTGCTTCTGCCGCTCCGGGTCGCCCGAATTCTTCGCCTCGACGATGCGGTCCTTGATCGCGCGCTCGAGGCGGTAGGTCTCCTCCAGCGCGTTCCACTGCATCGCGTTGCCGCGCCACGCGGTCAGGTCACGCTCGGTGTCCGCCCAGGAGATGTACTCGGGCACATCGTACGAGCCGACGGGATCGAACCGGTCGAGCACCTCGCTCGGCGTGGCGAAGTGGTTCTCGCCCGGCACGACATCGAAGACCGCCTCGGGGAGCTTGTCGAGGAACTGGAAGATGCCGGTGTCGGCCCACTGGTGCTCGCCGAAGGTCTCGTAGTCCATGAAGAGGTTGCAGAGGAACCCGTCGCCGTTGATCTGGTGGACCCACTGCGCGAACTTCTCGGCCGAGAGGGGCCATTCCTCCCACGCCCGGTTGGAGAACCGGAACGCGATGTCGTCGGAGAGGCGGAAGTTCTTGAGCAGCAGGCCGAACGGGCGGTCCCGCCCCTCGGTGATCGCGGGGCCGATGTCGGGCGGGCGGTAGACATAATTGGGCGAGCGGTACCCGAGGAGGCGGTCGGTGCCCTCGCAGATCGCCCCCTTGAAGCGGGGCGTGCCGTCCGGGTTGCGCATCGAGGCGAGGGCGAGGGAGAGCTCGTTGGAGTAGATGAGCTCGGTGTTGCGGAAGACCTTGGGCCGCTGCCCGAAGAGGTTCTCGATCTTGCGGGATTGCATCTCGACCTGCTCCTCGAACTCGGGGCGCGAGTAGAGGAACGAGAGCGAGTGGTAATAGGTCTCCCCGACGAACTCGCAGCACCCCGTCTCGGCGAGGTCCTGGAAGATCCCGATGACATCGGGGCAGAACTTCTCGAACTGGTCGAGCAAGGTGCCGGTGATCGCGTACGAGACGCGGAAGTTGCCCCCGTGCCGGCGGACGAGATCGAGGATGAGCCGCGTCGCCGGGCGGTAGCACTTGTCGGCGACCTTCTGCACGATGGCCCCGTTCTTGGAATCCTCGAAGTAGAACGGGTCGTTGTCGAAGACGGAGTAGCGGCGCAGGCGGTAGGGCTGATGGACCTGGAAATAGAAAACGACGGTGGCCATGCGCACGCCTCGCGGTGACCGGGCCGATCGGGCCCCGGTCGGGTGGAACCTCTGCAAGCGTATTGTGGGCGCGTCGGCGGAGAATGCAACCCGGGGAGGTGGCGAATCGGCGCGATTCCGGCCCGATCATGTCCGGATCGCGCCGTACGACGCGATCGCGATCGGGAGGAGCACCAGGGGCGGCAGGAAGACGCCGAGGATGGGGGGGATCCCCGGCAGCGACGCCGACGCGCCCAGCACGCCTCCGATCAGGGCCGTCACCGCGATCGGGGCGCAGGTAATCGTCCGTCCCAGCGCGCCCGTGGGGAGCCTGGTGATGAAGAACGGGGCCGCGATCACCACGCAGAGGAGGTTGGAGAGCATGATGCTGAACCGGCCCCACCGCAGCCGCTGGTACTCGGCGATCGCCGCGTCGTCCAGCAGGTCGGGCCGCTCCAGCAGGGCCCCGATCTGGCGGAACGAGAGCGCCTCGCGGTAGCCCTTGTAGCGCTGCATGCTCAGGCGGGTGGGGCCGATGCTGGTCTCGAACCGCTCGGGCGCTGCCCCCGGTGGGGGCGTGTTGAGCCGGCGCGACTCCGCCAAGGCGTTCTCGAGGATCCAGGCGAGGCCGTCCCAGCGGGCCCGCTCGGCCCGCACCGCGATAACGGCCCGACCCTCCTCGTCGGTCTCGAGGATGAACACGCCCCGGAGCTCGCCCGCCTTGGGGTCGAACTCCCGGGCCTGGAGGAGCCGGCCCGCCCCGTCGGCCATCAGGGGAACGCTCGAAACATCGAGGGCCCGCTGCCCGGCGTCTCGGTGCTGGCGGGGCAGCAGCGGGGCGATCCGGGGGATGATGAGTTCCTGGTTCACCGCCTGCACCGCCGTCAGCGTGGCCGCCGCGATCAGCAGGGGCCGCAGCACCCGCTGGAGGCTGATCCCCGCGGCGACCATCGCGAGGAACTCGCGGTGCCTCAGGATCTGGGTGCAGGTGAACCCCATCGCCCCGACCATCACCAGCCCCAGGAGGAAGTTGAAGAGTTGTAACAGCCGGGGCCACCACAGATCGAGGATGACCAGCGCGGTCACGATGGCGTGGCGGACCGAATCGGGCTCGGTCTGCTCCGTCGCGGACAAGCGCTCGGCGACCTTGCTGAACCGCCCCAGGTTGATCGAGACATCGACCGTGACGACGAAGCAGAAGAGGATCACCACGAGAACCGCGGTGTTCACGAGGAACTGCCGGGCGATGTAGCGGTCGAGGAGCGTCATGGACGGGAGAGTCTAAGCCCCCCGTTCAGCCCGGCGGGAGCAGCCCGCCGCCCGGGCCGCGACGCGGGCCCTCTCCCCGGGCGTGCAGCCAGCCCGCGACCGCGAGCCCCAGCCCCGCCGCCGCGACGGTGTCGCTGAACGCGTGCGCCCCCGCGAGCACCCGGGTCAGGGCGCACCCGCTCGCCAGCAGGAGCATCGGGACGCGCCACGCGGGGAAGAGCAGCGCGACCATCCCGCACGCGCCGAACGCCACCGCGGTGTGCCCGCTCGGGAGCCCCAGGCCCAACTCCCCGCTCTCGCCCCAGAGCCACGCCGGTCGAGGCTGGAAGTGGGTCAGCCCCTCCGCGTCGGGGCGCGACCGTCCGATCAGCGGCTTGAGGATGTTCGCCAGCGCCCCCGCGAGCAGGGCCGCGAGCGTGATCAACCCGGCCCGGTGGTGCGGGGGCCTCGCCGGGCCCGGGGCCTGCAGCCCGCGCGGACGGGGCGGGGCGTGCCGGTCGTGGATCCACACGAGCAAGGCGATGATCAGCCAGGTCGGCAGGTAGCCCAACTGGCGGAAGACCTGGGCGAGGTCCTCGTGGCGGGTCCCGGGGGCGAGCAGCAGGTGGTAGACCGGCCGGTCGAGGAGCAGGGCGACCGCGAACAGCGCCGCCCAGAGGGCCGCGGGGCGGAACCAGCGCCTTCGGTGCATCGGGGGCGGGGCGATCATGGGCGGGCCTCCCGCAGCCCGTGGTAGCCGTACCCCAGCAGCACGGGTCGGTTCTTCTTGGGCTCGCCGGGCAGGGGGCCCAGGTTCACGACCCGGTCGAAGAACCGGCGCCAGTCCGCCTCCGTCCCGTCGAAGAGCACCGCGGGACGCCCCCGGAGCCGCTCGGTGACCTCGGGGTTGGCAAGGTCGGTCTGGGGCCAGAGGTCGTACTGGGTCCGGCGTCCGTCGCCGAAGTGCGCGCTCGCCGCGTAGGTCACAGGGCGGCCGGGCAGGTAGAACGCCATCTGGCTGGCCCGCCCGTAGTGGATCGCGATGTAGGCCGGTTCGAGGCCCGTCTCGGCGCCGAGCCGCTCGCCGAGCGCCGCCGCCTGCCCGGCAAACGCCGTGATCGGCCTCAGGCGGGCGAAGACCGCCGGGGGCGGGTCGCGCCGCACGAGCGCCGCGGCGACCGGGGTGCCCACGACCATCACCGCGAGGATTGCCAGGCAGAGGCCCCACACAAAGCGGATCGGCCCGTCGCCCCGGTGCAGCCCGTCCAGCGCCGTCCACGCCGCCGCGGGCGCCAGCGACACGAACGCCGCCATGGCCCAGTTCGCCTCGATCCGCGTGAAGAACGAGACGCCCAGGTAGAACGCGATCATCGGCAGGGCGAGCGCGAACAGATACGCGGGCCCCGCCGCGCGCCACCCCGCGTTCCCCCGCCGCGCGGCCTTGCGCTTGTTGATGAACCCAAGCACCACGAACGGGAAGACCGCGCCCGCCGCGGCGAACTGCAGCCCGAAGAACTCGAGCGTCCACACGGGGTCGTACCGCCACGGTTCGCCCGCGTGGTGGGTCGGGGGGACATCCCCGCCAGGCAGTCCAAGGTGTCCGAGGAGGTGCCGCACCGTCGGCCACCCGTGCGTCGCGTTCCAGATCCCGATGGGGAGCACCCCGAGCAAGGCGGTGAGCAGCCCGAGCCCGATCCAGGGACACGGTGCGGATCGCAGGTGACGCCAGCGTACGAGCGCGAAGACGGCGAGCCCGAGCGGGAAGAGCACCATCGTGTACTTGAACAGGAACCCCGCCGCGAACGCCAGGCCCAGGGCGGGCCAGGCGAACCGGCTCCGCGCCGTCAGCGCGTTCCACCCGGCCCACGACGCGAGCGCCCAGCACGCGAGGTAGGGCCCGTCGATCGTCATGAACAGCCCCGTGACGAACACCCCGGGCAGGCACTGGTAGGCGACCGCGGCGAGCAGCGCGACCCGGCGGTCCCGGAAAATATCCCGCGCAAGCCCCGCGCACGCCAGCGAACCGACCGCCGACGCGAGCACTGCGGGCAGCCTGACCGCCCACTCCGTGTCCCCGAACAGCCCGGTCGAGGCGGCGATCGCCCACGCCACGCCCGGGCCCTTGGAGTAGTACGAGAGTCCGAGTCGGCGGCTCCACTCCCAGTAGTGGGCCTCGTCCTCGATGAGCGTGAACGGGTTGAAGAAGACCAGGAATGCCAGCCTCGCCGCGGTGAGCGCCGCGATGAACGCGATCGTTGGCCACCACGCATCCGCCCAGCGCAGCGTCCGCCGGGAGGCCAGGGCGGGCGGGTCGAGGGGCGGGTTGGCGGGGGTCGCGTCATTCACGGGGCGTCAGTGCCGGGCCAGCCGGGCGAACCAGAACAGGGCGAGGAAGGCGACCCCGACAACGCCGATCCACAGGATGATCAGCCCGGAGAACACATCGCGGCTGTGCGTATGCTGCTGCCCGGAGGAGATCAGCAGGATCATCGCAAGCGCCGGGAAGAACGACCAGAGGTACACGACCAGCGGGAGGCTCTCGCGGTGGCGCAGCGCGCAGACCGCGCCGAGCGCGATCATCACCGCGCCCGCGGCCGCCATCGCCATCCGCTCGTGCTGCTTGCTCGTGATCTCGCGTTGCAGCTTGGCCAGGCTCTTGCGCAGCTCCGACGCCGCGGTCTCGATCGCCGGAGACGATTCCGAGGCCGCCTCCATCGCTGCCGCCCGCTCCAGAAGCGCGGCGCTGGGCAGCGCCGCGTGCTCGGCGAGCGGGTCGTTGACCAGACGCAGCCCCTGGAAGTCGCGCTGGGGCCGCTCCGTCGGCACCCCGCCCGCGCTCTCCGTCCGCACATTCACCAGTTGCAGCGCAAACCGGAGCGACAACGCCTCGGCCGTCCCGCCGAACACCGAGTCGCTCGACCCCGAGCCCGTCTGCTCGAGGCGCACCCACGACTGCTCGGCCGTGTCGGTGTACACCCGCAGATTGCCCGTGTCGTCGGGCTCGAACCGGCGCACCTGCACCGGGCCCGCCCCCCGCGTCAGGAACCAGGCCCCCGCCTGCGTCTGCCTCGCCCCGTCCGCGGCGACCTCGTACCGCCGCCCGCCCTCGCCCAGCAGCTTGAGCCGGCCCGCGCCCCCGAGGTCACGCTCCAGCTGGCGGTCCACATCGCGCATCGCGACCCGCTCGGCCAGCCGGAGCCGGCGCGCGTCGATGAAGCCCATCCGGTCCGGGTCCCCCCGCAGCTCACGCAGCTCCGTGAAGGTGAGATACTTCGGGTCGTCCTCGAACGCATCGGGGATCTCGATCGGACGGGGCCGGGCCGAGTCGATCTGCCGCAGCCCGCCCTCGGCGAGGAACCCCACCCCGTCGACGAACTGGATGCCGCACAGCGTGTTGTTCGGCTCGTCCGGGTCGGGCGCGAGCACGATCCACGCCTGACGCACCGTCGCGTCGTTGACCACCGCGCCCTCGTCGTTCATCTGCACCGCCGCGACCCGGTGCAACAGGAAGACCTGCCGGGCGATCGAGTCGGCCGGGGGGTCGATCTCGTCGATCCGGTCCGCGTGGAACATGACATTGCCGAGCTGGGCCGCCTGCCCACGCTCGATCTGGCGGATCATGATCTGCGCTACATCCAGCGTGATCATCCGCTCCATCGACCGCAGGAACCGGGGGATGATCCACTCGTTCAGGGCGACCATCCCCCCCGCGAGGGTCAGGCCTGTGATCAGCGCCGGCACCAGGAGCACCCGGTGCGAGACACCCCCCGAATGGGCGGCGATCGTCTCGTTGTCCTGGGCCATCCGGTGGTAGGTCAGCGACGCCGCGAACCCCGCCGCGAACGGGAGCGCGTACGCCAGCATCGGGGGAACCGCCAGCAGCATGAACCGGATCGCCCCTGAAGGGGACAGGCTCCCCTCGGCGAGGGGCTTCACCGCCGCGGCGAACGCGATCACCGACACGAGCACCGCCGTGCAGATCAGCAGCACCCGCCAGAGTTCGACCAGGGTGTAACGCCAGAGAAGCCACGGCATCCGCGTGACAGCATAGACCCGGGCAGGCCCTTGAACGGGAGGACGCCCGCCGGCAGACTGGGCGCATGGGCCGGGTCCTGTCCATGATGAAGCGGTGGGCCAGCCCGGGGGCCCCCCGTTGCCCCGGGTGCGCGTACGACACCGCGGGGCTGGAGGGCGACCGCTGCCCCGAATGCGGGGGATCGCTCCACCCCGCCTGGCGGCTCGAATCGCCCGGGCCGGGCTCGGTGCTCCGGCGCCGGACACCCGTGGTTGCCTCGTTGCTGATCGCGGTGATGGTCGTCTCGGGCCTCGGGGTCGCCGCCGGGCTGGGGTGGGTGATGGTTGCCCACGCCCGCCACGGTGCGGTCACCACCTCGAACCTCGCCGCGGCGGGCCTCGCCGCGGGGCTCTCGATGCTCGGGCTGGTCGCGGCGGCGTCGATCGTCGCCCGGCGGCACCGGATCGCCCACGGCCCGGCCTGCTGGTTCTGGTTCGGTGCCTCGATGCCGATCGCCCTGCTCGCGCTCGGGCTCCTCGCCTGGGCCGCGGGCGAGGCCCTCCTGCCCGGGCCCTGACTCAGCGGCGGGTCACCTCGACCTTGCCCCCGGGCGCGTCCTTGATCGCCAGGCCCAACGCGGCGAGCTCTTCGCGGATCGCGTCGGCGCGGGAAAAGTCCCTGGCCTTTCGCGCCTCGGCGCGCGCGGCGAGCAACGACTCGACCCGAGCGTCGGGCTCGACCCCGGGGCCAAACAGGCCGATTTCCGTCCGCGTCGACTCGGCCCGCGGCAGGTCGAGCAGGCCGAGAACGCGCTCCACGGCCGCGAAGGCGACGGCGTCGGCGGGCGTGGGGCTCGGGGTCGTGTTCAGCCACTTGTTGAGTTCGCCCAGGGCCCCCGCGATGTTGAGGTCGTCGTGCAACGCGCCGGCGAAGGCGGCGCAGAGCGGGTGGTCCAAATCGAGCGTCCCGGCGGGCGGGGCGGACTGGGCGAACCGGCGGAGCCGCTCGACCGTCCGCGCGCCGGCCCGCAGCCCCTCGGCCGAGAAATCGGCGTTGGTGCGGTAATGCGTCTTGATGAGTTCGAGCCGGACCGCCGCGGGCTCGTGCCCCTGCGAGAACAGGTCGCGGGCGGTGTAGAAAGTCCCCTTGCTCTTGGACATCTTCGCCCCCTCGACCATCAGGAAGCGGGCGTGGAACCAGTGCCGTGCGAAGCGGTCGGCCCCTGTGAGCGCGCAACTCTGGGCGTTCTCGCACTCGTGGTGTGGGAAGATGTTGTCCTCCCCGCCGGAGTGCAGATCGATCTGGATCGACCCCGCGTCGCCCGCCGCCGCGGCGGCGAGGACGCGACGCATCCCCCCCGGCACGAGCCGGCCCAGCGACATCGCGGTGCACTCGATGTGCCACCCGGGGTAGCCCTGGCCCCAGCCCTCGGTCTGGGGCGACTCGGGCGCAGGCCATTTCATGAGATGCCGCTCGTCCTCCTTCCAGAGCAGGAAATCCCCCGCGTGGCGCTTCTCCGACTGGTGATGGCTGAGCACGCGCCCGCCCGCGCCGCCCCGGAGCTTGTCGAGCGTGTTGCCCGAGAGCTCCCCGTACGCCGGGAAGGCCTGGACCGCGAAGTAGACGGCCCGCGCGCCGGGTTCCCCCGCGGCGTACGCGGCCCCGGTCTCGAGCAGCCGCGCGATGACCGCCCGCATCTCGTCGATGTGGTCCGACGCGCGGGGCATCAGCGTGCCGTCCTTGGCGGACTCGGCCGCGACCTTGAGCCCGAGCCGGCGGGCGTCCTCGAGGAACCGATCGGTGAAGAACCGGGCGACCGCCCGCGGGTCGCCCGCGTCGACCTCCACGCCCTCTGGGATCTTGCCGGCCTTCTTCGCCTCAGCGATCCGTTGCCCGGCCAGCGCCATCTTGTCCTCGCCCCCGCCGTCGGCGTCGGCGTCGTCGGTCATGTGCCCGACATCGGTGATGTTCATGACATGCAGCACCCGCCGCGGCCCGCGGTGGGGCTCGCCCCCGGGCCCGGCGACCACGCAGAGCGGGCTCTCGAGGAACCGCCTGAGCAGGTCCGCCGCGAGGAACGAGCGGAAGTTCCCGATGTGGGCGTCGTCGTAGACCGTGGGCCCGCACGAATAAAAGGTGACCAGCGACGGGTCCGCCGGGGCGAACGCCTCGGCGCGGTTGGTGAGCGTGTTGAAGAGCGTGAAGACCTGGGGCATGCCCGATGATAAACGCGGCAGCGGTTACCGGCTTCAGGCCGCCTCGCGGCGGTCGATCCATCGGCGGAGCGTGCGGACGAGCCGGTCCGCGTCGACCGGCTTGGTCAGGTGGTCGTCGCATCCGGCCGCGAGCGCCTTCTCCCGGTCCTCGGCCAGCGCGTGCGCCGTCAGCGCGATGATCGGAATCGTGTGCCCGCGGGCCCGGGCCCGTCGCGCCGCCTCCAGGCCGTCCAGTTCGGGCATCTGGACATCCATCAGCACCGCGTCGAACCGCGGCCCCTCGGCGAGGCGTGCCAGCGCGGCGTGCCCGGTCTCCGCCAGGCAGACCTCCGCCCCGGCCTTGCGCAGCAGGAAGGTGATCAGCCGCTGGTTGTCGGGCCCGTCCTCGGCCAGCAGGACCCTCGCCCCCTCGAGGCTCACCGGGGCGACCTGCGCGGCGCACGAACTCTCGGCCTGGGCGCGCGCCAAGCGATGAGACGCCTCGGCCGCGTCGAGACTCTCTTCCCCCGGCGCGGCTTCGAGGGGGAGCCTGAGCGTGAACACGCTCCCGACGCCGGGCTCGGAACGCACGGAGATCTCGCCGCCCAGCAGCCCCGCGAGGCACTGCGAGATGTGCAGCCCGAGCCCGGTGCCCCCGAAGCGGCGCGTCGTCGTCTGATCGGCCTGCGAGAACGGGGCGAACATGCGGGCGATCTGCCCGGGCTCGATCCCGATCCCGGTGTCGACAATCCGGATCGACAGCACCCCACATCCCGGGCGGGGGTCGTCCAGCGCCACCTCGACGCGGACGCTCCCGATGTCCGTGAACTTGATCGCGTTCCCGAGGAGATTGAAGAGGATCTGGCGCAGGCGGACCGGGTCGGTGCGGATCAGGCGGGGTGACTCGCCCGCGAACGCCACCTCGAGCGTGATCCCCTTGCTCTGGGCCCGCAGCCGCATGGGGCAGACCACCTCGGCGAGCAGGTCCGTCAAGGCGACGGGGACGCGTTCGACCTTGATCCCGCCCGCATCGAGCTTGGACATGTCCAGCAGGTCGTCGACGATCGCGAGCAGGTGCTCGCCGTTGCGGCGGATGGTCTCGGCGTGCCGACGCCGATCCGAGTCGTCGAGGCCCTCCCCCGCGAGCAGGCCGGCGAAGCCCAGGATCGCCGTCAGCGGCGTCCGGATCTCGTGGCTCACATTCGCCAGAAATTCGGCCTTCGTCTCGCACGCCTCGCGGATCGTGTCCGCCGCCTGCTCACGGTCGGCGATCGCGAGCATGCGGGCGGTGATGTCGTAGCGGATCGCCACGAAGCACTCGGGTCGACCATCGGGGCCGGGGATGGGGACGATGGTCGTGTCCACCCAGTAGAGGTTGCCCCCCTTCGCCCGGTTGCAGATCTCCCCCCGCCAGACCTTGCCCCCGTGGATCGTCCGGTACATCTCGGCGAAGTACGCACGCGGGTGGGTCCCCGAATTGAGGATCCGGTGGTCCTGTCCGAGCAACTCATCCCGGGTGTACCCGCTGATCTCGCAGAACTTGTTGTTGACGAAGGTGATCCGGCCTGAGCCGTCGGTGATCGCCACGATCGCCGTCTGGTCGAGCGCGACGCGGCAGACCGCGTCGAGCGCGTGCGACCTCTCGGGATGGCTGTCACCTGGTTTGCGCATGCTCTTCCCGCGCGCCCGCCGGGCCGGGCCCGGGCGGATGCGGTTTGGGTCGGCTCGGGGAACGGGGGGAGATAAGCGGACGGCGCGGGTCGCCCGCACCATCGCGCACTACCCGAGTCCGACTGGGGCAGCGGCCCACCCGAACGGGCTGTCAGGCTTCGGTCTGGATCCCCGGTTCGGCGTGCTCAACCCGGACCTTGACCACCCGAGTAGGCTCGGCCTCGAGCACCGTGACGAGCAGCCCCCCGTGCCGGAGGGTCTCCCCCGCATCGGGGATCTTGCCCATCGTGGTCACGACAAACCCGCCGACCGTGTCCCAGTCGTCGTTCTCGGGGAGCTCGAGGTCGATCGTTTCCAGCTCGTCGTTGGCCTCGTCGATCTCGGCCCGTGCGTCGATCTCCGCGGCCCGGGCGGCCGCGTCGATCACGACGACGGGCTGGGCTTCCTCCTCGGGCTCGTACTCGTCCCGGATCTCCCCGAAGACCTCCTCGATGATGTCCTCGATGGTCACCAGCCCGCTCAGCCCGCCGTACTCGTCGGTCGCGAAGGCGATGTGGACCTTCTGCTCGAGCAGCTCGGCGAGCAACTCGCGGACGGTCTTGGTCTCTGGGACATAGGTCGCCTTGCGGAGGACATCGCTGAGGCGGAACCCCTCGCCGCTTGGGCGGTGGGAGACGAGCCAGCGGAGCAGGTCCTTGAGGTAGAGCACGCCCACGACGCTGTCGAGGCTCTCGTTGTAGACCGGGATGCGCGAGTGCGTTGCGTCGCGGGCGGCTTGGCGGACGGCGTCGAGATCGTCGGTGTACTGGAACCCCTGGATCTCCGTCCGCGGGGTCATGATCTGCTCGACCGTCGTCGTCCGGAACTCGACCACGGCCTCGATCATCTCGCGGGCCGATTCGTCCAGGTCGCCCTCCCGCTCGGACTCCTCGACGAGGCTGAGCAGCTCGGCCTCGCGGGCCTCCGGGGTGTCCTTCGCCTCCTCGCCCGCAAGCCGGCGCACCACCTCGGTGGTGAACCCCACAAGCAGGCGGAGCGGACCCAGCGCGATTGTCGCGCCGCGGATCAGCCAGGTGAACGCCACGACGACCCGCTCGGCGGCGTGCTCGGCGATGGCGAAGGGGATCACCACCCCGGAGATCCAGATCACCACCGCCGCGCCGAGCACGCCGATCCCGGCCTCGGCGAGCCCCACCACGGGGGCGCCGCGCAGCCCCGCGACCCAGAGCACAGTCGCCACGCCGACCAGGAGGTTTGCGATGACCCGGGGCACCGCGACGGCGGCGGAGTGCCCGGGGAGGTCGTCGAGGATCGCCTCGAGCGCGCGGGGCAGCCGCGCGTCCTCACCCCCCCCGCGGCGCGGGCCCCCGACGAGTTCTTCGAGCGCGACGCGCGAGACCGCGCGCAGCGCCACCTGCACCGTCGAGAAGATCGCGCCCAGCAGCACCGCCCCCAGGGCGATCCACAGCCACCCGACCGTCGTCATGCCGGTTCCTCCCCGCCCCGGGCGAAGGTCGCCCCGACGCCGATCAGCGAGAGCACCCGGTCCTCCTCGGCGTGCATGCGGGCCGCGTCGGGCTCGGTGTGGTCGTCATGCCCCAGGCAGTGCAGCACCCCGTGGACGATGTAGAGCAGCAGCTCCTGCTCGGGGGCGTGCCCCCGCCGCTCGCCCTGCCGCCTCGCCTCATCGAGGCAGATCAGCAGGTCCGCGTCGAGCCCGTCCCCTCCGGAAAGATCGAAGGTCAGGACATCCGTTGTCCCCTCGACTCCCGCGTACCGGGCGTGCGCCTCGGCCATGCAGGCATCGTCCACCACCCGGGCCCGGACCTCGCCCCCGGACGCGAGGTGGCCCAAAGCCTCGGCGGCGTGTCGGCAGACGAACCGACGCTGGGCCTCGGTGAGGAGGCTTCCGGGATCGACCAGATCGAACACCGGCCCGCCCGAGGCCGGGCCGGACGGCCGCGCTCGGTCGGGCTCGTCGGAGGGGGGTTCGGAAGAACTGGTGTCGGCGTCGTCCATGGTGTGGCGCCGGCAAACGGCCGGGACGGCTCCCGTCGCCGGGGCGAGGGGGCGGGGCGAGATCAGGAATCCGGCTCCACTCTAGCGGATCGCGGTCGCGATTCCACCCGGGGAGCCCGGGCGGGGGGGTCACCCGAATACGGGAGTCCCCCTCCCCGCCGGCCCGATCCCGGGCGGATCATCCCGCAATGTGCGGGATCGCCTGAAGCGGGGGCCGTTCTCGGACGACCCCCGACGCATGACCGTGCGCGCGCCGGAGCCCCCGTTCGATGTCGACCTGCTCATCGCCCGGGTCCGGGCGTCGCAGTCGGCGGTCGTGTCGCGTGTCGTGGAGGCTTCGGTGGAGCGCATGGCGGAGAACCGCGAGCGTCGCGAGGCCGAACGCGAGCAGGAGGAACGCCGCGAGGACCGTCTCCGCGCCATCGAGGCGCGCGAGCGGGCCGACGCGGAGCGGGCGGCCCGTCGGCACGACCGCGAGGAGGCTCACCAGGCCGATCTGGCGGCCCGGGGCGACGCGTGGGCCGAGATGCGCGCCCGGCTCGAAGGCAGGGCCGCGGAGGAGGAGCGTGTGCTCGCCCGTCGTGCCGGGATCGACCTGCGGGGCTAGTTCGTGCGGGACGGGCGGGGTCCTCGTGTGCAATCCGGACGGGTTGATGCGGTCGGTTTCCGGGGCGGGGGGGTCGAAGTCCGGGCCCGGGGTGCGACAATTCCCCCGGGAGGCCCGCGATGCTGATGAAGGAACTCGAGTTGCTCCGTGCGGCGTGCTGCGTGGCGGGGGCGGACGGCTCGGTCTCGGACCGCGAGCGTGAGGTCATCCAGCGGATGGCGACGCGGGTGGGGGTGGGGGCGGCCTCGTTGCGCGCGATGCTGGACATGGCAACGCACGACGAGCGGTTCAGGGCGGATCAGCTCGAGTTGATCCACCACGAGCCCGAGCGGGCGTTCGAGATGCTGTACAGGATGGCGAGGCTCGAACCCGAGGTGCCCGAGGCGGAGCGCGACCTGCTGACCAGGTTCGGCCGGAAGCTCGGGCTGAGCGTCGAGTCGATGAACGAGGTCATCCGGCGCGCGCACGGGAAGTGACACCGACCGCCGTTGGGCGATGGGTGTCGAGCCCGAGGGGCGAGCGAGCGCGGCCGTGAACACACGCCGTTCCGCGGCGCTCCGGGCTCGTCAGCGACGCCTACGCCGGGACGCGAGAAGGCCGCACGAGAGCGTGACCGCGGCGCCCGGCGTCGGGACCAGTCCTGAGTCGGCCGAGGCGAAGGCGTAGTACCCGTAGGTCGCGCCGGCGACGACCTCGATCGACCAGCGGCTGGCGGTGAGTCCGACGGTGTTCCCCGGGCCCCAGGCGGTGAACTCGCGTGTGAGGACCTCGACTTCGCCGCCGGGCGAGGCGGGGGCGCCCGCGTCGACGGTGGTGTGTTCCCATCCGTCGCCCGGCGCGAGCAGCAGCCGGTCGGCCCAGAACGCAACGCCCCAGGTGAGGCGCCCGTGCCAGCCGAGCCAGTTCACCTGGTCGATCAGGCCGCTGAACATGACCTCGAACTCGATGGTGCCGCTGGAGAGGGCCCGCACGGCGCCGAGCGCGGCCGCGCCCGCGTGCCCGCTCGCCCGCCAGTTGTCCAGGGCGCCGAGGCGGCCGGTCGCGGAGGCGGAGGCGGCGAAGTTGTGGGGCACGCCCGAGACGATCTCGATCGGGCGGGGTTCGGCGACGAAGCCTGTGCCCCCGGCGGAGGCGGCGCCGCGGGTGATTGTCGCGGTCGCGTCGGCGTGATCGGGGCCGAAGGTCCGCTGCGTTTGCGAGACCGGCGGGCGGATGATCAGTCCGCCGGCCCAGGCGGTGAGCGCGTCTTCGAGGGGGTCGGCGATCGCGAACTCTCCGGACATGCCGATCCAGGTGTCGGCGTGCGAATACGACCCGAAGTCCTGGGCGGCGGCGCCTGCGCACGCGACAACGAACACGATTCCCAGCATGGGTGTTCTCATGGCGTTCTCCCCTGCGAGCCGCCCGCGGGCGTCTCACTTCGAGAATACGCCCCCTCCGCGAGATCTCCGGGAGGGAATTCGGGGGCCCGGCGGGTTCGAGGGCTCGCCCCACTCGGGGCGGGTGAGGCGAGCCGAGTGGGGAGGCGGGCCGACGCGGACGCGTGCGTGAGAGTGTGCCGCGGCTGACCGGCGTTGCCGCTCAGGCCCGGGTGTAGTCGATCTCCATGCTCTTCATCTCGCCCTTGGGGGAGGAGAAGTACATGGTCATCGTGTGCCGATCGGCGGTGTGGGCGGTGATGACCGAGCGCTTGGTGGTGAGGGCGCCGGAGGTGGGGTCGGTCATCGCGCCGGTCATGGTCCAGGTCTTCGTCGACGCGTCGTAGACCCCCTGATCGGTCTGCATCATGGAGATCATGGTGTCGATCCAGAACCCCTCCCAGCGTTGGTCGACGGTGTTGTATCCCCAGAAGCCCTTGCCCGAGAAATGGCCCGAATCGTCGGCGTAGTCCTGCTCGAGGAAGAGCCCGTTCAGGACGAGGCGGTTGGTCATGACGCCCGTGGAGATGTTGGGCTCACCCTCGGGGTCCCACCACATCCGGACGGTCGCCTTCCAGCGGCCCTCGAAGGGCTTGAGCAGCGCGTGCTGTTCGCGGGGGGTGGCGTGGGCCATGCACTCGGCCATCTTTGCGTCCATATCGGTGCTCATCGCCGGGCCTTTCGGTTTCGTGGTCTGGCTGAGGTCTCGCGGGGTGTGCAAGGCCGCCGGGGCGGCGCTGGCCGTCCCCGGGGCGGTTCGGTCAAAGGGGGCCCGTGGCGGGGCCCGTGTTTCAATTCTTGCGGTACTCGATGACGCCGGTGTTCATGAGTTGCCCGCCGGTCATCTCGCCCGCCTCCCAGAACTCCATGTTGTACCCGCCCTCGACGAACTTGATGATGTTCTTGACGGTGTACTCGCCCATGATGTTCTTGGCCTGCCCGGCGACGACGATGTTCCCGTCCTCCATGCCGCCGGTCTGGATCATCTGACCCGTGCCCATCGTGTCGGCCCAGCAGGACTGGAACTCGCCGGAGGTCTTGTCGTAGCCCATGAGCCCGAAGCCGCTGAAGTCCTGCTTCTGGCCCATGAAGACCATGTCGAGCGAGACCTCGCTCATCAGCTGGCGGCCGCCGAGGATGAGGGTGCTCTTGCAGGTCCCGTGGCTCACCTCGGGCGGGGCGCCGGGCGACATCATGAACTTCGCGGTCATCTTCCAGTCGCCGGCCATCTTCTCGAGCATCTTGTGGTGCTCGTCGGGCTCGGCGGCCTTCTTCATCATCTCCATCATCTGGCTCATGTCGGGCATCTGCATCTCGTCCGGCTGAACCTCGGCGGACATCCAGCCCCCGGCGGCCAGGGCCAGCGACGCGGCGACAACAACGGCGACGGTGCGCTTCATCACGAATCTCCTTGCTCGTCGAACACTTCTGAATCGCGTGCGGGACCGGCCTGGCTCGGCGCCGGGGAACGCCCCTCTCGGCCTCCCCGGGGCGCGGCCCTCCAACGCGGAGGCCCGGCCGGTGGGGCGATTATGCCCGAGAACCGCATCGGGAACAACGGAATAGGGTGGTGTTCGGGAAAATAGGGCGAATTCCTGACGCGATCGGCTCAGCCAACCGGCACATGCTCGACGACCTCGATGCCGAAGGCCTCGAGGCCCGGGATGGCCCGGCGGGAATTGGTCAGCAGGCGGAGTTTGGACAGGCCCAGTTGTCGCAGGACCTGGACCCCGATCCCGTACTCGCGGAAGTCGGCGGGCATCGAGCCGGCGACGGAATCGGGGTGGCTCAGGTCGGGGTCGTCGGCGCCGTGGTCGTGCCCGGGGCGGCGGATCTTGCTGAGCTGGTCGGAGAGGCTCGCGTCGGAGCCCTGGGGGCGGAGGTAGACGATCGCGCCGCGCCCCTCGGCCTGCACGGCCCGCATCGCGGCGCGGAGTTGCTCGCCGGTGGAGCCCCCGTCGCTCGCGGAGCCCCGCTCGTGGAAGATGTCCCCGAGCAGGCTGCGCTTGTGCATGCGGACGAGGACGGGCCCGGCGGCGTCGATGGGCTCGCCGTTGTCGTCGAGTCGGCCGACATCGCCGACGGTGAGCGCGAGGTGGGGCCATGGATCGACGAGGCTCTCGAAGGCGATGAGGTTGAAGACGCCCTCAGGGGTCTCGATCGGGGTGCCCTGCGCGGGGGGGAGCCGGCGGACGAGGCTCTGCCGACTGAGTCGGTGCTGGATGATCTGGGCGACCGAGCCCATCTTGAGGCCGTGCTTCTTCGCGAGGGCCGCGAGATCGGGGACGCGGGCCATCTCGCCGTCGTCGCGCATGATCTCGATGATGACGGCCGAGGGGTAGAGCCCGGCGAGGCGGCAGAGATCGACCGAGCCCTCGGTCTGCCCCGTGCGGACGAGCACGCCCCCGTCGCGGCTGCGGAGGGGGTTGATGTGCCCGGGGCGGGCGAAGTCCTCGGGGCCGAAGGCGTGGTCGATCATCATGCGCAGGCAGCGGGCCCGCTCGGCGGCGGAGACGCCCGTGGTGAAGCCGTGGCGGGGGTGCCCGTCGAGGGAGACAGTGAAGGCGGTGCCGCGTGGGGTGGTGTTGACGCTGGCCTGGGGGTGGAGGTCGAGGCGGTCGCAGTCGGCCTCGGTGAGGCAGACGCACATGTAGCCGCGGGCGACGGAGAGCATGAAGGTGACGGCCTCTGGGGTGACGAACTGGGTGGGGAGGACGAGGTCGCCCTCGTTCTCGCGGTTCTCATCGTCGGTCAGGATGACCATCTTGCCGGCGCGGAGGTCGGCGAGGAGGTCGTCGATGGGGGAGAAGGGGGAGTCGGGCATGGGGGATTGTTGGAGGGTGGGGGGCCCCGGCATGGTTGTTCAGGAGGGCGGTCGCGGGTAATCTGCGTTTTCGTTCTGATCGGGGGAAGAGCCATGAAAATCGCGGCGATTGGGTCGGTGGTTCTTGCGGTTGTCTCGGTGGCGTGCGCGATGGCGCAGCCCGAAGTCGAATCGGCCCGCGAGGGCGTCGTGCAGGTCGTGGGGAAGGACGGCGACGGGTCCGTGCAGTCGACGGGCTCGGGGTTCGTGGTCGAGCGCGACGGGCGGTACTTCGTGGTCACGACCTTCCAGGTGCTGCGGAATCGGCGGGGCGCGGTCGCGCTGCCGGCCTCGGACGGATCGGCGGAGATCGCGCTCGAGCCGCTTTTGGCGCTGCCGGAGCGCGATCTCGCGGTGCTGCGTCCCGCGGAGCCCGCGGCGCTGGCCGACGCCGGGGCGAGGCCCCTGATGCTGGCGACCAGCGCGCTGCTCGGGCAGGACGCGTGGGCGGTGGGGTATCAGCGTGAGTCGGGGTTCGCGGAATCGCCGGGGATCGTCCGCGGCGTCCGTCTGCGGGACGACTTCCCCGACGCCGACAGGCCGGGCGGGGTAGCGCCGGATACATCGCTCTGCCAGACGGACGCCGAGGTCGGCCGGGAAGACTCGGGCGGCCCGCTGCTGAACGAATCGGGCGAGGTGCTTGGTGTGCTGTCGTTCGCGCTCTCCGAGGCGCAGGGGGTCTCGCTCGCGGTGTCGGCGCGGCATGTCGAGGGCGCGATCGCCTCGCTGCCGCTGCGGCCGATCGGGTTTGAGGCGTTCCGCGTGGGGGTGGTGCCCGAGCCGGCGCGGGAGGCGGCCCGGCCGCCGGGGCTGGACACGCCGCGCGACAAGCCCTCGACGCTGCTGAACGCGGCCGCGGCGGGGCTCAAGCGGGGCATCATCTGCACACGCTGCGAGGGGACCGGCACGGTCAAACAGAAGAAGCAGACCGGCGTGGATCACACGGGCCCGAACCAGACGCGGCCCGTGTTCGCGATGGTCGATGTCGAGTGCTCGACCTGCGGCGCGTCGAGGGTGCAGAAGCCGCCCGCGGTGCGGTCGCAGTTGATCAAGGTCATGCAGTCGCTCGCGGTGGTGGAGGAGGACGAGAAGTACCTGGAGCGGTTGTTCGCGCTGCGTGACCTGCTGCGGGAGCGGGTTGCGCCGGTCGCCGGGCCGCTCCGGCCGATCCTGATGGATTGGTACCGCGACCTCGCCCGTCGCCCGCAATCGGATCAGATCGGGGAGGTGCTCGTGGCGTTCGGCGCGGTGAAGGAGATGCTCGACCACGAGACTTTCTGGATCGAGTCCAGCACCGCGGGCCCGCTGGTGGTTCGTGATACTCGCCTCGTCCACACGCTGGACGATGAGCAAGTCATGATCGGGGGGCTGATCGCGGGCTTCGAGCGGAGCCACGGGCGCGACGCGACGGTACTCCAGCACGGGATGGTGGTGTCGTACTGATCCGGGCCGGTCGGGCGCCGGTCAGCCGGCTTGGGCCGAGCCGGCCGAGGGCACACCGAGGAGATACAGCCCGAACCCGAGTGTCTCTTGCCCCCATGCAACATAGGCCCGGCGCCAGTGTTCGATCCGTTCCCGCATCGCCTCGGCGTCGGGGTCGTCCGGGTGCCGCGTGACATGGTCGATGACATTGGCGAAGTAGCCGTCCTCGTACGCCGCCCATGCCCCCGGCGTGGTTTCGTGCGTGTCGATCACACGGAGCCCGAGCGATTCGGCGAGGTCGATGTTCCCGGCGTGCGAGCAGAGATCGTCCTTCCTGCATCGGAGGCACGCGAGATAGTCGGGATGCGGATCCTGCTGCCAATAGCCCTCGCCGACGAGCAGGACCCCGCCCGGCGTGACGAGGCCCGCCAGCGTGCGGAGGGCCGCCGGGAACCCGCCGGCGGCGTGCGAGGACCCGATGCACACCGCGAGGTCGAACGACCCTGCTTCGAAGAAACCGGCCCCGAACGGCGCGTGGCGGAATTCCAGGCCCACACCCGGAACGCGGCGGGCCGCCTCGGCACGGGCGTGTTCGAGCGCGGGCTCCGCGGTGTCAACGCCCACGCCGCCGCAGCCGTGCGATTCCGCGAGCCGGACGAGGACCTCGCCTCGGCCGCACCCGACATCGAGCAGCCGGCTCGAGGGGGTGAGCGGCAACCGGTCGAGCCACGCGTCGAGCAGGGCGGGGTCGACGGGGTTCCAGTAGCGAAACCCGCGGTGGGCGATCTCTGAGTATCGGGCGTGGTTCATGTGGTCTCAGCGTGTTGGGCCCGCGAGGCGGTTGCGATGCTCGTGGTCACTTCACGCTCAGCAGCACCACGCCAAAGAGAATCAGTCCGACCGCGATCGCCTTGCGGGCGTGCATCGGCTCGCCCAGCAGCAGCCAGCCGATCAGCACCGCCGTGGCCGGGGCGAGCGCGAAGGCGATCGGCTTGACGCGGCTGACCTCACCGAAATTGAGCGCGGCGTAGAAGCAGACCATGCCCCCCGCGCCCGCGAGCAGGCCCGATCCCAGCACGAGTTTCCAGAGCGTCGAGGGCTCGGCCTTGGTCCAGTTCTGGGGCTCGAGCTTCGCGCCGTGGACGACGACGGCGTAGACGAGCCAGAGCACGGGCAGCGCGACCAGCGAGCGGACCGCGATCGCGGTGACCGGGCCGATCTGTTTGGTGTGCAGCACCGCCTTGGTGAACACCTCGCCGACACCCCAGCACAGACCCGCGGCGACCGCGAAGAGGATGGCTTTCATGGGGGGGAGTGTATTGGGGGAGGCCCAAGGCGCGGGGCCCAGAGGGGCACGGGCGCGGCGGGCGCGTCGGGAGAAGGAGACGGGCGTTCAGAACATGTCGGCCATACACGGTGCGGGGCCGGCGGCGAAGACGGCGTCGCAGGCCGCGGCCTGGGCGTCGTCGGCCTCGATCCGCCCCGCGGCGCGCAGGGCCCGGGCGGTCGAGTGCCCGGTGTACAGCGGCGCGAGGTGCCCCACGGCGCACCGGACCGCGGGGCCCGACCCGCCCCGCTCGAGATGCCCCGAGGCGTTCTCCACCGTGAGCGTCCACCGGCCGGTGTTCGCGTCGACCTGGGCGTCTTCGATCTCGAGCCCGATGCGGGCCGAGACACCCGGCGCGTAGCCGCGTGATTCGAGGGCCTTCTTGACATCGAGGACGCGGAGCATCCAGGGCGAGCGGATCTTGGTTGCGAATCGCCAGTCGGGCAGGGCCGCGATGAGCGGCGAGCCGATCGGCGCCGTGAGCGTGATCTCCCCGCAGATCGAGGCGAAGCCCCGGAGGAAGCCGAGCAGGCGCTGCATGCCCCGGGGCGTGCGCCAGGCGAGATCGGTGACTTTGAGCGGCGCGCCCGTGGCCGAGCCGGTGGTCGTCGGCGCGGTGGTCCACTTGAGCATGACGGTGTAGCAGAAGGCCTCGACGGCGCCCGAGTCGTCGCGTGCGACGAACCCGCTCGTCTCACCCTCGCGCGCGTTGCGGACGCGCTCCCAGATGTACGGCGGTCTGTCCAGCATGCCCTGCTGGTCGCGGGCGTAGTCGGCGTAGCTGGCCTCGATCTCGGCGTGGTCCGCGTCGGTGATCGGGCGCCACCCGCTGCCGCGGTCGTCCGAGTCGATCATCCCGGCGGGGATGGTGATGTCGCAGAGCAGCCCGGCGTTCTCGTACCCCACGCTCCGGTAGAGGGGGTGCATGGCGCTGTAGAGGGTGCTCAGGGCGAAGCCGTCGGCGTGCATCTCGCGGACGCACTCGGTCATCATCCACTTCGCGATGCCGCCGCCGCGTGACTCGGGGCCGACGACGACGCCCAGCACGCCGAGCTGCGGGACGGACCGTCCGCCGAGGAACAGGCCCATCGGCACGCGGCCGAGCGCCGCGACCGGCGTTCCGTCGCGCGAAACGGCCCGGATGTTCTCCCGCCCGACTTTGTTGGTAAACCAGTCCAGCGCGTCGGAGGTCGACGAGCCGAAAGCGAGGTGCACGAGGCGGGCGAAGGGCGCCATGTCGGCGCTGGGCGCGATCCGGGCGTAGGTCAGGTCGTCGCGGGGCGGCATGGCGGTGCTCCGGGTGAGAGTGCGGAGAACGATACCGGAGCGGGGCGGCCCGGTCGCGGCGTTACCCGCCGAGATGAATGTATGAGAGATGCAGGGCGCAGTGCTTGCACTGGATGATCGCCCACTGCCGGTGCGAGAGCGGGCCGAACAGGGGGCTGGGGTGGGTCATCTCCTTGCCCGCGAGCACGCGCTTGACCTCCTTGCGGAGGTGGTCGAGCCCCTCGGCATCGGAGATGCCGGCCTTGGGCATCAGGGCGGAGGCCTGCCGGGGGAGTTTGAACCCGGGCGGGATCGGTGCGTCCCCCATCGCCTTCTTGAAGAAGAGCGCCCGCGCGATCAGGCGGACGATGCCCGGCGCCCTGCTCTCGAACCCGTCGCAGGCCGCGCGGACGAACCGGGCGCAGTGGTCGGCGTTCTCCCCCACGCTCCAGTTGCCGGTCGTCGAGGCCCTGCCCGCGTCGATGGCCGACTGGATGCGCTCGATGTCGGCGAGGATGTCCTCGAAGGACTGGAATCTCAGTTCACGGCGCGGGGCGGTCCGGGTGTCGACTGGCATCGGGGCAATGTACCCGGGTAGGCTGCGGCCCGGGGCGGCGCGCGCCCGCGTCGTGGGGACGCACACAGGAGGGACCATGTTCACCGAGCAGAATGACCACCACCGCTGGCTCCGCCGGATGATCGGCGACTGGGAATTCGAGTCTTGCTGCGACGGCGGGCCCGGGGGCGAGCCCATGAAGTCCACCGGCACCGAGCGGGTCAGCGCCTTCGGCGACCTCTGGGTCGTGGGCGACGGGGAGGGCGAGATCCCGGGCGGCGGGTCGATGCGGATGCGCATCACCATCGGCTTCGACCCCGCCAAGGACCGCTATGTCGGCACCTGGATGGGAAGCCCCATGGGCTCGATGTTTGTCTACGAGGGAACGCGCCAGGGCGATGTGCTCACCCTCGACACCACCGGCCCGTGCATGACCGACCCCGGCAAGACCGCGCACTACCAGGACATCGTCGAGCTCCACGGCGACGACCGCCGGGTGCTGCGTTCGCGCATGAAGGGCGACGACGGCGGGTGGATCGAGTTCATGCGGGGCGAGTACCGGCGGGTGAAGTGATCGGGCACGCCCGGCGCCCACGCATATCACTTGTGATTCCTGTTCGCCGGGACGCGCGCTGATCGAGCACGATCGGGCTCAGAATCCGCCGGGCTCGGCGGCGGCGGCGGGCTCGGCGTCATCGTGTCGCTGGGGGGCGGACGCCGCCGTGCGCAGGCTGCGGTAGACCTCGACGACGAGGGTGTCGTCCTCGGGCGGCAGCCCCTCGCGGTGGTGGGTGACGGCCTCGAGCAGCCGCTCGGGCCAGCGTCCCTGCTCGATCCGCCCCGGGGCGGCGAGGAGGCGGCGCATGCCCTCGATGCGGAGCATCTGCCCCTTCTCGGTGCGGGCCTCGGTGGCGCCGTCGGTGTAGGCGATGAGCGAGTCGCCCGGGCCGAAGGGGCGGTCGATCTGCCCGTGGTGGAAGTCGGCGTCCTTGCAGGCGCCCAGGACGAACGCGGTGGAGGGGAGGTCCTCGAGCGTTCCGTCGGAGGCGCGGAGGAAGGCGGGGGGATGGCCTCCGCTGGCGAACTGGAGGATGTTGCGCTGGGGGTCGACGCGGAGGCACAGCCCGGTCACATAGATCGAGTGCCGGGCGAGGGTCAGGTGGACATACCGGTTCAGGCGGGCGAGCACCTGCCCGGGCTGGATGAACGGGTCGTCGGCGAAGAGGAGCTCGATCTCGCCGTGGAGGCGGTTGACGGTCAGCGCGGCGGGGATGCCGTGCCCGGTGACATCGAGGAGGACAAGGGAAATCCGCTCGTCGAGGCCGTCGTCGGTGGGGCAGACGGAAGCGAAGAGGTAGTCGCCCCCGATCTGGCGCATGGGCTCGTACTTGTACGCGAAGGCGACGGACCGCCCCGAACGCGGGTCGGGGAAGAGGCTCTCGTGGATGGCCCGCGCGTAGGTGAGTTCCTGCCGGAGTGAGCCGTAGCGTTTCTGGACGAACGAGAGGCGGTATTGGCCGAGCCTCTGGGAGTGCCGGGTCCAGGCGACGAGGCACCCCGGGACGACGATGTGGGGGCTGAAGAGGATGGCGAAGAGGTGGGGGGTGTAATTGGGCTCCCCGGTCGCCTCGGCGATGTCGACCTCGAAGAGCAGGCGGGAGGCGGCGCTGAGGGTCAGGACGATGGCGGCGGGGATGACGGCCTGCACGGCGGTCCACGGGAAGACGAGCGCGGCGACGAAGTGGCTGATGGTGAAGACGGCCAGGCCCGCGGGCATGGAGGCGTCGCCCGCCCGGAGGATGACGCCGTAGAGCCCGTCGAGGGTGATGAGCGCGATGCTGGTCCAGAGGGTGATGCGCCGGGCGACATCGCGTTTGAAGTTGATGATGAACGCGGCGGCGTATCCCGAGACCCAGAGCATGCTGGGGATGAGATGGAGCGCGGCCTTGTCGCCTCCCCAGATCTTCGACGCGACGCCCTCGGGGAGGATGGCGACGCCCAGAAGGTCGCTGATCGTGGCGAGGAAGGGCGGGATCGCGCCGAGCACGCCGAGCCCGCCCCAGATGGCGATGAACCAGAGCAGCCGGCGGCGGAGGAGATTGCCGGTGTGGGCCGCGAACTCGCGGTGGAACTCCGTCGTCTCGGTTCCGAACGGGTGGCGGTTCACGGGGCTGCTCTTCCGTAGACGAGGCGTCATCGCCCCTCGGCGTCGGCGGATCGGTTGATTCCCGGGACCCAGAGGACATCCCCCCGGCCCTCGCTGTTGGCGAGCCGGCCCAGCACGAACAGCAGGTCGCTCAGCCGGTTGAGGTACGCGACGGCGTGCGGGCCGACACGCCCGGGCTGCTCGGTGGCCAGCGCGACGGCGGCCCGCTCGGCGCGGCGGGTGATGGTGCGGGCGAGATGCAGGGCGGCGGCGAGCGGCGTGCCGCCCGGCAGGACGAAGGAGTTGAGGGGCGCCAGGTGGGCGTTGGCCCGGTCGATCAGATGCTCGAGCCGCTCGACCTGCCCCTCGGTGACGCGGAGCGCGGCGTCGGGGGCCTCGCCCGGCTCGGCGGGGATGCACAGATCAGCGCCGACATCAAACAGGTCGTGCTGCACCGCGCGGAGGGTCGAGGCGATGCCCCCGGCATGGGGGTCGGCACGGGCCCCGTCGGCGGCGATGACCGCCAAGCCGACGGCGGCGTTGGCCTCGTCGACCTCGCCGTACGCGGTGACGCGGGTGTCGGTCTTCAGCACGCGTTCGCCGGTGCCGAGACCGGTGGTCCCGTCGTCGCCTGTTCGGGTGTAGATCTTGTTGATTTTGACCATGATCGCTCGTGGGCCGCCGGGGTGGTGTCGTTCCGCGTTGGGGGGCGCGGGGCGGGGCCGCGCGGGGGGGATCGGACTCGGGTAGCCTAGCGGGTCGGGGCGTGCCCGTCGTTCGGGAATGGGCCCGATTGGATGCACGGAGGCATCGTGGAGCGGGTACGCGGCTGGAAGATGGTGTGGAGCCCGCGGGGCGGGTGCGGCGCGCGGGGCGATCTGCTCGACCGCGTGCTGGCCGTGCGCGGGGTCGCGGACGGTCAGTCGTTCCTCGATCCCTCCCTGCTGAACCTGCACGACCCGAGCCTGCTGCCCGACGCGGACCGTGCGGCCGAGCGGCTCCTCGGCGCGGCCCGGTCGGGGGAGCCGATCGTCGTCTACGGCGATTACGATGTCGACGGGATCACCGCGACGGCGATCCTCTTCCGGATGCTCAGGGCACTTGTGCCAGGGGCGGTGGTGGGCACCTATGTGCCGCACCGCCTCGAGGAGGGCTACGGGCTCAACGCCGCGGCGATGGGGGACCTGGCGGCCCGCGGGGCGCGCGTCGTGGTGTCGGTTGACTGCGGGATCACGGCGGCGGAGCCGGCGCGGGCGGCCCGCGAGGCCGGGCTCGATCTGATCATCTCGGATCACCACAATCCGCCCGGCGACGGCGCGGCGCTGCCCGAGGCGTACGCGATCGTGCACCCCCGCCTCGCGGGCTCGCGGTATCCGTACGGCGAGTTGTGCGGCGCGGGGGTGGCGTACAAACTGGCCTGGCGGCTCGCGACGATGGCGGAGGGATCGGACCGGGTCTCGCCGCCGATCAGGACGCTCCTGCTTGATCTGTTGGCGCTGGCGGCGCTGGGCACGGTGGCGGATGTCGTCCCGCTGCTGGACGAGAACCGGGTCATCACGCGCTTCGGGCTCAGCCGCTGCAAGACGACCGCGATCACCGGGCTGGTGGCGCTGATCGAAGCCGCGGGCCTCGGGGGCGAGAAGATCGACGCCGAGAGCGTGGGGTTCAGGCTCGGGCCCATGCTCAACGCGAGCGGGCGCATGGGGCACGCGGCCGAGGCGGTCGAGCTGTTCACCACCGAGGACCGCACCCGCGCGGACGAGATCGCGGCGGGGCTGTGCGTGCTCAACGAGCAACGGCGGAGCACGGAGCGCCGGATCTTCGAGCAGGCGGCGGAGATGGCCGAGGCGGCGGGGATGACCGGCGACGACCGCCGGGCGATCGTGCTGGCGCACGACGAATGGCACCCCGGGGTCGTCGGGATCGTCTGCTCGCGCCTCGTGGAGCGTTACGCCAGGCCCGCGATCCTGATGCAGCGGCAGGAGGGCGGGGTCTGCGCCGGGTCGGGGCGGTCGATCGACGGGTTCAACCTGCACGATGCGGTCGACGGGTGCTCGGGCTGCCTGATCGGATTCGGGGGGCACGACATGGCGATCGGGCTTCGGCTCGAAACGACACGCCTCCAAGAGTTCCGCGAGCGCTTCATCGCGCGCGCAAACGAGGGGCTCGCGGTCGACGACCTCGTGCGCACGGCCCGCTTCGACACGGAGGCCTCGCTCAGTGAACTCACCCCCGCAACGGTCAAGCGCCTCGAACGCCTGGCGCCGTTCGGCAGGTCCAACCCCGCGGTGCGGCTGCTGGTGCGCGGGCTGCGCGTTGACGGGCGGGCCGAGCCGTTCGGGAAGACGGGCGACCATCTCCGCGTTCGCCTGCGGGACAACTCCGGCGCGTCGACTCGGGCGATCGGGTGGAAATGGGCGGAGATGCTCGAATCGTTCCGGCCCGGCTCTCTGGTGGATGTGCTGATCGAGCCGAAGGTCTCGGGCTGGTCGGGCGCGGTCGAGCCGGTGCTGGTGGACGCACGCGGCGCCGGCGTCGCGGCGGGCGTGGCCGGCTGAACTCGTTGCATTGGGTTCGATCTTTGATAGACTCCCGTCCGTCTGTCGGGAGGTGACGATGTTCGATACAGACGAGGTTGCGGTCGGGCGGGTTGGCATCCGGCTCAACGAGGGGCACTTCCGCGCGCTGGGGCTGCAGGGCGGGTCGCGCTGCTGGGGGGTCTGGGTGGAGGGTCGGGGCGGTCGCGAGAAGATGGCGATGACCGACGAGAGGTTGAACCTCAACACGCGCAGTCAAGGGCCACACCTCGTGCTGAGCCCGATCCATCCCGATCTGTGGCCCTCGACCTTCCGGATCGAGGCACGCCTCAATCGGACACAGGAAGCGCTTCCCTCGTTTATCAGTTCGCTTTCGCGTCTTGGGCTGAATGTGCTCTCACTCGACACGGCGATCCGTGGGTTCGAGCTGCTCGTCGTCGAGGTCTTTGCGAACATCCCCAGCCTGAGCGAGTGGGTCAGCGATCAGCTTTCCTGGCTCGACCAGAGGGTCGCGTCACTCGGGTCCTCAAAGGCAGATATCGCGACGAGGCTTGCAGCCAGGATGGGGGTGTTCTCGGCGATCGGAGCTCGGCTTGTCTCGTGCGCGGCCGCCATTGAATCGGAACTCCGCCTGCACGACGCCCGGGCCATCGCGGATTCGAGGACCGAGCAGGGGATGTTCAGCAAGCCGAGCCGGTGGTACGGGCACCAGCCCTGGTTCCTCGGGATGCCCGGGTGTGTGCCGGTCCCGACCCCGAAAGATGCTTCATTTCACGCGCACTCCGCGGGCGTGCTGGACCTCGGGTCGCTGGCCGGGGCGGGGCCCGGTCGCGCCGGCGTCACGGCGTATGCGCGGTTGCTGCGGAAAACGAGCAGCGAGCTTCGCCGGGCCTACAAGGCACACCTCAACCTCGAGTCCTCAGCGAGCAGGCTGAACAACGATCCGTTCACCGAGCCCCCGCTCGGGGATGAGGAGGCGGCGGTCTCGCTCGAGCGGCTCTGGGAGGCCCACGCCAAGCCCCCTCTGATGGTCCGCGGGCTGCCCACCCTTTCGTACGCGCGAGTCTGGAGGGCGTTCGACGGGGCGGCCGTGCCTGCGAAGAAAATGAAGTACCTGGAGTTCGAGGTGAGGGGATCGCTGCTGGAGTGTCTGGATCCCGAGGACGGCGAGGGCGCAAACGAGACCAGGGGCGCAAATGGTCACGACTTCGCACAGCTCGGAGGGGTCCGTCGCCAGTTGTACGCGCTCGCGCAGCAGAACACCCCGCATGACGACCGCGAGCCGCCGGAGAACTGGCTCGGACGCTGGTCGGCGCTCGCGTCGCTGCATCACGAGGAGCGTTCGATCCGGCTCCGGTTTCTCCGCCCGTGGTTCAGCCGCAAGTACGCGTGGGAACTCGAGATTCCGTACAGAATCGGCCGCTTGGTCGAGGCCGGCCCCGGGGCGGGTCCGATCGGGGCGGCGGGGCTGCTGACCGAGTTGGTCCGCAGGATGACATGGTTCAAGACCGCCCAGGATTGCGAGGGCGTTCCAGGCCAATTGGAGGCCCAAGAGCACGCCCCCTCACCGTTCCACATCGAGAACATCACCAACACATTGACACGATCGGGCCCCAGCGAGGAGGTCGGCCTCATCAGGATGATCGTCATACCAGAGAGACTGCAGGGGGCCGAGTCGGAACGCCCCGCATGGTCTCGGCCCGTTCAGACCAACTGGGTCACAGAACTCGAGGTCCGAAGTAACGCGGGTGTCCGAGCGGTGCAGGACTTCTATCGCCGGATCGGCCTGAGTGTTGAGGTGCACGGCAAGATCCGCGTCGCGTGCCTGCACGACCAGATGGAACGGAACTGGTGAGGAGCTTCGGATGAACCTCGAATATCGGCCGCTGCACGATCACCTGCTCTCGCTCGGCTTTCAACCCGCGCTGTCCACCGGGCACTACCCGCTGAGCTTGGATGAACCCCGGGCAACCGAGATGCTCAAGGGGGAAGGCGGGGATGTCGGGTACTTTCTCGAAGGCGAGGGCCGGGAGGCCGTCTGCGAATCGCAAGGCCAGAAGTACTTTCTCTTGGAGACGCGCCGCGTCGAGATCGGCGAGGTCGTCCACTTCTGCCACCCGCACACGGGCGGCTTTCTCGACCTGCTTGGCGCACTCGGGTATGCGCTGGATGGTCCAGTCCGAGGTGGGGTCGCGATCTTCATCCCGATCAACCGAAGGATGGGGTTCCGCACGCTCACCTTCCCGCTTCGCCGGGAGAAGCGAGCGGCCGGCGCCGACGCGGAGAACTGGGTCCATGTCGGTGACGCCCTCCGCGCTCTCGAGCGGGCGCGGTTCTTCCAGTCGCTCGACCCTCCCGCCCCCGATCCCGAGGCCGACTGAGATCAACTGAGGCCCGAATAACCGCGCCCTGGACCTCGGGAACTCCCCATGAACGGATGACTTTTTGCCAATCTCAGGAGTTTCTGGTGGTCGGGGTGGAATTGGTCGAGTAATATCCGGTATTACCTATTGTGAGCTCCTTCCCCTTGGCAGGGTGCCCCGGGGGGGAGCCCCTGGGAGGTGGCAGCCATGACGAAGAGGACGCACGCTGAGCAGCGCGGAGCAGACGGTCACGGGGTCGATACGCCCGCCTCGGCCGCGGAGGACGCCCTTGCGGCCCGATTGCGTCAGAAGCCGGGGAGGCCACGGGTTCAATACGAGGATGAGCCCGGCGGATGGAAGATCAGCCCGGAAGCCGCCAAGTTGGCCGCGGAGTACGCCGTTCGGCTCGATTTCAGGGACGGCCGGTATTTCGTGGGCTGCGAGGAGTTCCCGGGCGTCGAGGGCTGGGGCGAATCCGAGGAGGTGGCAACCGACCTCTTCCGCAAGTTGCTCGGGCGGACGATCACGGTGATGCTCGACGCGATGGTCAGGGTCCCCAGCCCGGGCGGCGGGCAGATGGTCACCAAATGCGTCAAGATGGGACCCGCGCTCTTGGCCCGCGGAGAGACCTTCGCGATTGAAAAGGGCTGGTCGTTCTCTCGCGTGGTACGGGAAGCACTGGAGGCGTACCTCACACATGCTCAAGCCGAGAACCGCAAGGAATCGCCCCTCTGAGCAGGGCCGCGCGCCCCGGGCGGCCCTGCTCGTCGCCTGCTCCATGCTCGCGGGCTGCGGGGCGTCGCCCGGCCTCCGCCCGGCGCGGATCTCGCATGTCGTGCTGATCAAACTGGCCGATCCGGGCGAGCGCGAGGCCCTGCTGGCCGACTGCGACGAAGCCCTGCCGCGGATCCCGGGCGTGGTGGCCTACGCCGCGGGCCGGCATCTCGATGTCGGGCGGGCGAATGTCGACGGGGGCTACGACCTCGGGCTCTACATCGGGTTCGAGACCGAGGCGGCGTACGCGGGGTATGTCGATCACCCTCTGCACACCGGGCTCGTCGAGGCCTGGAAGCCGCGCATCGAGTGGATGCGCGTGCACGATGTACTCGACGAAACCCCGTAGGGGGTCGTCAGCGCGTCAGCGCCGCGATCGCACGCCCGGCGTAGACCGGGCTCGCGGGGTCGGCGCTGAACTCGGCGATGTCCGAGGGCAGCCCCGGGATATCGGCGGGCGTCAGGTCCTTCCGCGCGTCCATGTCCTTGATCTGCACCCGGCCCGGGTCGGAGCCGTCGCCGTGCAGGATGACCGCGAAGCGGGCGAACTGCCGTTCGGCGTCGTTGAGCAGTTTCTTGAGGTTGCGGGTGGACTTGTCCGACGCGCGGGCGTGCATCGGGCGCACGCCGCCGGACGCGGGTTCGTACCGGTCGGCGTGCCAGGGCTTGCGCCCCTCGCGCTCGAGATAGGCCGGGCTCTCGACGCCCCGGCGCAGGTCGGCGACGAGGCGGCGGACGGGGGCGTCGCTCGCCTCGTCGTTGGCGCCGATGACGAAGGCCTCGGGGCGGAGCGAGGCGGGGCGGCGGCTCAGCGCGTCCATGAGCTCGGGCCCCTCGGGCATGAGGCCCTTGTCTTCGAGGAGGAGGGAGAGGACGACATCGCCCATCGCGAAGCCGACCGCGGGGGTGGGCGGCCCGCCGAGGAGCTCGATGAGGTTGTCGTACCGCCCGCCGCCGGCGACGGCGCGCTCGCCCTCGGCGACGACCTCGAAGACGGTGCCGGTGTAGTAGGCGAGGCCGCGGACGATGCGCAAGTCCAATTCCACATATCCGGACAGATTGATGACCGCAAGCAATCGGTGCAACTCCTGCAGCCCGGCTGTTCGATAGTCACCCGTGTTCGGGGTTAGTGTTGCAGTCTTATTGAGGTTACTCAGTAGGGTCTTGAACGACAAATCAAACGCGCCGTGATAGCTCGGGATCGACTCAACATCTATGACATTTGCTTCGGCGACGCCCGCACGCACAAGCGCCTCTCGCTTTGCATCAACCGAGTATGACTCCGCCTTGTCGAACACCATCAGCACCGCCGGAATCGCCGCGGCCTCGACCCCATAGGCGAGCAGTGCGGATGCCACCAGTTGACGATCACTCAAGCGAATTCTTGTTGGAGGTCGGTTCCCGAGCGGGTCCTGACCGAGACCGAAACCAATGAGGGCATCGAGGCAGGTGCAAAGACACCAGAAATCGCTTTCGATCAGCCTCGGTTGTCCGGTATCGCCCCTTTCGTCGGACGCCCCGATCACATCGCAGTTCCACTGCAAAAACTCCCGCAGCCTCCCCCGCTGCGGCCTCTCGGCGCGGAAGAACGGGCCCGCCATAAACCACCGCGTCGGCCTGGGCAGGTTCGCCGCCCGCGCCGCGTACATCCGCGCCAGCGTCGGCGTGAACTCGGGGCGCATCGCGAAGGGGGCCCGCCCGGTCGATTTGACCTGCTCGACCTCCTCCGGGCTCTTGCCGCTGAAGGCCTGGAAGAGCTCGCCCAGGATCCCCTCGCCGCTCTTGACGGCGTAGAGCTCGGCCTCCTCGAAGGTCGGGCCCTCGATCTCCTCGAACCCGTGCCGGATGGAGGTGTCCCGCCAGGTCTGCATGAGGTAGCGCCGGCGGAGCATGTCCTCCGGGTACATGTCGCGGGTGCCGCGGGGGCCTTTGAACGAGCGTGTCGCCATGGGCGGAGCCTAGGAGGGGTGGGGAGGCGGATGAAACCAGACAAAACCGGCCCCGGTGCCCTCCGCGAGGGCGCTCGGCTGATCGCGCTGGCTCGCCGGGCGGGCCCGGCGTAGGCTCATGGCGTGGCGCTGCGCGGCGGGCATTCCCGGTTCGACGAGCCCGGGTGGATCGGGCGGCGGACCTTTGTCTCCCTGGCCGGCCTGGGCCTTCTGGCGGCGATGGCGGCGTTCGTGTGGACGGTCGAGACCGGCTCGCCCCCGCGTGACGACCGCGGAGGCCGGGGCGTCGACGCGGGTTCGTGGGACATGGGCTTCGGCAACCGGGCCCGCCTTCTCCTCCGCCGGGGGCAATACGGGGAGTTGGTCTCGGCGGCGCGGTCCCGCCTGCAGCAGTCGCCGGGCGACCCTGAGGCCCTTCTCTTCGCCGCCTACGCGCTCGAGAACCTCGCCCAGGGCCCGGGGCTCGGCGCGATGGAGGCCGGGGCCCAGGCGGGCCAGCTCTACGCCGACCTGCTCGACCGGGTCCGCCACGGGGACGCCGCGGCCCCGGTCCGCAACCCGGAGTACTACGCGGGGTGGGCGCTGCTGAACCTGGGCCGGCCCGTGATGGCGCGCGAGTCGTTCGGGCGATTCGCCGACCAGTACCGCGAGGGCGGGCCCCGGGCCGATTCGCTGTACAACCACGCGTGCTACTTCGCGATGGCCGGCGACGCCGAGGCGGCGCTGACGGCCTGGCGTCAGGCGGCGCTCGAGGGCGCGGTCGATCATGCCTGGGCCCGGGCCGACCCCGATCTTGAGTTGATCCGGTCCGACCTGCGCTTCAAGGCGTGGCTCGACTGGCTGGCGCTGCGCCGCGACCTGGGCACACGGGGCGGCGAGCGTCCGGCGTCGAGGCCCGGGCCCCGAGGGCTCTGACGGGGCGGCGCGGGCCCCGGATATCATCCGGGCGATGGAAGACCTGCTCAACCGCCTCGCCGCGTGGAGGCCCTTCACCGCCATGGTGGTGGGTGATTTCATGCTCGACCAGCTGCTCTACGGCAACGCCGAGCGGCTGAGCGCGGACGCGCCGGTCCCCATCCTCGATGTCCGCCGGCACGAGAACCGCGCCGGGGGGGCGGCCAATGTCTGCCTCGACCTGGCGGCGATGGGCGGGAAGGTCCTCGCCGTCGGCGTCGCGGGCGAGGACGCCGAGGCGGGCACGCTGCGGAGTGAGCTCGAGCGTCGGGGCGTCGACGCGGGCGGGCTGGTGGGCGACGAATCCCGCCCGACCACCGTCAAGCGGAGCCTGGTCGGCCTGGCCCAGTCACGCCACCCGCAGAAGATGTTCCGCGTCGACTTCGAGTCGCGCGAGCCCCTCGCCGACGCCGTGCTCGACCGCCTGATCGCCGCGGTCGCCGAGCGGCTGCCCCGCGTCGATGTGGTCTGCATCGAGGACTACAACAAGGGCGTCTGCCGGGATCGGCTCTGCCAGGCGGTGATCGCGATGGCCCGGCGGGCGGGCAAGGATGTGCTCGTCGATCCCGCGCTGATCGCGGATTACTCGAAGTACCGCGGCGCGACGGCGATCACCCCCAACCGGACCGAGGCCGAGACCGCGACCGGGCAGCGGACCCACCACGCCGCCGATCCTGCCCACAACGCGGCCCTCGCGCAGGCGCTTCTCGAAGGGCTCGCGCTCGACGCGGTGGTGCTGACGCTCGACCGCCACGGCGCGCTGCTCCTCGAGCGCGGGGCCGACGCGGTGGCGATCCCGACCGTCGCACGCGATGTGTACGATGTCACCGGCGCGGGCGACATGATGCTCGCCGCCCTCGCCGCAGCCCGCGCCAACGGCATCGACTGGGACGGCGCGACCCGCTTCGCCAACGCGGCGGCCGGGCTCGAGGTCGAGGTCTTCGGCGTCGTCCCCATCCCGTTCGAGCGGATCCACGCCGAACTGCTCAAGCACCACACCGGGGGCCACGGCGCGCTCCGCACGCTCGAACAGCTTCTGATCGAGCTCGCGGCGGTCCGCTCGAGCGGGCAGCGCGTCGTGTTCACCAACGGGTGCTTCGATGTGCTCCACGCCGGGCATGTGCAGATGCTCGAAGAGGCCGCCCGGCACGGGGATTTCCTCGTCGTCGGGCTCAACAGCGACGACTCCGTCCGCCGGCTCAAGGGCGAGGGACGACCCGTGAACACGCTGAGCGACCGGGCCCGCGTACTCGGCGCGCTCCGCGCGGTGGACGCCGTGGTGGCGTTCGAGGACGACACCCCCGAGGCCCTGCTTCGCGCCATCCGCCCTGGGGTGCTCGTCAAGGGGGGCGACTACTCAATCGACCGGGTCGTGGGGCGGGAGATCGTCGAGGACGCGGGCGGCACGGTCGTCGTGGTCGGGCATGTCCGCGGGAAGAGCACCACCGGGTTCATCGAGCGGGTGCGGTCCTCGTGATCGCCCCCACGCCCACGCGGGTCCACCTCGCCGTGGTCCGCCGCGAATACCTCGCGAAGATCCTCGCCGGCGAGAAGACCGCCGAGGCCAGGCTGACCAGGACGCGCCGCGGGCCCTATGTCGCGCTCCAACCGGGCGAAACGGTCTACTTCAAGGCCCCGGGCGGGCCGATCCAGGCCCGGGCCCGGGCGGCCCGCGTGCACCGGTTCGAGTTCTCGACGCCCGGGGACCTCGATCGCGTGAGACGCCGGTTCGAGCGGGCCCTCGGCGGGCCCAGCCCCTACTGGGACGAGCGGGCCGACGCCCGCTACGCCGTGATCATCGAACTCGACCGCCCCGAGCCGACGCCCGACCGCCCCGCCTGGCGCGCGGGCGCGCCCCTGCGGTCGGCGTGGCGCGTGATCGAGCAGACCGAGCAGATCGGGCAGACCGAGCAGGCCGGCGTAGACTGACCCCGTGCCCGGCCTGTCCCCCGCGAGTTCCCCCCTCATCCGCAAACTCCCCGCGCTGCTGGTCAACCAGATCGCCGCGGGCGAGGTGATCGAGCGCCCCGCCTCGGTGGTCAAGGAACTCGTCGAGAACGCCATCGACGCGGGCGCCACACGCATCCGCCTCGAACTCGAAGCGGGCGGCATCGAACTCGTCCGCGTCGTCGACGACGGGCACGGCATCGGGCGCGACCAGCTGCCCCTCGCCCTCGAGCCGCACGCGACCAGCAAGATCACCGAGCCGGGCGACCTCGACCGCATCGGCACGCTCGGCTTCCGGGGCGAGGCGCTCGCCTCGATCGCCTCGGTCGCGAGGGTCACCGTCCGCTCCCGCACCGCCGAGGAGGACACCGCCTGGGAGATCGAGGCGGGCGACGGTCGGCTCGGCCAGGCCAGGCCGGCCGCGGGCCCGCGCGGGACCACCATCGAGGCCCGCACGCTCTTCTTCAACACGCCCGCGCGGCGCAAGTTCCTCCGCACGCCCCAGACCGAGAAGACCCGGTGCGTGGAGTGGATCCGCGACCTCGCCCTCGCCCACCCCGGCCTCGCGTTCGAGGTCGTCTGCGACGGGCGGACCACGCTCGACCTGCCCCCCGGGCAGACCCCACGCGAGCGGATCCTCGCCGTCCTGGGGCGCGAGCAGGAACGCGAACTGCTCGAGGTCCGCGTCGACCGGTTCGACGACGCGCGCGGCGTGCTCGTCTGGGGCCTCGTCGGCATGCCCTCCATCGCACGCCCCACCGCGTCGGCCCAGCATGTCTTCCTCAACGGCCGGCTCATCCGCGACCGGACCGTCCAGCACGCGCTCAGGGAGGCCTACCGCGGGCTCATCGAGCCCGGGCGCCACCCCACCGCCGTCCTCGTCATCGAGATGGCCCCCGACGCCGTCGATGTCAATGTCCACCCCGCCAAGCTCGAAGTCCGATTCCGCGACCAGTCGATGGTCCACGCCGCGATCCTCCACGGCGTCCGCGAGGCGCTCCGACGGGCCGACCTGACGCCCGCGGCGTCGGCGTCCCGAGTGGAGTTCGGCCCCGGGCAGGTCGAGGCCAAGGCCGCCGCCTTCGTCGAACAGGTCCGCGCCATGCGCGACGACGCCGAGGCAAGGGCCCGCGCCGGCGCATTCCCGCCCGTCGAGCGCGTCCGCGAGGCGCTCGCGGGTGCGGGGCCCGCCGATCTGCCCCCATCCCTCGCCCCCCTCCCCGAGCGCCCGGGGTGGGCCAGCCCGAGGCCCGCCGCCCGCGCCCTCCAGGTCCACCGGTCCTACCTCGTCACCGAGGACGAACGCGGCATTGTCATCATCGACCAGCACGCCCTGCACGAACGCGTCATGTTCGAGAAGCTCCTCGATCGCCTCGAACGCGGCGGCGGGAAACTCGAGAGCCAGGGGCTGCTCACGCCCGCCGTCGTCGAGGCGGCCCCGGCGCAGGTTGACCGGCTCGAGGAACTCACACCGCTCTTCGAGCGCCTCGGCATCGAGGCCGCCGCGATGGGCCCGAGATCGGTCGGCGTCCGGGCGTTCCCGACCCTCCTGCTCGAACGCGGGGTCGAGCCCGGGACCTTCCTCGCCGATCTCCTCGAACGCCACGAACGCGAACGCCTCGCCCCGGGGGACGAGGCGGCCCTGCACGAGGTCCTCGACATGATGGCCTGCAAGGCCGCCGTCAAGGCCGGCGATCGCCTCACCGACGGAGAGCTCGAGGAACTCCTCGCCCTGCGCGAACGCGTCGAGCGGTCCGCCGCCTGCCCTCACGGCCGCCCGACCACCGTGCGGCTGACCATCGAGCAGCTCGAGCGGCTGTTTCACCGGCGGTGACGCCTCCCCGCGGCCCGGCGGCGCCGAGACGCCGCGGGTCGGCCCGTGAAACAAAAACGCCCGGGCGGTCGGCCCGGGCGATCGGTCGTTGTCCAAAGCCGCCCTCCGCTCAGGCGGTGTTGGCCCGCTTGACGCGGAGTTGGGCGAGCGGGCGCGGGCTCTCGATGTGGGCCGCGTCGATCACATACTCGGTGTTGCTGTTGTCGTGATCGGGCAGGTCGTACATGAGGTCGAGCATCGCCTCTTCCATGACGGCGCGGAGGGCGCGGGCCCCGGTCTTCCGCGCGATCGCCTTGTGCGCGATCGCCCGCAGCGCGTCGTCGGTGAAGGTCAGCTTCGCGTTCTCGAACTGGAAGAGCTGCTGGTACTGCTTGACCAGCGCGTTGCGGGGCTGGGTCAGCACCCGGATCAGCGCCTCCTCGGCCAGCGGGGCCAGCGGGGTGATCACCGGCAGACGACCGATCAACTCGGGGATCATCCCGAACTCGATCACATCCTCGTTGGTGACCTTCTGGAGCAGGAGCTCACGCTCGTGCACGCCCGACTCGATCGTCTCGCCCTCCATCTTGGCGGCAAAGCCGATCCGCGTCTGCCCGATCCGCCGGCGGATGATCTCCTCGAGGCCCACGAAGGTCCCGCCGCAGATGAAGAGCACCTGGCTCGTGTCGAACTGGATGTACTGCTGCTCGGGGTGCTTGCGACCGCCCTGCGGGGGGACATTCGCGACCGTGCCCTCGAGCATCTTCAGCAGCGAGCGCTGCACGCCCTCGCCCGAGACATCGCGGGTGATCGAGACATTGTTCGAGGTCTTCCCGACCTTGTCGATCTCGTCGATGTAGATGATCCCGCGCTGTGCGCTCTCGATGTCGAAATCCGCCGCCTGCAGCAGCTTGAGCAGCAGGTTCTCGACATCCTCGCCCACATACCCCGCCTCGGTCAGCGTCGTCGCGTCCCCGATGGCGAAGGGCACCTTGAGCATCCGCGCCAGCGTCTTGGCAAGCAGCGTCTTCCCGCTCCCCGTCGGGCCGATCAGCAGGATGTTCGACTTGTCCAATTCGACATGCTTGGAATCCTCGCTCTCGGAGTGGATCAGCCGCTTGTAGTGGCTGTGCACCGCGACCGAGAGCGCCCGCTTCGCCGCGTTCTGACCGATCACATACTCGTCCAGGAACTCGGCGATCTGCCGCGGGCTGGGCACTTCACGCAGCACCCCCGTCGTCCCCGAGACGCGCCGACGCTCCTGCCGGAAGATGTTCTGGCAAAGGTCCACGCACTTCGAGCAGATGTACACCTCGCTCGGGCCCTCCACCATCGGGCCGACCTCCCGGCTCGTCTTCCCGCAGAACGAGCAGGTCGTGATCTTCCGACCCTTGAACCCGCCGCTGTCGCCCCCGCGACCGCCGCCACCATCCCCGGACCCGTGCTCGCCCCCGGACCCGTCCTTGCCCCCGCTCGAGGCCTTCGGGTTGGGCGTGCCACGCACGGCGGCGCTGGGCTGCGGATCTCCGGGGAACGCGGGATCGGTCGCTGGATGAGCCATGATGTGTACACACTCCCTCAAACAGGGCACGGGGCCGAGTCCCGGCGGGTTGTCGTTCCACCTCTATCGGCGACCCGGGGGCCCTGCTCGAATGTCAATCGGCCAACAGGCGAGATCCTACGCCCGCCCGATCCCGGGTCTGCCTCCCGCCCCGCCTCCTCGGTGCGCAGGGGCCGAGAATCGTCTCCGCCCGCGCCCATCTTACCGGGTTCCCCCCGAATCCGGAGGGGTCGACCCGCCCGGTTTCGCCGCCGAGGGCCGGACGGGAAGGGGCCGGCCCGTGAGATCGAACCCCGGCTCGGCGACCCGCCCCCCCGCCTTGCGGATCGCCTCGGCCCGGAGCGTCTCGAGGTCGCGGCCGGTGGCGCGGGCGATCATCACCAACCGGGCGTCCTCGAACTCCTCCTCGGTCATCTCCCCGCGTTCGCGGGCCCGGCGCAACTGGTCCAGGAGCCCCGCGGTCGGGTCGCCCGTCTCCCCGTCGGCGAGCAGGCGCCGTCGGACATAGAAGATCAGCCCCGCCCCGAGAAAGACGACCGCCACCGTGGCGACGACCCAGGGGGCAATCCGCCCAATCGCCAGCCCCGCGGCGCCCGCACTCGAAAGCGACAGGATGAGCAGGTCCCCGGTCGGCATGGGCGCTCAGGATTCGCCCAGCGTGATCGCCCGGCGGATCGGGGTGATCAGGCCGGGGAGCACGCGGGTCTCGATGAGGTGCTCGGCCTGCTGGGCCAGGGTGTTGAAGACCAGCGGCAGGCTCTTCAGGTTGGCGACGGGCTCGTACCGGCGGAGCGTGACATACACACTGATGGGCTCCCCCGACCCGTCCTCCACCCGCTTGCCCGAGCCCGAGCGCGTCTTCACCTCGAGGTGGGCCTCGATGCCGTCCGCCCGCCCGCGGGGCGCCGCGGGCCCGCCCGGCTCGGCGCGCAGGAGCAGCCCAAGCAGGGGCTGGAAATCGATCGTGACGGCGTGCTCGAGGTCGAGCAGCGCCCCGAGGGGGGAGCCTTCGAGCAACGCGTCCGCGACGATCGCGTCCTGGTTCCCCGACGCGGCGAGGTCGAAGCCGTAGAGCAACTCGACATACTCGATGTCGAGCGGGCTGATGCTCAGGAAGTAGGGCGCGACCTCGAGCACCGCCCGATGCAGGGCGTACCCCTCCTCGAACGATTCGGGGTTGACCGAGCCCGACCGGATCGTGCTCGCCCGGACCGCCAGCCAGCGGTGGTGCTCGTCGGACTGGGGGGATTCCAGGGCCAGTTCCTCCCGGTAGCGGCGGAACGAGGACATCCCCGGGAAGGTCGTGCGGACGCGTTCGAACAGGTCGAGGATGGTCTCCCGGCCCCGGGGCAGGTCGAGCTTGACGCTGATCTTCTGGTTGATGTAGAAGTCCGAGCAGAGGGCCCGGTAGGACGACGACATGCCTCGCGCTCCTTCCGCCCGGGAGTGTACCGCCCCCGGTCTCAGCGGCGCATCGGCTGGAGCTCCCAGTAGGTCAGGCTGCGCCAGAGCCACTCCGCCGGGCCGAACCGGAACGCCGACAGCCAGGCCTTGCTGAAGACGATGTTGACCGCCCAGACCCCCGCGATCACGGCGAAGAGGCCCGGGTAGTCGATCGTGGCGAAGTAGCCCAGCCCGTACCCGTAAAAGAAAGTCGTGCACAGGATCGTCTGCAGCAGATAGTTCGACAGCGCCATCCGCCCGACCGCGGCGAGGGCGCCCGTGAGCGGGCGCGCCACACCCAGGCGGACCAGCCAGATCAGCAGCCCCATGTACCCCAGCGAGATCGGGATGCCCACGAACTGCGAGCAGGACTGCCAGATGAACCCGGCCCAGTCGGGCCAGACCTCACCGATCCCCAGCATGAGCGTCAGCGTCAGCCCGAGCCCGCCCACCAGGCCCAGGATCGTCATGACCGCGTAGAACCGCGTCGGCCTCTCGCCCGAGAGGATGCCCAGGCGGAGCAGCCCCATGCCCATCATCATCAACCCGGTGATGCCCGGCGTGAACATCGGGCCGAGCAGGAACCAGAACATCAGCAGCGACGGGATCCGGGCCTTGAAGGTGTCGAGGTACCCGCCCGTGTACGCGGACAACTCGAGCGCCGTGTTGCCCATCAGCTCGTCCTCACCGGCGTGCCCGGCCCCGACCGCCCAGACCCCCAGCGCCGAGAACCCGAGCAGAATCACCGTGCTCACCAGGTGCAGCCCGAGCCCGATCCCGATCTGCCACCGCGCGTCGATCCGCCGGACCCACCACACGGCGAGCAGGGCGGCCATCGCGTACCAGACCAGGATGTCCCCGAACCAGAGGAAGACCGCGTGCCCCAGCCCGATCACCAGCAGCCACGCGATGCGCCGGTACCACAGCAACGCGCCGCGACGGAGCGGGGGGCGGTTGCCGTTCCCGTCGTCGTCGAACTTGCGCCCGTAGATCACCACGCCCGCGCCGAACAGCATGCTGAACAGCGCCATCATCTTGCCGAGCGTGAACACGCCGGTGATCGCGTGCCCCGCCTCGTTCCAGGCGCCGCCCCCGTTCATCTCCTCGGGGAACGCCATCGCGCTGCTGGGCCACGCGAAGGCGACGATGTTCGGCACGAGAATCCCCAGGAGCGCAAACCCCCGCACGACATCGAGCGTCTGCATCCGCTGGGATTCGGTGACCGGCGCGGCGTGTTCGGTGTGGCTCACAAACGGAGTTGACCACGAAACTCCGGGGCTCGCAAGGGGGCTCGCAAGGGGGCCCGCAAGTCGACGCCGCGCCCCACACCACCCCGCCAGCTCAGGGGCCCTGCCGCCCCAGCACCCACGCGGCGATCTCGTCGACCTCGCTCAGGTCCTCGACCACGCGGTGCGCCCCCGCCCGCCGGAGCGTCTGGGCATCGGTGTAGCCCGTCGCGACCCCCAGCACCCGGCACCCGTTCGCGAGCGCGCACGAAACATCGTGCGGCGTGTCCCCGATGATCACCGTCTCCGACGGGTCGGCCCCCAGCGCCGCCCGGTATCGCTCCACCGCCACCGGGGGCAGGTGCTCCCGCGCCGGGGGCTCGTGCGGCGAGTCGTCGCCCCAGGCGCACACGCGGAACCGGGCCGGGTCGAACCCCGCCGCCTCCAGCTTGAGCCGGCCCGTCTCCGGGAAGTTCCCGGTCAGGATCCCGGCGGTCACCCCGCGCGAGGCCTCCACGCGATCGACCAGCGCCCGGGCCCCGGGCAGCGCCTCGGCGCGCCCCAGGTAGCGGGGCAGCGCCTCGGCGTAGGCCGACCGGAGAGCCGAGACCGACTCGGCCGTCGGCTCGTGCCCGTTGCGCCGGAGCAGGTCACGCACGATCAGGGGGTCGAGCCGGCCGGCGAAGTCCACGCCGTCGCGGTCGAGCGGGCGGCCGAAGACCGCCCGCCCCGCCTCGCACATCGCGTCCCGCCCCGCGCCGAGAGTGCTGAGCAGGGTCAGATCGATGTCAAAGAGGATCAGCACAAAGCCTCCGCTCCCGGGTTCGGGCCCCTCACCGCCGGACCTCAAAGACCGCCTCGCCCGCGATCAGGGGGACCGCGGTCGCCGAGACGGTCTCGATGTTCCGCGCCATCGCCCGGCGGAGGTCGCCCAGAAAGGCGTCGAGGTCGCGGGCCTCGCCCTGCACCTGCGCGGTGACCGAGCCCGCGGGGTCGTTCCGCACCCACCCGGTGACGGCGTGGCCCGAAGCGACCACCCGGGCGGTCGCCCGGAACCCGACCCCCTGCACCCGACCGGTGAACCGGAACTCGCGACGCTCCATGGGGGAGGATAGGGACCAGGAATCAGGGACCAGGGACCAGGGACCAGGGACCGGTGAGTGGTAACTGTTGACTGGTGCCCGGTGCCCGGTGCCCGGTGCCCGGTGCCCGGTCCCCGATCCCCAATCCCCAGTCCCCCCTACTCTCCGCGAGAGGGCGATCGACCCGAATGACCGGCCTGGACGACGACAAACTGCGGGTGCTGGAGGCCTCCGACATCGCCTCGGTGATCGGGGAGTATGTCCGCCTGATCCCCAAGGGGCGGGAGTTCGTCTGCCTCTGCCCCTTCCACGACGACCACAGCCCCTCGATGTATGTCGTCCCCCACAAGCGGATGTTCCACTGCTTCGTCTGCAACGCGGGGGGCGATGTCTTCACCTTCATCCAGCGTTACCACGGCGTCGAGTTCCCCGAGGCGATGCGGATGCTCGCCGAGCGGGCCGGCATCGAACTCACGCCCTGGCGTCGCCCCGAGCCCGGGGGCGCCGACGCCCCGCGCCTGACCCGGGCGAGCCTCGTCGAGGCGAACCGCGTCGCGATGAAGTTCTTCCGCGCCATCCTCCGCGATCACCCCGAGGGCGCCGCCGCCCGGGCGCTGGTCGAGCGTCGCGGCATCGCGCCCGAGATGGTCGAGCGGTTCGGCCTCGGCGCCTCGACCGACCGGTGGGACGGGCTGGTGCAGACCGTCCGGCGGATGGGGCTCGACGAGGAGCCCTTTGTCGCCGCGGGCCTGCTCAAGCGCCGCGAGAAGCCCGAGCCCTACGACGCGATGCGCAACCGCCTGATCTTCCCGATCCTCGGGGAGACGGGCGAGCCCATCGCCTTCGGGGGCCGGCGGATCAACGACGCCGAGGAGCCCAAGTACCTCAACAGCCCGGAGAGCCCGCTGTTCAACAAGTCGCGGACGCTCTTCGGCCTGCCCATCGCGCGCGACGCGATCCGCAAGTCGGGCCGCGCGGTGATCGTCGAGGGCTACACCGATGTCATCGCCTGCCACCAGGCGGGGCTCTCGAATGTGGTCGGCACGCTGGGCACGGCGTTCACCACCGGGCATGCGCACAAACTCCGCGGGCAGTGCGGCGAGGTCGTGCTCCTCTTCGACGGCGACGACGCCGGGCAGAACGCCGCGGACCGCGCGATCGAGGTCCTCATCGCCGCGAGGCTTGATATCCGGGTCGCGACGCTCGCGGGCAAGACCGACGCGAAGGACCCCGACGAGTTGCTCCGCCGCCCGGGAGGGGCCGACCTGCTCCGGCGCATCCTCGACAACGCCGAGGCGGTGATCGACCGGTGGGCCCGGCGTGTGCGCGAGAAACAGGCGACGCTGGGCCCCGCGGGGCGGGCGAGGTTCCTGGACGAACAGGTCGCGCGCCTCGCCGAGACCGGGCTCGAGGGGCTCAGCCCGATCGAGCGCGACTCGATGCTCGCGAGCCTCGCCCGGGCGCTCGGGGTGCCCCACAGGCTGCTGGACGAGACCTACCAGCGGGCCCGCCGCGGGGGAAGGAACGCCGCGGACGCCGACCCCGCGCGGCCCGCCGACGCGGGCGAGTCGCTCCGGCCCGTGGACCGCTTCCGCGTCAGGCTCCTCTCCTGCCTGCTCGAGCCAGGGGCGTTGAGCGCGGCCGACCCGGCCCGGATCGCCGCGGCCCTCCGGGCCGATCTGGCGGGGGCGCCCCCCGCGGTCGAGAAGATGGTGGCCGAGGGGGTCGCGGCGCTGGATCGGGGCGAGCCGCCCGAGACAAGCCGGTTGCTCGCCTCGGCGGAAGAGGCGTCGGGGCTCGTCGCGGCGTTGCTCGCGGGCGTCGGGGTCGAGGAGGGATCCCCCGAGGAGAACCTGCTCGCCTGTGTGGAGCGGCTCGAAGCGCACGCGCTCTCGGCGGGCGGGACCGAGGGGGGCGCGGGGGCCTCGGCCCTGGACCGGCTGGACCGGCTCCGCCGCCTGCACGCCGGCCACGGGCAGAACACGGGGGCGAACCCCTACCGTCTGGCCGGCGGGGTGGGAGCGGGAAAGGATCCGTACGATCCGAGAGTCGTTCGCAACCGGAGTGAAGATGGGCAAGACCAAGCAGATGACCCCGGGCCTGCATCCGGCGCTGGCTGAACTGCTCAGCGCGTCGCGGGATCGGGGCTGGCTCTCCTACGAAGAGCTCAACAACGCGCTGCCGGACGACCTGGTCGACCCGGACCGCGTGCACGAGCTGCTGTCGCACCTGGACACGCTCTCGCTGGAGATGATCGACGAGCTCGAGTACCGGGCGAGGCTGTTCCGCGCCCGCAAGGCCGAGGCCGCCTCCGCCGGCAACGGGTTCCGCGCCATGAGCGTGGCGGGCCCCGGGCAGCGTCGCACGGACACGATGGCGATCCAGGTGCGCATGAACCGGTCGCACTTCGCCAACATCCAGCCCGCGGATGTCGCCTCGCAGGCCGAGCGCGATGTCGCCGAGGCCGAGCGGATGGACGAGGAGACGCTCCAGCGCGACATCGAGGAGGCGGTCTCGGGCGACGCGGGCTCGCGCCGGGTGGACGACCCGGTGCGCATGTACCTGACGCAGATGGGGACGATCCCGCTGCTGACCCGCGACGAGGAGATCCGCCTGGCGAAGAAGATCGAGACGACGCGCATGATCTTCCGCCGGCGTTGTCTCGAGAGCGACTACCTCGCGGCGGAGGCGGCGAAGATCCTGCGATCGGTCGAGGCGGGCGAGATGCCCTTCGACCGGACGATGCGGATCTCAACCGCCGAGGAGAACCACAAGGACAAGATCGCCCGGCGGATCCCCGCGAACCTGGGGACCATCGAGGCCCTGCTCGAGCAGAACGCCCGCGACTGGGAGGAGATGGAGAAGGCCCGCGCCGGGAGCGGGGGCGCCGCGGCGTGCGCACGGATCAAGGCGAGGATCGCGGCGAGGCGGGTCCGCCTGGCGGCGTTGCTCGAGGAACTGTGCCTGCGGACGGGGCGGATCATCCCGCTGATGCACAAGCTGAGGTCGATCAGCCAGAAGATGCGCGACCTCAGCGCCGAGATGGACCGGGCCGGCAAGGCCTCGGGCCGGCACGACGCCGAGGACCTCGAGGTGATGCGCGAGGAGCTCGACGGGCTGCGGAGCCTCGTGCGCGAGGAGCCCGAGGAGTTGGCGGCGCGGTGCGCGGCGTTGAACACCGTGTTCTGGGAGTACGAGCAGGCGAAGCGCGACCTCTCGGGCGGGAACCTGCGGCTCGTGGTCTCGATCGCCAAGAAGTACCGCAACCGGGGGCTCTCGTTCCTGGACATCATCCAGGAGGGCAACACCGGGCTGATGCGCGCGGTGGACAAGTACGAGTACAAGCGGGGGTACAAGTTCTCGACCTACGCGACCTGGTGGATCCGCCAGGCGATCACCCGCGCCATCGCCGACCATGCGCGCACGATCCGCATCCCCGTCCACATGATCGAGACGATGACCAAACTCCGGAACATCCAGAAGAAGGTGCTCCAGGAGACCGGCGTCGAGCCCACGATGGAGGAGCTCGCCGTCGCCGCGGGGATGTCGGTCGCCGAGACCCGGCGGGTGATGAAGATCAGCCGGCACCCCGTCAGCCTCGACCGCCCGGTCGGCGAGAGCGAGGACTCGTACTTCGGGGACTTCATCGAGGACCAGCGGCAGCAGACGCCCAGCGACTCGGCCGCGCAGGACATGCTCAGCCAGCGGATCGAGCATGTGCTCAAGACGCTGACCTACCGGGAGCGGGAGATCCTCAAGCTGCGGTACGGGATCGGGGACGGGTACACCTACACCCTGGAAGAGGTGGGGCGGATCTTCAAGGTCACCCGCGAGCGGGTGCGTCAGGTGGAGGCGAAGGCGCTCCGCAAGCTCCAGCACCCGGTTCGGGCGAGGAAGCTGCAGGGGTTTGTCTCCGAGGAGGAGTACCGCGAGCGCCGCCCCGGGCGGGAGGGCGGCGCCGAGGCGGAGGAATGAGCCGGGTTCTTCCCCTCTTTCAGGGGAATTTCGGGTCACGGCCGCTGACAGGACTCTCTTTTTTTCGCTTTATTTGGTGATTCCCGCAACAGAATCCCGGGCAGTCTGGTAGATTGGGTGAAGAAACCGTGGGGGGCGGTGAGCGACGGTGGTGCTTCTGGTCGGTGACGGGTACCATCCGGCCGGCCGAAGGCTCCGCGAGATCGCGCCGGGGACGGCGCGCACAGACACGGGGATCCAGACATGACAACGAACCATTCGAACGACCTTTGGCGTTTTTCTCGGCTGACGGCGGCCGGGCTCTTGATCCTCGCGTCTGGGTCGGCGGTCTCGGTGGCGGCGGAGACACCCGCGCGTCGTCCGGCGCAGTCGACCGAGGCCGAACGCCCCGCGGCCCGCCCGGTGGCGAAGCGGGTCAACGCGGCGGACGCGTCGGGTGCGCAGGCCGGGCGTCGCGGCGTGGTCCCGGCGCCGGCGGCGAGGCCGCGTGTGCAGCCACGCGACCCCTCGATGACGCCCGACCAGGTGATGGCCGAGGCGCTGCGTCGCGCGGCGGAGCTTGATCTTCAGCGCGGCGGTGTGGACGCGGGGGGCCTCGGGGCGGACGCCCCGCGCTCGGGCTCGGGCCCGGTCGTGAAGACGATGACGAACAACGGGAACGGCGTGCAGCCCGGGAACCAGCGTCGCCTTCCCGGCAACTGGCCCCCGGACCCCGGGTTCCCCGGGATGGGTGTCGGGGACGCGTCGTGCCTGACGAACACCTGGCTGGAGCGGCGTCGCGAGCAGCTCGGGGGCAACCGGGCGTTCGTCACGGTGCAGAACCTCTGGAAGCCGCTCCCGCTGCCGGACGACGCGGTGGACTTCGACGGTGACGGCGAGCCGGACAACCCGGTTCCCTCGAACCCGACCTTCATCTACTACTCGTTCCTCGAAGAGGAGATGATCGAGATCGAGTGGGAGGGCGGGGACGACAACCTGAACCTGATCGGCCTGCGGACGGAGGACACGAACGGGGACACGGTCATCGACATGTTTGACGACCCGGACGAGGAGGACGGGATCGCGGACACCTGGACCGAGCCCGGTGTGGTGCTGGACATCATCCCGCCCCCGGAGCCTGGGCAGCAGTTGACGGCCGAGGAGTTGGCGGCGTTCGCGAATTCGGCGTTGCCGCCGGGGCGCTGGGGGGACGAACGGCCGGTGTTCGCGCACCCCGACGGGGAGGCGGTGTACTACTGGGCGCAGTCGACCTGGGGCCCGGTGTCGGGCGATCAGACGATTGGATTCCAGGACACCTTCGACGGGTCACAGGTTCCGGACGCTGAGCTCCGGGCGAACATGCTGCTGGCGATGCAGGTGATCTCCGAGGTGTGCAATGTGGTGTTCATCCAGCGGAGCCAGGCGAATGTGATCTATCCGTTCGCGCCGGTGGGGTACACCTTCTGGGGCGGGGACCCGCTGGTGTCGACGGGGTCGATGCAGGGCGTGCCGCGTGACCGGACGCGGATCCCCGCGGACGACTACCCGTGGGTGCTGATCACGGCGGCGACGGACGCGCGGACGGGGATGGGCGGCAACTTCGCGACCGGCGCGGGGCTGACCCGGCTGTCGTTCCAGATCGATTACGAGTTCGACGACATCAACGGGGACGGCTTCCCCGACTTTGTGGACTTCGACGCGGACGGGACGCCCGACAGCATCGTGTTCAGCAACCTGGGGACAACGACAGCGCTGGCGTGCGATTCGAGCGGGGACAACACGGTGACCCCGGTGGACCGGCAGGGCGGGGCGAACCGGTGGACGCCCCTGAACCCGCTGGACCCGGACAACACGACCTGGACGCTCTCGTTCGCGGCGAGTTGGCCTGACCGGTACTCGTTCGACATCAACGCGGACGGGACCGAGGATGTGCTGCTCGACCTGAATTTGGACGGGGAGGCGGACACGATCACGGACATCGTGGCGGACGGGGTGCCGGTGCTGTTTGTGGACACGGACGGGGACAACGGGCCGGACTTCATCGCGCCCGTGGGCCGCGAGCCGGTGCCGTTGGAGGTGCTGAACATCGTGACGCCCTCGGTGGCGGTGATGGTGCACGAGTGGATGCACCACATGGGGTTCAACCACGAGCACCAGAGGCCGGACCGCGACGAGTATGTGCAGATCAAGTTCGAGAACATCGGGCCGGCGCAGGTGGACCAGTTCGCGCTGAACATCGGGTATGAGCCGGGCCCGTCGCAGTATGTGCAGTTCCTGGACGAGTTCGACCCGGCGGGCGTGCTGCAGACGCGGAACTGGGCGTGGGCGATCTCGGGCGCGCCGGCGTCCGGGGCGTGGGAAGAGGCCGACCCGTCGGCCGGGGCGGTGGGGGCGACCGAGCCCGCGGTGGACTACGCGTTCGACGCGGACGACGAGTCGCTGTTCTGCCTGCTGACGGGTGCGGGGAATGTCGGCCTGAGCGGGTCGACGGTGGCGACGAGCCCGACGCTGCACATCCCGAAGGGGTCGACGATCACCTATTCGTACTGGTTCAACACCAACGGCACGGCGCTGGACGCGGGCGACGGGCTGCTGGTGGAGTTCTCGGGTGACGGTGGCGCGACCTGGGAGGAGATCGCCGAGCACACGACGCCGGACAACGAGTGGTTGCTCAACGAGATCGAGATCGGGGAGGACCTGGGCTCGATGACGGCGCAGATCCGGTTCACGGCGACGGACGCCGGGGCGGACCAGCTGGTCGAGGCGGGGATCGACCGGGTGGTGGTGCGGAACTCGTACGACTTCCTGTCGATCATGCACTACGCGGCGTTCGCGTTCTCGATCGGCGATGACCCGGAGACGGACGAGTTCGAGGCGATCCCGGGGTTTGAGACGATCTTCGTGCTGCCGCCGAACACGGCCCAGTACCAGAATGTGATCGGCAACCAGCCCGGGCTGAGCCAGGGCGACCGTCAGGCGTTGGTGGATGTGTACGGGGAGCCCCCGCGCGATCCGGGCAGCGTTGGGTCGTCGGATCCGTGCCGGGCGGATGTGTCGCAGGACGGGTTCTTCAACGGGTTCGACATCGTGATCTTCCTCGAGTGGTACAACGCGGGCGACCTGCGGGCGGACTTTGCGCAGCCCGAGGGCGTGATCGATGTGTTCGACCTGCTCCAGTTCTTCGTGGACTTCCAGAACTCGTTCGCGTGCCTGCCGACGAACCCGCCGAACCCGGTGGGGAGCAACAACCTCGACCCGATCGACCCGCTCTGAACCGGCGCGGACAGGAGACCCTGACGATGAAGACGATGCAGCGATTCCTGGCGGCCGGTCTGGCGGTCGCGGTGAGCGGGGCGGTTTCGAGCGGGCTCCCCTCGCGGACGATGAACGGGGACGACTCGTCCTCGTCCAAGGGCCGACCCCCGTCGAGCGACGGCGGCGGGTGGGACAACCCGTGGGTGAGCGAGGAAACGGTCGAGTTGAACCGGCTGGTCTACCAGATGCGTGACCAGATCGCGATGACGGCGCAGTGGAACGGCCCGGGCCCGCTCGACATCCACACGCTGCGGACGCGGGACGACTTCTCGTCGCGGCGGGCGGAGTCGGCGTTGCGGGTGCGTGGGCCGGTACGGGTGGTCGCGCCGGGTCGCTCGGCCCGCGTGTCGGCGGGGACGGCCGGGGCGGACCCGACGGAGCCCGGCGCGGGTGGGGACAACCGCTCGCTGGCGCGGTTCAACCTGTGGCCGAACGGTGAGATCCCCTACACCTTCAGCGACGCGATGATCGAGGCGTTCTTCTTCGTCGGCGATCCGGATCCGGAGCAGGTCAACGCGGCGGCCGGGGTGGCGAGCGCGCTGGCGGTGATGATCACGATGGAGCAGGAGACGCCGCTGCGGTTCGTGGGGTACGACCCCGCGCAGCACCAGGTCGGGTCGATCCTGATCTGGGACAACATCGGGGACGGCGAGAACCCGCCCCCGATCGAGGACTTCGACGACGCGGACACGGACAACACGGTGACACGGATCGGGCGTTCGCTGCAGATCAGCAACCCGGATGTGGTGCCGACGACGATCTCGCACGGGTACTGGCAGAACTTCCCGTCGATCGTGCGTTCGATCGGGTTCGCGATCGGGCTGGACTGGGAGCAGCGGCACCCGGACCGGGACACCTTCATCGAGGTGCATGTGAACAGCATCCCGCCGTCGTTCGCGCCGGACGGGACGCCCTGGCCACGGTTTGTGACCGGGGACGGGAACCTGTCGCCCGGGTTCCCGGCGCTGATCGAGGACAACAGCACGGGTCAGCAGCTGTTCGCGATCGCGTTCAACGACCCGACGGTCTTCCCGCCGGGGGACTTCGACCTGGACTCGATGATGCTGGTCGACGAGTTCTCGTACAACAACGCGCTGCCGATGTACACGATCCGGGACGCGTACCGGTACCGCGACCTGGACGGGGACGATGTCGTGGACACGACGCCGTTCGGGCCGGACGATCTGATGGTGCGGCGGGAGCCGATCTTCTTCAGCGAGGGTGATATCGCGGCGATCGAGGACCTGTACACGCCGGTCTCGGCAAACCCGTGCCCGGCGGATGTCAATGAAGACGGGGTGGTGTCGGACTTCGATATCCAGCTGTACCTCGGCTGGTACGCGGTGCGTGACCTGCGGGCGGAGCTGACGGGCGACACCTGCACGGACGCGAACAACGACGGGATCGCGGACGACGACTGCATCGATGTGGAGGATCTGGTGCGGTTCTTCGTGCTGCTGCAGCAGTCGACCGAGTGCGGGACGACGGCGAACATCGGCGGGTCGAACACGCTCCAGCCGATCGACTTCAACCGCTGAGCGGTCGTGGGTCGGGCGTGCTCGTGGCGGGGTGGGGCAGGCAATCAACGCCTCGGGCGCGGGCGCCGAGGGCAGAAGGACGGGTCAAGCATGTCGAATCGATGCGTGATGGCGGTGCTGGCGGTGGTCGGGATGGCGGCGGGTTCGGCCCTTGCGCTCCCCAGCAGCCGCACGATGAACGCCCAGGGTGACAACGCCTCGTCGGCGAAGCGGAATCAGCACATTCCCGGGTACAACTGGGACGATGCCCCGATCTCCGAGTTCACCGCGGGGGTGAACCAGGACCTGTACGAGGTCCGGGAGCTGATCGCGGGCACGGCGACCTGGCTGGGCCCGGGGCCGAACGACATCCATCTGATCCTCGCGGGCGAGAACCCGGATTGGCTGGAGGAGCTGCGCGCGGAGGCCCGCCTGCTGGCCGGTCGTCGGGCCGCGGCGCCCCCGACCGGGTTCGGGCTGCCGGATGATCGGGACGACCTGTTCGACGCCTGGGTGCGGACGGCCTCGGCGGTGGCCTCGCCCCGTTCGGGCGGGGGCGACAACCGGGCCCACTTCGTGCTCAACCGCTGGCCGGTGGTGGAGACGGACAACGGGTTCATCGGCGAAGTGCCGTACTCGTTCAGCGACGGGATGATCGCGGCGTGGACCAATCGGTTCGCGACGACGGACGCGACGGAGCTGAACGCGGTGGCGGGGATCGCGAACACCTTCGCGGTGATGCTGATCCTGGAGCAGGAGCTGCCGATCCGGTTCGTGGGGTTCAACCCGAATGTCCACGAGGCGAACGGGATCCTGCTGATGGACAACATCGGGACGGGGTTCCCCAACGCCGCGGAGTTCAACTCGGTGAACCGGATCGGTCGGGCGTCGACGGCGGCGGGCGAGGACCCGACGACGATGACGCACTGCTCGTGGCAGAATTTTCCGTCGATGATCCGCTCGCTTGGGTTCGTGCTGGGGATGGACTGGGAGATGCGCCACCCCGATCGGGACTCGTTCATCCAGGTCAATCTCGAGCACATCCCGCCGACCGGCTTCCCGACGCCCGCGCAACCCGCGAACGGCATCCAGGGGCCCGGCATCACGATCACGCCGCTGGGCTCGGGCCCGCTGCTCTATGACCAGACGCTGCAGACCTCGATCGTGGCGGATGTGGACGGGTGCGGGTTCGATCTCGACTCGATGATGCTCATCGGCCCGTTCGAGTACAACGCGATCGGCCCGGCGTACACGATCCTCGAGGCATTCCGATACGACGATCTCGACGGGGACGGCAATGTCGACACGACGCCCAACGGGCCCGACGACCGCATGTTCTCCCTCCCCCCGCTGATCTTCTTCAGCGACTGCGACATCGAGGCGCTGACGGAGACCTACACGAGCGAGCAGCAGTGGTTCTTCGGGAGCGACGAGAACTGCTTCTACAATGTCGACGGCGACGAGGTGCAGGACGGCTTCGACGCCGCGGCGTTCGTTCAGCTCTGGCTCGACGGCTCGCCCTCGGCGGACCTCGTGCCCCCGTTCAACCAGGTGGACCAGGACGACCTCGACGCGTTCAACCGGGGCGCGCTGCAGTTCGGCGTGCCCCCGTTCAGCATCGAGGTCTGCTCGCCCGACCCGCTGCCGCTCGACTTCCGGTGGTTCTTCGGCAAGAACCCGGTCTGCCCTCACGACATCGACGAGAACGAGGTGCAGGACGGCGTCGACGCCGGGCTGTACATCGAACTGCAGGACGACGGCAACCCCGCGGCGGACATCACCGCGCCCTGGGGCGTCGTCGACGGGGACGATCTGGACGCGTTCTTCAACGGGGCGGCCCCGGATGTGCCGGCCTTTGCGACCGGTGAGTGCGTGGACGATCCCAATGTGGTGGGCTGGTACTACGGCAAGAACCCGGACTGCCCGCACGATGTCGACCAGAACCTCGTGCAGGACTCGCGGGATATCGCCGCGTTCATCGAGCTCTACAACAACGGCGATTTCACGGCCGATCTCGTGCCGCCCTTCGGGCAGCTCGACCTGACGGACCTGCAGGCCTTCCTCCAGGGTCAGGCGCCGTTCACCGAGGTCTTCACGCCCGGCTTCTGCTCGGACGGCAACCCGCCCGGCCCGAACAACCGCCCGGGGCGCATCAACCCGGGTTGATCCCACTGCCCGGTTCGAACACAGGCCCGCTCCGGCTGGAGCGGGCTTTTTCATGCGCGGCGAGCGCAAGCAGCGGGCATTCGGGATCCTGTCTTGTTCAGGACCCGTTTCTAGTCCGGGCGAGCCATGGGCGCAAGCCCATGGAGTGATCAGGAAACGAACCTCCGCCCGCGGCCCGCCGCGAACACATTTAGACGGGGGACCGGATTTCAGAACGCGGCGCAGCGACGGCCCGGCCCGCGGTGCAACGGCGAGCCCGGGCCCGCGTCAGAGTTCGGGGGCGAAGCCGCGGCGCATGGTGTTCTCGCAGCAGGCCCGCGGATCGGTGAAGTGGAAGAGATAGTCGGCCCCGCCGGCCTTGGTGCCCACGCCCGACATGCCGGCGCCGCCGAAGGGCTGGCGGGCGACGATCGCGCCGGTGCACTTCTGGTTGATGTAGAGGTTGCCGACGCGGAAGCCTCGCTTGGCCATCTCGATGTGCGCGGGCTTGCGGGTGAAGACACCACCGGTGAGTTTGTACTCGCTCGCGTTGGCGATCTCGAGCGCCTCCTCGAACGAGCGGGCATGGAAGATCGCGAGCACGGGCCCGAAGATCTCCTCCTTGCCGATGACATGGTCCATGGTGACGCGGCTGAAGATGTGGGGGGGGATGTAGTCCCGACCGGTCTTCTCCTCGAGGCCCGCGGGGGTCTCCATCGCGAGCTCCAGGCGGCATTCGCGCTTGCCGTGCTCGATGTACTCGCGGATGGTCTTGGCGGCCCGCTTGTCGATGACGGGCCCGACATCGGTGCCGGGGAGCATCGGGTCGCCGATGATGAGCGAGCGCGTCGAGTCGACCAGGCGACGGATGAACAGGGCGGTCGCTTCGCCCTCGGGCCCGTCGGGGTCGACGACGATGCACCGCGAGCACGCGCTGCACTTCTGCCCCTGGTAGCCGAAGGCCGAGTAGCGGACGCCCAGGACGGCCTCGTCGATGTCGGCGGAGGTGTCGACGATGACGGCGTTCTTGCCCCCCATCTCGGAGATGATCTTCTTGACATTCGCCTGGCCCGGGTGGGTCTTGGCGGCGCCCTCGATGATGTCGAGCCCGACGGCCTTGGACCCGGTGAAGGCGATCATCGACACCCGCTTGTCGCGGACGAGCATGGAGCCGACGGTGCGGCCCGGCGCGTGGCAGAACTGCAGGACATCGCGCGGCACGCCCGCCTCGTGGAGGATGTCGGTGACGATCTTGGCGATGCCGACGGTCGCCTCGGCGGGCTTTGCGATGACGCAGTTGCCGGTGACCAGGGCGGCGGTGACCATGCCGGCGAAGATGGCGCTGGGGAAGTTCCAGGGGCTGATGACGACCGCGACGCCCTTGGGCTGGTACCAGACCTCGTCGAGCTCCCCGATGAACCGACCGAGCCGCTGCCGCATGAACATGGGCATCGCGAGGCGGGCGTAGTACTCGCAGAAGTCGATGGCCTCGCAGATGTCGGCGTCGGCCTCACGCCAGGTCTTGCCCGCCTCCTTGATCATCACGCCGCAGAGCTCGTCGCGCCGGGCCCGCATCGCGGCGGCGGCCCTGACGAGGCAGCCCGAGCGGACGACCTGGTCGGTGTCGCGCCAGCGGGGGAACGCCGCGTGCGCGGCCGCGAGCAGGCGCTCGCCCCCCTCCATGTCGAGCAGGGGCCCGCCGTCGGGGATGGAGACGCCCTGGATCGCGCGGGCGAAGGCCTCCCGCTGACGCCTCTCGGCGAAGTTGCGCAGGGGCTCGTTGACGAAGGGCTTCCCGTCGCCGACTTCGGGGTGGGCGGGGGAGAGGAGGTGGCGCTCGGCGGCGATCTCGCAGAGATCGGGCTTGGGCTCGTCCTTGGGCGCGCGGGGCGCGGGCGGGGCGAGCAGGGTGCCCGCGTCCTTCTCGTCCAGCACGCTCGCCTTGAGCCAGGACTCGTTAGAGGTGTTCTCAAGCAACCGGCGGACGAGGTAGGCCATGCCCGGGATCATCTCGCCCACGGGGACATACTCGCGGATGCGCAGGCCCATCTCGGCGGCGGCGTGCTTGAGCTGGTCGGCCATGCCGTGCAGCATCTGGAGCTCGACCGCCTCGCGCGGCAGGCCCCGGGCCTCGGCCGCGGCGAGGGCGGCGGCGATGGAGCGGGCGTTGTGCGAGCCGAGGGCGAGCTTGACCCCGCCCTCGCCGGGCTTGCGGGGGGTGGAGTCGAGAAAGACCTGAGCCATCTCCTCAAAGCACTTGTCGGTCTGCCACTTCACGGGCCAGACCTTGCAGGGCCAGCCCATCTGCTCGCTGTGGATGGTCTCGTAGTCCCAGTACGCCCCCTTGACGAGGCGGACGGTGAGCACCTTGCCGGTGCGCTTGGTCCACTCGACGACGCGGCGGGCGTCCTCGACGCCGCTGCGCAGGTAGGCCTGCATCGCCAGGCCCGCGTGGAAGTCGACCGTCTCGTTCGCTTTGAACCACAGGTCGAGGGTGAGGTCCTTGAAATCGGCCTGCTCGGTGTCGAGGTTGATGAACACGCCTCTGTCCCGGGCGGCCTCGAGGATGGGGAGCAAACGCGTCATCGCGTCGCGGATCGCGCCGTCGTGGTCGATCGGGTCGAACTTCGCCGAGAGCGAGGAGATCTTGATCGAGACATTCGTGCGGGGGACCTCACCCAGGTGGTCGCGCTCGAGCGTCGGGTTGGGCTTCCAGGAGGCGACCTGTGCCGGCAGGTTGTTGACCAGGTCGAGGTACTTCTCCCGGTACGCGTCCGCTTCCTCGTCCGAGACGCACGCCTCGCCCAGCAGGTCGACGCTGAAGGCGATGCCTTCGTCCCACATCTTCTTCAGACCGGGGAGGGCGCTGGCGGCGTCGGTGCCCGCGATGAACTTGCTCGCCATCCCGGTGATCTGCCCGCTGAGCGTCTTGGTCGCCAGGCCCTTGGCCATCCCGCCCATCTTCAGGCCCAGGTCCATGCCCGCGGGCAGCTTCACGCCGGGCTGGGTGAGGTAGTCGATGAGGTGCTCGTGCACCGCCTCAGGCGTGCGGAGGACGGGGAAAGCGTCGACAAAGCGGAAGAGCTGGACCTTGAAGTCGTGGTCCTTCATCGCCCAGTCCATCAGCTTGTCGGAGTAGAACCTCGCGCTGAGCAGGCCCGCCTTGTGCGCGCGCGCCTTGCTCAGAATCTCCCCGCCGATCGCCTGGACCCTCGCTTCCAGATCCCCCCCGGCGGCGGACGGGGCGGGACGGTGATCGGGCGACTTGGCGCGGCTGGAGAACAACTTCATGACAGGCTCCCGGTGGGGCGTGCGGGCCGGGCGGGCCCCGCCCGGCGCTGTGGCATCATAAGAGGCCTGAAGGGGCGCAATCCGGCGCGATCGGCCCGGATCGGCTACCGTCCCGGCGCAATGTCTCCCACGGCCGTGACCATCGGGAACTTCGACGGGGTCCACCTGGGGCACGCGGCCCTGGTGGGGCGGGCCAGGGGGCTGGTCGGGCCCGGGGGGCGGGTGGTCGTGCTCGCGTTCGACCCCCACCCCGCCAGCGTGCTTCGCCCCGGGGCCCAGCCGGCCCGCCTGACGACCTTCGCCCAGCGTGTCGGGCTGCTCCGCGGCGTGGGGGCCGACGAGGTGCTCCGCCTCGAGCCCGATCGGGCGCTCCTCTCGATGACCCCCGACCGGTTCATGGACGAGGTGGTCCGGGCATTCGCCCCGGCGTGGCTGGTCGAGGGCGCGGATTTCCACTTCGGCAAGGGGCGGGCCGGGCATGTGGCCGAGCTGCGGGAGATCGGCGGACGCCTCGGGTTCGGGGTCGAGGTGGTCGGGGGCGTCGAGGCCGTGCTGAGCGACCACGCGGTGGTCAAGGCGTCGAGTTCGATCGCACGCTGGCTGCTCGAGCGGGGGCGGGTGGGCGACGCGTCGGCGGTGCTGGGGCGGCCCCACGAGGTGACCGGGGTGGTGACCTCGGGCGACCGGCGGGGGCGGACGATCGGCTTCCCGACGATCAACATCGAGGCGGAGCAGATGACGCCCGGCCCGGGGGTCTACGCGGGGCGTGCGACGCTCCCCGATGGGCGCGTGCTCGGGGCGGCGGTGCATGTCGGCGAGCGGCCCACCGTGGGGGACGGTCGGTTCCGCCTCGAGGCCCACCTGCTGGGCCTGCCGACGAGCGTCGGGGGCGGTGGAGGGTGGGCGCTGGTCCCGGGGCTCGAGGAGACGGGGTGGCGGTGCTCGCTGCGCTTTGAGCACTGGCTCCGTGACCCGGTCCGCTTTGACGGGGTCGACCAACTGGCCGGGCAGTTGGCCCGCGATTGCGTCCGGGCGGGTGAGTTGCTGGCGTCTCCCGCGGTCTCGCGTGCGGGGCGGATGAAGGAGGTCCACGCATGAGCGGAGCGGACGGGGCGTGGGCCTCGAGCACGACGGTCGACGAGGTCGCGCGGTGGCTCGCCGGCAAGCGGTCGGTCGTGGTCATCACCCACCACAAGCCCGACGGGGACGCGCTCGGGTCGACCGTCGCGGTGGCGCGGGCGCTCAACATCGCCGCGGGCGGGTCCGCGGCGGGGTTCAGCGGGGTCGCGAGCCGGGCGGAGGTCTGGTACGGGGGCCCGATGCCGGGGTGGTGGCGGGCGGTGGCCCGGGACACGAAGGCGAGGCTGATCGACGAGCACAACCCCCCGCCCTCTTCGCACGAGCCCGACGCGGTAGTGGTGCTCGACACGGGCGCGTGGAGCCAGTTGAACGACTACCGCCCCTGGCTTGATCGTCAGCACGACCGCTGCGTGCTGATCGACCATCACCTCAACGGGGACGCGGGCGTCGCGCCCCGCCGCGTGATCGACACCTCGGCCGCGGCGGCGTGCCAGATCGCGGCGTCTCTGTGCGTGAAACTGCTCCGGGCCGAATCCCCCGCGGCGCTGCCCGTTGATATCGCCGAGCCCCTCTACCTGGGCCTCGCGACCGACACGGGGTGGTTCCGGCACTCGAATGTGAGCCCGGGCGTGTTGCGGCTCGCCGCCGACCTGCTGGAGACGGGCGTGGGGCACGAGCGGCTGTACGAGATGACCGAGCAGCGGGAGCGGCCCTCGCGGCTGCGGCTGCTCTCGCGGGCCCTCTCGACGCTCGAGATGCACGACGACGGCGTCGCGGTGGTGCGGCTCACCCAGTCGGACTTCGAGCAGACCGGCGCCTCGCCCGGCGACAGCGGGGGGTTTCTGGACATCATCAAGACCGTCGAGTCGGTGCGCGTGGGCGTGCTGCTCACCGAATTGCGGGGCGGGGCCGACGGCCTGGTCACCAAGGTGAGCATGCGCAGCAAGGGGGGCGCCGAGATGGTGGATGTGAACAAGGTCTCGCAGAAGCTCGGCGGCGGCGGGCACGCGCAGGCGGCGGGCGCGAGGCTCGTCGGCGTGGGGCTGGCCGAGGCGAACGCGCGCGTCCTCGAGGCGCTGCGATCGGGCGAGGGGGCGTGATGAACGAGCGTCCGCGGGGCAGACCGGTGCGGCCGGGCAACCGCCCGCCGCTGCGGGTGATGACGACGACGCTGTGGGAGTATCCCAGCCAGCACTACGACAGCCAGAGCCCGGACCGCAAGGGGCGACCGGTCGGCGCGAGCCGATCGACGATGCAGGGGGACAAGGACTATGTCGGCGCGACGCCGAGCTGGGTGATCTGGCAGTTGCTCCAGCGGTACACGCGGGCGGGGGATGTGGTGCTCGACCCGATGTGCGGGTCGGGGACGACGATCGATGTCTGCCGCGACCTCGGGCGCGAGCCGATCGGGTTCGATCTCGCCCCGTCGCGCGAGGACATCGAGCAGGCGGACGCGAGGGAGATCCCGCTGGAGAACGAGAGCGTCGACTTCGTCTTCCTCGACCCGCCCTACTCGACGCATGTGGACTACTCCGATGATCCCCGCTGCATCGGCAAGCTCGACGCGGGCGAGCAGCCCGCGGGCGGGCGAACCCGATCACCCGACGAGCCACCGCCGCAACTGGGCGAGGCGTACTACGAGGCGATGGAGGAGGTGATCGCCGAGTGCGGCCGCGTGCTGAAGGACCGGCGCTACTTGGGGCTGTATGTCAGCGACTCATTCCGCAAGCAGAAGGGCGTCAAGGGCGGGCTGTTCATGCCGATCGGCTTCGAGCTGTTCTCGATCATGCGCGATTACTTCCGCCCGGTGGACATCATTGCGGTGGTGCGCCACAACGCCAAGCTGAGCCGGGGCAACTGGCACAAGGCGGCGGAGGAGCAGAACTTCTTCCTGCGCGGGTTCAACTACCTGTTCGTGATGAAGAAGGAGGAGTAGAGCCGGTCGGAGATCAGTCCCTGATCCCCGATCCCTGATCCCCAGTCACCCCAGTCGGTACGCGATCACGGGCCCCGCCCTGTATCGCTCCGTCTCGGGCTCGTCAGTCCGCCCCGTCGCCACGAAGCCGTGGCGCTCGAGGATGCGGATCGACGCGGCGTTGTGGGCCGAGACGCGGGCGTGCAGCGGGCGGCGGTCGACCTCTTCGAGCAGCAGGCCCAGCGCCCGCGAGGTGACGCCCAGGCCCCAGTACTCGCGCCGGATCCAGTAGCCGACGAAGGCCTCCCCGTCGCGTTCGAAGCAGGCGATGCTGCCCGCGAGGACGCCGTCGGCGAGGATGGCCCGCGGGACGACCGCGGTATCGGCGAGCACCTTCTCCCAGTGCGCCAGGTAAGCGTCGCGGTCCCGCGGCTTGACGCCCGCGAGCGCGTTGCCCACCGGGTCGGCCTCGCAGGCGTGCATGACCGGGAGGTCGTCGGGGCAGACGGGGCGGAGTTCGACGCGCCCGGGGCGGGCGTGCGGCGGGGGCGGGTTCATGGGGCGAGCGTAGCGGGCCCACGCCGCGGATCGGCGGGCGCCCGGCGTCCCTAGCCTCCCCCCGTGGCGGAACCGTTCCCGGTCATCGTGGGCCCGACGGCGGGGGGGAAGACCTCCCTCGCGGTCGCGGTGGCGGGGGCGATCGCGGCCCGGGGGCGGGCGGCCGAGATCATCTCCGCGGACTCGGTCCAGATCTTCCGGGGGATGGACATCGGCTCAGCCAAGCCCACGGCCGAGGAGCGGGGGGGCGTGCCGCACCACTTGATCGATGAGGTGGATCCGGAGGCGCGGTTCACGGTCTTCGACTGGCTCGCCGCCGCGAACCGGGCGATCGGCGAGATCCGGGGGCGGCGGGCGGTGCCGGTGGTCGTGGGGGGAACCAACCTCTATATCAAGGCGTTGCTCGAGGGCATGTTCGAGGGCCCCGAGCCCGACGAGGCCCTGCGGGAAATCCTGCGGGGCCTGTCGCAGGCCGAGCGGCGGGCGGAACTCGAACGGGTCGACCCGGCGGCGGCGGCGCGGATCCACCCGAACGACGAGCGCCGGACCGTGCGCGCGCTGGAGGTCTACCGGCAAACCGGCACGCCGATCTCCGCCCACCAGAAACAGTGGGACGACGCCGGCCGGCTCAGGCCCGGGGCTCGGCTCTTCGGGCTGGATTGGCCGACCGAGGCGATCAACCGCCGCGTCAACGCCCGCGTGCGGCTGATGGTCGAGCAGGGGCTTGTGGAAGAGGTGGGTCGGCTGGCCCCGCGGCTCGGCCCGCAGGCGAGGGAGGCGTTGGGGTACAAGCAGATCCTGCGTCACCTCGACGGCGGGTGGACGCTGGACGAGGCGGTCGAGCAGATCAAGATCGAGACGAGGCGATTTGCCAAGAACCAGCGGACCTGGCTGCGGCGGCTCCGAGCGACCCCCGATTCGAGGTGGTTTTGCCCCCAAGAGGAGCCGCCGGCAAAGATCGCCGAGGCCATTGCCGATGCGTGTGCGCGGCCTGGGTGATGGGTGATCTGGGCGATTTCCCACCTATTGTGGGGGTTGATTCTGGAATGAGCGGGAGAATTCGGGTGGGTGCAGGCTCGGAGCGGCTTGACAACGAACCGGGATTCGCGTTCCCTCCGGTCCGGTGAGGCCCGGGGGGCGCCTCGGGAAGGCCCTGATCGACGCATGGCGAAGAAGACGACGACGCGCAAGAAGACCGCAGCGAAGGCCTCCTCTCCCGGGCGTGAGGCCGGGGGGCGGTCCACGCGCGGCCGGGGGTCGGGGTACAAGGCGGGCGAGGCGAAGGGCAAGAGCCTGGTGATCGTGGAGAGCCCGTCGAAGGCGAAGACGATCAACAAGTACCTGGGCGACGGGTATGTGGTGCTGGCGAGCGTGGGGCATGTTCGCGACTTGCCGAGCAAGAACCCCAAGGGGGTCAAGCGTCCGGTGCCCGGGGTAGACCTCGAGAAGCGGTTCACGCCGCACTACGAGGTTCTGGGCGGCAAAGAGCAGGTGATCAAGGACCTCAAGCGGGCGGCGACGGATGCGAGGAGCACCGGGGGGGAGGTTTGGTTCGCGACCGACCTTGACCGCGAAGGGGAGGCGATCGCGTGGCACCTGGCGGAGGAACTGGGGATCCGCGCGACGGAGGCGAAGCGGGTGGTGTTCGCGGCGATCACGAAGAACGAGATCGCGCGCGCGTTCAGCAACCCGCACCCGATCGACCTGGACCGGGTGAACGCGCAGCAGGCGCGTCGGATCCTGGATCGGATCGTGGGCTACCAGGTCTCGCCGCTGTTGTGGAAGAAGGTCGCGCGGGGGCTGAGCGCGGGCCGGGTGCAGTCGGTGGCGGTGCGGCTGGTGGTGGACCGGGAGCGGGAGATCCGGGCGTTCGTCCCCGACGAGAGGTGGGAGATCTCGGCGTGCTTTGCGCTGGGCGAGGCGGAGGCGCGTCGGCTCGGGCCGGCCTGGGCGGCGTTCCTTGGGACGGCCCCGGAGAGCGCGGGCGGGAAGCGGGCGACGGGCCCGACCGTGAAGGACCAGAACGCGTGGCTGAGCGAGCACCGCGCCGTGCGCGCGGAGTTGGTCGAGGTCGCGGGGGAGAAGTTCGACATCTCGCAGGCCGGCGGCGAGGCGGGCGAGGCGGGGGTTGATCTGACGGCCCGGGTCCGGGATGTCGCGGCGTTGGCGGGGCTGCGCGAGATCGGGGCCTCGGTGAGCGAGGAGGAGTCGGGGCGGGGCCCGGCGCGGTTCCGTCGGCGGGTGTGGGGCGAGGTCGATCCGGCGGCGCCCTACGAGATCGCGGGGATCGAGACGAAGCGGACGAGCACGCGTGCGTCGGCGCCGTTCATCACCTCGACGCTGCAGCAGGCGGCGTCGAGCCGGCTGGGGTTCGGGGCGCAGCGGACGATGCGGGCGGCGCAGGCGTTGTACGAGGGCGTGAACATCCCGGGCGAGGGGCCCGTGGGGTTGATCACCTACATGCGAACGGACTCGACGCACCTTTCGGGCGAGGCGATCGAGATGGCGCGTTCGTACATCGGGAAGACCTACGGCGCGAAGTACCTGCCGGAGAAGCCCAACTTCTTCACGAGCTCGAACAAGGCGGCGCAGGAGGCGCACGAGGCGATCCGTCCGACGGACGCGTCTCGTCACCCGGACAAGGTCGCGAAGGCGCTGACCGCGGACCAGGCGAGGCTGTACCGGCTGGTGTGGGAGCGGTTCATCGCGTGCCAGATGACGCCGGCGGAGTGGGACTCGACGGCGCTGGTGATCAAGGGCGGGACGGACGCGTCGCGGCCCTGCGTGTTCCGGGCGACGGGTCGCCGGCTGGCGTTCGACGGGCACTACCGCGTGTCGGGAGTGCCGATGAACGGGGACGACCTGGTGCTCCCGGACCTGTCCGAGGGTCAGGGCATGCGGGCGTTCGCGATGGAGCCGCAGCAGAAGTTCACGAGCCCGCCGGCGCGGTTCACGGAGGCGAGCCTGATCAAGACGCTGGAGAGCGAGGGGATCGGGCGTCCGTCGACCTACGCGTCGATCATCGGGGTGATCCAGGACCGCAAGTATGTGGAGCAGGTCGAGCGTCGCTTCTACGCGACGGACCTGGGCGAGGTGGTGACGGACAAGCTGATCGAGGCGTTCCCGAGCCTGATGGATGTGGGGTACACGCGGGACATGGAGGGGCTGCTCGACAAGATCGAGGAGGATCACCTCGACTGGATCGAGATGCTGACCTCGTTCTACGGCCCGTTCAAGGACTCGCTGGCGCGGGCGGAGGAGGCGCTGGTCCACGCGAAGGCGGAGGTGCAGCCCGCGCCGGAGCGGTACCGGTGCCAGAAGTGCGGGTCGACGCTGGTGTACCGGTTCGGGAAGAACGGGCGGTTCCTGTCCTGCTCGACCTATCCGGAGTGCGATTACGCCTGCCCGTGCGATCGGGAGGGGCGGCCGCGTCCCGCGGAGTTCGTGAACATCCGTTGCCCGAAGACGGGCCGGCCGATGATCCGCAAGACGGGGCGGTTCGGTCCGTTTGTGACGACGCTCTTGGAAGAGGGCGAATCGAACGATGTCGGGATCATCCTGAACATCGACAAGAAGGGGCATGTGACGGCTCCATCGGTGCCGCCCCTGGAGACCGATCTGCCCTGCCCGACCTGCCAGAGCCCGTTGAATCTGCGGGATGGGCTGCGTGGCCCGTGGCTGGGTTGCTCGCGGTTCCCGAAGTGCCGGGGCCGGGGGAAGTGGGCGGAGCTGGACGAGGCGAAGCGGGGCGAGTTGGAGAAGCGGCTGGAGGCGCACCTGCGGGCGAACCCGATCCTGGTGATCGAGACGCTGGACGGGCGGCGGCTAACCGACGAGAAGGGCAAGCCCGTCAAGGACGCCCCGACGGTGGACCAGCTGCTGCTGGACGCGGATCCGCGTGAAGCATCGCCCGGGGGTTCTTCGGAGCCCGAGCAGGAGCTGCACTCGGTCGCGTGAGGCGCCTGGGCGCCGATGACTCCGCTACCATCGTGCGGAGGCTGCGATGTCGACCTTCCGCTTGGTGCCGGCCGCCTGGCAGAACCCGGTCAATCGGGTGCTGAACCTGGTGCTCTACCTGCTGCTCTGCTTCATGGTTGGGACGGGGTGGGTGATGTGGCAGCGGCTGCCGCGCGGGTCGGGGCACGGCGGCGGTCGCGGGCGGGGCGCGATCGAGGGTGAGGCGTCGCGGGCCGGGGACGCGTTGCTCGGTCTGACGCGTCACGAATGGGGCGACTGGCACCTGTACGCGGGTCTGGCGATGCTCGCGTTGAGCGTGCTGCATCTGCTGTTGAACTGGGCCTGGCTGGTGAAGATCGCGGCGTCGAAGCAGGCGTGGCGGCTGTGGGCGGGGCTGGTCGCGGGTGTGGCGGTGGTGGGGTTCTTCGTCCTCTGGCCGATGGGTGACTGAGTCGGGCCGTGGCTGCTCGCATCGGGACGGCGAGGCCGGTGCCCGGTGGGGTCGACGGGATTTGATCCGAGCTCGGGCGAGCCGTGGGCGCAGGCCCATGCCATGATCGGGAAACGGAGCTTCGCGGGCTCGCGCCCGCGGCTCGTCGAGCACGAGTCTGGGCGTGGGTCCGGATCAGAACACGAGCAGGACGAGGGCGTACCACGCGCCGACGGCGACCATGACGGTGGCGCAGGCGCCGACGATCTCGCGCGCCTTGACGCCGGTGATCGCGAGCAGGGGGAGGGCCCAGAAGGGCTGGAGCATGTTGGTGAGTTGATCGCCGTAAGCGACGGCCATGATCATCTTCGCGGGGTGGACCCCGGCGGCGGCGCCCGCTTCGAGGGCGATGGGTCCCTGGATGGCCCTTTGCCCGCCGCCGCTGGGGACGAACAGGTTGACGACGGCGGCGCTGAAGTAGGTGAGCAGCGGGAGGGTCTGTGCGGTGGCGGTGTCGGCGAGCGCCCGGCTGAACGACTCGATGAGCCCGCTGGCGACGAGGAGGGCCATGATGCCGGCGTAGAGGGGGAACTGGAGGATGACGCCGGCGCACCCGCGGGCGCCGTCCTCGGCGGCGCGGGCATAGGACGCGGTGGATCCGTGGAGGAGGAGGCCCAGCCCGAGCATGGTGGCGTTGACCTCGTTGAGGCCGACGCGGGCGAGCCCGTCGACCGAGCCGTAGCGGAGGACGGCGGCAAGGAGCGCGACGCCGAGCCCCCAGGCGAGGGCGGGGGACTCGTGGAGGAGATCGGGGAGCGTGCGTGGGCGTGGGGGCGCCGCTGGGGAGGGGCGCTGGGCGGGGTCGTCCGGGGCCGGGCGTGCGGGATGGTCGGCGGGCGGGGAGAGCAGGGCGAGGAGGGTCGGGATGATGAGTAGCGCCCCTGCGGTGGCGAGGAGGTTCATGGGGCTCAAGAGTGTCTCCGAGAGCGGGACACCCTCGGGGAAGCGTTCGAGGGTGGTGGGGGGGAGGACCTTCTCGGCGCCGGCGCGGGTGGTCATGGTGAGGGGCGCCGAGCCGCTGAGGCCGCCGTGCCAGACGAGCATGCCCATGTAGCCGGCGGCGGCGAGGAGGGGGAAGTGGGCGCGGGCGCCGCGTTTCCTGAGCGATCGGCCGACCTCCCGGGCGAGGAGCGCTCCGACGATGAGCCCGAGGCCCCAGTTGACCAGGCCGAAGAGCGCGGCGACGAGCCCGATCATGGCGGCGGCGGTGGGGGCGGTGCGGGGGAGCGAGGCGAGCGCCTCGATGAGGCGTGCAACGGGTCGGCTGGCGGCGAGGGCGTGCCCGGTGACGAGGATGAGGCACATCTGCATGGCGAAGGCGAGGAATCGCCAGAGGCCCGCGTCGCCGCGCCAGGCGTCGAGGAGGAAGGTCGCGCGGGAGGCGTTGTCTGGCTTGTCCGGGAAGGAGCCGAGGGTGAGGGCGAGGAGGGCGGTGAGGAGGGTCAGGAGAACCGCGAGGACGAACGGGTCGGGGGCGGACTTCTCAAAGACCCGGCTGATGGCGGCGCCGATGCGGGCGATCATGGGCGGAGGGTACCGCGCGTGGGCGGTGATCGCTGCTGCGGCCCCGGTGGAGGCGCGCGACGCACCGCGGGGGGGTTCAGCTCACATCGATGTCGCGGACGCCGCGGGCGCGGCGCATGGTCTCGGTGGCGTTGCGGAAGTGCTCGCGGACACCTTCGGCGTCCTTGATGGCGGCGAGGGTGATCACGGGGGTGCGTTCGTCGGTGCTGGTGACCTCGATGGTGCCGAGGCCGACGAGGCGTTGGATGAAGGGCTGGATGAGGCCCGTGTCGCGGACGCGGTAGAGCTCGACCTCTTCGGTCTGGCGGCTGAGAATGCCCCATTGCCACCTGAGCCTCTGGGTTGTGAGCGTGTATCGGGTGGTGGCGATCTTGAGGTAGCGGTAGATGGCGAAGGGGATGGGCAGCACGAGGAGGCAGGCGAGGAACCAGGGGAAGTTGACCCACTGGCTGGGCCCGCCGGACCAGAGGACCTGCTCTTCGGGGATCTCGGGCAAGGCCGAACCGCGTGCTCGTTCGTCGATCATGGTGTTCACTGTATCGGGTTGTTCGGGGGCGGGTTCTCCCGGTTTCGCGCCGCGGGGGATCGGGTAGGCTGAGGGGGCCGCGCCGTTGAAAGGGACGCCATGACACTCTCGACGCTGTCGATGCTCACCGTCTCCCTGATGCTTGCTCAACCCGGCGGGTCGGAGCCGCTGCTGGCGGAACTGCCCGAGGTGCTGGTCACGGCGGACGACACCGTGATCGACCGCTCGTGCCGTGTGGTGATCCCGGCGGGGGTGGTGATCGCCGACGCGGCGGGAGACGGCGTGATCCGGATCGTCTCGGACGGCGTGCTGGTCGAGTTCGCGGAGGGCTCGGTGCTGACGGGGGGCGAGGTCGAGGGGAACTGGGACGGATTGTCCGGCGTTGGCGTGCGCGTGGAGGGCGCGGCGGGGGTGACGCTGCGGAATCTGCGTGTGCGGGGGTTCAAGGTGGGTGTCCTGGCGGCGGAGGCGGATCGGCTCACGGTGGACGGCGGCGATTTTTCAGACAACTACCGCCAGCGGCTCGGCTCAACGCCCCTGCAGGAAGACGCTTCGGACTGGCTCTTCCCGCACCGGAACGATGAGCGGGAGTGGGTGACGCGGCACGGCGCGGCGTTGGCGGTGGAGCGATCGGAGGGCGTGGTCGTGCGCGGGCTCCGTGTCCGGCGGGGGCAGAACGGGATCGTGTTCGACCGGGTGAACGGCGCCACGGTGGTGGACAACGACTGCTCGTTCCTCTCGGGGTGGGGCCTGGCGCTGTGGAGATCGAGCGAGAACACGATCGCGAACAACGCGTTCGATTTCTGCGTGCGTGGGCATTCGGAGGGGGTGTACAACCGGGGGCAGGACTCGGCGGGGATCCTGTTCTTCGAGCAGTGCAACAAGAACCGGGTGATCGGCAACTCCGCGACCCACTCGGGCGACGGGTTCTTCGGGTTCGCGGGGAGCGAGGCGATCGGCGAATCGCCCCGGCCCGAGGGTGCGGCCTGGTCGTATGCGCGCGTCGGGTGCAACGACAATCTGTTTCTGAACAACGACTTCTCCTACGCCTCGGCGCACGGGTGGGAGATGACCTTCTCGGAGGGGAACATCCTGTGGGAGAACCGGATCGTCGGGAACGCGATCTGCGGTGTCTGGGGCGGGTACTCGTCCGAGACGGTGATCGCGCACAACGAGTTCAGAGGAAACGGCGGCATGCCCTACGGGCTCGAGGGCGGGGCGATCAACATCGAGCACGGTTCGAGAAACCTGATCTTCGAGAACGACATGCTGGACAACACCGCGGGCGTGCGGCTCTGGTGGGACGATGACGGCCGGGTGCTGACGCTGCCGGGCGTGCCGAACGCCGGGGTGGTGGAGAGCAACCTGGTCACGCGGAATCGGATCACGGTGCGTGACGCGTCGGGCTTTTCCGGGCCCCGGCACGAGGGGCGGGTCTTCCGCGGGCTGTGGATCCAGGATCCCTCGGGTACGCACACGAAGAACACGCTGGTGGGCGACAACCAGATCGAGATTGCTCTCTCGCCCTCGGCGCCGGTGGAGGTTGATCCCGGCGTGTTGATCGACCACCCCCCGCCGGGGTTCCGCTTCCCGGATGCCCCGTTCGCGTTCCCGATCGGCCAGACCGAGCCGATCGGGGCGAGGGCGCGCCTCGCGGGGCGAGAGAACATCGTGATGGGCGAGTGGGGCCCGTGGGACCACGAGAGCCCGATGCTGCGGCTGAGGGAGCGCGGCGTGGGCCGGGCCGTCTATGAGGTGTTCGGCGTCGGCGTGCCCGCGGTGGGAGGCGCCAGCGCGCCGGGGACCTCGGTGCATGTGGAAGAGGTCGTGGTCGGGCCGGGTCCCCGGCGTGCGCGGATCACGGTCGCGAACGCCGAGCCCGGCGTGCATGCATACCGACTCTCCGCGACGGACCCGGCGAGCGGATGGGACGCCCCGATCGCCGGGACGCTGGTCAATGCGCAGTGGGAGGTCCGGGTGTGGTCGTGGGAGGCGGACCCGATGGGAGATCTGGAGGCGTGGCGGGCCGAGGGGGAAGGCGAGGGCGTGGAGAGGGCGACGCTCCCGGGGCTGGACCTCGCGTATCAGGCGAGGGGCCCGGCGGACCTGGGGGTGGTGTCGCGCGAGCGGGCCGAGGCGGCGGGGATCGGGCGCGATCGCTTCGCGATGATCGCTTCGACGCGGGTCCCGCTCCGGGCGGGCCGATGGAAGGTGCGTGTGGTGAGCGACGACGGCGTGCGCGTTCTCGTGGACGGGGCTGTCCGGCTGGAGCGGTGGGACATTCACGGCCCGACGCCGGACGAGTTCGAGGTGGAATTGGACGAGCCGCGCGAGGTGACGCTTGAGGTCGAGCACTTCGAGCGTGACGGGTGGGCGGCGTTGTCGGTGACGATCGAGCCCGGTGGTTGAGCTGCTCGGCGTTCGCCGAGATGGGCCGAACTCGCCCCGCGGATCCCGGATGGAGCCAGCCCCGCCGCTTGACCTTCCCCCCAGATCCTCCTTGATCCACGCCCGAGACGATCGCTCGGCCTGGATCGGGTTCTGGGGGGAAGGTCCACGCCTGTGTCGAAGCCGCTCGCGGGGCAGACCGATCGGTCAGGGTTTACGGGCAGCCCGTGTTGAATGCGGCAATGAATCCCTGGACATCCGCGAGATCGAAGATGCCGTCGCCGTTCAGGTCGGCGGGCGTTGCGCCGGCGACGAACGCCGCAAGGAATGTCTGAACATCGGCCAGATCGAGAACACCGAACGGCTCGGCGAGGTCAGCGGGGCAGTTACCCGCCGCGCACGAGACGCCGAAGATGCGGACATCATCGATGCCCGCCTCGACCACCGAGCCGTCGCCGAGATCGCTCGCGACGAACTTGACTCGGATCGTCGAGGTCAGATCGACGAAGTCGCCGACATTGAACCCGGCTTCGATCCAGCCGCCCGAAGTTCCCGCGCCCGCGGGCCCGACCGTTTCGACGAGCACATAGGTCTGACCGTTGTCGTCCGAAACGAACACCTGGAATACATCCGCGTTCGGCGCGGCGCCGGTGTTGTTGGAATACCACCTAGCGTACGAGATCACCGCAGACTGGGTGGCACTCAGGTCGATCTGGTTGCTCACCAGCGATGTCGTGCCGCCGTCGACATCGTTATCGCCGAGCCCGCCGCCCGGACTCCCCTGGCCCGTGACCCACGCGAGGGTGCCATCGGCGGTGTTGTCGTCCTCAGGCTGCGCGGCTGTGCCAACCGGGTCCACACGGACCCACACGCCTGTTGTCGCGTTGTCACCGGGCGCTCCCGCCGAGAAGCCGACCGGCACCTCGAAGTCATACAACTCGTCCAGGTCCACCTGGTCCGCGGCCAGCGTGCGGAACACGCTCGATGACTGCGGCGACGCGCCGGCCGGCTCGGTCACGGTGATTCCCGATTGGAGGTCGAACGAGATGAAGTACTCGACATTCATGGGGCAATCGGCCGGCGCGGGGAAAGTGGCGGTGAAGCTCGTTGCCGAGTCGGGTTCGAGCGCAATCTGCTGGAACCCCGCGCCAGTGTCGACATGGAATGTCCCGCTGCCCGGGACGATGGGGTCCTCAATCGAGGGGACGATGTCGACACGCAGCGTGTCACCGCCGGCCGATGAAAGGAGATCGGGCAGCCCATCCGGGAAGAGGATCTCCAGACCGGCGACAAAGTCGCCGCCGGAGGACTCGATCGCGTCGCGGTAGATCGCGGTGCCGGTCCACCAAGAGATATCGCCGTACACGCTCGTGCTCGTCGTGCCGCCGGACAGGACCCCCGCGATCACCCACTCGCCGCCGAACTGAACCAGGACCGGACCGCCGCTGTCTCCGGGCGCGGTCGTCGCCTCAAACTCCACCGGGACCGAGCTGCCGCTCGGGATCGTGTTCGCACCGCTGGTGCCATTGTCGAAATCGGTCGAGATGATGTTGCTGCCGCCCGAGCTCGCCGGGCTGCCGTAGACATCGATGATGTTCTCACCGCCCCAGCGGAAGCCATCGGCGGAGAACCCGTGCCCCGAGCTGCCGAGGCCGTTGTACCCGTAGCCAAGCGTCGCACACAGCATACCCGCGAGCTCATCCGTCTCGTCGATCAGCCGCATCGGCTGGGCGATGTTGGGCGGGACCGGCGCGGTCAAGACATGGATGGACACATCGCCGCCGTCCAGGAGCGAGCCGCTGCCGGCCGGGAGAATTGACGACTGAACCGTGGCCGTAAAGTCCGGGCTGTTCGAGTTGTCGCCGAACCTGACGAGGGTGCCGGCGCCGATGCCGCAGTGGCGCGCGGCGAGGATGACATTGGGAGCGATCAGCGTGCCGGTGCAGCCGCCCACTCTGACGACGGCGTCAAACGGGGCGGCGTAGGCTCTCGCTCCCGCCGCGCCGATCGCGTTGTTGATCACGATACGGGGGAAGACGCCGTCCGCGGCCTCGGGCGAGCCAAGAAGGTACATCTTGGTGTCGATCTGTCGCTCGGACAGCACATCGCCGGTCGCCGCATCGATCACCATCTCGAAGTGTGTCGGGCTCGCGGGCAATCCGCGGTCGGCCAGCAAGGTGGTGACCTCCCAAGCCAGGACGGCCTCGTCGCCGGCACGGAACCACACCTGCTTGGCAACGGAGCCAATCGCCTCGGGCAGGAGCCACTCGGCCAAGCCAACGGCCATCTCTTGCGAGAGATTCACACTGCCGCGACGCGGCTTCAGTTTTTCCGTCGAATCGTCGAGGACCCGCGCCACCGTTCCATCGGCATTCTCGATCACGAAGACCCGCGAGCCGTGGAGCGGCAAATCTCCGATGAACTTCTGAAACACGACCGCGCCGGCAGGGGCGTCTTTGCCCGGTTCGATCAACTCGATGCGAGAGTCGCCCCGTTGCAGATACCCGGTGGACTCCCCTTTTGCCAGGAACGCTCGAACGCTCGCTTCGTCCGCAACGCACAGGCCGCTCATCCACAGGCCGCTCGCCAGCATCACGCCGGTCACTCTCAGCGTCATCATTCTTGAGATCTCCCAAAGATCAGCGCGATCAGCGACGGCCCCTTGTCAACGGCCGACATTTCGCCTCGCCGTCGTCCAGATCAGTCTCCACGGCGCCCCACAACATACCGTGTACGCCAGCGCTGTCCCGCGTCAAAACTCCGTCACGCGGTGACACTTTGGACCATTTTGTTATCGGACGAGAGCAGTCGTTGAACGCCATGGCCGCGAGCCCGCCTCTGCGGATCACGGCGCCGCATGGCCTTACACCCGTGCTTGGGCGGTGTGAGGGTTCCTGGGGCGGGTTCGCGGTTTCATGCGGCGCGGCGAGGTGCTCCGAGCAACGGGGTCTCAATCAAGCGGAGAGGGGGGGAGTCTGAACCCCGACTCTTCACGGCGGCCCTGATCGGCGATTCCGGCCGCGTAAGGCGTATTCCGACAAGGAGATGCGGCTCCGCCCCCGAGTGTTGCCCGATCGGCGTCAGAGTTCGTCCGGGTTGGTGCTTGGCGCAGTGCGCCAAACGGTCTCGCTCCGTCGGCCCGGTCGGAGCAAGCCATGAGACCAAACGACTCATCTGTAGTATCAACCGTCCGTGCGATCGGCGTGGTCCGTATCTCAACGGAGAACCAGCGCGAAGAGAGCCTGGAGGCTCAGAAGGTCGTCTGCCAGCGGGTCGCGCGGCGGGTGATCGGCGCCGAGCCCGAGTGGAAATGGGTGTCTTCCCGGGGCTCGGGGGAGCACCTTGATCGACCCGAGTTGGAGGAGATCGATCGCCTGGTTGAGAGCGGTCGATATCACCTGCTCGTGACCGAGAACCTTGATCGCATCATGCGGGACACCGGGGTCGTCCAGCTCCTGAAGCGGTGCGTTGCCGCAGGTGTCCGGGTGGTGACGAACAACGGCCTTGACACACAAAGCCCGCATTGGCGTCTGCTCGGGGCATTGCAGGCGGCCATGAGTGAGGATGAGCAGGAGAACACATCGTCGAGGATCAAGCGGCAGTGGCCGCAGGAGTTTGTGAACGGGGGGTGCCTCGGGACAATCCCATGGGGCTATGTATACGAACCGCCGGAGGGATACAGCGGGCCGAAGGTCGACCGGTATCTCAGAAAGGACCCGCACCTTGAGCCCGTGTACCTGGCGATCGTCGATCGGCTCTTTCAGGGCGCGAGCTACGCCGATGCGGCTCGCTGGCTGGAGGAACGGCGGGTCCCGGTCCCGGGCAAGACGAACGGCCCGTGGGCACCGCACATGGTCGCGAGGCTCGTCCGCGAGCCGATCCGGGCGGGGCTTCGGGTCTTCGGGCGCACCCAGACCGTCAAGGACCTGACAACTGGCAAGCGCATCCCCCGTCCGGCAGAGGAGCCCCCAAAGACCCGGGAGGTTGACCACCTGCGGATGATCTCGCCCGAGAGGCACGAGGCGTTGCTGGCGATGCTCGATGATCGCAACGCCTACCTGCGCCGCGCCCACGACCGAGCCAGCGGGCGTCGACCTCGGAGCCGCAAGCGGATCTACCCCTCGCAGGTGACCACCTGCGCGATCTGCGGGTGGCTCTACAGTTGCGCCGGATCGAGCGGCGCGGTCGATCGGGTGAGCCCGCAGGAGCGTCGCCGGCTCACCTGCGGCGGCAAGCGGCAGAAGCGGTGCTGGGTCGCGGCCTTTCTGCATGCGCCCACCCTCCTCGATTCGCTGTTCAGTGCGCTCGTTGCGACCGCAAAGGAGCGGCTCGATGACCCGGATCGGCTCCGGGCTATGGTCGGGGAGGAACTCGCCGACCTGCAGGGGTCATGGCATGGGGCCGTCGAGGCGGCGCGTGCCGAGCGTGCGCGGCTCGAGCAGGCTCAGACCAGGCTCATCCAGACCGTCGAGAAGTCCGGCGGCCCGGTCGACGCCCTGGCCAGCAGGATTGCGGAGCTCAGCTCGGAGATCCGCTCCGCCAAAGCCCGCTTGCACGACCTCGAGTCCAACCCGCCCACAACGGTCGAGATCCCCTCGGCCGATGAAGTGAGCCGGAGGCTCACCGAGCTGCGCTCCGGGTTCGACCCCGAGGACGGGCTGACGGTCGCGAAGCTCACGCGGGTGGTGCCGAGGATGACGGCCTACCCGTTCCGCCTCATCGGGGGCACTTCGCTGCATGTGTTTGTGCTCGCAGAGGTGGACCTCTCGGGCTTCTGTCGCCCCGCCGACTCTGCGGTGCTCAAGGACGAGGTGACCAAGAAGGTCTGGCTCCCGGCGTTCAAGACACCCCGACCGGTCGCTTTGTTGAGCGGGGTCCGAAACGGTCTTGCCCGAGGCCTGAGCCCCACCGCGGTCTCTGTCGAACTCGGGGCGAACCTCGGGACGATCCGCGAGTCGATGCGTCTGCTGGACGAGATGGCCAAGCTCGGCCTGTCCAGCCCCTTCATCCCGGCGACCGTCCCAGCCGAGCTGGGCGGCAACGGTCGCTATCGCAAGGACACGACCCTGGATCCTTGCCCGGGCCACGAGCCCTGGACGGGCGATCTCGGCGGCTTGCCCCCGCTGCCTGACCTTTCGGCCTGAGCCGAGCCGAACTCGCATTCATCGGGGCCCCGGGTGGGGCCCCTTTCTTCATGGAGATTGAACATGCCAAAGCACCCCAGACCATCGGACGAATCGGTGGCAGAGTGGATCCTGCGGCTTGCCTGCCGCAAGCTCGCCGAACGGCTCCTCGCCGAGCACGAGGCGGAAAAGCGAGAGAAGGACAAGGCCGAGTCCCCCGGGCCCGAGCCGACGGCAAGGGACGCCGAGAAGGGTGAGGCCGGATGACGAGAAGCGTGATTGACACACCGAACCGGATGCTTCGGTCGCCCAAATGCGGTTCCCTGATCCCCGTTGGCGCTCCAGAAACGCGGTTCAGCGGCCGACAGCCGCCCGATGGCGGCGTTCTGGCTGCCTCCCGGCCGCAGTGCGGGATTGATCCCGGGGCGGGGACACCGCCCGGGGTGGTGCCGGGCCGGGCGACCGGGACGTCTCCACCCGCGAGCGGTACATTGAACTCGACCGTGACGCCGTGGCGCTCGAAGAACTCTTCACTGAACTCCTCCGCATGCCTGCCCTGCTCGCTCGGCAGCAGATGGGATGCAACCGCATCCGGCCGCACTCGAGCCTGGGCTACCGACCCCCGGCACCGAAAACGATCGCTGCTAGTTCGCCCTCCGCTCCGCTCCGGGCGGCCCAGCAGCGAGGGAGCATGCGCTCAAACCCGAAACCTGTTCCAGTCGATGGACGAGGAATCCTGAGGCGAGTAAGGCCCCCGCTCGTAGGGCTGGACAAAGAAGTACCCGAGGTTCACGGAGGCGCGGGCCGCGTTTACACACGGGCAGGCCGAGGGCCCGACTCCGCGGGTGGGGCACTCAAGCCACGGGATTTGAGGAGGCCGCTGCAACGGCTCCTACGCCACACGGAACCGCGTGGCGATCTGCATCAGGTCCTCCGCCTTTCGGCTGAGGTCCTCGGAGGCCTGCGCGGCCTGCCGCGAGCCGTCGCTCGACTCCGACGCGATCGCGGCGATCCGCTGCATCGCCACGCTCACCTGCTCGCTCGCGCTGGCCTGCTGATCCGTGGAACTCGCGACCGTTGCGACCATCTCCCGCACCCGACGCACCGACCCGACGATCCCCTCGATGCGCTCGGCGGCGTCGTGCGAGGTTCGCGTGCCCTCGTTCACCAGCGAGGCCCCGAAGTCCATTACGCGCACCACCTCCTTGGTCTCATCCTGGATCGAGCGGACGGTCCGGCCCACCTCGTCCGTCGCCTGGGCCGTCCGCTCCGCGAGCTTGCGCACCTCGTCGGCGACAACGGCGAACCCCCTGCCGTGCTCCCCGGCGCGGGCCGCCTCGATCGCCGCGTTCAACGCGAGGAGGTTGGTCTGGTCGGCGATGTCGTTGATTACCGCGACGATCTGCCCGATCGACTCGCTCTGCTCGCCCAGGTGCTGGACCCGGACCGAACTCTGCCGCACCGACTCGGCGATCTCGTTCATCGCGCGGGTCCCGGCGTCCACGGCCTCGCGGCCCGCGTTGGCGGTCGTCTCGGCCCGGTCGGATTCGGACGCCGACTCCCGCGTGGTCTGCGCAACCTGGGTGACCGAGGCGGCCAGTTCGGTGACCGCGCCCGCGACCTCCTGGGTCTGGGACTGCTGCTCGGAGAGCCCGGCGGAGATCTCCTCGGCGGACGCCGCGACCTCGGTCGCCGCCGCCGCGACGCTGTTCGCCGACTCGATCACACGCGTCACCAACTCGGCCACGGCGCCCACGAAGGTGTTGAACTGCCCCGCCATCGTCCCGATCTCGTCGCCCCGGGAGTCGTCCAGGCGGACCGTCAAGTCTCGGTTCTCGGCAGCCTGGCGGAACCCCGAGGTCGCCGATCCGAGCCGGCGCACGATCCCCCGGACCGCGAGCGTTCCGGTTGCGCCGATCACGGCCAGCACCGCGCCCGCGACCGCGACAAAGACGGTCGCGGTTGTTTTCGCCCGGTCCCGGGCCTGTTCGGCTTGCTCGATGAGCAGCCGCGCGCTCAGGTCCTCGACCTCCTTCATCCCGTCGATCTTGCGTGTCATCGCGGCGAACGACTCGCCCGCGTCGAGCCGGAGGGCGCCATCCGCCGCCTGGGCCGCGGCGGCGGCGCGAATCTCCTCGACCTTGCGGGACGCCTGGCTCTCGCGGAAATGGTTGAATGCGCCGAGGGCATGGTCGCCCGCTTGGTCGAGGAAGACCGAGATGTAGGCCTCCTGTCGGGCCGCGAGCCCGACGAAGCGTTCGTAGGCGCCGGGACCAAACGACCCGCGCCTGATCGAACCGTTCAGCAGGGCGCGCTCCTGCCCGGCGAACTCCTTGGCTCGGAGAAGGCCCGCGTACGCGCCGATCTGCCGGTTGATCTCCGCCGAGGTGCTCCTAGCGGTGATCGCGCTGATCGCGTCCAGCCCCGCGGCGATCGCCTCGGTGTACGCCGCCACAGCCGCCGGGCCTTCGATCGAGAGCCCGTCCACCTCGAGCCGCGTCTGGGTCAGGCCCTCGGCGGCCCGGGTCGTGCGGTCGATCGCCTCGGCGAACGCCGGGGCGAGCCCGTCACGGTCGAGCAAATCGGTCGCCTTGCGCAACTCGCCGAGCCTCGAATCGGTCTGGCGCCGCTGGGCGGTCAATTCGGCTCCAGATTCAGTGCCCTTGGCCCCCAGGAACCCGGCGGTCAGGCCGCGCTCTCGCTGCGACTCGTGCACGAAATCCCCGATACGCACACCCAAACGGGTGAACTCGGTGATGTCGCCCATCTCGGCCGCGGTCGAACGGGCATCGAGGGCCCGGCTGCCGGCCAGAAACCCGGCGGCAAGCATGGGGGCGGCGAGCAGCAGGGCGAGCTGGATTGAAAGTCGCATGACAATCTCCTGAATGAAAATGGATATCGACGGACACAATCGCCCCCCTGAGCCCATGAGGGGATTGCGCCCGACTTTCTGGCACCGGTGTGGGCTGGGCAAACTGGGCAAGGTGAGTCATTGGCTTTGCATGGCCTTTCCCACGGCTGGGAGGCGCGAGAGTGCGATCTAATTACGAACAAAAACCATTTGTATAGGAGCATGGCCCGCCGGTCGGTGGTCGGGCTGCTGAGAGGGCAGAGAAAGTGGCATGGGCCCGCAAAATTGTGTAGTTGTGACTCGGCAAATACACTACTATGGGCCCGCCCGGGATCTTGGTTCGGAGAGACCCTGTTCCGGGGAGTCGGTTTGTTTCATTCGTTCGCAGCAGACCAGGAGGCATGGGCGATGGGATCTCAAGGACCACTCGGCGGGCTCGCTCGGATTCGTTTCGGCGGGCTTGCCTTGGCGTGCGCGGCGTTCGTCCCCCAGGGAGTGCTCGGGGGCGATGAGCCCGGGGCGACTCGGGGGACGCAGGTGGTGAGCGGGGTCGTGCAGTCGTCGGCGGGGGCGCCGCTGGAGGGGGCGATCGTCTCGCTGCGGGCGCAGCCGGTGCGCACGGTGACGGGGGTGGACGGGTCGTACTCGCTCGAGGTTCCGGCGGGCCCCGGGGCAATGATCGTCGCGGCCCTGCTGGGGTATTACAACAACGGCGTGCCCTACACGGGGTCGGGGGCGTTGGACTTCACGCTCAGCCCGACCCCGACGGTCGATCATTCGGGGTACTCGTTCGTGGACCCGGTGACCTGTTCGATCTGCCACGCCGATCAGGTGGATCAGTGGACCGATTCACCGATGGCCAGGGGCGGGATCAACACTTGGCTGCACGATACTTACGCGGGGGACGGGACGCCGGGTGGGATGGGCGGTTTCGTCTATGTGCGTGACTCGGTGTTCGCCGACACGAACCCCGCGTCGGAGTGCGCCTCGTGCCACCAGCCCGAGGTGTGGATCGAGAGCCCGTTTGCGGCGATGCAGACGCCGAGCGAGATGGGGTATCCCTCGGTCGGCGTGGCGCACGGCATCTCGTGCGAGACCTGCCACAAGATCGCGGACGTGGATGTCTCGAAGATCAACTTCCCGGGCATCTTCCCGGGGGCGGTCGACTACTTCCGCCCCGCGCCCGGGCAGCAGGTGATGTACGGGGCGCTCGGCGACGCGTCGTTCTCTGTTGCGGGGCTGATGCAGCCGGCGTACAACCCGCAGCTCACGGCCGCGGCGTGCGGCGCGTGCCACCAGGACAAAAACGACCCCGACGAGAACCACACCTACACCGGCATCACCTCGGAACCCACCTATGTGGAGTGGGCCGAGTCGCCGTACGGCGATCCGCTGTCGCCTCTCTACAAGACCTGCGTTGACTGCCACATGCCGCCGACTGGGTCGGTCTATGCCTGCTCGATCGACCCCGTGGAGCGTGACCCGGAGACGATCCGGTCGCACGACATCCGGGGCACGACGCCCGAGTACCTGGAGAACGCGGTCGAACTGATCGCCTCGGGCGAGCGTCTCCCGGGCGGGATCGGGGTTGATGTCGAGGTGCGCAACACGCTGACGGGGCACCATGTGCCGACGGGCGTGACGATCCGCAACATGATCCTCCTGGTGGAGGCGCAGCTGGAAGACGGCACGACTCTCCCTCTGACCGTCGGCCCGACCGTTCACGCACTGGGAGGGGTCGGGGACCCGGCCCAGGGCTACTACGCCGGCCTTCCGGGTCGGCTCTATGCCAAGTTCATCCGCGATGCGCAGGGGAACGGGCCCACCTTCTTTACCGACGCCGCCGAGCTCGTCTTCGACACCCGCATCCCGGCCTTCGGGGTGGACGCGAGCCACTACGGCTTCGCCGCGCCGCGGGGCGCGGGGGATGTCGCCGTCCGGGTGCGGCTGATCTACCGGCGCTCGTTCCGCGCTCTCGTGGACGCCAAGCAGTGGACCGAGGACGGGCACGGGAACCCCCTGGCCGACCTGGCGCCGCCGCACTTCGGGCACCTCAAGGAGATCGCCCAGTTCGTGCTGCCCGGGGTGGACTGCCTGCCCGATCTGTCGGCGCCGTTCGGCGTGCTCGACCTGGCCGATATCCAGGCCTTCATCGCGGCGTTCGTGGCGGGCGAGCCCGCGGCGGACCTCGCGGCGCCGTTCGGGGTGTACGACCTGGCGGATCTCCAGGCGTTCATCGCGGGGTTCCTGGCGGGCTGCCCTTGATTCCGCGCGGGGCCGCCTGACCGTGGGGATGCCGCAGCGATGACACCGACGCCCGCGCCAGGCCGGACCGTTCAGTTGACCGTCTCGGGGCGAGGCGCGGGGGCGGTGCGTCGGCGGAGTTTCACGCGTTGGCGGGCGGGGGTGCTCATCGCGGTCCATGTGCTCGCCGTGGCGCACATCCTGCACTGGCGGCTCGCGGGCAGGACGCTGGCGCCGCTGGAACTCAACGAGGTAATGTACACGCTCGAGTTGGGCATTATCACCGCGGGGTTCATCCTGATGGGCCTCGCGGTGGCCTCGGTGCTCGTCTTCGGGCGGTTCTTCTGCTCGTGGGGGTGCCACATCCTCGCGTTGCAGGACCTGTGCGCGTGGATCCTCAGCACGCTGCGGATCCGCGCCAAGCCGGTGCGGTCGAGGGCGCTGCTGCTGGTCGGGACGGGCGCGATGCTCTACATGTTTGTCTGGCCGCAGGTCAGGCGGCTGATCGAGGACCGCCCGCTCCCGGGGCTGCATCTCAGGGATGACGAGGGAGGATGGGCGTCGTTCGTGACCGACGATTTCTGGCGCAACCTGCCCGATCCGTGGATCGCGCTGCTGACCTTCGCCGTGTGCGGGTTCGTGATCGTGTATGTGCTCGGGACGCGATCGTTCTGCCTCTACGCCTGCCCGTACGGGGCCCTGTTCGGCCTGGCCGATCGGGTCGCCCCGGGCCGCATCAAGGTCGACGCCCCGGCGTGCGACCAGTGCGGCGTCTGCACCGCGGTGTGCGAGTCCCATGTGCGGGTCCACGAGGAGATCGCGAGGTTCGGCTCGGTCGTCGACCCGGCGTGCCTCAAGGACCTCGACTGCATCGCCGCGTGCCCGAGCGGCGCGCTCTCGTTCGGGTGGACCAGGCCCTCGCTCGATCGTTCGTTGCGCGCGGGTCGGCGCCGCCTTCCGTCGGACTTCTCGATCGCGGAAGAGGTGCTGGTCGGCGCGGTCTTCCTCGCGAGCCTTGCGGTCTTCCGGGGCCTTTACGGCGCGGTGCCCTTCCTGCTCGCGCTGGCGATCGGGGGCATCCAGGCGTACGCGGCGGTGCTGGGCGTGCGGCTGGTGGGCGCGGCGGATGTACGGTTCAACGCGTTCCAACTCAAGCGGTCGGGTCGGTTGACGCGCGCGGGGAAGTGGGGGATCGTCGTTGGCGTGGCGATGTCGGCTCTCGACCTGCACAGCGGCGCGATCCGGGCGAACGAGTTGCTGGGGGACCGGGCCCTGGAGCGGGCCGGCGCCGCGAACGCCGCCGGCGACCCGGAGGAACTCCGTCTCGCCGGCACACAGGCGGTGGGGCGCCTGACCTTCTGTGCGCAGCACGGCTTGGTCCGCCCCCGAGATCTGAACCGGAAATTGGCCCAGGCCCACTGGGCCGCGGGCGACGATCCGAGCGCCGAGGCTGCTTGGACGCGGGCAGTAGCGGAGAGCAGGGCCGACCTCGAGTCGCGGCTTGACCTCGCGGCGTCGTACCTGAAGCGGGGCGAGGTGGCGCTGGCGGAGCCTGTGCTGCGGGAGTCGACGACGCTGACGCCCCGGTCCTCGAAGGACGCCGCGGCGTATGCGCACCACAGGGCGATGGCGCATCAATACCTGGCGTCGATCGCCGCGTCGAGGGGGGCGTTCGACGAGGCGTACGCCGCGCTCGAAGCGGCGGCGGTGGAGCAGCCCGGCGACGCGGCGCTGCTCACGCAGGTCGCCATGGCGGCGGCGCAACGCTCCGACCTCGACGCCTCGGTGGGGTACTTCCGACGGGCGGCCGAGGCAAGCCCGTGGGACCCGGCGACCTGGGGCAACCTGGCGATGGCGCTGGAGATGGCTGGCCGCGCGGGCGACGCTGCGGAGTGCCTGCGGCGCGCGCATGGACTCGGTCGCTCACCGGGCGGGCCGTGACCCGTGGCCCGGCCCGGAACGGGGGCCGGCGGGTGATCCTGCGGGCGTGGCTTGACAGGGGGGGGGCGATCGGCCGATAGTGTCGTTGTGCATGCACAAGCCTGACCACCAGCAAGGCGACCCCGGTTGATCTCACAGACCTCTGAGTACGCGTTGCGCGCGGCGATCTTTCTGGCGGCCCGGCCGGACAACACACCGGCCTCGGCGCTGGATATCTCGGAGTCGGTCCGCGTGCCGGTGGGGTACCTTCAGAAGATCCTGCGGATGCTCGCCCGGGATGGCATTCTCGTGGCCCAACGGGGCACGAACGGGGGGTTCTCGCTGGCCCGGGTCGCCACGGCGGTCAGCATCCTCGACATTTTGAAGGCGACCGATACCGAGATCCCCCGGATCACACGCTGCCCGCTCGGGATCAAGGGGCACACGAGGCTCTGCTCCCTGCATCGGCTGCTGGACAGTGAGATGGCCCGCTCTGAGCGGACCTTTGCGACGACCACGCTGGCCGATCTGCTGGACGGCGACGGCGGCGTTCGGCCTTTGTGCGATACAGCAGGCCGTCTTCCGCTGACGATCTCGGTCGATCCGGCCGGGGACAAAAATTCTCTTTCCTGATAGTGGAGTGACTTGACCACTTTGGCGATCTTGGCTAAAGTCAATGTGAACATGTGCATCCACTACTGCACTATTTGGTGGGGATCGAAATGAGGGTCAGCCGCATGAACTCGGGCACCGCGTCCAGCCGCTTCGTTCGATCGGGGAATCTGGCCCGCGTAGTCCGGAAAGACCCGGACCGGTGGACCGCGCGAGGGGCGGCGGCTGTCTTCGTATTGACGCTGCCGGCGCTGCTCAGCGCGATCGTGCTGCTCAAGCCCGCCCCCGGCGCCGGGCGGGCCGGGGCGGACATGACGGTCGCCTCGTTCGGTCAGGTGGCCGCGGGCGGGAGCGCGTCGGGTCCGTCGGGGGGGATCGGGGCGATGACCTATGCCTCGTCGTGCGCGGTCTGCCACGGGCCGAGCGGGGACGGGGTGAAGGGGCTCGGCAAGCCGCTGCGGAACAGCGGGTTCGTGCAGTCCCAGACAGACGAGCAGTTGTTCGACCTTGTGGTGACGGGTCGGCCCGTGGGCGACCCGGCGAACACAACGGGGGCGTTGATGCCGCCGCGCGGGGCGCAGGGGCTTGGTGATGAGGCGGTCCGTGGAGTCGTGTCGTACCTGCGCTCGATGCAGGAGCCGGGTGCGCCGCTCGCGTCGATGGCCCCCTGGGAGTTGAAGGGCGCGGGTGGCGGGGCGCCCGCGGCGGCGGCCGTCGAGCTGACCGAGCACCCGGGCTACGCGCTGTTCGTCGCGTCGTGCGCCGCCTGCCACGGGCAGGGGGCCCAGGGGATGGAGGGGCTGGGCCTGCCGCTGACGACGAGCGGGTTCGTTCGCGGGAAGAGCGACAAGGACCTGATCACCTTCATCAAGATGGGCCGGGCGAGTTGGGACGAGAACAACACGACCGGCATCGACATGCCGCCCAAGGGGGGGAACCCGGCGATCACGGAGGAGCAGCTTCAGTCGATCGTTGAGTACATCCGCGCGTTGCAGAAGCAGGCGATGGGCTCCTGAACCCATCGCGTCCGCACACCAGGCCGATCCGCGGGCACACCGGGACGGCGCAGATCCGAGGAACCACCATGACGACCCGGCGAACCATCGTTCCCGAAGCACGCACCCTTCTTGCGATCCTGGCGGTCAGCGGGTTCGCGGCAGCGGGGCAAGCGCAGTCATTGAAGGATGTGGAGTCGGTCGCGAAGGAGCGCGGGCTGACGACGGCGGACCTGATGGCCGCGGCGAAGACCTACATGCCGAGCGGGCAGCAGGACGAGTACCTGATGTTCGCCTCGAGTGGGCACGCGGGGCAGATCTTCTGCGTGGGGCTTCCGAGCATGCGGCTCTTGCGTTCGATCGCGGTGTTCACGCCGGAGCCGTGGCAGGGGTGGGGCTACGGGGTCGGGGACAAGATCATCGCCGAGGGGTTCCCCAAGGGGAAGGCGAACCTGTGGGGGGACACGCACCACCCGGCGCTGTCGGAGACCAACGGGGAGTACGACGGGCAGTTCATCTTCATCAACGACAAGATCAACGCCCGCGTGGCGGTGGTCGACCTGCGTGACTGGGAGACCAAGCAGATCGTGAAGAACCCGCTGACGCTGAGCGATCACGGCGGGACCTTCGTGACGCCCAACACCGACTACATCATCGAGGGCGGGCAGTACGCGGTGCCGTGGGGGTCCAAGTATGTGCCGATCTCCGAGTACAAGGAGCAGTACAAGGGCTCGGTCACGCTCTGGAAGTTCGATCGGAACCGTGGGCGGATCGACAAGGATAGTTCGTTTGCGATCGAGCTCCCGCCGTACTGGCAGGACCTCTCCGACGCGGGCAAGCTGGCGAGCGACGGGTACTTCTTCATGAACTCGCTGAACACGGAGATGGCCACCGGGGGCATCCAGGACAAGAAGCCCCCGTTCGAAGCGGGCGCGAGCCGCAACGCGACGGACTTCCTGCACATCATCGACTGGAAGAAGGCGGAGGCGGTCTACAAGTCGGGCAAGGTCGAGACGATCGAGGGCTTCCCGGTGATCACGCTGAGCACAGCGATCGCGGAGGGGCTGCTGCATGTCACGCCCGAGCCGCGGAGCCCGCACGGGGTGGATGTGGCGCCGAAGGGTGATTTCATCGTGGTCTCGGGCAAGCTCGACCCGCATGTGACGATCTATTCGATGGAGAAGATCAACAGCGCGATCGCGGCGAAGTCCTACTCCGGCAAGGACGATTTCGGCGTTCCGATCCTGGACTTCGACAGCGTGGTTGAGGCCCAGATCGAGCTCGGTCTCGGGCCGCTTCACACGCAGTTCGGCCCCGATGGGTACGCGTACACCTCGCTCTACCTCGACTCGGCGGTGGCGCGCTGGACCCTTGGCGGCTCGTACGGCTCGGGGACGCCCGAGCCGGACTGGACGCTCGTGCATAAGACGCCTGTTCACTACAATGTCGGTCACATCGCCGCCGCGGAGGGCGATACGGTCAGCCCGGACGGCAAGTACCTCGTGGCGCTGAACAAGTGGTCGGTCGACCGCTTCTATCCCACGGGCCCGCTGCTCCCGCAGAATCTCCAGCTGGTGGACATCGCCGATGACGGCACGAACATGCCCGTGATCTACGACATGGCGATGGGTGTGGGCGAGCCGCACTACGCGCAGATCGTCAAGGCCGACAAGCTCAAGCCGTGGACGACCTACCCCGAAGTTGGCTGGGACCCGCATGTGCAGAACATCAACCCGATGGCTCCCAAGCCCAAGATGGAGCGGGTGCAGCGGAACGACGACGGGACGGTCGACATCTTCATGACGGCGATCCGCAGCCACTTCAACCCCGAGCACATCTACCTCAAGCAGGGTGACAAGGTGCGTTGGCACATCACGAACACCGAGCGCGCGGTGGACGCGACGCACGGGTTCGCGGTGCCGGTCTACAACATCACCGCGTCGCTCGAGCCGGGCGAGAATGTCACCATCGAGTTCGAGGCGGACACCCCGGGCACCTTCCCGTTCTATTGCTCGGAGTTCTGCTCGGCCCTCCACCTTGAGATGATGGGCTACCTGATGGTCGAGCCCAACTGAGTACTCCCTCCTCCCCCGCGCGGGGCGCGACAGCGCCCCCTCGCGGCTTCCCTCCATCGCGGCCGGGCGAACGGCTGCGCCCCGCAAGAGGAGTTCCAGATGGCCAGCCTTGTCGACCGGATCCTTGGCCCCCGGGTCAGCCCCGAGGAGGCATCGAAGCATTCGCTGCGGTACGGCACGCCGGGATTCCTGCTGCTGCTCGCCCGCGTGCTGCTGCTCGTCTCGCTCTTCTTGCCGTACTGGCACATGGAGCTGCAGGCGCCGCAGTACCCCGATGGCCTGCACATGACGGCGTACATCAACTCGCTCACGGGCGATGTCGCGGAGATCGACGGGCTGAACCACTACATCGGCATGAGGTCGCTCTTCGAGGCCGCCGAGTTGGAGCGCACTTTCGGCGTGTTCATCATGGTGGCGTTCGTGGTGATGCTCGAGCTGGCCGCGTTCGTGCACACGCGCTGGGCGGTGTTGTTGGTCGCGCCGGTGGTGCTCTTCCCCGTGGTGTTCCTGGTGGACCTCCAGTTGTGGATGCGTCACTTCGGGCTCAACCTTGACCCGAACGCTCCGCTCTCCAACGCCGTCAAGCCGTTCGTGCCCACGGCGCTCGGCAAGGGCGGCATCGGCCAGTTCGTCACAATCGCCTCCCCGGGCACGGGGCTCATTCTGGCGACCGCGGCCTCGGCGGTGCTGATCGCCGCGCTCTTCTTTCATCGCCGGGCCTACCTGCCCCTGGTGAAGCAGCGTCTCTCGGGCGTCGCGGTGTCCTCGGCCGACTGATATGGATGAACCATGCGTCGAAGCCTGATCATCTCGCTGCTGCTCACGACCGCGGTGTGCCCCGCGGTGGCCGGGGCGGGCGCGGGCGTTGAGCGTCGCCCGATCTCGGTGGTGTCGGACCTGATCGAGCGGGCAGGCGAGGGGGAGACCGTCCTTGTTCCACCGGGGATCTACCAGGGGGCGTTGCGCCTCCGCAAGGCGGTGGTGCTCGACGGGGGCGGGCGTTGCGCGATCTTCGACGGGATGGGCGTGGGCACGGTCATCGTGGTGGTGGCGGAGGGGGTGACGATCCGGGGCTGCGTGGTCCGTGGTTCGGGCGAGGATGTCACGGGCGAGCCGGCGGGGATCCGCGTGCTGGCGGGCGGTGCGACGATCGAGGGCAACGCGATCGAGGACGCGCTGTTCGGGATCGATCTGCGCGAGGCGCCGGACGCGGTCATCCGCCACAACACGATCTCGGGCAAGGATCTCGAGCCGGGGCGTCGAGGGGACGGCATCCGACTCTGGTGGAGCCACGGGTGCACGGTCGAGGGCAACACCGTCCGTGGGTCACGCGACATGGTCTTCTGGTATTCCGAGGACCTGCGGATCACGCGGAACACGGTGACCGGGAGCCGCTACGGGCTGCATTTCATGTACAGCCACGGCTCGGTGCTCGAGGCGAACGAGCTGCACGGCAACTCCGTGGGCGTCTACCTCATGTACAGCCACGGGATCACGCTGCGGGGCAACCGCATGCTGAACAATCGCGGCGCGAGCGGGTACGGCATCGGGCTCAAGGACTGCGACGACATCGCCATCACGGGCAACGCCCTGCTTGCCAACCGCGTGGGGGTGTATGTCGACAACAGCCCATCGTCCATCGGATCGACCGGGCTCTTCGAGGGCAACACGATCGCTTTCAACGAGATCGGGCTGCTGGCCACGCCCAACACACACGACAATGTCTTCACCAACAATGCTTTCCTGGAGAACGAGGAGCCCGCGGCCACGCACGGGCGGGGGAGGCTTGTGAGCAACGCCTTCTCCCGCGAGGGTGTTGGCAACTACTGGTCAGACTACGCGGGGTTTGACCTCGACGGCGATGGCGTTGGCGACATGGTGTACGAGCCCCGCAGCCTCTTCGGGGCGATGCTCGCCAGGGAGCCCAACCTCCGTCTGTTCGTCTACAGCCCCGCGCAGCAGGCGGTCGAGTTCACTGCGCGGGCCCTTCCCGAGCTGCAGCCCGAGTCGACGCTCGTCGACCCCTCGCCGCTCACGGCGCCGCCCCGGCTCGAACTGCCCGGATTCGACCAGCGGGTCGCGGGCCCGGGCATGTGGATCATCGCGGGCTCGTTGCTTGCCGCGGCGGGGGTCGGCGCAGCGGTGCTCGCCAGCCAGCCGGGTCTCCCGGCGCGACAGACAGGGGGTCGGGCATGATCCGGGCGGAGACGATCACCAAGCGATTCGGCCGAGTCGAGGCGGTCTCGAGCGTCTCCTTCGTCCTAGAACCCGGCGGAGCGCTCGCCCTCTGGGGGAGCAACGGCGCGGGAAAGACGACGCTCATCCGGTGCCTGCTCGGCGTGATCCGCTTCGCCGGCTCGGCGGTCATCGGGGGCGTTGATGTGCGCCGACGGGGCCGGCACGCCAGGGCGCTCGTTGGATATGTCCCGCAGGAGCTGGCGTTCCACGACGATGCGCGGCTGGGCTCGGCGATGTCCTTCTTCGCCGGGCTCCGCGGGGTGACGACGCGGCGGGCCGCTGAGTCGCTCGCGCGCGTCGGGCTCGCCGGGCACGAGGGCAAGCGTGTCCGGGATCTCTCGGGCGGCATGAAGCAGCGGCTGGCGCTGGCGATCGCGTTGCTGAGCGACCCCCCGCTGATCGTGCTCGACGAGCCGACCTCGAACCTCGACGCCGCGGGCCGGGGCGAGGTGGTTCAGACGCTCCAGGGCCTGCGGAAATCAGGCAAGACGCTGCTCTTCGCCTCCCATCGCCCCGACGAGGTGATCTCCCTCGCCGATCGCGTGCTGGTCATGGAGCGGGGCCGCTTGCTGCGGGACACCTCGCCGGGCGAACTCTGGCCCACGGAGAAGCCGGTTCAGGTCGTCCGGCTTCATCTCGTGCTGGCGCGCGAAGAGGACGCCGCCCATGCCCTCCGCGAGGCCGGGCACGCGGTCCATCTCAACGGGCACGGCCTGTGCGTCGCGGTAGCGCGTGACCGCAAGGCGGAGCCGATCCATGTGCTCGCCCGCCGCCAGATCGAGGTGCGCGATCTTGAGATCCTCGACGATGTCCAGATCCCGGAGGCAGGCCGATGAGTGTTCTGATTGCCACGAGCGCCGTGGTCGGCCGAGCCCCTGCGGCGCCGACGCTCGCGGGCGGGGTGGTCCGCTTTGCGCGTCGCGAGTTCCGCGATGCGCTGGCGAGCCGGTGGTTCCTGCTCTACACGATCGCGTTCACGGTGCTCGCGGTGGGTGTCTCGTTCCTGTCGCTGAGCGGTGTGGGGTCCCACGGGTTCGCGGGCTTCGGGCGCACCGCGGCGGGGCTGCTCAACCTGGTCATGCTCGTCGTGCCGCTGATGGCCCTGACGGCCGGCGCGGGCTCGATCGCCGGTGAGCGCGAGCGGGGCACGCTGCTCTACCTGCTCGCCCAGCCCGTCTCGCGGACGCAGGTCCTGCTGGGCAAGTACCTGGGCTTGGCCGCGGCCCTGGTCTGCTCCCTGTGCATCGGATTCGGGATCAGCGGGGGCGTGCTCGCGTGGCGGGCCGGGGGAGTCGGCGTGGGGGCCTACGCCATGCTCGTCGGGCTCACCGCGCTGCTCGCGCTGGCCATGCTCTCGATCGGGCTGCTCATCTCGGTCGTCTCGCGGCGTTCGGCCGTCGCGACGGGGCTCGGGCTGTTCGTGTGGCTCGCGCTGGTCTTCCTGAGCGACCTCGGGCTCATGGCCGGGGCGCTCATCTTCAAGCTCCGCGTGCAGGAGATCTTCGGGCTCGCGGCCCTGAACCCGCTCCAGTCCTTCAAGATGGCGGTCATCGTGGGGATGAACGCCTCGCTCGATGTGCTGGGGCCTGTTGGGGCCTACGCCTCGCACACCCTCGGGGCCGCGCTCCCCTGGACGCTCGCCTCGTCGCTCGTCGCGTGGGGGGTGCTGCCGCTCGCTGTCGCCGCCGTGCTCTTTGCAAGAAGGGGTTCCGTATGAAGCCGTCGCGCCGTGCTCTCGTCACCTCGATCTTGCTCGCGCTCGCGGCGGGGTGCGAGCAGCAGTCTGCCGACGGCCCCCCGCCGATCCGTCTCGGAGACTCGGTCTGCGAGCAGTGCAACATGATCATCAGCGACGAGCGCTGGGCGACCGCGACGATCGTCGAGGGGCCCCGGGGCCCGGAGGCCAAGCTCTTCGATGACTTCAACTGCCAAGTGAACTACGAGGTCGAGCACAAGGACCTCGCGGTCGTCGCCCGCTGGTCGCACGCGCACGACACTCGCAAGTGGATTCGGACCGAGCAGGCCCACTTCGTCATGTCGCCCGCGCTGCGCACGCCGATGGGCTCGAACACCGCCGCCTTCGCGTCCAAGGAGCAGGCCCAGGCGATGATGACATCCCTTCTGGGCGACCAGATGAGCTTCGAGGTCGCGTGGCTGCGACTCGGATTCGCCGGGGCCTGTTGCCCCACACACGAGGCCGCCGGCGAGGGTGTGCCGGAGGAGGCCCACAATGTCCCGTGACATCCACAAGGGCATGACGGTCGGGCAGGCCGCATCGGCGTTCCCGGAACTCATCCCAGAATTCGAGCGGCTCGGCGTCGACTACTGCTGCGGCGGGCGCCGCACGCTCGACGAGGCGGCCCGCTCGATCGGGCTCGAGGGGGACGAGTTGGCCCGCCTTCTCTCCGCCTTCGCGCCCGACACCGCCCCGAATGGCCCGGGCGCCGACTTCGCCGCGATGTCGATGACCGAACTAGCCGACCACATCGAGCAGACCCACCACGCCTACGCGCGGGCGGCGCTCGAACGCCTCGGGGTGCTGGTCGCCAAGTGCGTCGCGGCGCACGCCGACGACGATCCAAGGCTCGTCGAACTCCAGGGAACGATCGCCTCGTTGACCGAGGACATGCACGATCACTTCGTCCGCGAGGAGCGCGTGCTCTTCCCCTGGCTCCGCCGGCTCGAACGCCGCACCGAGATCCAGGGCGGGCCCCCGTGGAGCGTCCGTCGGCCAATCGACTGCATGGTCCATGATCACGACGATGTCGGGGAGGCCTTCCGCCGGATCCACTCGCTCACCGACGGCCTCGCCGCGCCCGCCGACGCCTGCTCGACCTGGCGCGAGTGCTACCGTCTCCTCGGCGAGTTCGAGCGAGACACACGCCTGCACATCCACAAGGAGAACAACATCCTCTTCCCCGCGGGCGTCGAGGCCGAGGAACGACTCGGCGGCGGGCCCGCCCGCCGGCTCGCGGGCCGGCCCGGGGCGTTCACGCTCATCGAATTGCTCGTCGTCATCGCGATCATCGCGCTGCTCATCGGCATTCTGCTCCCGGCGCTCGGGAAGGCCGCGGCATCCGGGCGCTCCGTCGTCTGTCTCGCCAACACGCGCTCCATCGCCACCGCCATGACGATGTACACCGAGGACGACGCGCGGGATTTCTTCCCGACCGCGCGCATGCCGAGCGTGCCGATGAACGGGAACCCGGCCGCTCCGTTCCAGATGTCCTGGATCTACCTGCTCGCGCCCTATATCGGGCTCGACATGACCCTCCCCGAGAACCCGACCGGCGAGGAGATCCTGAGCTTCGTCCGTGCGATTGAGGTGTGCAGGTGCCCCGAGGACCAGAGCCAGAACTGGGAGGCGATGATGATGCCCCGCCTCGCATCGTACGGCATCAACGCCTACCTCACCCCCAACCACCCGCCACACTGGGGCGTCCGCGCCTCGCAGATCGTCGCGCCGTCCCGCTGCGTGCTCGCCGCCGAACTGGCCGAGGAGATGGGCATGGACCACTTCATGCCCATGTACTGGGGCGATCCGCCGGCCGTGGCCAACCCCATGCTCCAGGCCCGCCAGTGGGACCCTTCCACCGGCCTTCCCCTTGTCATCCAGCACACCCGCCACAGCGGCGAGCGCGCGAACTATGTCTTCACCGACGGGCACGCCGGCGCCCATCCGTTTGCCGACACATGGTCGCAGGCCGTCGGCGAGGCGCCCGACCGCGACTGGTACGACCCGATGACACCCTGACCGGGGGCACCCGTGCTCTACAAAGTCATTCTGATGGTCCACATGCTCGGGGCCAGCGTCTGGATCGGGGGCCACGCCGTCCTCATGGGCATCGTGCTCCCAAAGGCGATCCGCGAGAACGACCCGCGACGCGTCCAGGAGTTCGAGCGCGGCTACGGCAGGTTGGGGCTCGCGGCGCTCGTGGCGCAGGTGCTCACCGGGCCCTGGCTCGCGACCCGGTGGATCGGCGACTGGACCACGATCTTCTCCGAGCCGACGCCCCAGTCGCACCTCGTTCTCTCGAAGATCACTGTGCTCCTGCTCACGGCTGCGATCGCCGGTTACACCTCGCGACGCGTACTTCCCCATGTTCATGAGCGCGGCCTACGGACTTTCGCGATCCTCGCTTCCATCGCGACCGCGCTCGCGGTTGTCATGCTGATCCTCGGTGTCGGGATCCGGACCGGCGGGCTCGGCTGACGCCCCACCGCCCGGCGCAGGCCGGTACGAGGGCGAGGCCGCCATGTCGCCCGGCTCCTCCACACCGGTCCAGATTCGGAGATGCGCCCGGCTGGGCTGCGCTCAAACCCGTTTCCTGCTCCATTCGGAAGGTGAGGGACTCTGCCTCCGCGGGCAGGCGCATCGGATCATGCGGCCTCGCCCGCGTCTCGCCCTCCGCCGCGTCCCGCCGCACAGCCGGCGCTGAGTGGCACCCTCTTCCCGCTTCAATTCCGCCAAAAACGCGTCACTATCAGGTGAGGCGTGTTACCACTTGACCACCTCTGTTGACTCAGCGCCCGCGTCTCCGCGTTGACCCACCCCATCCACCGCCGCGTCCGCCCCCGCCGCCTTGTCGGCGTCGGTGGCCACGCGCCCACAGGAACCCATCCATGTTCACCCACCACCCGATCTCCTCGCTCCCGCGCACGCTCGAGGCCGCTCTGCAGGGCTGCGGCGTCCGGTTCCCCGCCTGGGCCCGCACCGTGGTCGCCAGCCCGACCGACTGGTCCTGGCTCACCATCGCCTTTGACCAGGAACGCCTCTGGATCGTCGCCCTCCTCCCCGCCGACCCGCTGGACCAGACTCTGCCCACGCAGCCCGTCTCGGCCGCGTGGATCGAGGCCGAGCGTCGGCCGTTCAATGCGGCCCCACAGGCGGCCCAGCACGCCTGCCTGGGCCTGCTCGACGAGATCTACGGCGCTGTCTTCACGGCCCTGCGTTGCGCCGAGCCCCCGCTCCCGCCCGAGCAGGCCGAGGCGGCGGCGACCTTCCTGGACCTCTTCGCCGCGAAGGAGAACGGCGAGGCGTGATATGAGCCGGGCGTTCTGCACCGGTGCAGACCCGTCCGAGACCGGTACTGAGGTTTGGCCACGACGCCCGCACCGGCCGACCCGCGCCGCATCCAAGATCGAACAGAGACGCGTTTTTGCGCTGGTACATTGATGTAGATGAAGATTGATGGACGGAACTCAGCAGCACGCATTGAGCCGGACGATGGCGGCAGGATCCCGCATCGCCCGGCCACGCCGCACGAGACTCATCAACGAAGCACCCACCGCGTCCGCGCGGCCTCACAGCGTGTGAGGCCGGCGATCACCGCAACAGTGAAGTAGGAAGCTCGAGACCCCCAACCCGGCCGGGCACGCTCTGCCAAGCACGCCCGAGCCCACGGAGAACCGCGGCCGCAGCGTACCTCACGGGCCGGCCACCCGCAAGAGTCGAGTCGGGTGTTCACAAGAACACGCGGCGTGCCACGATCGGGCGCACCCGACGGCTCTCCCCGCAATCAACCCACCCGCGGCCGTCGCCGTGACGGCCGCACCAGCACCAACGCCCCACGCGAGGGCAGCGCGATCCCCATGTCTGAGTGGCATGCACCGGCACACCTGACCGTTGACGAGGCCGCCCGGCGGCTGCGGCGGTCGGTCTCCACCATCAGGCGCTGGATCGCGGAAGAGCGGCTGCGTTCGGCCCAGCCGGGCGGACGATCGAGCCCGCACCTCATTCCCGTCACCGAGATCGAGCGGCTGCTCCGCGGGGACCGGCGCGTCGAGGGCTCGAACGCCCCCGCGTCCGCCGAGTCCCAGCCGGCCCGCCGTTCACACGCCTTCGGCCGCGGCCTTGCCGACCGAAGGCTGCCCAAATGGAAGGACACGGCATGAAGAAGACCCGGGCTCAGGCCGGGCCCCACCCCAGGTTCGACGGCGTGGTGATCCACGCCGATCTGATCAGGAACCCGCGTGGCTACTGGGCCGCGCATTACTACGAGCCCGCGGGGGAGACGCGCCGCCGAAGGCGGGTCTCCCTCGGCACCACCGATCTCGAGGAGGCCCGGAACGAGGCCCATCGGCTCGATCTCGAACTCGCGGTCCGGCTCGGGCGCCTCAGCCCCGCCGCGCTCGACGACCGACGCCGCACCCTCACGATCGAGGCCGGGCTCCGCGTCGCGATCGAACTCAGCGAGGGCGGAGAAGGCGCCGGAGGCGTCGCCCCGAAGACCCTGGTCAAGTACCGCCAGCAGGACGACGACTTCCTCGCCTACGCCAGAGACAAGGGGGTCCACACCTGGGCCCAGGTGACCGAGCGGACCGTCCGCGACTACGGCCGGTGGCTCAAGGACACCCGCGGCAACAGCCCGGGCACCGTGCACGACAAGCTCGAACGCCTCCTCTCGGTCATCATGCGGCTGGTTCGCACGGGCGATCTCCCGGAGGCGGCCAAGGTCACCCTGCGCCTGAGCAAGCCCCAGCCCGGGGAGACCTACTGCTACAGCCGCGAACAGGTCACAGCCCTGCTCCAGACCGCCGAGTCGCTCGGGCTGACCCACATCGCCCGGGTCCTCGCCTTCCTTGCCGGGACCGGTGTCCGCGTCAACGAGGCCCTCGCCCTCCGGTGGGACGACATCGACCTCGACGAAGCGACCGCGGCCATCCGCCATGTCTCGGGCGGTGGTCGCCGAACCAAGTCGGGTCGCACCCGCGTGATCCATCTCGGCGACGAACTCACCGGCTTGGTCCGAACCTGGCCACGCGGGAACGACCTGGTCTTCACCGGCCCGTCCGGCGCACGACTGCGCGACCGGGTCGTCCTGCAGACGCTGCAGGAACAACTCATCCCGGCCGTCCTCGCCGCCGACAGCGCCGACCCCCGGGGCCTCGACCGCGGCACCGTCCACGGCCTCCGGCACTACTTCGTCTCGCAGTGCGTCTGCCACGGCATGCCCCTGCCCTACATCCAGGGGCAGATCGGCCACGCCGACAGCGAGATCATCCGCCGGTACATCCACCTCTCCAGGGACGAGTCCCGCCGGAGACTCAGCGAGATCAACTTCCTCGGCACCGCAGGGACCGGGGCATGAACACATCAACCGCCATCCCGACCTCACCCGGACCGGGACACCATGGCAACGCAAATCCGGGTGGGCACCCAGGAGTTCACGCCCGGGAAGGAGCTGCACACGCCACCAGCCGCGCTGCGCACGGCCTCGAACTGGCACGGTTCTGGCACGGTCACCCCGACCGCACGCCCGCGTCCTCCGCAAACGCCTGCAAATGCAGGGTTTCGGACACGCGGCAAATCTCAAGCGGAGAGGGGGGGACTGTATTGGCTTGGCACGGCCCACGAGCAGCAGATGCGGTTTTTGCTGATAAGCATCTGCCTGAAAGGCACTTGCGCTGTTAGATCCAAAATTATCTGATGCGATTCGAACTGGTTTGGATTGGATAATCAAGGCCAGTTCTAGGCCCATGACAGCCACCGTGAGGGGCTCCAGCATTGCACTTCTGCTCAAGTGATCGAACATGCTTCAAGCGATCATGTGGCTGCGGGCAGCTCATCTTGCATTTGGATCCACCGTACACCGGATCGTCGAAATGAGCCGTGAAGTGTCCAGTGGATCTCAAATGTCTTGACTGACTTCCATGGCTGATCCCCGAGGCGTTTCCGTGGCAGTTCCGTTGTCGTACTCATCGATGTGGCACCAGCCCCGTTCGAGCAGTACGGGAATGCAAGGGTCGATCACACGGTACAGGGCCTGAAGCCCATCGCGCCGCCTGCCAACTACACCGACCTCGGCGAGGCGTTGCAACTGATTTGAAATGGCCTGCACCGTCATCCCTGTTTCGTCTGCGAGGTCACCCACGCTGAGCTCGTCAACCCGAATCAGGGCGTGGAGCAGACGGAGTCGGGTTGGATGGGCCAAGCTCTTGAAAAGGGTGCCGACCCGCTCCGCTTCAAGGGCCCCGATCAGCGGGCGAGCATCCAGAGGCAGTTTCGGGCGGCAAGACTCCATGTGGGACCCCTTCAATTTCTAGAACAGCGCTGGACCACGCTTGACTATTACACGGTGTAGTGTAATAGTCAAGAAGTCGCTGGCCTGATTGACCCGCATCCCCGCATCCATGAAACACCGCCAAGCCATCTCGATCCTGCTCACCCTCTTGTTGGCCGTGGGAGCTGGCCTCGGCCCGCGGTTTCTCTGCATTTGTGCTGATGGGACCGCAACCACCCAGTTTGGCGACCAATTCTGCTGCGACGGGCCGGGTGAGGACCCGTGCCCGGTTCCCTCAGAGCACAGCGAAGAATCGAGTCACCGCATTGCCTGCCCCGACGGCGGATGCCAGTCCACCGAGGTGGAATCCGAGTTGATCGTCGCCGTTGACCGCTTCGAGAAAGACGCGGTAGAAGACTGGTCTCTCGGTGGTCCTGATGATCTGCCCTTCCCTTGGTTCGAGTTCCTCACTGACAGATCGGCAAAAACGTCCTCCGCCGTCCGACCTCCGGTGCTATCGGGAGTCGGATTCTCTGCTTGCCATCTTCGCAGCGTAATTCTGCTCGTTTAGGACGACCTGGGATTCTGCGCAGTACGTGTACTGCGTTCGTATTTCCCAAAGGCTCGGTGTGCGCCGGGCAATGTCTCTATCCGAGTAGAACACATGAGATTTACTGAACCAAAGCTGTTTTGCTGCTTGGGCGTCGTCACTCTGTTGGGCGGTTGCGCGCCGTCACCATTCGACTTCGACCCCCCCGCCGCAAGGCCTCTCTTGCGCGATATGCCTCGTTACGAAGCACCGGAGGATCCTGATCGAGTCGGACCAGGATCAGATGTGGTCACCATCGGTGAGCAGTTGACCCTTCGCCAGGCTCTCGCGGCTGCGCTCGTACGCAACCCACGGCTGCGGTCGCTCGCATGGGAGCCGAGGATTGCAGAGGCGCGTCGTCTGCAGGCCGGGCTCTCGCCCAATCCGAGCATTGGGATCGAAGTCGAGGACTTCGCGGGCTCTGGAAGTCTGAATGGCTTTGAGTCTGCCGAGACGACAATTGCGTTTAGCCAACTTCTTGAGCTCGGCGGGAAGCGAGACCGCCGAGTGCGGGTCGCCGAGGGGCAGTGGGCGGTGGCTGCTCTCGATTTCGAAGCACAGCGGCTCGCCGTGCTCACCGACACCGCCACCCGATTCGTTCGTGTGCTGGAACTCCAGCAGCGGGTCGAATTCGCCGTTCGTGCACAAGAGCTCGCTGAGGAGAACCGGCGCGTCATCGATCGGCGGGTGCAGGCCGGCGATGTTTCGCCGATCGATGAGATCAAGGCACGGCTCGAAAGCGAGTCCGCCCGTATCGCCGCAGATCGGCTGGGTCGAGAGCTTGACGCCGCGAAGCGTGACCTCTGCGCAATGTGGGATGCGACCAATCCCGACTTTGATGTAGCCATCGGATCACTGGATGATCTCCTGCCTGTTCCGTTGCTCGATGCCCTGACGGATCTCGTTGAGCAGCATCCGGAAGTGCAGCGTTGGATCGCGGAGACCGAGCGGCGATCATCGGTGGTTGCTCTCGAACGATCCCAAGCCGTTCCGAATGTTACGGCAGGAGCCGGCATTCGGCGGTTCGAGGAAAACGATGATGTTGGTCTCGTGGTGTCAGCGTCCGTACCACTGACCATTTTCGATCGCAATCAGGGGGGAATCCTCGCCGCTCGTCTGCGGGCGGCACAAGCGGTCGATGAAGCCCGAGCATCCCGCCGCGACTTGGCGACCCGGCTTGTTCGTGCGCACGCACGGTTGACTGCTGCGTACCACGAGGCCAAGGCGATCGACGCGGTTCTTCTCCCCGCAGCACAGGACGCCTACGACGCTACGCGAAGGGCTTATGACGAGGGCAAGCTCCCGTACCTCGATGTCCTCGATGCACAGCGCACCCTGTTCGATACTGAAACGCAACGGCTTGAAGCCCTCGCCGAGTACCACGCCGCGAAGGTGAAGGTCGAAGGGCTCATCTCAGAGCCGCTGAACGCCCCTCGCTTTGACGAACATTCTGATCACCCCAATCAAGGAGATACACCGTGAGACCATCACACGGCGTCATCGCACTCGTTTGCCTGATCACAACGGCGCTCCTGCTCGGCGGGTGCGACCGCAATCAGGAAGCATCATCAGCGTCCGACGGATCACGCGCATCTGACGTGACTCAAGTCGCGCACTCGCACGAGAACGGCGAGACTTGCTTTGTGTGTGACGCTACGAAACGCGACGCCGGTCGCTTGTGGTGTACCGAGCATGCCCGTTACGAGGACCGGTGTTGGATCTGTCAGCCGCAGCTTGAGGATTCGTCCCGGCCGTATTGCGACGAGCACTATCTGTATGAGGACGAATGCCATCTCTGCAACCCGGCACTCGATGCCTCGGAGAACGCAGCCGACGAGTCGTCTGGCGGGCTCCATGGACACAGCGCTGACGAGGCCTGCTTCATCTGTGATCCGGCCAAGCGTGATGAGGGCCGCTTGTGGTGCAGCGAGCACGCTCGTTATGAAGACCGGTGCTGGATCTGCCAGCCACAGTTGGAAGACGCGGACCGGGCGTATTGCGAGGAGCACTTCCTTTACGAAGACGAGTGCCACCTGTGCAATCCCGCTCTGCTGGGAGACGCCTCGGCGACGCCCTCCCGCGATGGTGCCCCCTCTCTCTTCTGTCATGAGCACGGGGTCGATGAGATCGAGTGCGGAATCTGCCAGCCTCAGCTCGCTGGGACGCTTGAGGCTGGCGAGTCGCTGCTCGTCCGCATGCCCTCCGCGAGATCGGCAGAGCTTGCCGGGCTGACGCTTGAGCAACCGAATCGTGGCGATGCTTCAGCGTCGATCAGCTTGTTGGGCGAGGTCCGCTACAACGGGAACAGATTGGCAAAGCTCACACCGTTGGCCCCCGGTGTGATCACTGATATCCGTGTCGATGTTGGCGACCAGGTTGAAGAAGGGCAAATTCTCGCGGTCATCAACTCCGTGGCGGTGGCACAAGCGAAGTCCGCGTACCTATCCAAGATCGCAGAGGTCGAAGCGAGAACCACCGTGTTCGAGCGTGAGCAGAAGCTCGTCAACGAGAACATTGCTGCACGCCGGGACTTCCAGGATGCCCAGGCAGCGCTCAAGCTCGCTGAGCTGGAAGTGCGTCGCACGCATCAGCAGCTCATCAATCTCGGCTTCACTGAATCGGAAGTCGCGGATATTGCGGCGGAGCAGTCGTCATCCTCGGACCTTTACGTCAGGGCACCCTTCGCTGGCAGCGTCGTCGAGCGGACCGCGGTTCTTGGCGAGGCAGCGGATTCAGAGGGCTCGCTCTTCGAGATCGCTGATTTGTCGACGATGTGGATCGAGCTCGCGGTCCCGGAAGAGCAGGCGTTTCAGATCGAGCGCGGCGGGGAGATCGTCGCGAGCGTCCGGGCTCTGCCCGAGCTGGAGATCCCCGGACAGATCACATGGATCAGCCCGCGTATCGATGAACGAACCCGGATGGTACGGGCCCGCGCGATGGTTCAGAATGATCGTGGCATCCTTCGCCATGGCATGTTCACTGAGGTCTCCGCAATGATCGGCGGCACCTCGAACTCGCTGCTTGTGCCGGGTGAAGCGGTACACGAGATCGATGGCACATCGTTCGTGTTTGTGCGGCAGGAACCGGATCTGTTCGCGGTTCGGCGTGTTGATGTCGGGCCGCGCACGGCTTCCGGCACGATCGCCATTCTGGCGGGCCTCACAGAGACTGAGTCCGTCGTGACCGGCGGCAGCTTCACCATGAAGACCGAGTTCCTCAAGTCTCGCCTCGGTGCGGGATGTGTCGACGACTGATCCGGAGCCACCATGCTGACCCGTCTTATCGAGATGTCGCTCAGGAACAGAGTGCTTGTCATTCTGCTGTTCGCGATCGCGTGCGCCGCCGGTGTGTACCGGATGATCCAGCTTCCGATCGACGCGTTTCCAGACACCACGCCGATCCAAGTGCAGATCAACACCGTGGCCCCCGCGCTCAGCCCGGAAGAAATCGAGCAGCAGATCACCCTTCCTGTCGAACTCTCGATCGGCGGGCTGCCCGGGCTCCAGAACGTGCGGTCCGTCTCAAAGTTCGGTTTCTCACAGGTCGTGGCGACCTTCGATGACGACATCCGCATTATCGACGCGCGGCAGTACATTACCGAACGGCTCTCGGCAGTCGAACTGCCAGATGGTGTCGGAAGGCCGGAGCTCGGCCCGATCGCGACCGGTCTCGGTGAGGTCTTTCACTACGTCATCCGGTCGGAGACCGGCGAACACTCTATCGAAGAACTCCGGACCATCCACGATTGGGTGATCAAGCCCGAGCTTCGCAAGGTCCCGGGTGTGGCCGAGGTCAATTCGTGGGGTGGCTTGGAGCGGCAGTATCACGTCGTCGTCAAGCCTGAAGCACTGATCAAGTTTGGCTTCACGCTTGAGGATGTGCTGGATGCGCTGCGCCGCAACAACGCCAACGTCGGCGGCGGGCAGATCGTGACCTCCGGTGAAGCGAGGGTGGTGCGGGGACTGGCGCGTGTTGCGACGATCGGTGAGATCGAGAACATCGTGGTTGCTTCCAGCGACGGCACGCCGGTGCGGATTCAAGATGTCGCGGAGGTTGCAATCGGTAGCGAGATCCGCCGCGGCGCGGTCTCGGCGTACGGCGAGGGCGAGGTCGTCCTCGGCCTGGCCTTCATGCTAATGGGCGAGAACAGTCGTGTGGTGACGGAGGAACTCCGCGAACGCCTTGAATCCCTCGCGCCGTCGCTGCCGCCCGATGTCGTCGTGGATGTTGTGTACGACCGGACCCTGCTGGTCGAGCAGGTCATCAAGACGGTCGAGCACAACCTCGTGATCGGTGCCGTGTTGGTGATTGTTGTGTTGCTCATCATTCTGGGCAACATCCGAGCCGGGCTGCTCGTAGCGGTCGCCATCCCGATTTCAATGCTGTTCGCCGTGCAGGGCATGTATGAGTTCGCGATCGCAGCGAGCTTGCTCAGCCTCGGTGCGATCGACTTCGGCATCCTTGTCGATGGCTCGGTGGTCATGACGGAAGCGAACCTCCGCTCGCTGAAGGAACGCCAGCGAGAGCTTGGCCGGAAACTCTCGCCTTCCGAGCGGCTCGAATCGATCGCGAAATCTAGTGCGCGCGTGGTGCGACCCATCGTGTTCGGGATGGGCATCATCACGCTCGTCTTTGCCCCCGTGCTGACGCTTGAAGGCATCGAGGGGAAGATGTTCCGGCCGATGGCGTGGACGTTCATCTTCGCGCTCCTGGGAGCCCTGCTGGTCGCGGTGTTTCTGTCACCCGTTCTGTCGTACTACTTCCTTCCGCGTCGCGCGAAACCCAAGGACGCCATTCTGTTGAGGGGATTGGCCGGTGCATACGGCTGGGCCGTCGGCGGAGCGATTCGACTCCGGTGGGTCGTGATGCTGCTGGCCGTGGCTCTACTTGGTGTCGCGGGCTACCGGAGCACGCAGATGGGCGGCGAGTTCATCCCGCGGCTGAGCGAGGGCTCGATGGTTGTGAACACCATCCGGCTCGCTGGCGTCTCAATTGATGAGTCCGTGCGGTACAACACGCGGATCGAAGAAGTGCTGCTCGATGAGTTCCCAGACGAGATCGAGCACATCTGGAGCCGCATCGGGACCGCCGAGGTGGCGACCGATCCGATGGGGATCGAACTGACAGACATTTTCTTGACGCTCAAGCCACGTGCAGAGTGGACGCAAGCGGACACGCAGGCGGGTCTCGTGATCGAGATGGAGAAGACCATCTCACAGTTTCCCGGCGTCAACATGGTGTTCACGCAGCCGATCGAGATGCGCATGAACGAGATGGTTTCGGGCATCCGATCCGATATCGGGATCAAGATCTTCGGCGACGACTTCGACGAGTTGCTCCGGATCGCCGACGACGTTCAGCGTGTGCTTCTGGACATCCCGGGTGCCTCAGATATCTCGGTCGATCAGATCACGGGGCAACCATCGCTATCAGTTGCTGTCGATCAGTCCCGTGTTGCCCGCTACGGCGTCGCCGCCAGCGAGGTGTTGGACTTCGTTGAGGCGATCGGCGGGATCCGCGTCGGTGAGGTATTCGAGGGCCAGCGTGTCTTCCCGCTTGTCGTCCGACTCCCGCAGACATTCAGGGAAGATGTAGAAGCGGTGTCATCAGTACGCATTCCGACCGAAGGGGGCGTCGCGGTGCCACTTTCGTCGATGGCCTCGGTCGATCTCTCGGAAGGATCGGCCACGATCAACCGCGAGTGGAGCAGAAGACTCATCCGTGTGCAGTCGAACGTCAGCGGAAGAGACCCCGCATCGTTTGTCAGTGAAGCAAGGGCAGCCATTGATGAACGGGTCACATTGCCCGAGGGCTATGTGCTTGAGTGGGGTGGGCAGTTTGAGAACTTGGAACGCGCCAGGACTCGCCTGATCATCGTCGTGCCCGCGGTCTTGCTTATGGTGTTTTTTCTGCTGTACTTCAGCCTGAAAAACCTACGGGATGTCGTCATCATCTACACCTGCATCCCGTTTGCGGCCGTCGGTGCCATCTTCGCGTTGTGGTGGCGCGACATCCCTTTCAGCGTCAGCGCCGCCGTCGGGTTTATCGCTCTCACGGGCATCGCCGTGCTCAACGGGCAGATCCTCATCACCGCGATCCGCGACACACTCAACACCGGCCAGCAGAGCAAGGACGCGATCATTGCGGCCTCGAAGACCCGCCTCCAGCCGGTGCTCGCGACGGCGATCACTGATATCGCTGGGTTCGTCCCGATGGCGATTGCAACGGGGGTGGGGAGCGAGATCCAGCGACCGCTGGCGACGGTGGTAATCGGCGGCATGGTCACGTCGACGCTACTCACCTTGTTTGTGCTTCCGGTCATCGCATCCGTCTTCATGAAAGAAAGTGCGCAGGTTGCTGACTCGGAGTGTGATCAGTGAGCGGCTGCGACTGTGGAAAGGATGCCGTTGGTCTGGAGCAGCGAACGCTCATAGCGCTACTCACGATCAACGGCGTGATGTTCGTTGCCGAGGTGATGGTTGGATGGATCGCGGAGTCCACCGCGCTGCTGGCCGACTCGCTTGACATGCTGGCAGATGCCACGGTGTACGGCATCGCGTTGTACGCGGCGAGCCGGTCCGGCGGCGCACAGCGGACTGCAGCGCGAGTGAGCGGCGTCCTTCAGATCGCGCTGGGTCTTGGAGTGTTGGTCGAGGTAATCCGCCGGGCGCTGTTCGGCAGCGAGCCGACGAGTCATCTGATGATTGGGGCTGGGGCTGTCGCGCTTGTTGCAAATCTGATCTGTCTCCGGCTTATCGCAAAGCATCGCGAGGGCGGTGCGCACATGCGAGCGTCTTGGATCTTCTCGAAGAACGATGTCATCGCGAACACTGGTGTGATCGTAGCTGGGCTTCTCGTGATGGCATTGGGTAGCCGCGTTCCTGATCTCGTGGTCGGTTCGATTGTCGCCGCGGTTGTGATTCGTGGGGGCGTTCAAATTTGGGCGGACTCAAGCAGAGACGCGGGGGTCCAGAACTGATTTCTGCTGTAGGTACGTCCTC